>R16__coassemble_918_pt1 | contig 83207 bp, 61 predicted proteins | sample R16__metabat2_high_PE_017 | metagenome-assembled genome bin R16 | reverse complement strand
AAAGGGATTATGTTTAATTCATAGATTATATATTATTATTACTATATTATATTATCTCCCTTTTTTTAGGCATACTTTATGGACAAAATGGACAATGGACACTATGGACACCATGGACATTTGCGGGGGCGCCATGGACATTTGCAGGGGTGCCATCCTCCCTACCCTCCGCGGGGTTGCAGAAGAGCACTTTTTTCTGAATTTCAGCTTTTTTCCGCATTTTCAGAGGAAATGATTTGGTATTTTCAGAAAAATGTACTACTTTTGCAAGTGCAAAAGAAACCGAACATAAACAACCGCTATATGACACACATCAAACACGCATTTCTGCTACTCTTCCTCGCCGTCGTTCCGCTCTGTGGACATGCCGACCTCGTTTTCCACTCCACGGCGGGAGCCAAGCTCACCATCACCAACCAGTCGGAAGCCACGCTGACGGTCAGATACAAGCAGCAGGGTTCGAGCAACTGGGAAAACATAACTATTCAAATCACAGAATCTTGTGAGCCGATAACGTTCGATGGTGAGACCCTCTCGCTGCAGGGCGACTACACGGGGTCAGTCAACAATGCCGTCTTCAGCATGGACACCGACTACACCCTGAGCGGCACTCTCTATGACTTCTTCATGCATGCAACGGGCCCCTCTGCCGCCTATCTGTTCATGGGCGACACGCACCTCACGGCGGTGAACGACCTGTCCGTAGCGGGTATCAGCGATTTCACAAGCATGTTCGAGGGCTGCACGGCATTGCAGACAGCCCCCGCGCTGCCCGCCACCACGCTCGCCGCCAACTGCTACGAATACATGTTCAAGGGCTGCACGGCGCTCACCGCCACGCCCACGCTGCCCGCCACCACCGTTCCGGCAAATGCCTACTTCGGCATGTTCGAGGGCTGCACGGCACTCACCGCCGTCCCCGCGCTGCCGTCCGTCATTGAGAATCTCGGGCAAAATTGCTACAGCCGCATGTTCTACGGCTGCACCGGCCTCGGCACCACCACCCTCGACCTCGAATACGACAACGACCGCATGAACGACATGTTCCGGGATGCCTTTACGGATGATGCCGTGGTCACCATCACCTCTGCCACCAAGAACGATTATAACATCGACTATTGTGCCAGGGCCTGGTGTAACAAGGCAGGCATCGCCGCCAGCAAGCTCCTCTTCACGAACTTCACACCCAAAGACTACCTGCTGCTGACGCCTTCTGAGGAAGGTACCATCACGTTCCGGGCCGATTGTTCTGAAGCCGACTGTTTCTACTCTGCCGACAACGGCAGCCAGTGGCGCTATGGCAATATTGGCGAAGGTCACAGCATCGAGTTCACCACCGCCAACCCCGTCCGCGTCACAGCCAATATAAACAACAAGGAGTCCCATGCCATTGCCTGCAATGTGCCCTATACCATCGCCGGCAACATCTCCGCCTTCACCAGCTACCCCTACCAACTTTTTTGGAACGATACCTACCTCACCTCGGCCAAGGATCTGGTGATCGATATCGAGATTGACAACGAAGACCAGTGCGAAGAGATGTTCTACGGCTGCACCGCCCTCAAGGATGCCAACGTGGCGGCGGTAGATAAGGATTACGGCAGCTGGGCCAAGAACATATTCTACGGCTGCACCGCCCTCAAGAGCAGCGGACATATCTACATCAACAAGGAGCATGCCGACAGCTGGATAACGCCCTCCAGTGGTTATGAAGATGGCAAACCCGAATTCGACAATTCCACAACCGGTCCTATCTATGCAGAACACGTTGTTGTGCTGAACGATGATGCACCCGCTAACCACGTCACCTACACCCCTGTTTCAGGAGAGAACATCACTGTCAGCATCTCCAAAAACAGAGATGCGCAATTTGAAGGCTACGTTACCTATTCCACCGACGGCGGCTCCACATGGACTACCACCTTCATTTGGAACGGCGAAACGCAATCCCTGCAGGCAAATTCGTCCCTCTGCCTCTACCTCAACCAGAACAGCCAGTACCCAGAAGGTAAAGAATTCTACGCAGGCTGGAGCAAGGTAACGACCGACGTGGACTACACCATCAGCGGCCCCTTTGAGGCCTTGGCCGTCTTCCCGTCCGACAGCCAGAGAGATACTAAAAGGGGCCTCTACGCAAAGGAATGGTTCAAGGACGACACGCACCTCGTGGATGCCAGCGGCTTGGTGCTGCCCTCTGACAACATCGCGCCCTCATGCTTCGAGGGGATGTTCCAGGGCTGCACGGCACTGACGGGGGCCCCCGACCTGCCCGCTGCCACCGTACCGGAATACGGCTACTTCAGCATGTTCAAGGGCTGCACGGCGCTGACGGTGGCTCCCGACCTGCTTGCCACAACGGGCGGTTCGTATTGCTACCAGTATATGTTCTCCGGCTGCACCGCGCTGCAGTCTGCCTATGTGGCCCTGTCACCCGCACCTTCGGGTCTTGTGGAAAAGATGTTCGAGGGCTGCACGAACGTCCTGCTCACCGCCCCGCACGGCAACTATTCAGACTGGCACATACATGACCGTTTCGATGGAAAGGCACTGAACTACAAGCCCACCGGCAGCAACTACTTCGTCATCGAATGTTCTGAACCGGCCCAGCTCACCGTGAACAACTCCGTCTACGACACAAATCTTGGGACTGGCACCGGCGGTTATGGCTATGGTGGGTACTACCTCTACTACACCACCGACCTCAACAACGACTGGACCGAACAACTCGTAGCACATTCGGAAAATACTGAGGTAGCAAACAACTACTCCGTCACCCTCACCCCGACCTCCACGCGGTTCTACATCGCTGCCGAGGCCAACACCAGGCTCCATGCCATGGAGGGTACGGCCGTCTTCACGCTGACGCCTGCTGACGCGCAGTCGAACAAGCCCTTCACCTTCTCCGTCAGCGGCACCACGGACTACCTGTTCAAGGCTCCCGGCAGTTCGAGCAACAGCATCCAGAACCTCTTCACGGGCCAGTCGTCACTCGTCTCGGTCGACCTCGCCAACCTGACGGATGACTTCATCACCACCACGAAGAGCACCACAGGGAACAGCAACATCCTCTTCTTCGCTCCCACCGGTGCCACCCTCACCACCACCGACAATGTAGTGGTCGACGGCACCTGCGCCAGCCTCGTCCTCACCGACAAGCAGCCCTTCGGCTTCCCCACCGGCGAGACCGTCACCGCCACCGCTGCCACCTACACCCGCACCGGCATCACCAGCAAGTGGGGCACGCTCACCGTACCGTTCGCCCTCACGCCCGACGACACCAAGCCCTACAGCTTCTATGAGGTGAGCGCAGTCAGCGACGAGAGCATCACGTTCACGAAGTGCACCACCACCATCGCTGCCGGCACCCCCGTACTCCTCTGCGTCAAGGAAGACCAGCTGACGGGCGAAGGCTACACCCTCACCCTCAACGCCTCCGATGCAGCCCTGGCAGCCACACCTGCCGACGGCTCGGCAGCAGGCGGCCTCACCCTCACCGGCACCTTCGGCACACCCAACCTCAGCGGTGCCGACGGCTACTTCATCGCCAACAACAGCTGCTGGAGCATCGGTGACAACCCCGTGAAGGTAGCACCCTTCCGCGCCTGGCTCGCCGGCACCACCAGCAGCAAGGCCAGCGCACTGCGCATCGGCGTCAGCGGCGGCAACCCCACAGCCATCGAGACGGTCTTCGCCACCGACGAGATCATCGGCATCTACAACCTCGAGGGCCAGCCCCTCAGCGAGATCGGTCAGGGCGTGAACATCGTGAAGTACGCCAACGGCGAGACAAAGAAAATCATCATCAAGTAAATCCCATCCATCATGAATAAGAAGACCTATCAGCAGCCGTCCGTAAAAGTCGTCACCGTCGAGCCGCACACCCTCATCTGCGAGTCCGACACACTCAACTACGGCAATTGGAACACCGATAACGAGGACAATAAGCCCAAGAAGGACTCGGGCTACTACTGGGGAGACTGACCGCGCTCCTCACCAGCACACACAGCATCCGGGCACTCCGCACCATCGCGGGGTGCTCGGTTGCGTATCAGTACCGAGGGTGCCAGTGGCTTAGAAGGAACGTCTACGGGGTGCTACTGCACGGAGTGGGCCACAAGGGCCGCGGCGAGGGGAAGCGTGTCGGGCTTGCCGGCATCGACCAGACGGAAGGTGGGAGGTGCCTCGATGCCACGGATGTCGGACGTGGCGGCCGCAGACAGGTAGTAGTCGATGATGGAGAACACTTCGGGCTGACGGCTGATATCGGCATAGAGCGTCGGCGACAGGATGTGTATGCCGGCGAAGGCCCGTTGCAGCAGGCCGTCGAGGTTGCCGGCACGCACCTCGGCGAAGGGCGACTTGACCTGTCCCGTGGTGCGGTTGAGCCACCCCACAAGGCGATGGCCAGCGGTGCCGTCGTCATCGGCACGGAACAGCAGCTGACGCGACGAGGGGCGCTCGCTCACCAGCAGCGAGGCAGCGGCACCACCCGTACGGTGGGCGGCACAGAATGCGCGCAGGTCGGCATTGGAGAAGATATCCACGTTGTGCACGAGGAGGGGCTCAGCAGGGTTGTCCAGCAGCGTCAGGGCCTGGCGCACAGCACCACCGGTGTCGAGCAGCAGGGAGCGCTCGTCGGAGATGCAGATGTCCACACCCAGCCGCCCGGCATGGGTGTCTGCCCACTGGATAATCTGCTCGGCGAAGTGGTGTACATTGACGGTGATACGCGTGATGCCGGCATCGCGCAGCCGCACGATCTGGTGCTCCAGCATGGGACGGCCATCCACAGGCACCAGCGCCTTGGGAAGGGTGTCGGTGTAGGGCTTGAGACGGGTACCCAGCCCGGCGGCAACAATCAGCGCATTCATGGCATACGGCACATGCAGGACGACAGCAGACGACGGTGCATGATCACTCGGCCATGCCGCTGCAGTGATAGGTCACGAGCCCTTTGATGGGGCTCTTGAGCACCCTGCCCATCTCCATGCCAAGACTCTCGGCAGCCTCCTTCAGCTCGGCAGAGAAGGCGTCGGCGATAGAGCCCACGCAGTGGATAGGCAGCCAGGGGCGGTGGTACTGCTTGACGTTGCGCACCAGGAAGTCGGTGAAGCTCTCTACCAGCAGCTTGTGCACCTCGGGCACGGCGCGGTACTCGCCCAGGAAGGGGGTGAAGCTTGCCAGGAAACGGTTGACGAGGGGCTGACGGTAGACACGTTCGAGCACCTCCTCCTGCGTGAGGCTGTAACGGGCGAGGAACTCGGCACGCACCTCCTCGGGGAGCTGGCTCTTGAAGCAGTCGGAGAGCAGGCGGCGGCCCAGCGCGGCACTGCTGCCCTCATCGCCCAGGATATACCCCAGCGAGGGCACATTGCTGACGATACGCTCGCCATCGTAGAGACAGGAGTTGCTGCCCGTGCCCAGCACGCAGGCGATGCCCTCCTTCCGTCCGCACAACGCACGCGCGGCACCCAGCAGGTCGGTGTACACCTGCACGTCCGACGTACCCAACGACTGCCGGAGGACATCCTCCATACGGCGGCATGCCGTCTCACCCAGACACCCCGCGCCGTAGAAGATCACCCCGGTACCGGGTTCCAGCTCGGCATGGAGCTTCGGGACGAACTCATCTACAAGCACATCGGTCATCGCCTCGTCGGTCATGTGGTAGGGGTTGATACCCTGGGTCTGCATGGCCTGTACCACTTCACTTCCACGACATAAGCACCAATCGGTCTTCGTGGATCCACTGTCAGCTATCAGAATCATACTTATCGTTGTTGATGTTGTTTACGGTTGTTTTGCTTACTCCGCCTCCGGTGTGCGTGTGGACGTGCACGCCCCGTTGAGCTGCGGCTGTTCGCGATGGGTGAGCCGCACGGTCACCTCGGGCCAGCGCTCAGCGAGATGGGCCGCCAGATGGTCGGCGGCATACACCGAGCGGTGCTGACCACCCGTGCAGCCGAAGGATACCGAGAGGTGGGTGAACCCACGGGCGAGGTACCGCTCGACAGACTGGTCGACAAGGGCATACACATGCTGGAGGAAGGCGGTCATACCCTCGGTGGCATCGAGGAACGCCACCACGTCGGCATCGTGACCGGTAGAGGCCTTGTAGGCATCGTAACGCCCGGGGTTATGGATGGCACGGCAGTCGAAGATGAAGCCGCCACCATGGTCGGTGGGGTCGTCGGGCACACCCCGCCGGTAGGAGAAGCTGCACACATCCACCGTCAGTCCGGCAGCCTCCTCGATGGGAGCGAAGCGCGGCAGGGCGGTCACCTGCTGCAGGAGAGCGGTCAGGTAGGGCAGCTCGGCGAAGCCTACAGCCAGCTCGCTGCGCAGACTCTCCACAGCCATGGGGATGCTCTGGAGGAAGTGCGCCTTACGCTCGAACCACCCGCGGTAGCCATACGCTCCCAGCACCTGCAGCAGCCGGAAGAGCACGAAGGATCGCAGTTGCGGCATGAACGTCGCCCTGTCGATGGGACGGAACGGCTGCAGGGCATCGAGATAGACATCGATGAGGGCATCGCGCTGCGCAGCCGTGAAGCCCGCACGGGCCTGCCAGAGGAACGAGGCCACATCGTAGTGGATGGGGCCACGCCGACCGCCCTGGAAGTCGATGAACCGAGGCTCACCGTCCTTCACCATCACGTTGCGCGACTGGAAGTCACGGTACATAAACGTGTCGCCGGGCTCCTGCAGCAACCGGTCGGCAAGACGTTCGAAGTCGTCCTCGAGCAACGGCTCGGAGAACTCCACGCCGCAGGGCTTGAGGAAGCAGTACTTGAAATAGTTGAGGTCCCACATCACGCAGCGTCGGTCGAGCGACGGCAACGGATAGCAGCAGCTGAAGTCGAACCCTTCGGCACCCAGGAACTGCAGACGGGGCAATGCGCGCATCGTCTTGACGAGCAGGTCGTCGCCCTTGCCGGCACGGATGAGCTCGAAGAGCGACACATCGCCCAGGTCCTCCTGCAGGTAGCAGAGCCTGTCGTCGCTGACAGCCATCACCTGCGGCACGCCCAGTCCCTTGCCGTAGAGCTGACGGTCGATGGCCAGGAAGGCCTCGTTCTCGGCAGGCGAGGTGCCCACGACACCCACCAGCGACATGCCGGCAGCCGTGAGCCGGAAGTACTGCCGGTTGGAGCCCGCAGGCGTCAGCGGCACAATGCTGTCCACCGTCTGGCCCGTGGTCTGCAGAAAGAGTGTTTCGAGTCTTCTCATCGCCTGTTTGCTTATTTCTGTTGGCAAAAGTAGCAAAAATCTGCGAAATAATCATCCGAGTCGGTTTTTTTCTGTATTTTCGCACCATGAAAACGCGCAATCCGTGGGCTTGGGTGCCCAGTCTCTACTTCGCCGAAGGCGTACCGTACGTCATCGTCATCACCCTCTCCGTCGTCATGTACAAGCAGCTCGGGCTGAGCAACGGCGACGTGGCATTCTATACCGGATGGTTCTACCTGCCGTGGCTCATCAAGCCCCTGTGGAGCCCTCTCGTGAGCATGCTGGGGGCACGCCGTCGCTGGGTCACCCTGCTGCAGATGGTCGTGGCCGTAGCCCTGGCCGCCATCGCCTTCACCCTGCCGCTGAAGGGGTGGCTGGGATGGACGATGGGCCTGTTCTGGCTGATGGCCTTCGCCAGCGCCACACACGACATCGCTGCCGACGGCTTCTACATGATGGGCCTCACGCAGGGCGAGCAGTCGTTCTTCGTGGGCATACGCAGCACCTTCTACCGTCTGGCCACCATCGCTGCCGAGGGCGGCATGCTGGCGCTCATCGGCTGGCTCACAGGACGTTTCGGCACCTCGCTGCCTGCCGACATGGCCACACGCAGGGCCTGGACGACAGGACTGCTCGTCGTGGCTGTGCTGTTCGTCGTGCTGTCGCTGTGGCACGGGAGAGCCCTCCCCCACCCTGCCGATGACGTCCGCAATGCCGAGGGACACGGCTCCGTGAGGGAGTTCCTGCGGGAGTTCGGACGTACCTTCGTCACCTTCTTCCAAAAGGACCGCATGTGGGCGGCGCTACTCTTCATGCTGCTGTTCCGCTTCCCCGAGGCGCAGCTCACGAAGATCAGTGCGCTGTTCCTCCTGGACCCTGTCGAAACCGGCGGTCTGGGACTCACCGCCACACAGGTGGGACTGGTGAAAGGCACCGTGGGTGTGGTCGGCCTCACGCTGGGCGGCATCCTCGGCGGCATCGTCGCCTCCAAGGACGGACTCAAGCGCTGGCTGTGGCCGATGGTGTGGGCCATCTCGCTGCCCGACATCGTGTACATCTACCTCAGCATCTCCCAACCCACATCGCTGTGGACCATAGGCACCTGCCTCTTCATCGAGCAAGCAGGCTACGGCTTCGGCTTCACCGCCTACATGCTATTCCTCCTCTACTACGCCCGCGGGAGCCACGAGACGGCACACTATGCCATCGCCACCGCCTTCATGGCAGCCGGCATGATGCTGCCCGGCATGTTCGCCGGATACCTGCAGGAGGCAATGGGCTACCGCACCTTCTTCATCTGGGTATGCGCCTGCTGCGCCATCACCTTCATCGTCACTGCTTTTCTGCGCATAGACCCCGAATTTGGGAAGAAAAAGCAAAACTCATGAAAAAAAATCCAGTTCGGTGTACTTATTTAAATAAAAAGCAGTACTTTTGCGGCCGATTTGGATAAAGCAACATAATGTCTAATTCAATTAACTAAAAATTTTTACTAATTATGTCAGAAGAAATCAAGAATGTAGCACCCCTCGCCGATTTCGATTGGGATGCCTACGAGAATGGAGGCACCGAAGTAACCGCTTCCAAAGAAGAACAGGAAAAAGCGTATGACAATACGCTGAACAAGGTGAATGAGAACGAGGTCGTAGAAGGCACCGTTATCAACATCAACAAACGCGAAGTAATCGTCAACATCGGTTACAAATCCGACGGTATCATTCCCCTGAGTGAGTTCCGTTACAACCCCGACCTGAAGATCGGTGACACCGTGGAAGTGTACATCGAGAACCAGGAGGACAAGAAGGGTCAGCTGATCCTCTCACACAAGAAAGCCCGTGCATCCAAGTCCTGGGAGCGTGTCAATGCTGCTCTCGAATCCGGCGAAATCGTCAAGGGTTACGTCAAGTGCCGCACCAAGGGTGGCATGATTGTCGATGTATTCGGCATCGAGGCCTTCCTGCCCGGCAGCCAGATCGACGTCAAGCCCATCCGCGACTACGATGTATTCGTAGATAAGACCATGGAGTTCAAGATCGTCAAGATCAACCAGGAATACCGCAACGTCGTTGTTTCGCACAAGGCACTCATCGAGGCCGAGCTCGAAGCACAGAAGAAGGAAATCATCAGCCGTCTCGAGAAGGGTCAGATCCTCGAGGGTACCGTCAAGAACATCACCTCCTATGGCGTCTTCATCGACCTGGGCGGTGTGGACGGTCTCATCCACATCACCGACCTCAGCTGGGGCCGCGTCAGCGATCCTAAGGAGATCGTCGAGCTCGACCAGAAGCTCAACGTTGTCATCCTTGACTTCGACGACGAGAAGAAGCGTATCGCCCTCGGTCTGAAGCAGCTCACCCCGCATCCTTGGGATGCCCTCGATGCCAACCTCCAGGTAGGCGACAAGGTGAAGGGCAAGGTTGTCGTCATGGCCGACTACGGTGCATTCGTAGAGGTAGCTCCCGGTGTGGAAGGTCTCATCCACGTCAGCGAGATGAGCTGGAGCCAGCACCTGCGCAGTGCCAACGACTTCATGCACGTCGGCGACGAGGTAGAAGCCGTCATCCTCACCCTCGACCGTGAGGAGCGCAAGATGTCACTGGGCATCAAGCAGCTCAAGGACGATCCTTGGGAAAATATCGAGGAGCGCTTCCCCGTAGGCAGCAAGCACACCGCCAAGGTACGCAACTTCACCAACTTCGGCATCTTCGTAGAGGTAGAGGAAGGTGTGGATGGCCTCATCCACGTCAGCGACCTCAGCTGGACCAAGAAGGTGAAACACCCCAGCGAGTTCACACAGATCGGCACCATGCTCGACGTACAGGTACTGGAGATCGACAAGGAGAACCGTCGCCTCAGCCTGGGTCACAAGCAGCTTGAGGATAACCCCTGGAACAACCTCGAAGGTCTGTTCACCGTGGACTCCGTACACGAGGGTACCATCACCGAGGTCATCGACAAGGGTGCTGTCATCAGCCTACCCGAAGGCGTCGAGGGTTTTGCCACTCCCAAGCATCTCGTGAAGGAAGACGGCACACAGGCTCAGCTCGGCGAGACCCTGCAGTTCAAGGTCATCGAGTTCAACAAGGATGCCAAGCGCATCATCCTCAGCCACAGCCGCATCTTCGAGGATGCCGCCCGTTCAGCCGAGCGTGCCGCCAAGAAGGAAGCCGCTGCCGCCAAGCGTGCCGAGCGCGCCGCCAATGCCGCCAAGCATGAGGACGAGCCCACCATCGAGAACAAGGCTGCCGCTACCACACTGGGCGACATCGATGCTCTCGCAGCACTGAAGGCTCAGCTTGAAGAAGGCAAGTAATCGCATCAGCCACTTCGCATAGTTCAAGAGGGTTGCCACACGGCAGCCCTCTTCTCTTTGTCCTTAGGCAACCCCATGAAAAGAACACAGGCACGCGCGTACGCACATGCCTGCGAAAGGATAAACAGCCAGGAGGAGGTCAGAGCTGCTCGCGGATGCGGGCTGCAATGGCAGCGAACTGCTCAGGAGTGAGCTCCTTCTTCGGGTTGGTGAAGAGCAGGTCGGTCTCCTTCTGCAGGGGCACCAGATGGATGTGTGCATGAGGAACCTCCATGCCCAGCACGGCCACGCCCACACGCTGGCAGGGCATGGCAGCACCCACCGCCTTGGCGACCCGCTTGGCAAAGAGGGTCAGCGACTGGTACTCCTCGTCGTCAAGGTCGAAAAGATAATCGACCTCATGCTTGGGCACACACAGCGTGTGGCCTTCAGCAAGCGGACTGATATCGAGGAACGCGAAGTTATGCTCGTCCTCGGCAATCTTGTAGCAGGGAATCTCACCTGCGATGATACGGCTGAAAATGGATGCCATGGCGATCAGATGCTGATATTGAGGATTTCCAGTTCAAGCATCCCGGCAGGAATCTTGATCTGTACGGTCTCACCGACAGCATGGCCCAGCAAGCCCTGGGCAATGGGGGTGTTGACAGAGATCTTCCCTGCCTTCAGGTTTGCTTCACTCTCAGGAACGATGGTGTAAGCCATCTTGGCCTTGTTCTTGACGTTCTTCAGCTCGACCTTTGTGAGCACCTGTACGGTGTCGGTCTTGATCTTGCTGGTGTCAATGATCTTCGCCTCGCTGATCACTTGCTTGAGCTGATTGATCTTCATCTCCAGCATACCCTGTGCCTCCTTGGCGGCATCGTACTCGGCATTCTCCGACAGGTCACCCTTGTCGCGGGCCTCTGCAATCTGCCGTGCGATTTCGGGACGGCGGATGCTTTCCATTTCTTTCAGTTCGGCCACCAACTGGTCGAACCCTTCTTGTGACATGTAAGCCATAACTTTATCTTTTTTTGTTACTACTCAAGAAAACAATTTCATTTAAAATCGAAAACGCACGGAAAAGACAAAAAAGAATCCCGACACTTTCGCATGTCGGAACCCGCTATTCTGTGCTTTCCGAGGACAAAGGTAGGCAGAAAATGCGGAAACACAAAAGAAAAACGTTTTTTTTTGTTTTTTTTGCAAAAAAGATGACCTGCAACCGGAGCAGATCATCTCTCTATATGTCCTATGTCAAAGGGAAAACCCTCTTAGCTAAGTTTCTATTTCATAGCTTCAGCCACGGCATCGGCGAGCGCCTTCTCGTCATCAATGCGCACCGTCAGCTCATTATCGCGGTTGATGAGGAAATAGGTGGGAAGGGAACGGACGCCGTACATCGATGCATAACGCGACTCAAAAACAGGCAGCCCGCTGCGGGTGAGGTACCACTGTGTGTCAGCATCACGCACACATATCCATGGCAGGTTGTCCACAGCCATCTTCCAGTAATGCTCGTTCTCGTCCAAGCCCACCTGATAGATTTCGAAGCCTTGTGCAGCATACTGGTTGTAAAGCTCGCGCAACGTGAGCACGCTCAAGGCTGAACTCTCCTGCGCATAGGCACAGAAGCTGAGCAGTACCACCTTGCCATTCAGGTCGGTAAGCTTATGCTGCACGCCATCTGCATCTGCCAAGTCAATATCAATGACCCCAGACTCCACAATCTTGCTTTCCAGTTCGGACACGTCCACCTTACGCGCAGGACGGGTGTTGCTCATACCCTTCAAGGCAATGTTACGGAGGTTCTTCGTGCGGGTAGCCTCCGGGTAGAAGAGGTCAAGGTTCGTGGCTACAGCGGCGAACGCCTTCACATCATCGCGTGTGCTGAGCGGGTCAAAGATAAGGCTGCCGCCCAAACGCTGGAACAAGGCAAAATAAGCGCATGGTTTCGATGGGTCAGCATAGATATAGTGTATGCGCACACTGTCCTTGTACTGCTGCACGAGGGAATTGATCTTGGAACGGGTGACGCCCGTCTCGGGACCGCCGTTGCGTATCAGCGTACGTACGGCATTCTGCAGCTCTATCTGTTTCAGCACCAGTTCCTTCAGCTTCACGTTGTCGGCCGAACCTGTGACTTGATAGGCAATGGACATCGTAGGAAGGGCAGCCTCTACATGGATGGTCTCGGTACTGTCCACACAGACGTTTACCAACTCGCGCTCGCAGCGCAAACGGTAGAAGTCATAGCACTCGGGTTGTGGAACATAGAACCGGAAGGAGCCGTCCTCCTTCAACTTCACCGAGTCCGCTACCTCCACCTTGTCCACACCGAGGGCATCCAGATAAAGCGTTTTGCCGACAGCCTCAGAGAGCGTGCCTTCGATGGTTGCCTGGGGTGCATGGTTACAATTCACAAGCAGAAATGAGCCCAGGACAACGGCTATAAATGTCTGTTTTTTCATACTTTCCACGATTTTCGCGGCAAAAATACATAAAAAAAACGATTTCCTGCGTTCACATTCGTAATTTTATAGTAATTTTGCACGAATTTTTATGAGATATACAATTCTATAGTTAAACCAAGATGAACATTATTACAAAGAAAGTCGCTCTGCCCGATGGCAGAGAGATTACGTTGGAAACCGGGAAATTGGCCAAGCAGGCCGACGGTGCCGTGATGGTCACGCTGGGCAAGACCATGCTGCTTGCCACTGTTTGCGCCGCCAAAGATGCAGTTCCCGGAACAGATTTCATGCCACTTCAGGTAGAGTACAGAGAGAAGTATGCCGCCTTTGGCCGTTACCCCGGTGGTTTCACCAAACGCGAAGGCAAACCGTCGGACTACGAGATCCTTACTTGCCGTCTCGTGGACCGTGCATTGCGTCCCCTGTTCCCCGACAACTACCATGCCGAGGTATATGTAAACATCATCATGTTCAGCGCCGATGGCGTGGACATGCCTGACGCGCTGGCCGGACTGGCAGCTTCTGCAGCCCTCGCTGTCAGCGACATCCCCTTCCAGGGCCCCATCAGCGAGGTGCGCGTAGCACGCGTGAATGGCGAGTACGTCATCGACCCCACCTTCGAACAGCTTGAGCAAGCCGACATGGACCTCATGGTAGGTGCTACCTACGAGAATATCATGATGGTAGAGGGTGAGATGAAGGAGGTATCCGAGAGCGACCTGCTCGAAGCCCTCAAGGCTGCCCACGAAGCCATCAAGCCCATGTGCCTCATCCAGAAGGAGATGGAGGCAGAGTGCGGTAAGGCCGTCAAACGCGAATATTGCCACGAGATCAACGATGAAGAGCTCCGCGAAGAGGTTCGCAAGGCCTGCTACGACAAGGCTTATGCCATCGCTCACGAAGGCAACCGCGACAAGCATGCCCGCGAGGATGCCTTCGCACAGATCTGCGAAGACTTCAAAGCCGCCTATGCCGAGGCTCACCCCGAGCTCAGCGAAGACGAGCTGGCCGAGAAGAACGCTCTTATTGACCGCTACTACCACGACGTAGAACGCGATGCCATGCGTCGCTGCGTGCTCGATGAAGGCAAGCGTCTGGATGGACGTGCCACCACCGACATACGTCCTATCTGGTGCGAGCCCGGCTACCTGCCCGGTCCTCACGGAAGTGCCATCTTCACCCGTGGTGAGACACAGTCGCTCACAAGCGTCACCCTCGGCACGAAGGACGACGAGAAGATCGTCGACGACGTGCTCGACCAGAGCAGGATGCGCTTCCTCCTCCACTACAACTTCCCGCCCTTCAGCACCGGAGAGGCCAAGGCACAGCGCAGCACCGGCCGTCGTGAGATCGGTCACGGCCACCTCGCATGGCGTGCCCTCAAAGAGATGATCCCCCACGATTATGCCTACTGCGTACGCGTCGTCAGCGACATTCTCGAGAGCAACGGTTCGAGCTCCATGGCTACCGTCTGCGCAGGTACCCTCGCCCTCATGGACGCCGGCGTGCCCATCGCACGTCCCGTCAGCGGCATCGCCATGGGTCTGATCAAGAACCCCGGTGAGGACAAGTATGCCGTCCTGTCCGACATCCTCGGTGACGAGGACCACCTCGGTGACATGGACTTCAAGACCACCGGTACTATCAAGGGTCTTACCGCTACACAGATGGATATCAAGTGTGACGGACTGTCGTACGAAATTCTGGAGAAAGCCCTTCTCCAGGCCAAGGCCGGCCGTGAGCACATCCTCAAGTGCATGCTCGAGACGCTGCCCGAACCGCGTGCCGACCTCAAGCCACACGCTCCCCGCATCGAAATGATCACCATCCCCAAAGAGTTCATCGGAGCTGTCATCGGCCCTGGTGGAAAGATCATACAGGGCATGCAGGAAGAGACGGGTGCCACCATCAACATCGACGAGGTGGATGGTGTAGGTAAGGTAGAGATTGCCGGTACCTGCAAGGCTGTCATCGACGCCGCTCTGGCCAAGATTCGCGCCATCGTTGCTATCCCCGAGGTTGGCGAGACCTACGAAGGCAAGGTGCGCAGCATCATGCCTTACGGCGCCTTTGTAGAGTTCATGCCCGGCAAGGACGGACTGCTCCACATCAGCGAGATCGATTGGAAACGCTTCGAGACCATGGAAGAAACCGGACTGGCCGAGGGCGACAAGATCCAGGTTAAGCTCCTCGACATTGACCCGAAGACCGGCAAGTTCAAGCTGAGCCGCCGCGCCCTCATCGAGAAGCCCGCCGACTATGTAGAGCGTCCTGCCCGCCGCGAACGTGGCGAACGTGGCGAACGCCGCAACAACAACCGCGACAACAACCGGAGCGCTGAGTAATCACAGCCGCTGCCATCAACAACAAAGGAGTCCCGCCGATGACGGGGCTCCTTTGCTTTTGTACTCGAAGTGGGACTCGAACCCACACGCCCATCACTGGGCAGGGGATTTTAAGTCCCCAGTGTCTACCATTCCACCATTCGAGCACGGTTGGAAATCGGCTGCGAAATTAGTGCAAATTTTCTGCACCGCCATACGAAACGGCAAAAAAATCGTTAATTATGCACATAAAGAGTGCTGACGGACGACTGCGTAACGCGGTAGCGGTACAGCGGACGGCTCTCCCCCTCCACTGCAATACCACTGTTGTTGAGATCATAAACCGCTCCGCATGAAGCACATGAGGCATTGCCCTGCGCATCCACAGAGAGCCGTGCGGATGCCCGATCGCAGTGCGGACATGCCAAATCATAAGCATAATAGGTAGATGCGCCATCGTTGAAGTAGGGCTGCCCTACTATCAGGCCGCCCAGACCGAACGTAAACGTGCGAGCCTCCACCTCGGAAAGCGGCTGCTCAGACGTGGTGCCCAGAGCTGGGTTGTAGATAGTATAACTCGTGTGGTTAGCCTTGAGGCGCACGGTAAGGAACTGTCCCATGCTGGCAATCGTATTGAAGGGAGGGAAGGAAATGTCGCAGGAGAAAGACACTGGATACTGTATGCAAAACTCGCTATAGCTGTCGGTACATGCAGTCACAGGGAACATCAGTGTTGCCCACAGGACGAAGAGATGTCTTATCCTCATGATTTTCCTATCAGAAGCCATATTCATAATTGTTTCACATCCTTCTACGGCAGTGGAAGCAGTCCCTCCCACTGGACATTCCACTCATCTTTTCCCGGAAAGCCAGGCAAAGGGGTATCTGCAGAGTCATCCCAGCCGGCACACATCAGCGCCACGGCATTGAGCAACGCACCATTTGCCGACACACTGACACGCAGTGGAGACCCACCACCGATCAAACCACTCGGAAGGCATACGTTGGAGGTGCAATCCATCAACAATGCTTCCACGACCTTCTCCGGTTGGCCGATACGGACGGCACACATGGCAGCGAGTGCGAAGTCCCAACTGCGGCACGATGACCAGTCCCATGCTGTCCACACCGCATCAAATGTACGTGAGAGATAACGGCTGTCCATATCATGTTTCTCTTGAGGGAAAAGGCCCACAGTGCCCAGCATAGCAGGATGTCCACAGAGATAGCGAGCATTGGTATATGTCGCAGTAGCAGACAACGGGGACAGATACAGGCCATCCGCATTCACGGCAAGGGGAGGAAGGTTATCGATAGCCTCCACCCATGGAGACTGGCGCCGCATGCCCAGCCGCTCACGCCATCGTCCGGCTGTACGCCACCCGAAGCGCCACGAAGAGATTTCCAGAGGTGTATCAGGGGAGGCTGCAGAGCGAAGACTGTCGGCAGCCATCTGCACCAGTCGGTAATAACGGTGCAACACCTCATCGGTGGGTGCAGCACGATAGAGAAGTTCGGCAAGATAGATAAACCATGCCGGCTGCACAGGGAGCAGCTCAGAGGTAGCCGGCTGCACATACCGTTCAAGAGCCGTATTGAGGAGATGGCCATGCCCCCACAACGAAAAAGGAGACAACTGCCACCACAAAGTCTCCGGGTCCTCTACGCTATCGGAATCATTGTTCGGGTGTGCCGTTTCCCAAAGTGAGGAACCATGGGCACTGTTCACTGCCAGCAGATACTGGCTGAGCACAACCCGACGTTCCAGCTCAGGAGCGCGGGCATCAGAACAGCCGGAGAAGTCAACCATGCCACCGGTATTCCAATAGTCTGTCCAGAATACCGCACTCGCCTCAGCTATCTCACGAAAGAGGGAAGGCGAAGGCTGTTCGCTGAAATTGGTTTCGTACTTTGGCAGGAACTCACATGTGAAAGAGAATTGGCATTCGGAAGGTGTCATCACATAGGCATTCTCACTCAACCGACTGAGGGTGGCGTCGCCTTGCCATTGAAGGACCACATAGCGACAAGCATCCCCCACCCTTTGCTCAAGCACCACACGATTATTGCGCATAGAGGCAATCGTCACTGGTTGAAGGGTTGCATGACCGTCCTTGCCCTGATCGGTTGCAGATGGTGGGAGTTCCAAACGGATGGGCAGGATGGTGTCAGCGACCACCCGTACGGCAACCATGTCACGCTGCGGATGACAAACGGTATTCACCGACACGGCATGTTCCTGCAGGCGATAGCTGGAGCTGATGATACCTGTAGATAGTTGCAACGTCTGCACAACATCCGTAAAGTGGGCCGGTGTGATACTATCGGAGAGCAGGAATCCTATGCTGCCGAGGGAATGGGACGACCAATCGGCCATGATGCCTAGCGGCACCCCCGCACGATAGAAGTCAGGGAAGGTCTGAAGGCCCGTAGCGTCCACCGTCAGAGCAAAGCCTCCGTTACCTACCATAAGGGCTGCCAGTGCATCAAAAGTATGCACCCGCGGATTGTTGCGTTCCAAAAGAGCTGTCCGGTCGATGCCTGCCGCGACACTCAGCGCCAATCCCGAAAAGAGAAGCATGAAAAAAAATCTTTTCATATCACGACTCTGCCCATTCATAATCCTTTAGCATTCTGACCGCAAAAATAAGGAGATTCTCCGAAACGCTCACCTTTTTTCGCATAAATCCTGCCTGCACGGCGCCAGATTGGCTGTATTTACACCCATGGAAAGCAAAAAAAGAGGCTTTGTTTGCGCACGTCTGGATATTTCTGTACCTTTGAGGCGATTTAACTAACAACAACGATACACATGAAACGAAATCAGTTCCTCGTGCTGTTGCCATTGGCATGCAGCATCGTCACCCTGAGCGCCACCGCACAGGATGAGTACCCCCAGCCCGGTCGCATGAACCCCGACATGACCGAGTTCTGGACCCCCCAGCCCGCCATTGTCACTCCAGGTGATATCACCACACAGTCGGCACCTTCGGACGCCATCGTGCTCTTTGACGGCAAGGACCTCTCGGCATGGGAGACACCCGATGGCAAACCCGCACCTTGGACAGTGGCTGATGGGATGTTTGCCGTGAAACCCGGCACAGGCACCATCCAGACCAAACAGAAGTTTGAAAGCTATCAGCTACACATTGAATGGAGCGAGCCTAAAGACATCCAAGGCGAGAGCCAGGGCCGTGGCAACAGTGGGGTGTTCATGCAAGGCATGTACGAGGTGCAGATCCTCGACAGCTACGACAACAAGACCTATGCCAACGGACAGGCAGGCAGCATCTACAAGCAGCATGCCCCGTTGGTGAATGCCATGCGCGCACCCGGCGAGTGGAACGTATACGACATCATCTACAGCGCTCCCATCTTCAAGGAGGATGGCACCTTCCGTGTGCCGCCGACCATCACCGTCATCCACAATGGTGTAGTAGTGCAGAACCACGTCACCATCCTCGGCACCACCGAATACATTGGCCTTCCCCGTCAGGTGAAACATGGTGCCGGTTCCATCCAGCTGCAGGATCACGGCAATCCCGTACGTTTCCGCAACGTCTGGATCCGCGAGCTGTAAAGCAATCCAAACAGACGGCATACGGCCGGTGCATGCTACCCATGCACTCAACCGCATTCCTTCAGCCGTTGTTTTTGTGGTTTTTTGAAGGATTGGCACGCTGAATCGCAAAAATTATGTAATTTTGCAGCCGAAAAAGCCAAGGCGGCCCTGTAGTTCAACGGATAGAATAAGAGTTTCCTAAACTCCAGATAGGGGTTCGATTCCCCTCGGGGCTACCACGCCACAATACACCCATTGGCCTCCACCTGCATATGGCAGATTATCCTACTCATTCTCTTCTCCTCGACCGATTCCGCTTCTGCCCCCTATGCGGCAGTGCGCATTTCGTACGTTCCTCGGTGAAGTCCCGTCAGTGCCGGGATTGTGGCTTTGAGTACTTCCTCAATGCCTCAGCATCCACGGCAGCTTTTGTCGTAAACACACAAGGCGAGTTGCTTGTGTGCCGCCGTGCCAAGGAGCCCGCACGAGGTACGCTGGATTTGCCGGGAGGGTTCGTGGATGCAGACGAGACCATCGAAGAAGGGCTGGCACGTGAGCTGATGGAGGAACTGGGATGCCGGGTACGCAGGGCGCAATACCTCTTCTCCCTCCCTAACCGCTACCTGTACAGCGGCACAGAAGTGCCTACCGCCGATTGTTTCTTTGAAGTGGAGTTGGAGGCAGAGGATATCGTCCGCAGCGGCGACGACGTGGAGGCCACAGCATGGATACCACTGGACGATGTCGTACCGGAAGCCTTCGGCCTGCACTCCATCCGCCAAGCGGTGGAGTTGTTTCTACAGCGATTCAACGATAGATAAGGGTCGTGAGGTTCTCTCTCCGGAAGAGCTCGCCGGCAATACGTTGCAAGTCGTCTGCCATGAGCGCTTCAATGCGGCGACAGACCGTCATGTGGTCGTCACAATGCCCATAATGAAGGTATGACTTTGCCATGGAGAGGGCTCTATTCTCAAAGTTATCGCCCGCCACGCCCATCTGTCCGATGAGCTGTTTCTTCGCTGCCGACAGTTGCAGCACCGTAAGAGGCTGTTCACACAGACGGTTCAGCTCATCTTGTACGAGCTGCAGACAATGCTCAACATCGTCCGCATCACAGCCAAAGTAGATATTGAACACACCCGTATCGGTATAGCCGGTAAGGTTGCTCTCGATATTATACACCAATCCAGTATGTTCTCGCAGCGATACATTGAGGCGGCTGTTCATGCCTGGTCCGCCCAGCAGGTTGTTGAGCAGACAGAGCCCTGTACGCCGCTCGTCACCGGCAGGATAGGTAGCACATCCCGTGAGCACATGCAGCTGGTGGGTGCGACGGTGACGCGCGACCGTCGCTGGCTTGCATGGCAGGGGAGCTGTCCGGGACGGCGTCAAACCACCTTTCGGAAGGTCCACTGTGAGTTGCTCGGCCAAACGCACGATACGCTCCATGGAGATATTGCCGAAGACAAACAACACAGCATTAGAGGGATGATAGTAACGCTCGGCAAACGACCGTGCATCCGCCCCTGTAAAACGCCGCAGACGACGGGGTGAGCCGAGGATATTATGTCCAAGAGCATGACCGGCAAACAAGACATCTTCAAAATCGTCAAAGATAAGGTCGGACGGACTGTCCTCATAGCTCTCAAGCTCATCCAAGATCACCTCCACCTCATGCGGCACCTCCCGGTCGGGGAAGGTGCTATGGAAGACAATGTCGGTGAGCAGTTCCAGAGCTCGCGCAAAGTCCTTGATCAAGGAGGCTGTATAGACCATCGTCTCCTCCTTTCCCGTGCAGGCATTGAGATCGCCGCCCACATTCTCCATCCGGTTTAGGATGTGCCAGGCCTTGCGCCGGACAGTACCTTTGAACAACATGTGCTCCACAAAATGCGCCAGGCCTTGTTCACCAGCATCCTCGTCACGTGTCCCGGCATCAATAGCATAGCCAGTATAGACCACATCGGTGGGAGAAGTATGACGGATGATACGCAAGCCATTGGTCAGCGTAGCGGTATCATAGGAATGCGTCTGACGGTTCACAGGAATAAATTTTGTAAAAAAACGCTGCAAAAATACATATTATTCATCAGAAAAAAGTAATTTTGCCAAATTAAAACAGAACAACAATGAAAGCAATAGGTGTATTCTGCTCAGCAGCAGAAAATATTGACGCAACATACTTCCGTGCAGCCGAAGAGTTGGGCGCATGGATGGCCCAGCACAGCATTGCACTGGTGTATGGTGGTGCTGCCATGGGACTGATGGAAGCCACAGCACGCGCGGTAAAGAATGCAGGTGGCCACACGATAGGGGTAGTGCCCAACAAGTTGTGTCAGCGTGAGGTGGTGAGCACCCTCCTCGATGAAGAAATCCTGTGTTGCAATCTGGCTGAACGCAAGCAAATCATGCTAGAACACAGCGACCTGCTGCTTGCATTGCCTGGTGGTATAGGCACACTTGACGAAGTGTTCCACATCATGGGCTCCGCCACCATAGGGGAGCATGCGAAGAAGGTGGTGTTCTACAACGTAGACGGGTTCTGGGACAACTGCATTGCCATGCTGCGCACCATGTATGACAAAGGGTTCATCCGTGCCTCGCTCGACAACTATATGGCAGAGGTCAGGAACACCCACGAGCTGGAAGAGTTATGCGCAAGGTGATAGGCATCGGCGAGACAATTCTCGACATTCTCTTTCGCGACGGCACTCCCACTGCCGCTGTGCCAGGCGGTTCAACCTTCAACACCATGGTGTCGCTGGGACGTATGGGCATACCCGCCACTTTTGTGAGCGACCTGGGCGACGACCATGTAGGAGAAGCCATTCGCTCGTTCATGAGGGGAAATGGCGTGGACGACCAATACGTGTCTACCTACGCTGATATGCAGTCTCCCGTATCGCTTGCGTTCCTGGATGATGGTGGCAATGCGCGCTATGAGTTCTACCGCCAACCCTTTGCAGAAGACGCCTGCTGGACTTGTCCGGAAGTAGATGCCGATGACATCATCGTCTTCGGTTCCTACTACGCGTTGTCGCACACCTCGCGCTACAAGGTAAAAGAACTGTTGGAGACAGCCCAAGCGAAAGGAGCCATCGTGATGTATGATGTTAATTTTCGCCGCAGCCATCAAGGCGAGGTGGTACGCCTCACAGATGCCCTGCTTGAGAACCTGGAACATGCCGACATCGTGCGTGGTTCCATAGAGGACTTTGATATACTGTGGGGACTGACAGATAGTGCATCCGTCTATCGCCAACACACCGCCTTTTACTGTCCACGCCTGCTCTGTTCGCGAGGTGCGGAAGGTGTTGATCTCCACACCAGTGCTTTCAGCAAGCACTACGCAGCCCTTCCTCTCACGCCCATCAGCACCATCGGTGCCGGCGACAGTTTCAACGCCGGCATTGCCTACGCATTGCTCAAGAAAGATGTGCACCACACAGACCTTGACCATCTGACAGAGGCTGACTGGGACAGCATCGTGCACTGCGCGATGGCCTTCAGTGCCAATGTCTGCATGAGCCGCGAGAACTACGTGCAGAAAGGCTTTCAGCCCCCACTTTAACAGTAAGTCCTGCGCCAAATAAGTATATAAAGGAATGAAGATAGGAGACGTTGACTTAGGCTCGCGCCCCGTGATGCTGGCACCCATGGAGGATGTCACAGACCCCGCGTTCCGGCTGATGTGCAAACGGTTCGGAGCCGATATGGTATATACCGAGTTCGTCTCTGCCGATGCCCTCATCCGCGGTGTGAATCGTTCGGTGCAGAAGTTACATGTGGGCGATGAGGAGCGCCCCGTAGCCATACAGATCTACGGTCGCGACATCCCTTCGATGGTGGAGGCTGCACAGCTTGTGGAGGCTGCACACCCCGATGTGCTCGACATCAACTACGGCTGTCCCGTGAAACGCGTGGCCGGCAAGGGCGGTGGTGCAGGCATGCTGCAGAACATCCCTCTCATGCTGGAGATGACACGTGCCATCGTGGAGGCTGTGAACATCCCCGTCACCGTGAAGACACGTCTGGGATGGGATTGCGAGCACAAGATCATCGTAGAACTGGCCGAGCAGCTGCAGGACTGCGGCATACAAGCCCTTACCATTCACGGGCGCACCCGCAGCCAGATGTACACCGGTGAGGCTGACTGGACCCTCATCGGCAAGGTGAAGGAGAACCCGCGTATGCATATCCCCATCATCGGCAACGGTGACATCACCACGCCCGAACGCGCCCGCGAATGTTTCGACCGCTATGGTGTGGACGGCATCATGATTGGACGCGCCACTTTTGGACGCCCCTGGATATTCCAAGAGGTGAAAGAATACCTTGCCACGGGCAACTGGACACCCCTTACACCAGCAGCGAAGATGGACACCCTGCGCCAGCAGGTACGAGAGAGCGTAGCACGGCTCGACGAGCATGCCGGCATCCTGCACATACGTCGTCACCTGGCAGCCAGCCCGCTCTTCAAGGGGATACCCAACTTCCGCGACACCCGCATCGCCATGCTGCGAGCAGAGACCGTGGACGAGCTGTTCGGCATTATGGATTGCATAGAAAACGATTGGTTGCCGTTGATGTCCATCCAGGAAGATTCTGACGAAGGAAAGAAGAAAGAAAGTAGGAATGAATAAAAGAAACGCAATAAAACCTCTATAACAATGAATCTACTTGAAGGAAAAGTGGCGCTCATCACCGGAGCCGCCCGTGGAATAGGAAAAGCCGTGGCTATGCGCTTTGCACAGGAAGGTGCCGACATCGCCATCACCGACCTGATGTACAACGATGCCATGGAGGAGACCCTAGCCGAGCTCGCGGCCTGCGGTGTGCAGGCACGGGGCTATGCTTCCAATGCTGCCGACTTCGCCGCAACGGAAGCCGTGGTCGCACAGATCAAAGAAGACTTCGGGCACATCGATGTGTTGGTGAACAATGCCGGCATCACCAAAGACGGACTGATGCTGCGCATGAATGAGGCACAGTGGGATGCCGTGCTGAACGTCAACCTCAAGTCGGCATTCAACTTCATCCATGCCATCACGCCCATCATGATGCGCCAACGCTCTGGCAGCATCATCTCCATGAGCAGCGTGGTGGGTGTGCATGGCAATGCCGGACAGTGCAACTACGCTGCCTCCAAGGCCGGCATGATTGGCCTCACCAAGTCCATTGCTCAGGAGATAGGCAGCCGGGGTGTACGCGCCAACATCATCGCCCCGGGGTTCATCCTCACAGACATGACGCTCCAGCTGCCCGAGGAGACACGCAAGGAATGGGAAAAGAAGATTCCTCTCCGCCGTGGCGGCACACCCGAGGAGATTGCCTCTGTGGCGCTGTTCCTTGCCAGTGATCTCAGCAGTTATGTCACCGGGCAGGTGATACAGATTGACGGTGGCATGGGTATGTGACCCACGCACAGCCTCTTTGGTTCACCGGAAGGCTATCTGAACTGCAACGCCAGCACCCTATCAAGGTCTATTCGATGATGCTGAACTCAGCGCCCGAGGCATAGTCGGCATCGTGCTGTTCACTCAGTGCCATGAAGCGGATATAACGGGCCTTGAGCGGTTTGGCGAAGAGCACCTTGTGCGGCTCTGCCCCCTGTGGGAAGGTGCCGGAAGCCACGGCACTGCCCCACGTCTTTCCATCCGTAGAAAGATAAATCTCATACGCTTTCACCCGACCGTTGGGACTATCCTGACGCGGTGTGTAGATACAGCCCTTCAGTGTCTTGACTTTACCTGCATCGAAATCCACCCAATGGGGATAGGTGCCCATGGTAATGCTGTACATGGTGTGCCAGATGGTGCTGGGATCGCCATCGGCAAACGCAGCAGCGCTACCCTCCGACGGCTCCACAGAGGAGGCATAGACGACCTCCAGCTGCCCCTCGGGCTTTGGGATGACAGGCATGGCAGGCCATAGGGTGCTACCACTCACCTGCGAGCCTCCGGCAGCATCCAGCGGGCGGATGATAAATCCGAGCTGTGTGGGAGCAGCCATGGCACGATCATCGTTCAACGGTCCACCTTGCCCACAGCTGTTGCCTCCCAGACCAGTCACCTTGGCATCAATGGTCAGATAGTTGACATTGTTCTCCGGCAGCTGGTAGGGATGACCGGCCAAGGTGATATTGAGCGCGCTCCATGGGCTGTAGGAGAACGAGAAAGCAGGTGTGCCGCTCTTGTCGTCCAATGCAGCGAAACGTTGTGAAGCCAGCACCTCATCGGCAGAGACTGCACGAGGAGCCGAGGCGATGAAAAGGGCTCCCGCTGAGTCCTTCCGTCCTGCAGACGCAGTGGCTACCGACAGCCAGCGTGTGCCCTCGTGATTGCCGTACTCCTGAGGGAAGGTATAGGGACAAGCAGCATCCAGCGTACGGTGCCAGATGCCAATGTCGGAACCTGCCATGCGGTCGTCGTAGTTCTCTTCCGGTCCACGTCCATACCAGGTGACATCATCCATGGTCTTATGGGTCTCCATGACATATCCCAAACGCGCAAGCACCGTATTCGGTCGGTTGGAGGTGACGGCCGACGTGAGTTCGATACTGCCATCGGGCCACACCGTCCAGATGAGGTTGCTGACGAACTTGAACGACGTCTCGCCAAAGGGAGCCTCAGTAAGTTCCTCGATGCGGTTCCTGCCGCTGGCCGTGCCCCCCTGCAGACGTGCTGCACACGGAGCCTGACTGATGACGGTGAACGAGAGTGCGGTGCTGCCATCGCTCTGACGTGCCACCTTGGCGGCCGTGGTCTTATGCTGCAGGTTGTGTAGACCGTTGGCGAACCAGCCGTTCACAGCCCAGTTGTCGTTGTTCACAAAGGCTCGGTATGCATTCAGTTTCGGGCCACCCCCTTCGGGAATGACGATGTTGCCATCATAGGCCAACGAATGGATTGTGCCTTGCTGCATGTCAAAGACAGCCTTGAAACTCTTTCCGCTTACAGTTACGTAAGGTGTCTTTGCAGGCGACACGAACTTGTCCGTCTTAAGCGCTGTCTTCTCCTCCACGACCTCAGCAAGTGCAGTCCTTGTTCCCGCCTTCTGCAGGGGCAGCTGCACCTCGCAGGCAGTATAGTCCTTCGCTGCCCATGGCAGGTCTTCCCGCTGCACAAACTGCAGGTTCAAGAAGTACTCGCGCGGTTTTTCCATAGTCCTAGCGAATGGTATGCTGAGCGAGCGGCTGTCGCGGGGCGCCACGGAAGCATCGGACAGACGACCATCGGCCACCTTTTCTCCATCAGCCGTCACCGTCCACACGATGTCGTAGGCCAGCGGCTCGAAATAATTCTTGTTGAAGACCTTGATGCCGACACCTTCGCTAGACTCATCAAGCGTCACTGCCACGGGCTGGTGCACGCGTTTCACCTCCCAGTATTGAGGTTTGGGTACACGGTCGCCGAAGAGGATGCCGTTCATCACGAACTGACCGTCATTGGGTGTGTCGCCGAAGTCACCGCCATAAGCCAGGTAACGCGTACCATCGGCGGTGTAGTTGTACATCGACTGGTCCACCCAGTCCCAGATGGCACCACCCATGAAGAAGTTGGTGCTCTCCATCGCCTCCCAGTAGTCGGCGAAGTTTCCCAAAGCATTGCCCATGGAGTGGGCATACTCGTTGATGTGGTAGGGGTACTTGATGTTGTAGTCGCCCTGCACGGCACCCCGCACCCAGGGAATGGAGGGATACTGGCTGGAGCCTATATCAACGATGTTGTTGTTGCGTTCGTACTGCACGGGGCGACTCTGGTCGAACGCCTTGATGGAGTCGTAGGCCACCTCAAAGTTATGTCCTGGCCCGGCCTCGTTACCCATGCTCCATATGACGATGGAGGGATGGTTGTAGTTTTGGTGTACCATCTCCAGATTGCGGTGCACATGTGCTGCCTCCCATTCCTTGGGGTGCGAGAGCGACTCCTTGCCGTAGTAATACTCGTGGCTCTCCACGTTGGCCTCGTCCATCAGCCATATGCCATAACGATCACAGAGGTAGTACCAATAGGGGTCATCGGGATAGTGGCTGTTGCGCACATGGTTGATGTTGGCGCGTTTCATCAAGAAGATGTCCTCCTCCATCATGGCGCGGTTGAGGGCATGACCTACGGCAGGATGGCTCTCGTGGCGGTTCACACCCTTCAGCTTCACTGTCTTGCCGTTGACGTAGAAGTAGCGTCCGGATAGTCCGAACTCATCGTCCTCGGCAGGTGTGTCCTTAATCTCCACCTTGCGGAAACCGGTGTATGTGGAGACGATCTCCGTCACCACGCCCTTCTCATCGGCCAGCTCACCCACCAGTGTGTAGCGCCAGGGAGCCTCGGCAGACCACAGGGCAGGGGTTTTCACGTCGATGCTGGTGGTGAACTTCGTCATGGCACCGTCAGGGGCGATGGTAAAGGCTTCATCCACATCGTAGGTATCCACAAAATGATTCTCGTCGCTATAGAGGTCATTGGCATAGAGGGTATAGGTGAGGGTGTATCCAGCAGCCTGCAACTCGGTGAGATTCTGTACGATGGCCGACACGGTGAGGCGGCCGTCGGTATAGGCATCGTCCAGGTCGGGGGTGACGACAAGGTCCTTGACATAGACCTTCGGACGCGACTCAAGGGCCACGGTGCGGAAAATGCCGGGCAGGCGGAACATGTCCTGGCTCTCAAGGAACGAGCCATCGCTGGAGCGGTAGACCTCCACCGACACGCTGTTCTCACCGCTGCGCAGGTAAGGAGTAATGTCGAACTGAGCGGTATTGCGGCTATTCTTCGAGAAGCCCGCAAAGTAGCCGTTGATCCATAGATAGAAGAATGAGTCCACGCCGTCGAAGTTGATGAACACTTCCCGTCCGTCCCACTCCTCAGGAAGGGTGAAGGTGCGGCGGTACGAGCCCACCTCGTTGCGGTCGCGGTAGGTCGTCCAGTCGGTGGGAGGGGTGCGCATCACACCCTCGCGCCAGTCGTCAACCTTGCGCTCGTGGTAGAAGATCACGGGCTGGTTTACATAGATGGGTGTACCATACTTCTGGGTGCCGTCCTTCTGCAGGCCCTGTATGTTCCACGACCCTGGCACGGCGATGTCGTCCCATGCCGACACGTCGTAGCCGTCAAGGTAGAACGTATCTGGACGTTCCTCGGGCGTAGGTGCCCAATGGAATTTCCAGGTACCGTTCAGAGTCATCCAGTATCTGCTGTTCTCGGGCAGCACGCGCCGCGCACTCTCTTCGTCGGCGAACGAGAAGAACCACGCGTGCGGCATCTCTTTGTTCAGAGCCAGCTGCTCGGGGCTCTGCCACTCCATGCCCGTTGGATGCATGGCATCGGCATAGAGAGAGGCACGGTCCTCATCGGAAGCAACAGCCAGACCGACAGGGAAGAGGACGGCAAGAAGAGGTAGTAGGAAGGTTGTCTTCATGATGTGATGTCTTTTTATTATTTGTTTGGGCACAAAGATAGTGAAAAAAGCGAATATCCACACATGATTTGCAAAAATTCATACCCTTTTCACCACAATGTGTAGTTTATCGCTGGCGTAGTGAAACCGTTATTTGCCTGCTCGCAAATAAGAACAGCTTTTAGCGTTCACCTCCATTTTCAACGCAACTACGATCCATTGACCGCGGTCAGTACGCTCATTGACGGCGGTCAATGGGCAAGTTGACGGCGGTCAATTTGGGGCCATTTCGAGGAATAGGGGAGGAAAAACAGCGCCAAAGCACTGCTTAGACGGGCAACCGCGTGGTGGAATAATATGGCCGAGCGGTGAAAATGCGGAAAAAAACCAAAAGAATTTGGAAAATGTGAAAAAGATGATATTTTTGCACCGAAAAAAAACATTCAACCATGAGCATTGTATCGTTACGAAAAAATATGTTCACCCTTCTTTTGGGCGCGATTGCAAGCCTTAGTGCCTCTGCTGCACAGAGAACTGCCTCCGATATTGTCGTTACTCCCGGACACCGAAATCCCGCAGGGTTCGGTCAGGGTACGATATGGAACGACAAGTGGCAGTTCTACCTCTGCAAAGAGGGAGATGACACCACGGCTACTCCTGCCGAAGGATGGAAGACGGTGACACTGCCTCACGACTGGAGCGTAGAGGCAACACCATCGCCCACACTGTTCAGCTGCACAGGTTGGCTACCAGGAGGCATCGGCTGGTACCGCAAGACCATCGACCTGCCCAAGATTGGCAAGGGAGAGCGAATATATCTGTTCTTCGAAGGTGTCTATAACCGCAGCACCGTGTGGCTGAACGGCCACGAATTAGGCACGAGGCCAAGCGGCTATGCCTCGTTCTGCTACGAGATTACACCTTATCTAAATAAAAGAGAAAACAACGAGTTGCTGGTACGCGTAGACCACAGCCGCCAAGCCGACAGCCGCTGGTACACGGGGAGCGGCATATGGCGCGATGTGTGGATAGTGACGGCTCCCACCACCCATCTGGCACAGTGGGGAACCACCTACGACTATCAAGCCGAGGAGGGGATGCTGAGGGTGAACACCTCTGCCGTGGTTCAGCAAGATTGTTCCACAGAGAGCGCCATCCTTAATGCGAAGGCCACCCTGAGCGATGCCCAGGGAAACATTGTGGCTATAGCCGTGGCAGAAGCGGAAAAGAGCGAAGGCCAACCGGCAAAAACAGCCAGCGGAGACAAAGAGGTCCGATTCAACCTGCCACTGACACTTCCCACCGATGTGCACCTCTGGGATATCGACGACCCTTATCTCTACACGCTCACCGTCGAGCTGCAGGAGAGCGGCCATTCCACCGATGCCACCGTCTTCAGCGTAGGGTTGCGTACCCTGCATTTTAGCGCCGACAAGGGCTTCTTCCTCAACGGAGTGAACAGGAAGGTGAAAGGTGTATGCCTGCATCATGATGCCGGTGTGCTGGGGGCAGCCGTGCCCGAAGAGGTGTGGCGGTGGCGCCTGACACAGCTCAAATCGTTGGGATGCAATGCCATCCGATGCAGTCACAACCCGCAGACTCCCATACTCTACGACCTGTGCGACGAGCTGGGCCTGCTGGTGATGGACGAGGCCAGCGACGAGTGGGAATTCCCGAAGCGCAAATGGCTGCAAGGATGGAACAAGGGCACTCCTGGTTACGAGGGAACAGCCGACTTCTTCGAGGAGTGGATCGACCGTGATGTGGCCGACATGGTGCGCCGTGACCGTCGCCATCCCTGCATCTTCCTCTGGAGCATAGGCAACGAGGTGGACTATCCCAACGACCCTTATTCCCACCCCATCCTGGATGGCACAACCATCAACCAACCGATGTTCGGCGGATACAAGCCCGATGCTCCCCAGGCCGAACGCATCGGACAGATTGCCAAGCGCCTGTCTGCCATCGTAAGAGAGCACGATGCTACCCGTCCTGTGACAGGCGCTCTGGCCGGTGTGGTGATGAGCAACCAAACGGCCTACCCTGAGGCGGTGGATGTGGTGGGGTATAACTACACCGAGGACCGCTATGCCGAGGATCATACCACCTACCCCACCCGCATCATATACGGCAGCGAGAACGGCCACGGCTACGAACAGTGGTTGGCCGTGAGGGACAGTCCATACATCTTCGGACAGTTCATCTGGACTGGCACAGACTATTTGGGCGAGAGTGGTGCCTGGCCATCACGCGGCTTAGGCACTGGTCTACTTGACTTCTGCGGCTTCCCGAAGATGCAGGGCGAGATGCGGCGCATGATGTGGTCGCAGCAACCCGGCGACACACTAGACATATCGGCATTTGGACACAACAACCGTGGCAACCGCAGCAACCATGGTAACCGCCAGGGAGGGCAAAACGGCTTCAAACCCACCTCCAACGGCACACAGCCCCGCCATCCTCAAGCAGTGAGTATGACCGCTTCACTACTTAACGCCCAGATAACCCAGACGAACCGGACACAACTGCACCCCCGCACCTGGCTAGTGCTGGTGGAGCTGAACGACAGCACTGGAGAGCGCTGCGAGTGGGCAACGGACACCGTGGTCTGCACCGTAAGCGGTCCCGCACGGTTGCTGGGGATGGAAACAGCCAGCAACAGCGACATGTCGGCACCACAGGCGCCCCAGCGTGCAGCCTACCGCGGCAGACTAGTGGCATACGTTCAGGAACAACCCTCGAAGACTGGGCCCATCGAAGTGACATTCACAGCCGGAGAGCTCAAAACATCCCTGCTGATTTCCCCCATGTCGGGCAATTAATCTTCAATTTACTCCAACCCTGACAAACGGGAGGACAGCAACACCATATGCTTGCCTTTTAGATAGGGGTCGCCTCGGAAAAACACAAATAAATTTGGTTTTTCGCTCGGCTCACCCTACTTTAAGGCTAGCGCCTTTTAGATAGGGGTCGCCTCGGAAAAACACAAATAAATTTGGTTTTTCGCTCGGCTCACCCTATCTTTGCAGCGGAATTCAATGACATTAATATCACTTCAATGAAAAGACAGTTTTTACACATTTCTCTGGTACTGGCCGCCTTGTTGGTCCTGGCATCGTGCGGAAAGAAGTACTCCTATGAGACCACCGAGGGTGACCCTATGCACACTCGCATCTATACGCTTGACAATGGACTGAAAGTCTATCTGTCGGTGAACGACGAGGCGCCACGTATCCAAGCACACATTCCCGTGCGGGTGGGCGGTAAGAACGATCCTTCCGAGACCACCGGTCTAAGCCATTACCTGGAGCACCTGATGTTCAAGGGAACCACCCATTTCGGCACGCAGAACTACGAGGCTGAGCGTCCCCTGCTCGACCAGATACGAGACCTCTATGAGGTTTACCGCACAAAAACCGACCCCGATGAGCGTCGCGCCATCTATCACCAGATTGACAGCATCTCCTATGAGGCCAGCAAAATCGCCATCCCCAATGAGTACGACAAGTTGATGGCAGCCATCGGCGCCGAGGGCACCAATGCCTACACGTCGTACGATGTCACCTGCTACACAGAGGACATCCCCTCGAATCAGGTGGAGAACTGGGCTAAGGTACAGAGCGACCGTTTCAAGAACATGGTCATCCGCGGTTTTCACACCGAGCTAGAGGCCGTGTACGAGGAGAAGAACATCGGTATGGCTGACGACCAAGACAAAACTATCGACGCCCTCTTCGCACGCCTGTTCAAGAACCACCCCTATGGCAAACAGAGCATTCTGGGCACACAGGACCATCTGAAGAACCCCAGCATCATCAATATCGAAAACCACTTCCACAACTGGTATCGCCCGAACAATATGGCCATATGCATGAGCGGCGACTTCAACCCCGATCAAGTCATCCGCATCATCGACAAATACTTCGGTGATATGGAGCCAAATGCCGGACTCCAGTATCTGCAGACTGAGCCCGAAACGGAGATTGCCACCCCCGAGGAGGTTACCGTGCTGGGCCAGGAGGCAGAGAACCTGTGGATGGGATGGCGCATGCCCGGTGCCGGCAGCGACGACGTGCCCATGGTGGAACTGGTGGGCGACCTGCTCTACAACGGCAAGGCAGGACTGCTGGACCTCGACATTATGCAGCAGCAGAAGATGCTGATGGCAAGCTGCTTCCCCTACACGCTGAGCGACTACACCGCCTTCATCTTCATGGCCTATCCCAAGGAGGGACAGACGTTGGAAGAGGCACGCGACCTGCTGCTCGCCGAAGTGGCCAAGCTGCGCGACGGTGACTTCGACGAGAGCCTCATCCCCGCCATCGTGGCCAATAAGAAACTAGCTCTGCAGCGTCGCATGGAACATAACCGGGGCAGAGTGAGCACCATGGTGGATGCCTTCGTGAACGGGGAGAACTGGGATGACGCCGTGAGCCTCTGCGAACGTATGGCCGACATCACCAAGGAACAGGTTGTGGCCTTCGCCAACCAGTACCTGAAGGAGACGGGCTATGCCGCAGTATTCAAACGCCAGGGCACCGACCCCGACCAGAAGAAGATCGACAAACCGCAAATCACACCTATCTTCACCAACCGCGACACTGCCAGCGCCTTCCTCACCGAGGTACAGAACAACGTGGTACCGCCCATCGAACCAGTGTACGTAGATTTCGGCAAGGAACTGACACGCGGACAGGTGAACGGACTGGACGCTCTCACGAAACAGAACACAGTGAACGACATCTTCAGTGTACAGTATGTATGGGAGTATGGTGACTATGCTGACCCGCTGCTCACCACAGCTGCCGACTATACCAACTACCTGGGCACCTCCGACATGACGGCTGCCGAGCTCAAACAGGCCTTCTACCGCATTGCCTGCAACATGAGCATCGATGTCAAGGAAAAACGTACCATCCTCACCGTGAACGGTCTGCAGGAGTACATGCCACAGGCTTTGGCCCTCGCAGAAAAGGTGATGCACGACGTGCAGCCCGACGAAACGGTGCTGCAGGGATATAAAAGTGATGTACTGCAGGCTCGCATCGTGAACAAGACATCGCAGAAGACAAACTACAACATGCTGCGCAACTACGTCCTCTACGGTCCTGGTAGCCCTGCCACTCGCGTCCTCACGAGCAATGAGATTATGGCCATCACAGGCACTGAGCTCACCGACAGGATTCACCAGATGCCTACGCTGCAGCACAGCGTCATCTACTACGGTCCGCTCACCGCTGCCGAAGCTACTCAAGCCATCGCCGAGGTGCATGCTGTGGAAGGTGAACCGGCACCCGTGCCGGAGAACGAGCCCATAAGCCTGCTGCCCACGACAGAGAACGTGGTGTACATCGCACCTTACATGGCCAACAACATCGTGCTGGGCTCAATCTCCACCGATGACCAGCACTTCAGCCTCGACCGCCATGCCGGCAACAAACTTTTCAACGAATACTTCGGCAGCGGCATGAACACCATCGTGTTCCAGGAGATGCGCGAAGCTCGCGGACTGGCCTACAGCGCCTCGGCACGCGACGTGGAGCCTGCCGATAAGGAACTCACCGGGTACTTCCAGACCTACATCATGACTCAGAATGATAAGATGATCGATGCGCTCACGCACTTTGACGAAATCATCAACGACATGCCCGTATCGGAACCAGCCTTTGCCATCGCCAAGGAGAGCCTCCTGGCCTCGCTACGCACACAGCGTTACACCGGACAGAGCGTGCTCAGCTATTGGCAGAGACTGCAGGACCTCGGACTGAGTGAAGACATCCGCCGGAACGTGTATGAGCAGGTAAGCGCCATGACGCTCGACGATGTCGTAGCTTACCAACAGCAGTACATCAAGGGGCGTACCTACAAGACATGTGTTCTCGGCAACGAGGCAGAACTCGACATGGAGAGTCTGACGCGGTGGGGACGCATCGAGCGCCTGACCACGGAACAGATCTTCGGATACTGATAACCCACCCCGACAATGAGGCATCGGGCCACCTCCCACATGGGAAGTGGCCCGATGGCATAGTATCTTGTCACCTTCTCAGCGAGCAACAACGTACTTATGCAGGGTAGCACGCACGGCGCCCTTACCGGCAAAGAGTTCACGCACCATGTCCTCAATCCGTTCACCCAAGCCCACCTCGTAAAGATCCACACCGAACACATCAGCACGGCTGTAGAGATGGTGCAGGCAACTGTAGTCCTGATTGGCACAGCCCACCTCAAGGGGAGCAACGATAGCCTGTAGTTCCTCGAGCAGCGGGTCGGGGGAGGGGGTGAAAGGAGTGCCGTCGTCCTGCACTCCCTTCAGGTAACGGGCATAGCCTGCCAGCACGAGGGGGATGAGGCGAAGAGCATTCATATCCAGTCCACGGGCTACGTACTTCTTGATGGTCTCGCCAAAACGAATGGGGAGCTTCTGACTGGTGTCCATGGCAATACGTTGAGGGGCATCGGGCATGAACGGGTTGGGTAGACGGCGCTCAATGACAGCACCGATGAACTCGTAGGGATTCAGCACACCGGGGTCGGTAACCACCGGCATCGCCTCGATATAACCTATCTTCTGTATGAAGGCACGAATGTCGTCATCAGCCATCTCGGCAGAAATGAGCGTGTAGCCGAGCAGACAGCCATAGAGACTCATGGCGGTATGGAGCGGGTTCAGACAGGTGGTGACCTTCATGGTCTCGACCTTGTCCACAATGTCGCGCGTGGTAAAGAGGGCTCCACCCATCTCGAGAGGGGGACGGCCGTTGGTGTAATGGTCCTCAATGACCAGATACTGCACCTCCTCGGCATTGACAAACGGGGCTGTGAAGGTGTGAAGGGCCGTCTCGATGTAGTCATGGTCCTCAAACCCATCTGCCTCCAGCATCTCACGCACCTTACTGTGCGGACGGGGAGTGATTTTGTCAATCATCGACCACGGGAAGGTGATCACCGTCTCATCGTGCAGATAGTCCACAAAGGCCTGCGGCACAAGGCCGTCGACAGCCCATCGCTCGGCATAGGCCATCACGCCAGCCCGCACCTTGTCGCCGTTGTGCGAACAGTTATCCATGCTCTGCACGGTGAGGTGAAGACGTCCGGCATGGAACCGTTCGAGCAACAACACTGCCACCTTGCCCATGGCGAGCATGGGCGTGAGTCCTCGCTCGAGGTCGGCAGGAGCCACGCCGTAGCCCTTCTCGGTGATGGTGAACGATATCATTTGCAGAGAGGGTGCACGGAAAATCTCCTTCAGACGTTCCCAGTCGGCAAAGGTATAGTCGGCCTTCAAGGCCTCGGTGACGGAGGCGATGACGGTCTTCTCAATGGTACCCGACGACTGCAAGCTAACGAGCAGCGAGAGGTTGTCGTAAGGAGTATAAGCCTTGTCCACAACTTCGTAGTCGAATGTCTCGGCCACGATTACACCGCGGTCGTAAAGGCCCCGATTGAGAGCTTCGTTGAGGATGGCAGCAGGAAAAGCACGGAAGATGTTACCTCCACCGAAATGGACCCAAGTGGGTGCATCGTGCGTCTTGCGGATTACAGCCTCACGGTCAAAGTGCGGACACCGGTAGCCCTTTGCTTCCCATTCGGCAGCATCAAAATGCGGGCTTAAAACATCAGTGAGTTTCATAGTCGTCAATCAAAAAATCCAGGTTGTTTGTAGGGGATACCGAGTTCGCGGTCCACGGTGGCAAGAATGCCCTGCACCTGACCCATGGCGAACATACGTCCAAGGAACGAGTAGCCGGCATTGTAGCCTTTGGTGTCATCATCGAGCATCGTCATGCCATGGTCCACACGCATAGGGAGCGCAGGGTTTTGCTGCTCAAAAATGCGGCACAGTTCCACAATATCCGCCCGTCCCCCAAGGTGCGAAGCTTCAGTGAAATCACCATTGGGAAAGATGTGACACGAGCGCAAGTGTACAAAATGCGTACGGGATGCGAACTCGCGTGCCATGGCAGTGACATCGTTGTAGGCGCCCGCAGACAGAGAGCCTGCACAGAAGGTAAGGCCATTGTGGGGATTAGGGACCGCCGACAGTAACCAGCGTATGTCATCGGCTGTGCGCACAATGCGTGGGAGGCCCAGCACCTCGATAGGGGGGTCGTCAGGATGCACACACATATTCATATCACATGCATCACACACAGGCATAATAGCCTCAAGGAAGTACTTCATATTCGCACGCAGCGTATCCTTATCAATACCCTTGTAGAGAGCGAGGAAATCGCGGAACTTTTGGATAGGAGCCTCATCGTTCTCGCTGAAGTTGCCGCTCACGAAACCCTGCGTTTTGATGATGATGTTCTCCACCAGAGCGTGTTCTTTCTCTGGTGTCATGGTACAAGCCAATGCATCGGCTTCAGCCAACACATCGCGACCCTCACCCACTCCGGCAGGGAATGTCATCGCAGCCCACTCCTCACGTGCACCCGCACGCTTGAGTATATAGATATCAAAGTAAGCAAATTCAGCATAATTAAAATAGAGGTTCGTGGAGCCGTTGGGGTTGAGGTGCTGCAGGTCGGTACGTGCCCAATCGAGCACGGGCATGAAATTGTAGCAGATGCAGTGGATACCTTCGGCGGAAAGGTTGCGCAACGACTCCTTGTACACCTCTATCTGGTAATCACGATCGGGTCCGCAATACTTGATGGTCTCTACCACGGGAAGGCTCTCCACCACGCTCCAGCGCATACCGTAGCTCTCAATATACGTGCGCAGGTCGTGGATCCGCTCGCGTGTCCACACTTCGCCAAGAGGTACATCATGCAACGCTGTGACGATGCCCTCTACACCAATTTGTTTCAGCATGGCAAGGGTGATCGTATCTTTCTTGCCAAACCATCTCCATGTTCTTTCCATATGCTAACTGATGAGGTTATTTTCATTTCCTTCCATGCAACGTTGTAACAACACGAATGCCATTAGGACTGTTAGGGAAGGCCAACAGTAGAGTATGGCTGCGGCGATCCCAACAGCATGTGTCGGGGGTGAGCACCTGTCCCGTAGCACAATCGGTGAGAGTGACCGCCACGGGTTTGCGGGGCAACAGCAGTCGCATGACGTTCTGCGTGTCGGCAGGCGACTTCGCCACGAATGACCAGGTGCGACCATCGTTGCACTCGTCCTCCTGCCGCGATGCCGAGGCCAGCACCTGCGGGGTACGTCGACCTTGAGGAGCAAGGCGCACGGCATAGAGTAGCGCCTGCTGACCCGGAGAGATGACCTTCCGCCGCAGCACCGGCAATGTATGGTCATAGAGGTCGATATACAAGCCCTTCAATGTGAGCGGCTTGTCGCCCGCTGGACTTTCGTCCATCACAGCGGCCAATGTATAGGGGCCACGGTCAAGGCGGAAGTGGTTCTTCTCCTGCAACTTGAATGGGCAAATGGCATACAGCGCAGAAAACAGAGGGGCATCGCCATCTTTTGCCAACACAAAATCTTTGGGATCCTGCCGGAGCACATACACCCATCCCTTTCCGCAGCTGTACATCCCTTCGGGAGCATCGGGCTGCAGGCCCAGCTGCTCAAAGAGATGCTGCGAAGGGGCACGATAAGCATTGCCATCGGTATTCCACCATTCCCTCACCGTGCAGAACGGGTCATCGTCACGCCCGGCATAGATGAGACAACCACCCTTCTGCACCCATGCAGCCAGATGACCATGGGCCGAAGGATCAAGCGGTTTCATGTTCGAATAAGTCATCAACAACACTTTTACATCCTTCAAAGCAGCATCGTAACCAACATTCTCGATATGGGTGATGCCCACAGGGATGCCTCGTTTGAGAAGGGGCAGGGAGAGACCGAAAAAGTCGGACAGGCCAGGATCGTCATATCCTTCCACACGATGCGGTGCCCGCTGGAACATCAGCGAGTTGGCCATCAGCACACTCACGCCCTGCGTGCCGGAGACCTTGTTCGTTGACAATGGCATGCGGCGCAATGCGTCCACCATCACTTGCATGCGGGTGGCATAATCACTGGGGATATGTGCAAGCTCATCGCTCTGCGCACTCACCCGATAGAGGCCTTGGTAGATACGATCGGGCCATGGCATTACCTCATAGTTGTTGATGCTCGGATAAAGAAGCTGGGCGGTGAACGTAGCCTGATAGTTGCGGCGATAATCCTCCCAATCCTTAGGCTGGTCCTCAATGGGATCTGTGAGGAAGAACATTTTACGCCCGGTAGGTGCCGTCATCGACTCCATACATCCGTATTCAAGGAAAGCTGTCTCAAACACCCGTTCACGCTGTACCCCGTTATAGTGACTGGCCGAACGAGAAGTACCTGTCCACACTTGAGCTATGTACCCATCCATGCCATCTATAGATGCCAGTGAAGCCTCAGGCGAAACAATACCCCACATGGAGTAGTTCAGCAACGAGTGAGTAGGCACATAACAACGCACGTTCATGCCTTTCTGCCGTCCGTACTCATGACAGAAGGTGAAGGCCTGCTGCAGCGCCCGCTGGTAGAGCACATACTTCAGCTTGCCGGAGAGGTACAGCCCCTCGGCGCTCTCGTGCTGCGGCAGCCAGTCAAAGCCATAGTAGTCGTGCCATTCGCGCTGAAAAGCCTCACTGTAGCCACTATGCGCCCAGTACTCGGGCTCTTCCAGAAAGATGGCATCTATGCCTGCATCAATGGCACGCTTGAGCTGCGTCTCACAGAAGTAAGCTATATAGTTGTCCGAGGGGACGATATAAGGCACCATATATCCGTGCCAGATGGTATCGCCTTGCATACTCTTCTGTCCCTCGTCGAGGTGTGGACATCCATCCCACTGACCAGTGAAATAATCCTGATAATCACCCCACGCAATGCCCGTCATGAAGTGTACGCGGTAGCCACGGTCGCGCCAACTCTGGACACGCATCTCAAAAGGTTCTACCTCGCCGGTAGTGGGATTATGGCTGTCAGTGGTGCCGTACACCATCACCACATCGGCACGCACATCGGTAGCAGGCTTCCAATGAGCAGCGGTCTGAAAGGTAGTCTTTTCACCATCATCGCTGAAGAGAGGAAGCGTCGGAAGCAGTGCCAGCAGAGAAAAGGCAAATCTTTTGATTTTCACCGCATTCATAAACATATATAGTAAAAAGTTGTTATTTACGCTGCGAAGATAATGAAAAATTTTGTTCGTACATTGTTTTGATGCATTTTTTCATGCAAAAGGACATCCAATCAAAACCAAGATAGCCGACATATAGTAAAAAAAAGACAAATCATTTGGTAAGTCGATGCATAAGCCTTAACTTTGTAGCAGAAATATAAAATTCGCTTTCATGAAAACAAATTACGAACTACGTTACGCCGCCCATCCCGAAGATGCTCGGCATTACGACACGGCCCGACTTCGCCGCGACTTTCTCATTGAGACACTGTTTGCTGCCGATGAAGTGAACATGGTATATACGATGTACGACCGCATGGTGGTAGGCGGTGCTTTGCCAATCAACGAAGTGCTGAAGCTAGAGGCTATCTCCCCATTGCGTGCCCAGTGGTTCCTGGAGCGACGAGAGATGGGTATCTACAACGTGGGAGGTCCCGGCATGGTGCACCATGGTGATACGGTCGTAGAGCTTGGATACAAAGAGGCGTTATACCTCGGTCGTGGCGATAACGATGTGTACTTCGAGAGCCTCGATCCGCAGCACCCAGCCAAGTTCTATTTCAACAGTACCTGCGCCCACGCCACCTATCCCGATCGTAAAGTCACCAAGGCGGATGCCGTTGTGGCGCACATGGGTTCATTGGAAATGAGCAACGAACGCAACATCAACAAGATGATTGTCAATCAGGTGCTTCCCACTTGCCAACTGCAGATGGGCATGACTGAGCTAGCACCGGGTTCCGTATGGAACACCATGCCTGCCCACACCCATAGCCGCCGAATGGAGGCATACTTCTACTTCGAGGTACCTGAAGAACAAGCCGTGTGCCACTTCATGGGGGAGCCCGAGGAGACGCGCCACATATGGATGCGTGGTGATCAGGCCGTGATCAGCCCCGAATGGAGCATACACAGCGCCGCTGCTACGCACAACTATACCTTCATCTGGGGCATGGGAGGCGAAAACCTTGACTATGGAGACCAAGACTTTTCTCCCATCACCGGACTGAAATAAATGGTATAACAGAAAAGAATGAATATCAGCAGATACGAATATCAGTAACTTATTAATACAACCATGGTAAATCCATTTTCACTTGAAGGAAAGAACGCTTGGATCACGGGCGGATCCTACGGAATCGGTTTCAACATTGCCAAGGCTTTCGTTGCCGCAGGCATCAAGAACATCATCTTCAATGACATCAACGAGGCTGCTCTCCAGCGTGGCCTCGACAACTACCGCGATGCAGGTATCACCAATGTCAAAGGGTATGTGTGCGACGTCACCAAGGAGGACGATGTAAAGTCGCTAGTGGAAACCATCCATTGTGAGGTGGGACAGATCGACATCCTAGTCAACAATGCTGGCATCATCAAGCGCATCCCCATGCACGAGATGACACGCAGCGAATTTCAGGCCGTCATCGATGTAGATCTCGTGGCTCCCTACATCGTGTCGGCGGCCGTGCTGCCTGAGATGATGGAACGCCGCGAGGGCAAAATCATCAACATATGCTCCATGATGAGCGAACTTGGCCGCGAGACCGTCAGTGCCTATGCTGCCGCCAAAGGTGGTCTGAAAATGCTAACGCGTAATATTTGCTCGGAATATGGTGAGTATAACATCCAGTGCAACGGCATCGGTCCCGGCTATATCGCTACTCCCCAGACTGCACCCTTGCGCGAGCCACAACCGGACGGCAGCCGCCATCCCTTCGACACATTCATCTGCGCAAAGACGCCCGCTGGACGATGGCTCAATCCGGAGGAACTCGGCGGCCCCGCTGTATTCCTTGCCAGTCATGCTTCAGACGCAGTCAATGGACATATTCTTTACGTAGATGGCGGTATCCTCGCCTACATAGGAAAACAACCTTGATATGAAAAAGAAGCTATTCGGTATACTTATGCCTTGCGTTCTCGCAGGCTGCATGGCAGCACCGCAGGGTGACTTCATTGTAACCGTCAAAAACGAGACGGCCCTCCTACGCGAAGAGGAGATGGTGGAGATTCCCATGGACACACTACTTCAACATATGCCACTGCTGGAGGACGAAGGATACATCATCACCGATGCTGAGGGTAACGAACTGCCTTGGCAAATCACCTTCGACCACCAACTGATGTTTCCCGTCACCATAGACGGCCACAGTACTTCTACCTATATTATCACCAAAGGCGAAGCGCAAGAGGTGGAGCCAGCAGTTTTCGGACGGCACTATCCCGAACGTGTGGATGACATCGCTTGGGAGAATGATGTCTGCGCCTATCGATGCTATGGCCCAGCTCTCCAACAGAGTGGTGAAAGAGCCTTCGGATACGACATATGGGTAAAGAACACGCCTCTGTTGGTTGTAGAAGATCGTTATGCGGGTGAGCTCAACGTAGAGACAGCAACGCAGATTGCCGATCTCAGGAAAGCACGCAAGTATGATGAAGCCGAGGCGCTCTACCACTCCGTGTCGTACCATGTGGATCATGGCAATGGCCTTGACTGCTATAAGGTAGGGCCCACACTAGGAGGCGGCACGGCAGCATTGCTAGATGGTGAAAACATCATCTATCCTTACTGCTGGTCTAGCTACGAAATCATGGAGAATGGTCCACTGCGTTTCACTATAAGGCTCAGATACAATCCCATGGAGTACATGAGCGACACGTTGGTGGAGACACGCATACTGTCGTTGGCCAAAGGTTCACAGCTTAACAAGACCACCGTGTCATACACGGGCCTCACCAAGAACAGTCCCATCGCTGCAGGGATTGTCGTCCACCCCGAAAACACCAACATCTATGCCCTTGAGAAAGAGAAGAAGTACATTGCCTACCAAGACCTTACCGACAATATCCATAACGACAATGGAATCATCTATGTCGGAATCGTAAGCCCTGCACTGAAAGATGCGCATTACCAACCCTTTGCCCCCAAAGAAGCTGCAAAGCGAGGAGCCAGCGGGCATCTGCTCGCCACCACCGACATTGCCCCTGACGGCTCTTTCACTTATTACTGGGGCAGCGCATGGAGCAAGGCAGGATGGCAAGACTTCAGCGAGTGGGAGACCTATTTGGATGAATACGCCCAGAAGATTGCTTCCCCACTCAAGGTTTCCTATTGATAGTAGATACGGCGCACACGAGTGGAGACAGACGTCATCACCTCGTAGGGAATGGTATCCAGCCACTCGGCAAGCTGGGTGACAGGCAGGTGGGGACCGAATATCTCCACCATATCACCTTCTTCACAAGGGATGTCGGTGACGTCAACCATGCACACATCCATACATATATTCCCAACATAGGGAGCCGGCTGGCCATTTACCAGACAGTAGCCATGGCGGTTACCTAGACGGCGGTTAAGTCCATCGGCATAGCCTATGGGTACGGCAGCAATACGTGAGGAACGCATGAGAGTTCCCCGGCGACTGTACCCCACCGTTTCAGTGGAGGGCACATCGTGAATCTGTAAAATTGTAGAGCGGAGAGTACTGACAGTGTGAAGCATCTGGTTATTGATGGGATCAACGCCATAAAGGCCAAGTCCGAGACGCACCATCTCGTAGTGTTTCTCGGGGAAACGCTCTATGCCGGCCGTATTGCATATGTGCCTCAGTAAATGATCGCCCCAAACAGCACGAAGAGCATCGGCTGCCTCATCGAAGCGTTGCATTTGCAGATGGCTGAAAGCATCAAACGATGCGCTATCACTGCCAGCGAAGTGGGAGAATACGCTACGAGGAACCACAGCGCTCTGTTTGGTGAGGCGTTCAATAAGTTGGGGCATCTCATCAGGCCGGAATCCCAAACGACTCATGCCAGTGTCTATCTTGATGTGGATGGGGTAATTGGTGATGCCACGACGTTCACATGCCTTGATAAGTTCCTCCAACAGATGGAAACTGTACACCTCCGGTTCAAGACGATTGTCGAATAACGTCTTGAAGGCAGTGAGCTCTGGATTCATGACAAGGATACTGGCTGTGATGCCAGCATGGCGCAACTGTTCGCCCTCATCGGCCACAGCCACAGCCAGATAGTCTACGCAATGATCTTGGAGCGTCTTGGCAATCTCATAGAATCCCGCTCCATAAGCAAAGGCCTTGACCATACACACCATCCGGGTGCCAGGACGGAGGAACGAGCGATAATGGTTGAGGTTGTCAACCATCGCATCAAGGTCAATTTCAAGGGTAGTCTCGTGTACCTTCAACGACAGTTGGTCGGCAATGCGGTCAAAGCCGAAACGACGAGCACCTTTGATGAGTACCACCTGCCCATGCAGTTGGTGAAACTCATCTGAAGCCATGAAAGCCTCGGTGGTGGAATAGAACGACTTGTGCAACCGGAAGCGGTCGGCAGCCGCACTGATCTCGGGTCCGATGCCGATGATCCGGTCAATGCTACGGCTATCCACAAGATCAGCAACCTGACGATAGAGTTGCCGAGAGAGCATGCCCGTCTGGTCAATGTCGGAAAGGATGAGCAGCCGTTCACGGCCAGCGGTGTCGGGACGGCGTGACATGAAGTCAAGAGCAATGCCAAGCGATGCAAGATCGCTGTTATAGCTATCGTTGATAAGTGTACATCCCTGCAATCCTTCCATCACCTGCAGGCGCATAGCCACAGGTTCAAGACGCGCCATACGCTCGGCGATAACAGCAGGTTCCATCATCAGATAAAGACACACTGCCAGACAGTGAAAAGAATTCTCAATACTGGCATCATCAATGAAGGGAAGGACATAGCTACTCTCCAGACGCAGGTAACGATAGGAAATAGCAGTATGATCAGTACTCTTTTCGATGGAGAGAATGGTGAGGGGGCGTTCGTTGTCGGTACGCGACCATGCTATCTCGCGCACAGAGAGCAGGGTGCGATTCATACAGTCGGCAATGAGAGGGTTGTCACCATCGTAGATGATGATCTCACAGTCTCGGAAGAGTTCCAACTTCTCCATACACTTCTCCTGCAGACTGGTGAAGTTCTCCTGATGCGCCCCACCAATGTTGGTAAGTATGCCGATACGAGGACGGACGATAGGTTGCAGCCGTCGCATCTCTCCCGGCTGCGAGATACCGGCTTCGAGAAGTGCCAACTCAGTGTGTTCATTGATAAGCCACGCTGAGAGGGGCACACCGATCTGTGAGTTATAGCTACGTGGTGAACGGGTGACAACACGATCGGGACAGAGGAGTTGATAGAGCCACTCCTTGACGATAGTCTTACCATTGGATCCCGTTATGCCCACCACAGGGATATCAAACTGTTCACGATGTTTCTGGGCTAATACCTGCAAGGCTGCAAGAGTGTCCTTCACCAACAGGTAGTTGGCATCTGCATGCAGCTCGGAGGGCAAGCGATTAACGACAAAGTTACGTACTCCCCGAAGGTAGAGCTCCTCAATATAGCGGTGGCCATCACCCCGCTTACCTACGAGGGCGAAAAAAAGAGATTCTTCCGGCAACCAGAGTGAACGGCTATCGGTAAGCAGCCACGAGAGGCGGGCAGGGGTGGTCCCGGTAAGACGGGCGCCCATCAGAGCGGCCAATTGTTCAACAGAGTATGACATTGCTGAATTTCATTATCGGCTACAAAATTCGGGAAATCTTTTTGAATAGCCTCTATCTTTAACAAAGTTTGACGGATAAATTGGCGATACTCGTCAGATTCAGGACGGAAGGGATGGTGCCCAAGGGCTCGTTTCACGTCATCCCATCGGCTGATTAAGGTGCGAGTAGCATCGGTGAAAAACATCGTAGAAAAACGGTCCCATATATATTCCTCAGCAAGCGCTGACGGGTGAGTCATGTCATCGGCATAGAAACGGTAATCGCGTAGTTCATCTAGCAACAGTTCATAGGCGGGGAAATAAGCTACATGATCGGTTCCTGTCAGTTGTGCATAGGTCTTTTGCAGGGCTTCGACACTCAACAATAGCACGGCCTTGCTGAGACGATTGCCATGTGCACCATCGCGTAGGTGACGGATGGGACTGATGGTAAACACTATGCGTGGTGCCAGTGGCAATGATGCCAGCCGCTCAAGCAGTGGTTGCCACAGGGTTATTACCTCGTCCACTGAGAGCAGAGAACGTTGGAAAAGAGACTCCGGACAACGATGGCAGTTCCCCACTACCCGATGATCGTCAAACAAGCGATATACCCATGCCGACCCGAACGTAAGAATGAGCACGCACCCACCGTGTAACCGGTCTGAGGCGCGCAGCAGTCGGCTATTCATCTCATGGAGAGCCTCATCGGGTGTGCTACGTGAAAAACGGCTATGGTGCATCCATGAACCCCATCCCTCACCAGGGTAGTTGTGCAAGTCATCGGCCTTGAAGGGCGTGCTATCAAGCATACGCTCCACAACGAGTGCCACCGAAGAGGGATTGTATTGGGTTCCCAAAGGGTTCACATCACAACAGAAACCCGCACCTTCCAGACGGCAGCCCATGTGGTCGGCAAAACAAGAACCCACAGTAAGCAATACATCATCGTGACATATCGTAAAGTGCGATTCGGGCAGTGTAACCTCAGTTCTGAATTGCATAGATAGATGGTTATCGTTATTTTTTCTTGCAAAATTAGTCATCCTACGGAAGAAAAGTCGTATTTTTGCCCGACAATTGCATTTTGGCATGTGCTTTTTTAAAAAAATTGTACATACCCAATAATTGCAATGGCTGAAACGTTATATCATCGTGAAAAAAGACGATCGAACACATAATCTGCTGGACGGCATCAACTGCCCCGACGATTTGCGCCATTTGAAGGTAAGTCAACTGCCTGAGGTGTGCGATGAACTACGTCAGTTCATCATCGACGAACTCTCACATAACCCTGGACATCTCGGTTCGAGCTTGGGAGCTGTGGAGCTGACGACAGCACTCCACTACGTCTATCATACGCCTTACGACCGTTTGGTATGGGACGTAGGCCATCAGGCCTATGCGCACAAGATTCTCACAGGTCGCAAGGAGGCCTTCCACACCAACCGCAAACTGAACGGACTGGCACCGTTCCCCAACCCTGCCGAGAGCGAATACGACACCTTCACTTCCGGTCATGCCTCCAACTCCATATCAGCAGCCCTAGGCATGGCTATCGCCGCCAAGAAGCAAGGTGATGAGAAGCGGCACGTGGTGGCTATCATCGGCGATGGAGCCATGAGTGGAGGACTTGCCTATGAAGGACTGAACAACGTGAGCGAGAGCGACAACAACCTGCTCATTATACTCAACGACAACAACATGTCCATCTCACGTAGCGTGGGGGGCATGAAGCGCTACCTGCTCGGTCTGAGCACACGACCCGGGTACAACAATTTCCGCAATAAAATGGCCAACCTGCTACGCAGATGCGGACTGCTCAGCAACGAAAAGCGGGAACAGTACATCCGTTTTGGCAACAGCGTGAAATCGCTGCTCGCTCGCCAGCAGAACATCTTCGAGGGCATGAACATCCGTTACTTCGGTCCCGTGGACGGTCACGATGTGGAACAGCTCGTGCGCGTGCTGCGTACCATCAAAGATATGAAAGGGCCCAAACTGCTGCATCTGCATACAGTGAAAGGCAAGGGGTTTGCACCTGCCGAAGAGGATGCCACCGAGTGGCACGCACCGGGACTGTTTGATAAAGACACCGGTGAACGCCAAAAGGCACCTACCGAGCCGAGACCGCTACGTTTTCAGGACGTCTTTGGACATACTCTTGTAGAGCTGGCACAGCAGAACAAGAAGATTGTGGGGGTGACTCCAGCCATGCCCACGGGCTGTTCAATGGATGTGTTCATGGAAAAATACCCTTGTCGGTGCTTTGATGTAGGCATCGCCGAAGGGCATGCCGTAACTTTCTCGGGAGGCATGGCACGCGAGGGGCTACTGCCTTTCTGCAATATCTACTCATCGTTCCTGCAACGTGCCTACGACAACATCATCCACGACGTGGCCATCCAGCACCTGAATATGGTACTATGCATTGACCGTGCCGGACTGGTTGGAGAGGACGGTCCCACACACCATGGGGCTTTTGATTTGGCCTTTCTGCGTCCCATACCAGGTCTCACTCTCAGCGCGCCCTACGATGAGCATGAACTGCGGCGGCTGATGTACACCGCCCAATTGCCTGGCATGGGTCCCTTCGTCATCCGCTATCCGCGTGGCAGAGGTCGTCTCATCGACTGGCGATGCCCGTTGGAGGCGGTGCCCGTTGGAAAGGGCCGACAGTTGCGTGAGGGCAGCGATGTGGCACTGTTAAGCTTGGGCGCCATCGGCGGACTGGGTGCCGAAGCCGCTGAGATAGCCGCTGCACAAGGTGTGAGCGTAGCCCACTATGACATGCGGTTCCTGAAGCCCATCGACGAAGAAATCCTGCATACCGTAGGACGCAACTTCCGACGTGTGGTAACACTAGAGAATGGTGTACGCGAAGGCGGACTAGGCAGTGCCGTGGCAGAGTTTTTCACCGAGCATGGCTACACCACCGAAGTGGTAAGGCTGGGACTGCCCGATACCTTTGTACAGCATGGGAGCGTACCCGAATTGCTCAAATTATGCCATCTCGATACAGCCTCCATTGCCGAGGCACTCATCAGTACAAGCGCCATTCAACATAAGGAGGAGAACGTATGAAAATCATCATCGCAGGAGCAGGTGCCGTAGGCACACATCTAGCCAAACTGCTCTCCAACGAGAAGCAGGACATCGTGCTACTTGACGAGAGCACCGAGAAGCTCAGCCAACTGGAGTCGAATTTCGACCTGCTGACAATGCAGGGCAACCCCACTTCCATGATCTCGCTACGTGAGGCGGGTGTAGGTTCGGCAGACTTGTTCGTAGCCGTCACACCTGAGGAGAGCCGCAACATCGTGGCCTGCATCCTGGCACACAGTCTCGGTGCACGCAAGACGGTGGCACGCATTGACAATGCCGAGTACCTGCAGATCAAGAACAAAGACTTCTACAAAGGGCTGGGCATCGACGAGCTCATCTACCCAGAGATGCTCGCCGCTAAGGAGATTGCCGACAGCCTGCACCAGAGCTGGATACGGCAGTGGTGGGAGTTTTGCGACGGAGCGCTCGTAATGCTGGGAGTGAAGGTACGCGCAGGAGCACAACTCGTGGGTACACCGTTCATGGAGCTAAAGAAAGACGAGCCCTACCACATCGTGGCCATCAAACGCGGCAAGGAGACTATCATCCCCACGGGCCGCGACAGTGTGCAAGCTGGCGACATCGTGTACTTCATGGCAACAAGCTCCTCCATAGAATACATACGCCGCATCACCGGTAAGGAGGCTTACCAGAAGATGAAAAACGTGATCATCATGGGTGGAAGCCGCATCGCAGTGAATGCAGCCCGACTGATATGCGACGAGATGTCAGTAAAGATTATTGAAAGCGACCGCGAACGATGTGAATGGCTCACCGACAAGCTACCCGCAAACGTCATGGTAATCAACGGTGACGGCCGCGACCGCGAGCTGCTGACCACAGAGGGTATCGACAGCACACAGGGCTTCGTAGCACTTACCGACAATGCCGAAACAAATATCCTCACCTGTCTCTCCACCAAGCAGTTCGGCACTGTGAAGACAATTGCCGAGGTAGAAAACATTGACTTCATTGACATGGCCGAAACACTAGACATTGGCAGTGTCATCAACAAGAAGAAAATTGCAGCCAGCACCATCTACCAGATGTTGTTAGACGCCGACGTGGACAACGTCAAATGCCTAACCCTAGCCAATGCTGACGTCGCCGAGTTCACCGTCAGCGAGAAAGCACGTGTCACCAAAGCTCCCGTCAAAGACCTTGATTTGCCACGTGGCGCCACCATAGGTGGGCTCATCCGGGAGCATGAAGGTATGCTTGTAGATGGCAACACCCTCATACAGCCCGGCGACCATGTGGTGGTGTTCTGCATGGACTCGATGATAAAGAAACTCGAAAAATACTTCTGAAAACAGCCCTACCATGCACCTGAAGACAATATCCAAAATCCTCGGTTCGCTGCTGATGTTGCTGGCTGCCGTGATGGCTGCCTGTGCAGGTGTGTCCCTAATGTTCGACGGTCAGGACTTCTTTGCCTTTACGGCATCAGCATTGATAACCGTACTGGCTGGACTGATATTTCTCTTGCTGGGCAAAGGGGCGAAGAAGAACTATTCCCGTCGTGATGGCTATCTCACCATCACCCTGTCGTGGCTACTGTTTGCCCTTGTGGGCAGTCTGCCCTTCTTACTCAGCGGCACCATCACCCAGTTTACCGATGCCTTCTTCGAGAGCATGTCGGGCTTCAGCACTACAGGTTGTACGGTGATTGCAGCCACAGAGTCACTGCCGCATGCTATCCTGCTGTGGCGCTGCTGCAGCCAATGGCTGGGCGGTCTGGGCATCGTGTTCTTCACCGTTGCCGTACTACCTATGTTCGGGTTCAGTGGAGTGCAGTTGTTCGCTGCCGAGGCCACGGGCTATGCCAAAAAGAAGGCCAATCCTCGTGTGGCCGTCACCGCACGATGGATTCTTTCCGTTTATATCGCACTCACACTACTATGTGCTGCGTGTCTGTGGTTCAGCGGCATGCAGCCCTTCGAAGCATTCTGCCACGCCCTTTCCACTATCTCCACGGGAGGCTTCTCCACACGCGACACTAGCATAGCCTCTTTCCACTCCCCTACCATCGAATGGGTACTTACGCTTTTTATGTTCGTCGGGGGCATCAACTACACTCTTATCTACCTCTTCGTGTTGCGTGGTAAGATGCGCAGTCTCCTGCGCAGCACCGAGTTCCGGTGGTACCTATACACCGTACTGGCATTCACCACCATCGTCACACTGGGGCTTGTGGCACACGATGGCGCGGCGCTCGGCACATCGCTCCGCCAAGCACTGTTCATGGTGGTGTCCACACAAACCTCAACGGGGTTTGCCTGCAGTGGCTATGAGTGGTGGCAGGCATGGATGTGGATGTTGCTCACCTTCGTCATGTACTTCGGTGCCATGGGAGGATCATCGAGCGGTGCCATGAAGAGCAGCCGCATCGCCATCTTCGCCAAGAGCATCAATGCTGAGTTCCGCCGCATTCTGCACCCCAACGCCGTGTTGCCAGTGCGTATGGATGGCGAGGTCATCAGCAGCACCACGCGTACCACGGTACTCACATTCGTCTGCCTCTATGTATTGCTGGTATTCTTTGGATGGTTCGTTTTCATCCTCTGCGGCATCGATTTCTCCGACTCCTACAGCCTGTCGCTCTGCTGTCTGGGAAACATCGGCATCATCAAACCTGGCATCTGCTGTGCCAATTTGCCATTGGCAGCCAAATGGGTGAGTTGCCTGCTGATGATGGTAGGACGATTGGAGCTCTTCTCCGTGCTCCTCATCTTTACCCCCACGTTCTGGCGCGAGGGTAACTTCTGAAAAGTCAATTCGCAGAAGGAGTGACCACCATCTCCAACCCTTTGGCGAGATAGGCCTCCACATTGCTGATACACAGTGGTCCGCGGGCATCGTGGATGCGTACCCTCACGGCCTCTGCCTCTACCTCACTGAAGCGCACGATACGTTTGTAGCCGATGGTAGTGGTAGCATCCACAGCCTCAACAGGTGTCCATATACCTTGAGCAAGAGTCTCAATAGTGAATGAGCGTACACGCTGTCCCAAAGGAATATATTCCTGCAGCAACAATCGGTTGATGCGGGTGGGCTGCGGGAAGGTGAAGGTGAGCGTGCCGCTCACAACGTCGTCGGGAGTAGCCCAGTATGTATCCCACTGATCATCAAGCACATTGGCTGCAGTAAAGTGCCGGCCACGCTCCACATCAGCGGTCACAGTGGCCTGCTTCAGCACGTTATCGCGGAAGTCTGTACGCAGCACCTCCGCCCACTGTAGGATGCGGACAGAGTCTGCGGGATGCACCTTGCCGGTATTGGCCACAGGGAAATTGAACAGCAGGTTGCAGTTGTGCCCTACGCTGTTGTAGTAGATTTCGGTGAGGTGCTCAACGCTCTTCACCAAGCTATCCTCGCTTTGGTGGTAGAACCAACCGGGACGTACGGAGACATCGACTTCGGCGCCAAGCCAATACTTCTCGTTCTCGTCGCCCTGCTGACTGCCGGCATAACCGCCGGTCTTCGCCAACTCGCTGTCGTAGATGCTCCACTGCGTGGCATCGGCCCAACCGCGCTCGTTGCCTATCCAGCGGATGTCGGGCACAGTGCCACCGAAAATCATTGCCTGCGGGTGGAGGACCTTGATAGCCTCACGCGCCTGCTCATAGTGGTAGTACTCTCTGGCCACGATGGAGCGTGTGGTGCACGCACCACCATAGTAGCCATCGCCACCATTGGCGCCGTCGAACCAGAACTCAAACAACGGGCCGTAGTTCGATATCAACTCATTCATCTGACGGAAGAACACGCTGTCCACATACTCTGGCGTGCCGTAGAGAGCAGAATGGCGGTCCCATGGCGACAGATAAACGCCGAACTTCAAACCCTGTCTGCGGCAGGCATCGGAAACCTCGCGCACCACATCACCTTGCCCGTCTCTCCAAGGCGAACGGGCCACGGTATAGTCGGTAGCCTGCGAAGGGAAGAGGCAGAAGCCGTCGTGATGCTTGGCGGTAAGGATTATACCTTTCATCCCGGCATTCTTGAGCACGCTCACCCACTGATCGGCATCAAAGTCGGTAGGGTTGAACACTTCGGGGTCGGCATCGCCATAGCCCCACTCGCGGTCGGTGAAGGTGTTGGTACCGAAATGCACGAAGGCATAGGTCTCCAGCTGATGCCAGGCGACCTGTTCGGGTGTAGGAATGGGATAGACAGGTGCTGGGGCTACCACACGCTGGCAACTGCTAAAGAGAAGCACAAAGCTGCAGGCAATGAGGAGGGAACGGTAGTTTTTCATATTTCGTCGTTTGAGGATTTGGTGGATTTCATTTGTTATACGCACGATCTGCGGACAAAAGTACAAACAAATACCGACATTCCATAACGTTTTGAAAAAATTTCTTACCAAAACGGATTTTCCAACATTTTCAGTCCTCTTCCCAACGTTTCGGAACGTCACATCAACGCGCCGGAAAATCACTTTTCCACTCGGTTCAATACGAACACTTTTGTCCTGAGGTTGTCAATTGTCATACTTTGGAGTGGATTAAGACTATTTCGACAAGCCGGAAGGAATTGTCCTACCTTTCAGGCAGGTCGCATGCTCTATCCACAAGGTGCATAAACCGATTTATGACAATTGACAACCTCAGGACAAAAGTGTTCGAGAGGTGAAGGCCGAGGAGGGGTTCACACATCCATTCATCGAAGCAGCGAGGGCAACATCTGCGAAAGTCCGGCATGACGGTTCAATAGAGTTTAACTCTAATTTCTCAGAGTTTAACTCTACGGCGCCAGAGTTAAACTCTAAAAATTTAGAGTTTAACTCTAAAAATTTCGTTGTGTTAGTACAGCAAACAGCAAGTACCTGCTCCTCATCCGCAATGGCTGTCATGCCAGCGAAGGCATTGGGCGATGACTGGAAACCCGTCACCGTTCCGCAATTGTTTGTGTGCCCATCTACATCCCAGCAGGGGTGACGACCCTCAAAGGCAACGCTTTCCATTCCACAGCAGAAACGACCGATAATGACCCGGTGACTGCCACTATAACCACCGCACTGCAGGAGCTCACTATCGGCATCGCGTGCTTGCCGCGCGCCGTGACTCCCATCTCCACAGACAAGCGTTAGAAAACGGAAATCGGCAGACACCCAAAGGGGATACTGCCGATTTCTGATATCTGACGACGAAGCTTAGTCGGTGATCTTAGCCTTGATAAACTGACGGTTGAGACGGGCGATGTTAGAAATGCTGACGCACTTCGGGCACTCGGCCTCGCATGCACGGGTATTGGTACAGGAGCCGAATCCCAGCTCGTCCATCTTTGCCAACATGGCCTTGGCACGGCGCTTGGCCTCTACCTTGCCCTGGGGAAGAAGAGCCAGCTGGCTGACCTTAGCGCTGACGAACAACATGGCAGAACCATTCTTGCAAGCAGCCACGCAAGCGCCACAACCAATACAAGCAGCAGCATCCATAGCCTCATCGGCCACCTTCTTCGAGATGGGGATGGCATTGGCATCGGGCACGCCACCGGTGTTGACGGAGACGTAGCCACCGGCAGCCATTATCTTATCAAATGCGCGACGGTCTACCATGAGGTCGCGGATGACGGGGAATCCAGCCGAGCGCCAGGGCTCGACGGTGATGATATCGCCATCCTGGAACCGGCGCATATAAATCTGACAGGTGGTGGCACCCGTAGCAGGACCATGAGGATGACCGTTGATATAGAGCGAGCACATACCGCAGATGCCCTCGCGACAGTCGTGGTCGAAGACGATAGGCTCCTCACCGCGGTTGATGAGCTTCTCGTTGAGGATGTCGAGCATCTCAAGGAAGGAAGTATCACCGGGGATGTCCTCCATGTAGTAGCTCTTGAACTCACCCTTCTCCTTGGGGCCGCGCTGGCGCCATACTTTCAATGTAAAGCTTATATTCTTGTCCATAATTTTAATTTGCTGAATTTGACAATTTACGATTTTGATGACGGATCAGTTCTTATAGTTACGTGTCTGCACCTTGATATACTCATATTCCAGCGGTTCCTTGATGAGCTCGGGCTCCTTTCCCTCGCCCTGGTAGTTCCAGCAGGCAACATACGAATACTCATCGTCGTGACGCAGCGCCTCGCCTTCTGGGGTCTGATGCTCCTCACGGAAGTGTCCACCACAGCTCTCTTGACGGTTGAGACCATCGTAAGCCATGAGCTTGCCAATCTCAAGGAAATCCTCCAGGCGGAGTGCTTTCTCCAGCTCTACGTTCAAGCTGTTCTTCTCGCCGGGAATGAAAAGGTCGCTGTAGAAGACCTTCTCCAAGGCCTCGATCTTTTCGATGGCGGTTCTGAGGCTCTCCTCAGTACGTCCCATGCCGACGAACTCCCACATGATATGGCCCAGCTCCTTATGGATGCTGTCCACCGAGCGCTTACCCTGAATGGCCATAAGTTTGTCGATGCGTGCCTGCACACCCTTCTCTGCCTCATCGAACTCGGGCAGATCTGTACTGAAACGAGGCACCTGAATCTGATCACTGAGGTAGTTCTGGATAGTGTAGGGAAGTACGAAGTAACCATCAGCAAGTCCCTGCATGAGAGCACTGGCTCCCAGACGGTTGGCACCATGGTCGCTGAAGTTGGCCTCACCAATGGCGAACAATCCGGGGATAGAGGTCATGAGCTCGTAATCAACCCAGATGCCACCCATAGTGTAGTGAATGGCGGGGAAGATCATCATCGGATTGTGATAGGGATTGACATCGGTAATCTCCTCGTACATATCGAAGAGGTTTCCGTACTTCTGTCGTACCACATCCTCGCCGAGACGCTCAATGGCGTACTTGAAATCGAGGAATACAGCAAGACCTGTATTGTTCACACCGAAGCCCTTGTCACAGCGCTCTTTCGCAGCACGGCTGGCCACATCACGGGGCACGAGGTTACCGAAGGCAGGATAACGGCGCTCGAGGTAGAAGTCACGGTCCTCATCGGGAATATCATTGGGGTTGAGTTCGCCCTTCTGGAGCTTCTTGGCATCCTCAAGTTTCTTGGGCACCCAGATACGGCCATCGTTGCGGAGTGACTCGGACATCAGAGTCAGCTTCGACTGCTTATCGCCGTGCACAGGAATACAGGTAGGATGGATCTGCGCAAAAGCAGGATTGGCAAAATAAGCGCCCTTACGATAGCACTGCATGGCGGCACTTCCATTGCTGGCCATAGCATTGGTGGAGAGGAAGAAGGTGTTGCCATAACCGCCAGTACCGATGGCCACAGCGTGTGCAGAGCAACGCTTGATCTCACCGCTCACCAGATCGCGGTAGATGATGCCGCGGGCACGTCCATCGATGATTACAAGGTCAAGCATCTCACAACGGGTAAAGAGCTCTACATTACCGAGGTTCACCTGACGCATAAGAGCACTGTAGGCACCGAGCAACAGCTGCTGACCCGTTTGGCCACGGGCGTAGAACGTACGACTTACCTGCGCACCGCCGAACGAACGGTTGTCAAGCAGTCCACCATATTCACGGGCGAAGGGAACACCTTGAGCCACGCATTGATCAATGATGGCATTGCTGACCTCGGCCAAACGATAGACATTGGCTTCACGGGCGCGGTAGTCACCACCCTTGATGGTATCGTAGAACAGACGATATACGCTGTCGCCATCGTTCTGATAATTCTTAGCTGCGTTGATACCGCCCTGTGCAGCGATGGAGTGTGCACGACGAGGGCTGTCCTGGATGCAGAAACACTTCACCTTGAAGCCCAGTGCGCCGAGTGACGCAGCGGCGCTGGCACCAGCCAGACCGGAGCCGACGATGATGACATCGAGCTTGCGCTTGTTGGCGGGGTTGACGAGCTTCTGATGTGCCTTATAGTTGGTCCATTTCTCTGCCAGAGGTCCCTCAGGAATCTTGGCATCTGTCTTGGTAATAATCTTATTTTCCATTGTTTGTCGAACTAAAAGTCAAAACTAAATTTTTTATTTCCTTATCCAACCAATCCGCCGAACAATCCGGGGAAAATGGGCCAGTTAAGAGTCTCTGCGCAGAAGAAGAGTACCAGCACGCCAGCGAAGCCCAACATGAGCAATGTCACAACGATGTAGCTGATGACCTTCCAGCGTTTGAACCACACGCGGCCACTCCAGCCGATGGTTTGGATAGCACTCCAGAAGCCATGGGTAAGATGGAACCACAAAGCACCGAACCAAAGGAGATAAAGCAGCACGAAATACCACTGCGAGAAGGTGTTACGGATGACATCCACCCCCTGTGCCGGTTCACCGCCCATGAGCTCGACCAGCTGCATCTTGCTCCAGAAGTTCACCAAGTGGAGGCAAAGACCGAGGATCACACAGAGTCCCAGCACAAACATATTGCGCGAGGAGAACTCCACGCCCTTGGGACGAGCCGTCACGGCATACTTCTGTGTGCCACGAGCCTTCATGTTGGTCAGCGTGAGCCAGAAGGCATAACCGAAGTGGATGAGCACCAACAAAGCGAGACCGATAGTACCTACTATGGCATACCAGTTGGCGCCAAGGAAATTGCAGATCCATTCATACGCTTCTGCCGAGAACAAAGCCACGCAGTTCATTGCCATGTGGAAAGTGAGGAAAAATATGAGGGCAAGGCCCGTCACACTCATCACTACCTTCTTTCCGATTGATGAATTAAATAACCACATAAACGTTTTGTTTTTAAATAATTAATTATATTTTTTGAAAATTATTCCAACCATTGTTCACAAATATTTGCCAAAGATACTTCTTTTATTCCAAAGAAAAGGTCTTTTTTGAAAAAAAAGTCATCGACAAAAAAAGTCCGTGACGAAATATCGGCACAGACCACTCTACCAAAAGCTTGCTCTGGAGAAAAGGAAAGAAGACCATCATTCAGTGATGACGGAAGATTCAGATGCTACCTCCACAGAGGCGGTGGCGGCATTGGAATCCACCTCGGCATGTTCTGCCTCATTATCCGCAAGGGATGCTGCAGCCATTATCTCCCTGTAGACAGCATGCCGTTTACGAATATGCGTAAGTGCATCGTGTGCCGCTTGTTGGTGACTTTCCTTCTTAGAGTATCCCCTACCCTCACCTGCCCTGACGCCACATATATCCAGTGCACAGTGAAAGAAAGGACCCTCGTGCAGCTTCATCTCCTCCAAGATAACAAACGTAAAAGGATAGCCATGCTTCTGGCACCATTCAATGATGGTGCTTTTGTAATTCGTATCGTTGCATGCCGCCTCTTCCAACTGTATGTACCTTCCCAGCACACGTTGCTCCATAAAACGGTAACATGCCATGTAACCCCGATCAAGGTAGATGGCACCCACAAGTGCCTCGAAGGCATTACCGGAGATGAAGCAATTGTGTGACTGCTTGACGGCTGCAGTATGGATGAATGCCTCCAATCCCATCTCGTGCGCTACACGTCCAAGCGTAGATCGTTGCACCATGCTGCTGCGTGCATTGGTAAGGAACCCTTCTCTCTGATGGGGGTAATGGTGGTATAGAATATCGGCACAGACAGCTCCAAGAACAGCATCGCCCAAGTATTCAAGGCGTTCGTTATTGACAAAAGCATGCCCGTCAGCACCGTTATTCATAGAGCCATGCCGGAAAGCTTCGTAATAGTAAGACGTATGGCGTGGACAAAAACCGATGACACGGCTCAACGCACGGCAAAAGGACTTGTCGGTTGCAAACAGCAACCGGAGGTGTTCAAAGGGGTTCAATACTCGTATTTCTTAAAGATAGTGCATGCATTGTGTCCACCGAAACCGAAGGTATTGGATAGCGCGGCACGCACCGTGCGGTGGCGAGCCTTACCAAAGGTAAAATCAAGTCGATAGTCTATATTCTCGTCTTTATCATCCTCGGCATGGTTGATGGTAGGAGGTACAACATCGTTAGCCACAGCGAGCACCGTAGCCACAGCCTCGATGGCTCCAGCAGCACCTAGCAAGTGCCCCGTCATTGATTTTGTGGAGTCGATACTGAGCTTGTAGGCATGGTCGCCGAACACGCCCAAGATGGCCTTCACCTCACTGACATCACCCACAGGGGTGGACGTACCGTGCGTGTTGATATAATCAATGTCCTCAGGCTGCATGCCAGCATCAGCAAGCGCATTGCGCATCACCTTCATGGCGCCCAGACCATCTGGATGGGAGGCAGTCATATGATAGGCATCAGCGCTCAAGCCCGTGCCGGCCAATTCGGCATAGATATGGGCACCACGCGCCTTGGCATGTTCCAACTCCTCCAAAATGAGTATGCCAGCACCCTCACCAAGCACGAAACCATCACGGCTTGCGCTAAAGGGGCGCGATGCTGTCTTCGGCTCATCATTGCGGCTGCTCAGTGCATGCATGGCAGAAAAGCCGCCGATGCTGGACTTGCTTACCGCCGACTCAGCCCCCCCGGACAACATGATGTCTGCCTTGCCGAGGCGAATGAGGTCAAAGGCATCGCTGAGAGCACATGAGGCTGAGGCACAAGCCGCCGAGGTCGTATAATTGGGGCCTCGCAGGCCGAAGCGTATGGACAAGGTGCCGGCACACATGTCGGGAATCATCTTAGGGATAAGGAACGGCGAAAAACGGGGGCCCTGCTCCTCGGTGCGCCCGTACTCAAACAACGACTCCTCAAACGTGCGGATGCCACCGATACCTACGCCCAACACCACGCCGATGCGGTCAAGGTCTTCCTGTTCAAGGTCAAGCGCAGCATCACTCAGCGCTTCCGCAGCAGCTGCCATGGCATATTGCACATAGGGATCTATCTTCCGTATCTCCTTGCGATCGAAATACTGCTCACCATTGAAGTCCTTAACCTCGCAGGCTATGGTTGTCTTGAATAGTGCAGGGTCGAAGTGCGTGATGCGGTCGGCCCCGCTGACACCAGCCAGCAAGTTGCTCCAATAGGTTTTCACATCATTGCCTATAGGTGTGACCACACCCATGCCGGTTACAACGACTCTTTTCAGTTCCATGGCGTTTGGTTTAGAATCAGTAGTATGTGTTTTCAGAAACAAAAGGCCATGAGCTTTATCCGCCACGGGGGCGAATAACTCATGGCTCGGAAGTAAGACAGTACCAGATTATTATTTCTGGCAGCTCTCAATGAAATTTATAGCATCCTGAACAGTGGCAATCTTCTCGGCCTCATCCTCAGGAATCGTAACGCCAAATTCCTTTTCAAGGTCGTTAATCAGCTCTACCGTATCCAGTGAATCGGCACCAAGGTCGTTGGTAAAACTGGCCTCGTTGACAACTTCTGACTCATCAACGCCCAGATGTTCCACGATAATTGCTTTCACTCTTGCTTCAATTTCTGACATAATGTTCTTTTTTAAGATCCGCAGATTCCACTAAAGTGTGACTACGGAATGGTTAATACTTATCAGTTACAAAAACGCTGCAAAGGAACACACATTTTCGAAACCCACCAAATAATTAGCACAAAAAACGCACATTCATGCACAGCAAATAACAATATGAGCAAAATAAAGGAGAGAAGTAGAGCACTTCTCTCCTTGTTATAAGACCACAGCGGATAGCCGTTCCTCTTCCTCAGCCTCTATATAAAAATGTAGCGAAGGATGAACAATACAGCCAATACCCACATGGTCGGGGAGATTTGCCTAAACTTACCGGTGAGGGCATAAAGAAGTACATATGAAATGACACCGATAAGAATACCATCGGAGATGCTATAGGCACAGGGCATCAGAATTACAGTAAGAAATGCAGGGATGCTCTCGCGGTAGTTGCTCCAGTCAATCTTCGTCACAGGCTGCATCATCAACATACCCACGATGATGAGAGCAGGAGCTGTGGCAGCACCAGGAATAGCAAGAAATACAGGTGAGAAGAACAACGCCAGAGCGAAGCAGCAAGCAGCGCTGAAGGCGGTGAGACCTGTACGTCCACCAGCACCCACACCTGCTGAGCTCTCCACATAAGTGGTAGTGGTGGAGGTACCCAGACAGGCACCAGCTACCGTACCGATGGCGTCGGACATGAACACACGGTCAATGCCATCCACATTACCTTTCTCATCCACAAAACCGGCCTTGTGGCTCACACCGATGACGGTTCCCATAGTATCGAACATATCAATGAAAAGGAACGTAAAGACAACGGCCAACATATCCCAAGTAAAGATTTTATCCCACTCAAACTTGCAAAAGATGGGGGCCACGCTGTCAGGCATGGACACCACACCGGTGAAGTTCGTGATAGCTTCGCCCGTAGCAGGGTCTTTGATGAAGATGCCGATGATGGCAGTGACGAGGATACCGATGAGGATGCCACCGCGCACGTGCAACATGACGAGAGCTCCGGATATAAGCAAGCCAATTACGGCCAGCAAACCTGTGCCATGGGTGATATCGCCCAAAACTACTAGTGTAGCATCGCTATTGACTACAACACCGGCATTCTGCAATCCAATGAAGGCAATAAACAGACCGATACCCGCACCGATAGCGTTCTTAAGACACATAGGAATGGAGTTCAGGATCCACGTGCGTACCTTTGTAGCTGAAAGAATAATGAAGATGATACCCTCAATGAACACTGCTGTGAGAGCGAACTGCCAGGTATAGCCCATGGTGAGGCATACGGTATAGACAAAGAACGCATTCAGGCCCATGCCGGGAGCCAGAGCGAAGGGTTTCTTGGCATAGAATGCCATGACAAGCGTGGCAATAAGTGCTGCCAATGCAGTAGCTGTGAACACAGAGCCACCAGGCATGCCGTCGAGAGCACTGAAAATGCTGGGATTAACGGCCAAAATATAGGCCATCGTGAGGAACGTAGTGATACCAGCGACAATCTCGGTACGCACATTGTGTTTCTCCGGATCAAAGCCAAAGGCTTTCTGAAGGAATGTTGCCATGATAAAAACAAAAATATTGGATGAGAAAAAAATGTATCCGGCATAGGAATGCCGGATACAACAGTTACTTATATTAGAAGTTCCACTTCACGCCCAAGCAAGGGTTGCACTTGAAACCATAGTCCACGAAGTTGTAGCCCAGCTCTACCTCACCGCCGATGTTGAGGTTCGGACAGCCAAAGTGCTGACCGACGGCATACCACAACTGAGGTTCGCTGAGGAAGGTGAGCTCAGTATCACCATAGACACCGTTGGCATCAGCCAGTGATTGATTCTGCCACCAGAGATCGGCAAATCCCGAGAAGCGCAGACCAGTCACGCCGAACACGTCCTGCATGCCCCATACAACAGTGAACTGAAGGGGAAGTTTTTGTCCACAATCAATATACTTCTTGTACAGTACCTTCAGGTTGAGTGTATTGTTGAAGTCGGCACTGTGAAGGAAGTAGTCCACACCAGCTAAGAAAGCACTGTTGACAGCATAGTTACCAGCCATATTTCCGTAAGTGCCAAAACCGCCATTATACTCTACATGGAGGCTGAAAGGAGCGAGACTACTATCTTGCCAGAAATTAAGGCAGCGAGCAATCTCGAAGTAGGTAGCACTGGGTGAGACGACCATGCCTTCAGCATTCTTGAAGTTGTAATCATAGTCGCAGAAGAAGAAGGTGTTGCCCCAGTTGTCGCCCTTGAACATCTCAAGGGTTGTAGTCTCATGTCCACGGCCAAAGTCGTAGAACATCTGCAGGTTGGTCTGAGCCTTAGCTCCGAAGATTGCTGTCGTGGCGATAGCCACCATCAAAAGACTTTTTTTCATACGATAAATTATAAAGATGAATAGTAATGATTTCTCTGAATGGTTGTTGATATCACTCCCCGTGTACCTTTACGCGCATCTCATCCTTGAGAGCGGGAGTATCGGTGGATTTGCCGGTATTGTAGTCGTACGACATCTGGAAGTCATTACCCGGCAATAAGGCATTGAGTGCGATGCCCACAATGGCCGCTACAGCCAGACCGCTGAGACTAATTTTGCCCAGCGCGATGCATCCGGCAGCGCTGTATTGTATGCCGATGGCAAGTACCATGATGAGCGCAGCAATGAGCACATTTCGATTGTTTTTGAAATTCACGCTGTTCTCCACCAGGTTACGTACTCCCACGGCCGATATCATGCCGTAGAGCACAAGGCTCACACCCCCGATGGTTGCTACAGGCATGGCATGGATGACGGCAGCAAATTTCGGGCAGAATGAAAAGATTACAGCCAGCACAGCAGCGATACGCACCACGCGGGGGTCATAGACTTTGGTAAGGTTGAGTACGCCAGTGTTCTCTCCATAGGTAGTGTTGGCAGGAGCGCCAAAGAGAGATGCCAGCGAGGTAGCGAGACCGTCGCCCATGAGAGTGCGGTGCAGGCCTGGATCGGTGATGTAATTGCGGTCACAGGTGCTGCTGATAGCACAGATATCACCGATATGTTCTATCATCGTAGCAATGCTGATGGGGATGATAGCGATAATAGATGTCCAAATGAAACTCCAATTAGGATTTTTGAAAACAGCGAAGGCGGTATTCTCCATTTGGAAGGGGAGTCCGAACCATGCAGCGTCATGCACCTCTGTCCAGTCCACCAAACCGAAACAGGCCGCCACGATGTACGAACCTACCACACCCAGCAGAATGGGAATGATCTTAATCATGCCCTTACCCCAGATATTGGCTACGATGATGATGGCAATGGCAAGCAGGGCAATCCACCAGTTATCCTGACAGTTGCTAATGGCACTTCCCGACAAGGTGAGGCCAATGGCGATGATGATGGGACCAGTAACTACAGGCGGGAAGAAACGCATCACTTTGCGCACGCCGAAGGCCTTCACAAGGCCGGCAAGAACGAAATAAAGCAGTCCCGCACAGAACACGCCGATGCAGGCATACGTCAAAGCTTGTGGAACGGTGTAGCCCAGCCCGGCACCGATTTCCTTTACGGCAGCATAGCCCCCGAGGAAAGCAAACGATGAACCCAAGAAAGCAGGTACTTTCCACTTGGTGAAGAAATGGAAAATGAGTGTGCCGATGCCGGCAAACAAAAGGGTGGCGCTGACGCTGAGACCGGTGATGATAGGCACGAGTACCGTTGCCCCGAACATGGCAAACATATGCTGGAAGCCGAGCACCAGCATACGGCCTTTGCCCAATTCACGTGCATCGTAGATGGGCTGGTTTTCAATTTGCTTTTTCATGCAGGATGTATTTATAGATAATTAATGAATGGCAAAAAAAACGGGGTGCCGAATCGGCACTCCGCAAAAAAGATGTATCAGAACTCAGACCAGTCGGTCAGTCGCATATCGCCCTTCTTGGCCAACGTCTCATGCATACCGAGCGCTGCGTGGAGAGCATGAGGTGTCTGTCCCTTGGCAGCCATCTTGAGGTAGTCCCAAAGCAACTGCTTGTAGTCGGGGTGTGCACAGTTTTCAATGATGGCCTTGGCACGCTCCAAGGGGCTCTTTCCACGCAGATCAGCAATGCCCTGCTCGGTGATGACCACATTCACCGAGTGCTCGTTGTGATCCACATGACTCACCATGGGCACGATAGCGCTGATGCAGCCACCCTTGGCCACGCTAGGGCAGGAGAAGATGCTGATGTAGGCGTTGCGAGTAAAGTCGCCGCTGCCACCAATTCCGTTCATCATCTTCACGCCGCTGACGTGTGTAGAGTTTACATTTCCATAAATATCAGCTTCAAGGGCAGTGTTCATCGAAATGAGACCCAGACGGCGTGCCACCTCGGGACTGTTGCTAATCTCAGAGGGGCGCAGCACGAGCTTATCGCGGAAGAAATCAATGTCGTCATAGATGCTCTGCAAGCATTCGTTGCTGACACTGAGGGAGCAGGTGCTTCCGAACTTGCAATGTCCCTCGCGGATGAGGCCGATGACGCTGTCCTGAATAACTTCGGTATACATCTGGAAGGCAGGAACACCGGGATCTTCACCCAGCGCCTTCAACACAGCGTTGGCCACATTGCCCACACCGCTCTGCAGCGGCAGGAAGGTGTTGGGGATAATGCCGCGTTTCATGTCACCGATGAGGAACTGCGCCACGTTGTGGCCGATGCGCTCACTCACCTCGTCGGGGGCTGTGAAACCGCGAGCCTCATCGGGCTTACATACCTCCACGATGCCCACAATCTTGGCGGGATCAGCCTGTACATACTCCTTGCCGATACGATCAGAAGGTGCATAGACGGGTATTTCTTTGCGGCAGGGAGGATCGAGAGGCTCATACACGTCATGCAAGCCTTTCGGAGCGGTACCATACTTGCTGTTGAGTTCTATAATTATTTTATCGGCCAAACGACAAGCCGTGGGGGCAATGCCCACGCCGGCAGTAAGCCAAATCTTTCCATCATCGCTGACATCGCAAGCCTCGATGATAGCCACGTCCACCTTGCCCATGAAACCATAACGCAACTCCTGCGCCATCTGACTGAGATGGATATCGTTGTAGGCAATCTCACCGGCATTTACAGCAGTGCGGAAGTCTTTATTGGTCGTATAAGGTGCGCGATAACGGATAGCCTTGACGCGGGATAGGATGCCATCCGTGCTGTCGCCAGTGCTAGCACCGGTAAAAATGCCAATTTGGAAAGGTCTGCCGGCAGCATGCTCGGCTTCAGCGATCTTTGCAATCTCTGGGGTTACTGCCTTGGGGGCACCGGCGGGAGTAAAACCGCTCAAAGCGATGTTCATGCCGTCTTTCACATAGCTTGCAGCCTCAGCTGCGGAAATGATTTTGTATGCCATTGCTGTTGAAAATAAAAAAGGGCCGACATCAGCACCATCCATCACCCCCAAACAGGGGGAAAGGCACGGCAAATGTCAGTCCACTTCATCATATACCTTATATATTATAAATGTCATCACTGAATGATGCTGCGAAGATACGCGTTTTTCTCCGGATTACAAAGGAAAACGTAAAAAGATTTAAAAATTGTGGAAAACTAAACCATTTGCCCAGTTTTCCTACCGAACTAGGGCATATCATCTATTCACATTGTCACCTGTACTCTACCCCAAGCCATGGATGAGGGTAGTGAGGTTGGACGTGAGCATGCCCACAGAGATAGCCAGAAGCATCACGCCAAAAAACTTCCGGAGCATGTAGATAAACTGTGCTCCAAGGAATCGCTGAATCTTCTCTGTCAAACTGAGGATGAACAGCGTGTAAAGCATATTCAACAACAATCCGATGAGAATATTGATGTCGGCATACTCCGATTTCAGCGCAATGATGGTGGTGAGAGCACCCGCCCCTGCCAAAAGTGGGAACACCAAGGGAATGAAGGTGGCATCACCCGTAGGACCATTGTATTTGAAAATCTCTACATCAAGCAACATTTCAAACGACATAAACAGCAGTAATAGTCCACCCGCCACGGCAAACGAATTGATATCCACGCTGAAGAATCGCAACACCGCATCACCGCCAAAAAAGAAAGCCAGCATCAGGGCAAAAGCACAAAGTGTGGCTTTTAAAGGATTGACAGTCTTTCCCTTGGCACGCAGGTCCAAGATGATGGGAATAGCGCCCAGCACATCGATGATAGCAAGCAAGATGATAAAGGCACTGAAAGTTTCCTTGATGTTGAATGCGGCAATATAGTCATGCATAGCAGGTCGTTCTATATATAAATCGCTGCAAAAGTATATCAGGAATTGCATACTTGCAAGAAAATACAGAAAAACAAGGCCACATCATACCAAATTTCTGGATATCTCCCTCTGACTCATCTGGAATCGAAGAGCACAACATATAGACTGCAACGTCAATGAGACATATCGTACCTCCTTCATATCGTTCTCGGCAGTGCTCAAGGGAAGGCCATCGTGCAAGGGACTAAAAGTTGATGGCTAAGGGCGTCTGTACTCGGGACCTTTCCGCAAAGTGCGAATGGTCTTAGCCACATTAATAAGATGGTCAGCTATACGCTCCGTATCAGACGAGAGCTCAAGATACTGAGCGCCTGTATTCGGGCTGCAAATGCCCTGCGAGAGTCTTTCGATATGGCTATCTTCCATTCTTTTCGTAAAATCATCAATCTCTTGCTCGATTACATTGGCTTCGTCAAGTGCAGTAAAACTCTCATCGCGGTAGGCTATGACCGTCTTCTCAAATAACGCGTGGACAAGAACCTTCAATTGGCTAATCTCATAGAGAGCATCATCGGAGAACTTATCACCTGCCTCCCTGAGAGCATCAGCATACTCAACAATATTTTCGGCATAATCTCCGACACGTTCTACATCCCTGACAGTACGAAAAGTAGTGGAGAGATAGAGTTTGTCGTGCGCACTAAGGCCTTTCCGATCGCTAAGTTTGACCACAAAGTCAACAAGCGATCGGTTAATAAAGTTAATCTCCTCTTCCGTGCGTGCAAAGGTATCGCGATGGGTAAAGTCAAGCGTAGAAATGATGGTGATGGCCCGATCAAAGTTTGCCAGAGAGAGCTCGGCCATGCCTAGAATCTCCTTCTTGGTTTGAGCGACGGCAAGGGGAGGCGCCTGCAACATATTATCATCCACATAATGCAGCTTCAATGTCTCGACAGAGGTATTCTTCTCAGGCACCAGCCGAGTGACTATATGCACCAATGTATTTGTCATCGGCAACATGATGGCTACCGTCATCACGTTGAAAAAAGTGTGGAACATAGCGAGCTGAGTCTGGGGCGCACCAGGGAACAGTCTGCCAAACAAGATGCCGTAACTGATACCACCGCGACTGAGCGATGTGAGCAACCACCCCACCAGCAAGAACACAACCACGCCGAGACAGTTGAACAGCAGATGGATGAGCGCAGTCCGTTTGGCGTTGGTGCCGCTGGTGAGACCGGCAACGATAGCAACAATGCAAGAACCGATATTAGAGCCCATGGTGAGAAAGATACCCTGGTCAAGCGATATGAGACCAGTGACACACATGGCAAGGGCTATTGAAGTCATCACGGACGAACTTTGGATAATGGCAGTGAGTACAGCACCTATCAACACTAGCATGATGGGGTTTCCGATGCCCGCAAGAAATGCCTTGACACCATTCTGAGCAGCAAAGTCCTCCATCGAACCGCTCATCAATGATAGGCCGACAAACAACATTCCGAAACCGGCGAGGATGCCTCCGAGAGTCTTCATCGTCACTTTCTTTGAGAACAGAGTCAGAAAAGCACCTACACCAGCGAAAGCCGAAAAAACGACCGTTGTAGAGAGAGAGTTGCCGCCGAACATACCCAGCGCAACGATCTGCGCCGTGACCGTAGTACCGATGTTGGCACCGTAGATGATGGTGGCCGCCTGTACGAGAGAGATAATTCCGGCATTGACAAAACCTATCGTCATCACCGTGGTAGCTCCAGAGCTTTGGATAGCCGCAGTACCAACCGTTCCGATTCCCACACCAAGAAGCTTACTTCTAGATGCCTTGGCAAAAAGGCTCTTCAACTTTGCAGAACTCGCCGACTCGAGGTTGGTGCTCATCATCTGACATGCGATAAGGAATATGCCGATTCCTGCCAGAAGAGTCAAGATTGCAGAGACAACCGCTATAGTATCCATAACATCAATTCCTATTCCTTGTTTTACTAATAAAATCGCTGCAAAGAAGATACTTCAAAACACGCACACTCACAAAAATACAGTCATTCTTCTATGGGCAACCTTTTTTCTTCACCTCAACGCACTGCGTCGAAGAAATCAAGCCATGCGTTCCAATCGTAGTCTGTGACGTCGTGGACGCCATCACGCAGATGATAGCCGATATCACCGCGCAGTGGCTGTTGCGGACCGGGCATAGTGGTCTGTGGGAGACCTTTCATCCCATAAAGCTCCCATACCTCACCAGCAGCAAGCGTGGACAGGAACTCGCCATGGGGGTCGGCCCAGCGGTCTTCCACAGCGCTGTTGACATACAGGTGACGGGGTGCCACCAGCGCCAGCAGTTCGTGCTGGTCAAAAGGCATGGCGGCTTCGTTATTGCCATAACGGCTATAGGCGGGGCAGAACCAATGCGGAAAGCTTGTAGTAATGGCAGCTACCGTCTCACCGATGCAACGTCGCGATAGAGCAGCGCCACCACATCCAGAATCATTCGAGATGACGAGAAAGAACCGCTCGTCCTGTGCTCCTGCCCATAGAGCTGCCTTACCTAAACGAGAATGTCCGGCGATGGCAATATGCTTCTTGTCCACCCACTTCTGGCGGCACAGCCAGTCGCACACGCGACTGCTGCCCCAAGCCCATGCACCGATAGCCTGCCACTCATCGGGCTGTCCGGCATCTGCACCATAGTTACTGAAAAGAGCGGCTGCTCCAAGGTCACGTTTCGAAGGGCTGTCGGGACAGATATCCTCATAGCACATGGTGGCTACAGCGTAGCCGCGCTCTATAGCGAGACGGTAATTCCAACGGCTTTTCTGCGCGCCACGCGCATATTTGTCACTACTCCACACTGACGAGGCACACGACGAAGGCAGGATATCCTCTTCATCAGTGGTGCTGGGATTGCCTTGGAAATTATACTGCCAGATGACAGGTACACGTCCTTTCCGATCGTTGGGCACATAAACAAGCAGCATTGCCTGCAGTGTGCGACCGTTACCGCAGAAGGTCAGTAGCACCTGTCGCGAGGTGGCAGCGCCATCCAAGGCATGCTCATTCACCGCAACCTGCCGGGCTTTCATCGAAATCTTTTCACGGGGCGTCCGACCAAACATCTGCGACTGGAAGTATTCCATGATCTCGGGTCGGCGCTGTTTCTCCCACTGGCGGGAAGAGGTGATGATATTGCCATCATTGGACACCAGCAAGGCGGGCAAATCGTAGGGAGGAATTTTCGCCTCGTCATAATTAACGTCAGGAGAAGCAGCCCACGCAAAAGCGCAGAAGGCTGTCATAGTTAGGAAAAGCATAGAATGCTTCATGTTTGCTGTCATAACGTCAAAATTAAACCAAAGTTCATTACTTTATAGTGAAAGGCACGGTTTCAGCGGCATCGGTGCCGACTGTACGCACAATGTGCCTGCCGTTGGCATGATTGTACAACGAAACCTGCAATCGTTTCCCTTTGGGAGCAACCTCTATGTCGAAGTCTGCCCCAAAAGCCTTAACATGGCGCAAAGCTATATGGCTCCAACCCTCAGGCAAACGGGGCGAGAGAGTGAAGGAGTGCAATCCGGTGGGACGCAGTCCGAACATACCCTCGATGATTGCACGGCAATATAGTCCGCTCTCGGCAGAGAGATGACGCTGTGATCCCTCTGGCCAGGCCTCGATAGGATACGGCACATGACTTCCCAGAAGACGTGTCTCGCTATAGTGGTGCATGAAGTCGGTAGCCGTGCGGGTATCACCAGCGATATAGATTCCACGCAGGGAGTACAAGGTGGAACGGTCCCAGAAGGTCTCGCTGCCCTCCTGCGTGAGCAAGCCATCATCGGTCATCAGAGCGGGTGAGGTGAGAGCTGCGATAGTACCCTCGGCACGATTCTCGAGCCCAACGATGAGCGGCATGCATATCCATGAGCGCAAAAGGTCGTTACCATCATAGTATCGATAGGTATGATAGCCCTTCATATCCGCTCCGAAGTAGTTCTCGATAGCCTCTGCCAAGACATCGGCTCGGCTTGTATAGGTCTTGGCCTGCCTGGTTCCCTCGCCCAGCTCAAGTGCCAGCAAGGCGGCCGAGCGGAGTGCATCGTAGTAGAGTGTAGATGTACACAGGTTGGCTTCGCCGGCAGGGAATCGTCCCTCCAGCTCATCGCAATCAGAACGGACAACACCCGCCTCACTGAGCTGACGGTGACAGTATTCAAGACACCAGGTGATGAGCGGCCACAGCTGACGAGCCTCGTCGAGATTGCCACGGGCCATGACGTAACGGCAGGCACCGTGCGCTATCATGGCGGCATCGCCACGGTCTCCGGCTCCGTTCCATATATCCTTTCCCTCGGCAATGATGGAGCTAGGAATGGGCTTGTAGTCGTCGTTCATGAAACGAGCGAAGTGCAGATAGCTGTTCAGTGCCGAGGCATTACCCTTGTCATAGCCCGTGAAGGGGAAGAAGGGATTCACATATTCCGCCTGGTCGTTGGCCCAGATGGCCGCATAGTACGACTCGCCACCGGGAGCATGCATATAGCCACCTGCCGTCTTGAAGATGCTCTCCGATGCGCGGATCTTAGCAAAACGAAACTCTCGGTTGATGACTTCATCAGGGGTTTCAAGGACAAGGGAGGCATCCATGCCCTCCACAAATGCCCTGCGCGCTGCCACCTCGGCCTCCACATCGGCTACAAGGGGTTGCTCCGTGTGGCGGTAGGCCTGAAAGACAGCCCCAAACGTGAGGGACGCATCGGGTTGCAGTGTATAGGTACCGCTACCCGTGAGGGAGGATTGTATGCAGTAAGCACCATCCACGCCCTTCTCAGGCAGCGTGGTGATGGTCTGACAGAAGTCAGGGATATAGACCACCACTGGACGGCTGCTGATATTGGTGAGGCTATAATATTCCACCATCATCGGTTTGTCCACCGTAGGGGTGACAACACGCTTCAGTGCGATGGCCCGTGTGCCAGCCTTTGTGATATGTGGGGTACCTAACGCGAAGGTGCTTGAGGTCTCCACCCAGCCATCGATTGTCACATGCTGTACCTGTTCGTCACAAAGCGAACGGCCATTCACACTGAGCAGCGAGACAACATCAGTGGCCACCCGATGCATGAGGCTGGCATGCGTGTTGTTGGGCACAGTACGTAACATAGGGAATACCAAGGAACGTTCACTATGGAACGCGCCCGATACATCCACCCCCCAGCGAAGGACCACAGCCATCTGCTCGCCGCTCATCTCGATGTGATCATCATGAGGCAACAGGTCGGCAGAGGGGGTAAACACAATGGCGTTATCCTCACTCGAAAGGCTCCAATAATGCTTCACGTCGCCAGCAGAAAGCGATATCGCCCACGTCACTAACAAGACGCTCATACAAGTTACAATCTGTCTTTTCATTCGTCGATTTATTATCTTATCACATTTTTGCGCAAATATACATGATTTCCGCGATATCAACGATAAAAAAAGCAGAAAATCTTTCTCTTCCCAAAAATCTCAGCGAACCTACGAAGGCCCTTGCGGGTGTACGACCTTTGAATACTGAACCCACCAGTGATGTCATCTACATCCTCTTCTACCATTACATTGCATATCTTCAGCCTGGCATCCTTTACATCCGCGATAGCAAGAAGTTCATCGCCCGCTGACGCCTGCTCTGAGCAAGATAAATACACGTTGCCCCGCCCGTAGAAATACGAGCAGGGCAGCGTGTATTATGTTGGGCTCCTGTCTGTTTAGAATCTCATGCCCAACGTAAAGAGGCCCTTGAGGTGGTTACGTGTGAGAAGGGTGGACTGCAACTCAGTGTTGTCGAAGGGATAGAAGTAGGCCACCTGGTTGCTGCATAGCAGGGCAAAGTCAGCATAGAACATCTCACCGCTGTAGCCAAGGCCGCAGGTAATGTTGTTGGTGTGGAGGATGTTCTTGTAATCGGTGTTGGTCTGCACGGAGTTGATAGGTATCATCTTCCAGGCATCACTGTTGTATCCACCCGTACAATAATTGTATCCGGCACGTACACTGAGGCAATCGAAAAAGACCTTCTCAGCACCGATGCGGAACGTGTTCTGACGGCAGAGGCTGATAGCGGTATGATCGTTGATGGCGGTATTGGCCGTACCGCTCTGTTCGTAAAGAGTAGCTCCGGCATAGTTCGTGCTCTCAAATTCGGCACCAATGGCCAGACTGCCCGCGAAGGTGTAGCCAACACTGAGATTCACCGTGGCAGGGGTACGCAGGGTGTATTCGGTGTAGCAATCGCCTCCATAAGCATCCTCGCTGTAGGTATCCATCTCGTAATAGACATCGGCAGGATTGCCATTCTCGTCGGTACCCGCTCCGTAGAGGCAGGTAGAGATGTTGGCGGAGTTATAGTCTGTAAGGTGGAGCAACGTGGGGAAAGTGATGGCGGCGCCGATGCGCAGCGGCGACTCTTCGATAGGACGTACAATGGCACCCAGCTTGAAGTTGGCTCCGCTGCCCTTAGTCTTGTACCAGTTCTGGAACTGATAGTCACCGACAACCTCGGTTCCACCCTCGGCGAGGAGGTTCTCGTTATAGACAGTCTCAAGACTGTAGTTGACTCTCCGAATAGTAAGTGTACCGCCCAAGTAAATGCGATCAAGGAAGTTGAACGAGAGGTTGAAGTCGAAGTCATCAATGCCGCCACTCTCACGACCGGTGTAGTTGCACGACTCAGAGGGGTAGTAATAGCCCTGACCGGTGATGCAGCTTCCGTCGATGAGACGACCGTCAGCACCCAGCAGCGTCAACCAGCCCACGTTGGGATTGTTATAGTAGTTCTGATTGAGGAAACCATCTTCCACTGAGGGGTCAAAGTCGCTGCCATCATCGCGAACCCAAACATTGTTCCAAGCCTGCTGCGCCATCTGGCCCGACTGCGAGAGTCCTCCAAGATTACCAGCCATGTACATGCTCTGGTTGAAATTCTTCACGCGGTGATAATTGAAACCACCGTTGACAAAACGCAGCACGCCCTCGTTGCTAATCTTGTCGGCCAACACCATGCCCATGTTGTCAAAACTGCCGAAAGTCTGCATGGTGCTGTTCTTACCTGCGCCGTACTGAGTGTTCTGCACTACGCTGTTCGGAGCGAACGACATCATCATGTCGCAGCTGCGATAGAGGGCCGTGCCGGCCGGATTGGTACCCATGGTACTGATATCGGCACCCAGGGCGCTCATGGCGCCTCCCATGCCCACAAAGCGGGCGGTACCGTCAAGGTCACTGCCAAGCACGTTGGCAACTTCGTATGTTGTCTGCGCGGTGAGGGTTGCACCGCACAGGGCCAAGGTCATGAGGGAAAGGATAGTTCTTTTCATAATGCTGAATTTTATTTGATAGGTTGTCAATAAATAGGATTGCATGCATAGCGATGCGGACATCATCTGCCACGCCCGCCGCCACCGGTAGATCCACCGCCACGTGAGCCACCGCCACCACCGCTGAAGCCACTGGACGAAGAGCCACCACGTGAGCTGCTACTGCTGCTGTAGCTACCGCTGCTGCGTGAGGACGATGAACTGCTGTAGCTACCACTGCTGCGTGAAGAGGATGAACTGCTGTAGTTGCCACTGCGTGAGGAAGTACCACTGCTTGTACGCGATGAGCTGCTGCTGACATTACCCGCACGGTTGGCTGAAGCGCCGCCCTGTGAGGTACTGCTGACGGACGAGCGTGTGCTGCTAGGACGGCTGTAACTGCCCGAGGTGCTGCCACTGCTGCGTGAGGTGCTCTGACGGGTATACCCCTGACGGGTGCTCTGTGCACTGCTGCGCGAGGTGCTGGCATCACTACGGACCGCGGTGCTGCCAGTGTCCTGGCGACGGGTGGAAGCAGCCCCTGCACGCTGGGTGCCGGTAGCCTGCGAACGGGTGGTCACCGTACGTCCCGCGCCCTGGCGCTGTGCACTGCTGCGCGAGGAGGCTACATCGCCCATCCTGGAGGCTCCGGCACGGCTCGACGCCATACCATTGGTGCTGCGGGTGTTACGATGAGCATTGTGGGCCATGAAGTCACCATGACCGCCCCAGGCAGGTCCCCAGCCAGGTCCATATCCCCAACCGTGATGACCGTACCAGCCAACATATCCCCAGCCGCCGTACCAAGGATCATACCAAGGGTCGTACCAGCCATAGTGATGGAAGCCCCAGCCACCGTACCAGCCACCATACCAGCCACCATAGGCATAGGGGCTCATATAGCGCCAGTTCCAGTAGTCCCAATTATAGGAGGACGGGAATACATAGGCATAGAGGCCATCATCGTAGATATTCCAATCCCACGAGGGCCAAAGGCCTCCGCCATAGACGATATCCCAATAGAGGGGACTGCTGACGGGAATGGCATAGCGGGGATTGCGAAAACGGACCAGACGCATGGCATACTCGTAGTCATCAGCATCACCGTTGAAACCATACACCCAGCCTTCGTCGTCCCCCGTAAGGGATAGCGTGTCGATAGGGCAATAGAGGGTGTCGCCATCCACAGTGGTGAGGCGCAGAGCCAAGCCATCGACATAGGCTGTCTGCACATAGTTGCCGTCTTCATCCATACTACTCTCCACTCTGGATGCGCTGTAGCCACGGCGGTTGTATGTATCCTCATCCATCACCAGCGGTTCGCTGACGGTAACCTCGTCGGCATCCACATAGTGGCGTTCTTCCACGGGTACCTCACGCGTAGACGCAGTGGATGACGGAGTGCCGACAGTTGTGGTGGAAGAGGTGGAGGCGGTCGTCGTGCGCTGCTGTGGAGTGGTAGCCACAGCGGCTTTCTTCTTCGGAACGAAGTAGAGATCGTTGTTCCGCTGAGCGGAAACCGTTCCCACCAGACCAGCTAACATCAATACAAGGAAAAATGCTCTTTTCATAACCTTATTGTTTTATGAATTGTTGTTGATTCTTCTTTCACGCTGCAAAAGTACAGCGATATATTCACCCAAAACAAGGAAATTCCCTACTTTGCAAGGGGAAAATTCCTAAAAAAAGCTGAAAAGAGCGATGTTTCCAAAATTCAGTTGTACCTTTGTCCTGCCATTTGACCGTATCACTTGAGAAGTGGCACAAATGCAAAAGCGGCCTCCTATGCTCAACAAATATAAAAATTGGTTCAAACATCCGTTTTTATAATAGTAAAGCATCTTATAGTATAACCATTCAATGAATCAGATGGAGAAAACGGCTCTCATTGCAGCATTGCTTTTCTTCGCACATAATAAATGATGGATATGAGATACACAGAAGTGACATTCACGCTGTCTCCCTACAGCGAGATATCGGCCGATATCCTGGCTGCCGTGGCTGGTGAAATTGGCTTTGACAGTTTTATGCCAACAGAAGAGGGTGTGCTTGGCTACATCCTCACAGCACGCTATGACGAGGCTACGCTGACTGCAGCGCTTCGTGACTTCCCCATGCCGGGGGTGACGGTGGCATTCACAGTAGCGCCCATGGAGGACAAGGACTGGAACGAGGAATGGGAGAAAAACTTCTTTGCCCCCATCGTAGTCGGCGACCGCTGCGTGGTACACAGCACGTTCCATAAGGACTACCCACAGACTGAGTACGACATCGTCATCAACCCACAGATGGCTTTCGGTACAGGCCACCATCAGACCACACGCCTGGTGATGAGCTACCTGCTTGACACGGACATACGGGGGTTGAACGTGCTCGACATGGGCTGTGGCACTGGCATCCTGGCCATCCTGGCCTGCATGCGGGAGGCCGCTCATGCCGACGCCATTGACATTGATGAGTGGTGCGCCAACAACACACGCGATAATCTCATACTGAACGGGATATCCGCCATTGATGTCTTCTGCGGCGATGCCTCCCTTCTCACAGGGAAGGGCCCATATGATGTGGTCATTGCCAACATCAACCGGAACATCTTGCTGGCCGACATGCCTGCATATGTCGGCTGCATGAAGGCGGGCGGACACATCTTCCTCAGCGGCTTCTACGATACAGACCTCCCTCTCCTGCGCGCCAAGGCAGAAGAGCTGGGACTGCACTACGTCAGCCATCGCACGGATGGCGAAGAGCCAAATGTGTGGACAGCAGCGGAATTCTGCCTGAAGAGTTGAACTGTGGCCGATGTCCTCGGTGATACTTTTACCGTTTCACCCTGTTTGCTGCCGTGCGACCGTTCTTGCATAGGGTTTGCGCGGGAATGTCAAGGGCACGCACCGAAACACCGTTGGTGGAGACGCCTTCTGCAGTACGCGTCGCAGTGCTCTCCTCAAAGGCAATGGTCCACTCCTTGATGTCGAAATCAACATAGTACTGACGACCAGACTGCACACTGAGCTGTGAAGTAGGTCTGGGCGTCTCATCGGGATATACCACGCGCATCCCCCGGTAGCTGTACTCGCCATATCCTCTGAAGCTGTACTTGCCGGGAAGCAGGGCATGATAGCCGTAGATGGTGCTGACATCGCCAAGGTTGTCGGGAACAAGACGGTCGAGGATGTAATACTCGTTGTCGGTGGCTTCGCGGAAAATCCATGACTGGTTCCTCTGGTCACAGGCATAGCAAACCTCGTTCATGTCGTGATCGTAGGTGATATCGAAATAGGAGAAGATACGATAGTTGGACTCGCCCCCAACGAGATTCTTGTCCCAATGGAAAATATCAAAATAGGTCACACATATCATGGCCGTGACGGGCTCAGCGTTCAGATAGAGGCTCTTTGCCTTGCGTCGTCCGTCAATGGTGAACTCCGTGCGATTGAGGGTGAGCGTACGTTCACCCATCGTGTCCAACGCGTCCAGTCCGGTGACGGTGAACGTACTCAGCGTACCGGTACCCGTGAAGTCCCAATATATGGGCTGCAGCGTACCGTCCACGGTCTCAAGCATGTCGGTGGCGGTGATGAGCGTGTAGTTGCCTAGGTCAATGCGTTCCAAGTCGCACTCCACAGTGGTGTAGTAATCTGCAACTGTACGTTCCTGACGGATAACAAGTTGACCTGCGTCATCATAGATAAAGAACTGCGCACGCAGGCACTGGTTCTTGGTGGGTGTAAAGTCGCCTTCAGTGATTTCCTCAAATCCATAGAGTGCGTCCTGCAGATCGAGGTCAATATTCAGACGCATGTTTTCGTAATAACCATACTCCTTGCGGCAGGAGATAAAGAGGAGGGTCCCTGACAGGAAGAATAAAATCAGTTTCTTGTTCATAAGGTTAATTGCTAAGATGTTATCATTTTGAGATTGTCAGACGTTGCAAATCCTTGAGACTCCCATTGAAAACGTTGAGATCGGTCTTTTCGGGAATGCCCGGCACCACAGCGCGATCGGTATGTTGCCAGAAAGTCCATTCGCCCTTGTACGCCAATTCAGCCACGTGGTAGTGTGCAATCCACAATGGATAACGGTCAAATAGGGCATCACTGAGGTAACGCTCTTTATATTTATAAGAGGTATAGATGATAGGCTTCACGCCGTAGTGTGCCTCCAGCCGATAGAGGAACGTGGAGAGCTGAGCATAGAACACAGGGAGCTGCGCACGCGATGGTTTTGTCTCAATATCAATGACAGGCGGCAGGTCACCTGGAGCAAGGGTAACATTGGAGATGAAGAAATCGGCCTGCCGAACAGGATCACTGGCAGGGTTGTAGAAGTGATAGGCACCACGTAGGAACCCTGCTTCTGTTGCATGGGCGAAGTTACTATCGAAGTGGTCGTCCTTGTGATCACCTCCCTCGGTGGCTTTGATGAAGACAAACGTCAGTGGAGTATCACCATGGAGGGTCATGGCGAGTTGTGACCAGTTGATATCGCCCTGATGATGAGATATGTCGATACCATGCAGGCCGTATCCCTGGGGAATATCCACACAATAGGGTGCATCGGCATTGTACGATGTGTGATGTACGAAAGTCGGACGGATAAACAGGAACCAGAAGACGATGACGATGATACCCGCGATGGCCACGGTGAGCAGCCGTTGCGTCCACATAGCAGAAGAGGAGTTTCTGCGTGTTGCTGTTCGCTTGTTTTTTTTCAAGGAACGGCTCTTGGGAGAGGTAGCACGTTTCTTGACAGGCGTTTGCCGGCTGCTCTTATACCCATAAGCAGAAGAGGGCTTCTTCGTTGAAGAGTTACTCTTCGCGGAAGAAGCCTTCTTCGTGGGAGTTTTGCCTGCCGGCATAGTCATAAAGACGGGCGAAGCACTTGTTATGCCTGCTCGTACTGCAAGGTCTTGGTAGTTTGGTCGCAGACCTCTGACGGGCCGAAGTACTGGATAGGGCCGGGATAGATGTAACAGGTCTCCTTAGCCCATTCATTGCGTTTCTCGGCAAATGCCTTGAAGGGTGCACCGTCCAGTTCGACGAGTGCCTTGCGAATCACGGGTTTCATCTCTGCATTGCGGCGCTCCATATTCATCATGGCGGTGATGGGGATACCTCCAGCCACCCACTGGGCAGCAGGTGCCGTAGTATTGCGTACGGACGACATATACCCAGTCTTACCAGCAGCAATGAGCAAGGAAGCATTATATCCAAGGCTGTAGCAGTAGTCAGCATCGAAATTCGATGGGGCAGCGCAACGGCCTTCGTAACCGAAGAAATGGTGCTGTGTACTGAACTTGCCAGTGTACTTGCCTTCCTTCTTCCACTGGGCGAGTTTGGTGCCTACCATCTCGGCAAGCAGTTGCTCGGTCTCGATGAGGCTGACCTGTACGTTGCCGTGAGGGTCACGCTCAAGAGCCAGCTGGCGGCTAACACCAACAGGCAGGGAAGCAAAGATGGCGGCATTGGCATCGCTCAGATGAGCTTTGATGAAGGTTATCTTCTCGTCGGCACTGATGGTATCGAACTCAGCCTGATTGGCTGCGATGAGGTCGTTGAGTTCAGCAATAAGTTTCTTGATGGCAGGAATGAACTCAATGAGTCCTTCGGGCACAAGCACCGTACCGAAATTCATGCCATGAGCAGCGCGGTCGGCCACGATGCCGGCAATATAGGTAACGATGTCGTCGAGGGTCTGGTTCTTAGCCTCTACCTCCTCTCCGATGAGGGTGATGTTGGGTTGCACTTGCAGAGCGCACTCAAGGGTAACATGACTAGCGCTACGCCCCATAAGCTTGATGAAGTGCCAATATTTGCGGGCGCTGTTGCAGTCGCGCTCGATGTTGCCGATGACCTCGCTGTAGGTCTTGGTGGCTGTATCAAAACCGAAAGAAGTCTCAATCATCTCATTCTTCAGGTCACCATCGATTGTCTTCGGACAACCGATGACCTGCACACCGGCGCCGATGCTCTTGTAGTACTCAGCGAGCACACAGGCATTGGTATTGCTATCGTCCCCACCAATGATTACCAGTGCTTTGATGCCGAGCTGACGCAGGATGACAAGACCGCTGTCGAACTGTTCCTTCTTCTCCAACTTAGTTCGTCCGGAACCAATGATGTCGAAGCCGCCAGTGTTGCGATATTCATCGATGATGTCGGCAGTAAGTTCAATATACTTATGATTGATGAGACCGTCAGGGCCCATAAGGAATCCATAGAGACGGCTGTCGGCATGAAGACTCTTGATGCCATCAAAAAGACCGCTGATGACGTTGTGACCGCCGGGGGCCTGACCACCACTGAGGATTACGCCCACATTAACGGGCTCGGCCGACTTCTTCTCTCCTGCTCCGGCAACGAACTTGATGATGGGCATGCCATAGGTATTGGGGAACAGTTTGCGAATAGCCTCATGGTCGGCAACCGACTCGGTGTTCTTGCCATCCTCGACAGCTACGTTTCCTTTCAATACAGCAGGCAACTTTGGCTGATAGTTTGCACGGGCAATCTGTAATGCACTTTTCTTCATTGTTTGTCTTGAATTATTTTAATGATAGTACTATGTTTCCTTTCGGGGTGCAAATTTCCTCTTTTTTGCTGAAACGGGCAAGAAAATCGAAAGTTTTTTTTTCTTGGCTTGGTGTATTGGCAAAAACGCCCTATCTTTACCACGAATTTCTAACAACAACAAATTATGGCAAGCAGAAAGAATCTGAAGAAGACGGTCAATTTCATCGTCAGCGAATTGTTCACCCAGTGCTTAGTCTTGAAGGCTGTCAAAGGCACCGATGACGAGAAGGTCAAGGATGTGCTCGTCGATATCCTCGACCTGCAGAACGAATATCTCTCCCGTGCCAACCATACCGAACCGGGCAACGTTAAGGGATTCTATCGCAAGTACTACGATGACTTCAATGCACAGGTTGATGTTATCTATGACAAGATGAACGCCTTCTGATCACCCTCTCATCCCTTCTTCGGATCCAGTGTCTCAAGAAGGGGTTCTTGTCGGGCCACTTCTATCATACACAGTAGAAGTGGCCTTTGATTACTCGTCAGCCCAACCCTCAGCGGGGGCGGAAGACAACGGCAGCTCGGCGTCAATGGTCTTGCGTTTCAGCCAAGCCTTTTCATCCTCACTGAGCCAAGGAAGGAGCCGTGTATAAACAATGCGATTGTAGTTGTTCAGCCAGGCTTTCTCTTCTTCCGTCATCAATTCAGGCACAAGGGGAGAGGGATCTATATAAGTGCATGTAAGCGTCTCAAAACCAAGCCAGTCTCCAAACATATTCTTTTCCAGCTCGCGACAAAGGATAACATTCTCGTGGCGCACACCATGCATACCCTCACGGTAGAGACCTGGCTCATCACTGGTTACCATACCTGGCAGCATGGCTTGGTCATAGACATTTTGACGCAGGTCCTGCGGCCCTTCATGAACACACAGTACGTGGCCCACGCCATGGCCCGTGCCGTGACCGAAGTTACGCAGTGCCTTCCACAGCGGTATACGTGCCAGCACATCGATGTTGGCACCACGTGTACCACGAGGGAATATGGCGGTAGAGAGCCCTATCATGCCCTTGAGCACCAGCGTATAATCCTCACGTTCAAGGTCGGTAAGAGGACCGGCAGGCACAGTGCGTGTGATGTCGGTTGTGCCCTCCAGGTACTGAGCGCCCGAATCGAGAAGGTAGAGGCCGCGGGCTTGTATGATGCTGCAGTGCTCATGTGTGGGCTGATAGTGGGGAAGGGCCGCATTTTCCCCAGTAGCTGAGATTGGAGCAAAGCTCTCCTCAAGGTAGTTGCCCTGTTCGCGGCGGAACAACACCAATTTGTCGGCAGCCTCCATCTCGGTAATCTGCGCACCGCTCTGCAAAGTCTCCTCAAGCCATTTGAAGTACTTGGTTTGTGCGATGCCATCTTTCAAATACGCCTTACGGTAGCCAGCCAACTCGGTGGCATTCTTCAGCGCCTTCTCAAGCCGCACGGGCGAAGGGCCACAGACAACGCCATCACCCAATCGTTCACGAGCAATGCCATAAAGTGCATAATTCATCACCCCATCATCAATGAGCAACCGGCTGTCTGCTGGCAGTTCTCCAATGTACCCGAACACTGCACTATAAGGCAACACACGGACTCCATCAGGCAACACCTTAGGTGCGAACTTATCGGGATTGGCAAAGAGCACTATATCATCATCTTGCACCAGCAAATAACTAATAATGACAGGATTGAAAGCTACATCGTTGCTGCGCAGATTGAGCAGCCAGGCAATCTCATCAAGGTTATTGAGTAACATGCCTTTGCATCCCTTGGAGTCCAGGACACTGCGTAACCAGGCTATTTTCTCATCTGCGCTGCGCCCGGTGTACTTTGTGTCAAGCACGAACACAGGGTCAGCAGGAGTTCCCGGACGGTCTGTCCAAAGAGCATCAAGATAGTCAGGACGGCTGCAAATGCGACCATGCAGAGGTTCCAGCGCCTCGGCCAGCTCCTGAGCCTCGGCCACGCTTATACACGAACCATCAATGCCTACCACAGCCCCCTCAGGAAGCACGCTGGCCATCCACTCAGGGTAGCTCACAGCATCGGGCACACGCAACTTGTGCAACACATATTCGGTGTCACCCAATTCCTTATCGAACTGAATAAAAAAACGGGTGTCGGTCCACAGTCCTGCATGGTCGGGGGTCACGACGATGGTGCCGTAGTCACCCGTGAAACCGGATATGAACTCGCGCTGCTTCCAATGCTCCGGAAGATATTCACTGCCGTGAGGGTCGCTGCCGGGAACAACGGCTGCATCCCAGCCGTACATTTTCATCAGGCTCCGCAGGTCTGCGAGCCGCTGTTCAATAGTACTCTTCATTATGGTCTTTGTTTCAATCGTCCTGCGAAAGTACAAAAATCTTTGATTCCGATGCGGCTGTTCCAAATATTTTTTGTTCTTTTGTGCCAAAATTCAGAAAGAATGCCATTCACTACGCTGAAAAGAACGTTCACTTGCCTTGCTGCAGCCCTTTCCATGTTGCTATGCACACCAGGGGGGGCACTTGCGCAGACTGTGCTCTATGAGGTGGACGATCTGGGGTTCTTCGACAACCGCGAGACCCACAGCATCTACCAACGTTCGCAGACACTTTTCGGCAATCGTCTCAGCGCCGCCTTCGGTGTGGGAGGCACGGACGGAACGCTCATGGCTGGGGGCTACATCGTGCAGGAGTTTGGTCAAAAAAAACTGGCCGACTCTGGCTATACGTTCTACTACCACTACCATGGCAGCCGCTTCTCCGGAGCCTTTGGAGCATTTCCCCGCCGGATGCTACAACGCGACCTGCCCGATGTATTCGTTGATGATTCCCTACGTTACTATGTACCTAACATACAAGGAGCTCTGATACAGTACATCGGTATGAGAGGTTCAGCAGAGCTCTACTGCAACTGGCGCAACCGTCAGTCGTACACTGAGCGGGAAATCTTTGAGATTGTGTCTGATGGTGAGTGGCGGCTCTACGATGATGCCTTCACCATAGGCTACAATGCCGAACTCACGCACTTCTCCGTCCGCAGAGGAACTACAAGCGACAAAGTATATGATAAAATCATGCTGAACCCCACTATAGGTTTGCAAGTAGCACTCGGATGGGCAGTGCTTGACTCACTACATTTAACGGCTGGAGCATTAGTTTCGTTCAACCGGGACCGCACGGACAAGGTATGGAAGACACCCGTAGGTTTTCTAAGCGATGTACATCTGTACAAGGGACGGATGGTGGTGCGGAACAGGCTCTATGCCGGAAGGGTACAGTACTCCGATTATACACTCTATGGACGAGCCCTCCACCAAGGCGATGCTTGGTATTGCAGCCCCTTCTACAATCGTCTTGATGCCTCCTTCTATCTCCTCCGCCGGGAAACGGTGGAGTGCGCCGCGATGGCTTCGCTTCATTTTACAAAAGGGGCTATGGACAGCTCACAGTCGCTACTCCTCCGCACTCGCTTTTGACACTTCCTCCAGTTACCTCCAAGGTATAATACTACGTCAGCACACACAAACACCAAAATCACACCAAGATAAATAGCCTCACCAGCAAAACCCTGCTTTCCTTCTTTACCGAAGTGAGTTGGACTTAAAAAGGCATTTTTAAAGTGTCCACGGTGTCCATTGTCCATTTTGTCCATAATCTATGCCTTCAAAAGGAGATATAATATAGTAATAATAATATATAATTAATGAATTAAACATAATCCCTTTTG
>R16__coassemble_901_pt1 | contig 109328 bp, 80 predicted proteins | sample R16__metabat2_high_PE_017 | metagenome-assembled genome bin R16 | reverse complement strand
ATATAATATAGTAATAATAATATATAATCTATGAATTAAACATAATCCCTTTTGCGCTTCTGGGATGGTGTTTCATGGACATTATGGACATTGGACACTTTGGACAGTTCACGGTGTGCAGGCAGGACGGCGAAGGTTCCCACAATGACATCCGGCGTTGTTGCAAGGATATCCGGCGTTGCCACAAGGAGGTTCATCATCCTTGCAAAGAAATTTTCCGTTGTTGCAAAGAAAAATTTCTTTGTTGCCACGGTTGGCGCGGTGTTGTCCGGCGGCGTGCTGCCGTCAAGGTCTGCGTCGGCATTCTCTGCGAAGGAATGGCCTGCCTGAAGGCGCAAAAATGGAATACGCTGAATCTGTGGGAGATCCAGCGTATGTCTGGGGCGAAATATGCCGATTTAGGGGTGAAATTCGCGGGGGCGTTACTTCTTCCGTTGGGCGAAGAGCCAGGAGAGGAAGTCGGGCTCGTTGAAGGCGGGGTCCCAGCAGCCGTGTCCGCAGCCGTGGAACTCGTGCAGGCGTACGTCGGCGCCCTTGGCCTTCAGTGCGGCGTAGGCCTTGCGTGACCCTTCGACGGGCACGGTGTTGTCCTCGTCGCCATGGTAGAGGCTCCATGCGATCTTCTCGATGCCCTCAGCCTGCAGGATGCGTGCGGGGTTGATGGTGCCGCACATGGGCACGGCAGCGGCGAAGAGGTCGGGGTAGCGGCAGCAGAGGTCGTAGGTGCACATGCCTCCCATGGAGAGTCCCATGACATAGATGCGTGCGAGGTCCACCTGCGGCATGGCCATGCAGCTGTCGATGAGCTCCTTGAGGGCTACGTAGGGTGCCGGCATCTCGGGGTTGAGCGGCATGGCGTCGGGCATGAACGACGGGGGCCACTGGTCGTAGGCCCAGAAGGCGCTCCATGGGCACTGCGGGATGACGACGAAGCAGGGGTACTGTTCGCGTGTCTGGGGGCTCAGCCACTGCTGGCCACCGTGGGAGAGCTGGTTGAGGTTGTTGTCGCCACGCTCACCGGCGCCGTGGAGGAAGATGACGAGCGGGTACTTCTTGCCTGCCTCCAGCCGATCGGGGGCGCTGAGGCGGTAGGGGAGCTTCACGCCGTTGGCAGCCTGCAGCGTGTGGGGCACCAGCAGCCTGTCGATGGCCTGCTGACGCGGGTCGAGGACCGCCACACCCACGCGGGAGTCGGCGCAGCCGTAGTAGAGGAACCACTTGTCGCGGTGATAGACCAGTCCCTCGATGAAGACGGTGCCGGCAGGGTACTGTCCGCTCTTCTCGAAGTCCGCCTCGGGCACGAAGAACGGCTTGTCGAGCCGGTGGATGACCTGTGTGGGCTCGGTGGCGGAGAACATCACCTGTCCGGCGCAGTAGGCACCGGGGGTGTAGGCGGGGTCGCAGCGGTCGTCGGTGGCATTGCGGCCGTTGTACATCACCAGGATGCCCTTGTCGGTGAGCAGGGCTGGCGGACCACACTCGGTGAGGGAGCTGTCGAAGTAGCCGTCGCGCGGCAGCACGAGCTTGAGGAAGTCACCGTTGTCGTCGAGCAGGGGTGTCCAGTCGACGAGGTTGTCGGACGTGGCGAGGTTGATGAACTGTTCGCCCCAGTACATGAGGTACTTGCCGTTCACCTTGGCCACCACCTGCTTGCCGCCCACGAGCTGTGTGACCACGCTGGCCGACTTGCTGAAGGTCTCGCTGAAGCGTCCGTCGTAGCACTTGCCGAAGGCCAGTCCGTGCTTCTCCCAGGTCTTGAAGTCGCGTGTAGTGGCCACGGCGAGGCGTGCCATGCGGCGGTTCCACTGGGTGTACATCATCACGTAGAGTCCGTCCTCGGTCTGCACCACGCGGGGGTCTTCGCATCCGCCCGGCCACTCGGCCTCCTGCTGGTCGTCGTCGGCAGGGAAGAAGCAGGGCTCGGCGCTGCGGTTGAAGTGCAGGCCATCGTCGGAGAGGGCGAAGCCCAGCCGCGACGTGCGGGTGCCGATGCCGCCTCCGGAGTGATCCTCGGAGCGATAGAGAAGGGCCACCTTGCCATCGTAGATGGTGGCGGCGGGGTTGAACGTGTCGTCGCTCTCCCAGGCTACCTGCTGCTTCTTGACGGGGCAGAGGAAGTGCGAGTCGGGGTTGGGGGTGACGACGGGGTTGACACCCTCGATGCGCTGGAACCCGGTAAGTGCCCAGCTGTCGTCAGCGGTAGCGTCGGCAGCGGGGGTGGCAGCATCTTTCGTGCCCGTGCCGCACGAGGCAAGCAACAGGACACATGCTGCAAAGGAAAAGAGGTGTTTCATTGTGTAGTATGAATGAGTGTTGAACAATCGATGGGGTGAGTGGAACGTGTGTGCTATCGCATCGTGAAGCGCGCAAACCGTGCGGGGTGACGGCTGTCGGCCTCGGTGAAGAGTCCGGGACGCGATATGCGGTCCCACGACATGACGCTGGTGCCGTCGAACGCATCGATGGCGATGTCGGTCCACTGGCTGCCGTCGCGGCTGTAGGCAAAGGCGAGCTGACTGCCGTGGCTGACGGTGCCCCGCAGGTAGAGGTCGCCCTTCAGGTGGGGTATCTCTGCCAGCACGCGCTCGTCGTCGCCCTGCACGCACAGCAGCCGCAGCGTGCTGCCCTGTCGGCCCAGTGCCACATAGGCTTTGGGGTTGCCGTAGAAGGTGATGCCCGTGAAGGCGCTGTTCTTGCCGGCGAGCTGTGTCTCGAAGATGTAGTCTGTGGTCCAGGGCCGCAGGCAGAGCGCCGCCCCGCCATGGTCGGTCTTGGGCGTGCCGGAGAGCAGCAGGTCGCCCTTGGACAGAGAGGTCTGCACATCGCAGTAAGGGTAGTTCCAGGTCCACTCCACACGCAGCGTCTCGGACGCGAAGTCATCGTCGAAGGCGTTGCACGGCTGCTGCACGGTGCCCTCGAAGGGCATGGGCTGACAGATGGTGGCCAGACGGCCCGTCAGGAAGTGCGGCCATCCGTCGCTGCCCACCACGAGCTGCTGCAGGATGGGCTGTCGTCCGCGGAAGAACCCGTCGCCACGCAGGTACGCATGGCAGAGGTAGAAGAGCCGGTGGTCGGGCGTGTCGACCAGCGTGCCGTGACCGCACGACTGGAAGTCGTTGCTGCGCATCAGGATGGGGTTGTCCTCGTAGGGCGTGTAAGGACCGCAGGCGATGGGCGAGCGTGCCACACGCACCTCATAGTCGCTGCCCCGTCCGCAGCAGCCACGGGCAGCATAGAGCAGGTAGTACCAGTCGCCCTGGCGGAACATGCACTGCCCCTCGATGCCGATGCCCTCCTCGTCGGTGAGCAGGGTGACGGCCTCTCCCTCCAGGTGAAGACCGTCGCTGCTGAGCGGCTGGCAGAGCAGCTCGATGGGACGCGGGTCGAGGCCATAGGCCTTCCAGGAGATGTAGCGCTGTCCGCCGTCGTCGAAGACGAAGGCATCGATGTCCTCCGTGCCGAAGTCCACGAGCGGTCCGTGGTCCTCATAGGGCCCTTCGGGGTGTGCGGCGGTGGCCACGCCCACATAGGAGCGGCCCGTGGCACGGCTGCGGGCGGTGTAGTAGCAGAACACCTTGCCATCGTGCACAAACAGCTCGGGTGCCCAGAACGACGACGAGGTCCACTCGGGCAGGCGGTCGAAGATGTGTCCCGTCTGCTGCCAGTTGACAAGGTCGGTGGAGCGGTACAGCGGGTAGTGGGGCGCCCACTCGGAGGAGGTCCCGGCGGCGTAGTACACGTCGCCCCAGCGGATGATGGTGGGGTCGGCGACGTCGGCACTGATCACGGGGTTGGCGAAGGTGGCCTGACGGCCGTCCGGCGACGGGCAGGCAGCAAGCAGACCGGCAGCCGGCATGAGCAGGGCGGCAAGCAGTGCGATGGGAAGATGCTTCATAGAGGGTACGGGGTGTTAGTGGAACGAAGGCGGTTCGACGGCTGTCCCCCACGTCTTGCAAGGCTTGGAGGAGGTGGTGAAACGGAGGGTGGCCCCATCGCAGAGGTCATCCCAGTCCACCCATGTGGAGGCGTGCTCGTTGCCGTTGACGGTGAGCTTCTGGATGTAGATATTCTTCTCCGAGCCCCCCTCGATACGGATGTCGCCCCTCTTCAGGTGGATGACCGCTTCGGGGAAGATGGGCGTATGGATGGCGAATCCGCCCACGGCAGGAATCTCGGGGTAGAGGCCCAGGCAGGCGAAGACATACCATGCGCCCATGGTGCCGAGGTCGTCGTTGCCGGGCAATCCGTCGATGCGTGCGGTGTACTGGTCGTTGAGTACGCGGTTGATTACCTGCTGCGTCTTCCAGGGAGTGCCTACCCAGTTGTAGGCCCATGGGATGGCGAAGCTGGGCTCGTTGCCCGCTGCATACCATGCGTCGCCATAGCCGGCATCCAGCCGCAGGAACAGCTCGTCGAGGCGTCGTTCGGCAGCCTCCTTGCCTCCCATGAGCTCGATGAGTCCGCCCAGGTCGTAGGGCACCATCCAGAAGTAGTTCTTGTAGGTCGCCTCCATCCAGTCGTCGTAGAGCGACTTCCACGAGCCGTCCTCGGCGCGTGAGCGCAGCCATCCCGTCTCCTCATCCCACAGGTTCTTCCACGAGCGTGCCCGTGATGCGTAGCCCCAGCTGGCGAACTCGTCGCCGGCGGCCAGACGGGCAAAGCGGGAGATGGCGAAGTCGGAGGAGGTGTACTCGAGCTGCAGCGACGCGCGGCAGTATCCCTTGTCGATGTACTGGCGGAGCATCGGCCGTGCCTCCACCTTCTGGCAGCGGGCACCGGGTGTGTTGGCGCCTATCTGCATGGTGCGCAGGATGGCGCGCGGGTTGTAGTTGCGCGCTCCGAAAGCCCAGGCGTTGGCGATGAGGATGGGCGTGGGGTCGCCCTGCATGATGCCCGTCTCGATGTTCGCCATCACCCAGCGCGGGAAGGCACCGCCTGCCTGCTCGGCAAAGAGCTGGTGCGACTGCACGACGTCGGATGCCACATCGGGGTCGAGCATGGCCAGCAGCTGGATCTGCGTGCGGTAGGTGTCCCAGTTGCTGAACGACGTGAAGTGACGGCCATGCGTGGTGTGCACCTTGAAGTCGGCACCCATGTACTCGCCATTCACATCCTGGTCAATGTTCGGGTGGATGAGCGAACGGTAGAGGAGCGTGTAGAACATGCGCCGGCGGTCGGCATTGTCGGTGGCGATGGCGATGCGTCCGAGCTGGTCGTTCCAGGCTTCCTCGGCCCGGTGCACCGTAGCGTCGAAGTCCCATGCGGCATTCTCGGCACGGAGGTTCTCACGGGCGTTCTCTACCGACACGTACGACACGCCCACGCGGTAGTGCAGGGTGCGTTGCCGGCTGACGTCGAACGTGAACCACACACCCGACATGGTGCCCTCGGCGAAGGTGTTGCCCGCCTTGAGCGTCTGGTCCTTCCAGGTGCCCACCGTCACGGCGTCGGCATCAAACTCGGCGGCGAAGTACACCTTGTAGGGCGTCGGGTAGCCGCAGAAGTTGCCTCCATCGGCATACCCCTCGCAGCTGTGGTTGCTGGTGATGACCACGGCGGCCTGTGAGATGGGGGTGGCGGCGACGCCAGCACCGATGACTACCGTGCCGCGCGTCTCATCCTGGGGGAAGACGTAGCGTGCCATGCCCGTATGAGGCGTGACGGTGAGGTGTGCCTCCACATCATCCTGCACGTGGCATGTGTAGTAGCCGGCATGTCCTTGCTCGTCGGTCACCTCCACGCCCAGGTCGTGGATGTCGTTGGGCGAAAAGGTCAGCTCACCCTTCAGAGGGAAGGTGGGGAAGTGCCCCATGTGCTCGCAGCCCGCACCGCTCAGCTGGTCGATGACGAATCCCGAACGCTTGGAGAAGTAGGACGGGGTGAACTGCACCATGCCGAAGGGATAGGTGGCTCCGGGATAGAGATAGCCGGAGGCCAGACCGGCTCCCTTGGTGCCGATGAGGGGGTCGACATCGGCCGCTGTGCCGGGACGTAACTCGGGCGCTGCCTGCAGGCACTGCGTACCCATGAGGGAGGGCATCACCCATGCGGATGCCAGCAGCAGCATCGGCAGGAGGTATCTGTGGAGAGACTTTCTTGTCATGGCTTAAAGCTTGATTTTGCAACCTGTTTTCTCCTTCATCCCGTATTGCTTCACGAGCACCTTGAAGCCTCCCTCGAGCAGCGAGGCGTCGGCCTCCACGGTCAGGGTGCGGCTCTCTCCGGGGAAGAGGGTGACATAGTTGTCGGAGAAGATGGCGGGCAGGATACGCTCGCCCGTGCGGCTGTTGACCAGTCGTACGCGGTTGGCGAAGGCCACCGTGGACGAGGTGTTGCTGAGCGTCAGCGCATACTTGCCCTCGGCAGTCTTGTCGGCTGTGCAGGTGACCTTGCACTGCGGCAGGGTGCTCAGCGGACGGTAGTCGAGCTCGCCGTTGGTGTTGCGCCAGTAGAAGTTCTCGGAGAGGAGCGTGCCATCAGCCGCCGTGAGGGTGAGGCGCAGGAACTGTATGGATGCCTCGTCGGTCTTCTCCAGCGGCAGCACGAAGGCCTGAGCGCGGTTGGAGGCGGCGACATCCACACGGGCGGTCTGTGCCAGTGCAGGCAGCTCCTGTCCGCTCATGTCGTAGACATGGGCCTCGCAGGTGGCTCCCTTGAGGGGCTGACCGGTGACGTTGATGACCTTCACACTGTTGTTCTCGCAGTTCCACTGCACATGCTGCGGCTCGCAGGCGCTCTTGGCACCCCAGTAGCAACCGGTGGGGTCGTAGTAGTAGTCGTAGGTCTGCCATACGCAGCACGGGTAGGCGGGGTGGCTCATCCAGATGAGCAGTCCGGCGGCATCGACCCACATCTTGTCGTTCCATGCCTCGTACATGCCCTTCATATCCTCGAGGTTGATGAGCTGTGCCTTCTCGCAGAACTCCTCGAGGCTCTTCGACGTGCCGTAACGTTCATCCACGGACTTGCGGTAGTCGGCGGGTCCTGCATTGGAGGCCTCCTTGCCGAAGAAGTGGTGGTTCCATACCGTGTTGTCGCTGTCCTTCAGCACCTCGTCGGTGGGCAGGGGCCAGCGCTCCTCCTTGGGGATGAAGAGGCAGGTGCTCTCGTAGGTGGGGAAGGTGGCCATGCCGATCTCCGAGCGGAAACCATAGCCGTAGTCGATGCCGTAGGGGTAGGAGGGCTTATTGAAGGCGAGGTTGCTGCCGGAGGTGCTGAAGTGATGGTGTGGCGGCAGGTCTTTCCACCAGCCGCTGCCCGAGAGAGCATCCTGGTTGGAACAGGACTTGTAGAGACGGTCGTTGCCGTCCTCCTCCATGACGATCATGCGCAGCGCTTGGTCGATGTCGGACACAGGGTGCGTCTCGTTGGCACCGCACCACACGGCGATGCAGGCATGGTTGCGCAGCCGGCGTACCTTGTCGCGGGCATTCTCCTTGAAGGCATCGTGCTCGGCGACATCGCTCCAGGATACATAGAGCCAGAAGTCGTCCCATACCATGATGCCGTACTGATCGCAGTAGTCGTAGAACTCCTCGTCGGTGACGCAGCCCGTCCACAGACGGATCATGTTGTAGTTCATCTCCTTATGCAGACGGATCTTCGGCTCGTAGTCCTTGCCGTGACAACGCAGCAGGAACTCGCTCATGCCCCAGTTGCCACCGCGGCAGAAGATGCGCTGTCCGTTGCAGTAGATATTGAGCACGGGGTAGTCGACCTTGTTCTTCTCGATGCGGTAGTCGTAGCGGCGGATGCCGAAGCGGAAGGAAGCGGCATCGCTCTGCCCGGCGTTCCCCTGTGCCTCGCGCACCTGCAGGTTACAGGTGTAGAGGTTGGCATCGCCATAGCCGTTGGGCCACCACAGACGCGGGTTGTCGATGGATAGTGCCGGCACATCGTCCTTGGTGATGTGTACGGTGGCTTTGTTCCACCCCCGCACGCGGATGGTCTTGGCGAAGGTGATGGGCTGCACGTCAACGCCTTCGGGCTGGATGGTGCCGCTCACCACGAACTCCTGGTCGTGGCTGCCCGTGTTCACCACATCGGCGGCCACGGTGAGCTCGGCATGGTCGTTGTCGGGCAGATAGCTGCGTACCCACGGGTCGCGGAGCGCGGCCTTGCCGGTGAACACGAGGCTCACCTCACCCGTGATGCCTGCCAGACGGCCGGGCACATAGGGTGTCCAGTCCCATCCGGCAGCAGCCAGGTAGCTGGGGCTGCAAGCCACACCGTAGGGACCGGGGTCCTTGCGCGTCTTCTTCTGGTCGGGGTCGTAGATGAGCACGGCCAGCGCGTTGGTACCCTGGCGTACGATGACATCGGTGACATCGAAGCGCGAACGCAGCATGTGGCCGCTGACATCCTTGGTGGACTCGTCGGTGCCGGAGATCTTCTTGCCATTGAGCCAGAAGTCGGCATAGCGGTTGGTGTTGTTCACATACAGCCATACCCGTTCGGCCGAGGCATGCTCCTCCGGCAGGGTGAACTCGGTGCGATACCAGAAGGGACGGTTATACCGCGTTTCATCTACCTTATATATATTGGAGCCGACCTCGGGGTTGGCTTCCCGTCCGGCTTCCACATAGGCCGTGAACACGATGCCGGGCACGATGCCGGGCACAGGGTCGTCCATGCGGAACCCTACGGTGGACACTTCGCTGCCAGTTGCGGCAACGTCGTCCTGCGGACATACCTCCCACTGTGTGCCGTCAGCGCCGCTGCACAGCGACATCGTGCGCTGCTGGGCCGACGACAGGGTGGACGTCAGCAGCAGGGAGGTGGTGAGGATGGTAATCAGAGTGCGATGCATCAGGGTGTTGTTTTAGTTCTTTACGATGTTCGATACGGAGAAGGGAGCGGCATCCTTGCCGGTGCAGCGGGTGGTGTTGGGCTGCGGACCCATCACCATCTGCAGCGTACCGCCCTGCATGATGTCGTCGTAGGAGATCCAGTTCTTTTCCAGAGGCTTGCCGTTGAGGGTGGCGCTTTGGATATACACGTTCTCGGCGTTGTTGCCCACGGCATCAATCACGAACTTGTTGCCGTTCTCGAGCGTGAGCGTCACCTTCGGGTAGAGCGGCGAGCCGATGACATACTGGTCGGTGCCGGGACATACGGCGTAGAGGCCGAGGGCGCTGAGTACGAACCACGACGACATGCCGCCCTGGTCCTCGTCGCCGGGATAACCCTGCGGGGTACCGTCGTAGAGACGTGTCATCACCTCACGCACGTGGTACTGCGTCTTCCAGGGCTGACCGGCATAGCAGTAGAGGTACGGCATGTGCTGGATGGGCTGGTTGCCGTGGGCGTACTGTCCCATCTCGGCCAGCTGCATCTCCTTCATCTCGTGGATCATCACGCCATAGGTGCCCACATGCACATCGTTGGGAATGCTCCATACAGAGTCGAGCTTGGCCACAAATGCCTCGTCGCTGCCGTAAAGGTCGATGAGGCCCTGCACGTCGTGGAACACGCTCCAGTTGTAGTGCCAGGCGTTGCCCTCGCAGTAGGGACCGCCCCATGCCAGCGGGTCGAACGGCTCGAGCCAGTTGCCCTTGATGTCGCGGCCGCGCATGAAGCCCGTCTCCTTGTCAAAGACGTTCTTGTAGTTGAACATCACACGTCCGAACACCTCCTCGTAGAACTTGTTCCCTGTGGCACGTGCCAGCTGCCAGGCGCAGAAGTCGTCGTAGGCATACTCCTGTGTCTGCGAGGTGCTGCCCGATGACTCGGGGTAGGCTACATAGCCCAGCTGCCAGTACTCTTTCCATCCGGCACGTCCGTTGGCACCGCCCCACGGGCCTTTGTTCATGGACTCGTGTACGTAGGCGTCGAGTGCCTGTGCGGGGTCGAAGTCGTGGATGCCCTTGGCCCATGCATCGGCCAGCAGCGATATGGCGTGGTTGCCCAGCATGCCGCCGCACTCACCGGGACACGACCATGCAGGCATCCAACCGCACTCCTGCTGGGCCTGCAGGATAGCCTGCATGTACTGCCCCTGCTGGGTGGGGTGAAGGAGGTTCGTGAGAGGGAACTGCGAACGGAAGGTGTCCCAGAGGCCATTGTCGGTGTACATGTAACCATCATGTACCAGACCGTCGTAGGGACTGTAGTAATAGGGCGAGCCATCGGCCTTGTACTCGAAGAACTTACGCGAGAAGAGGTTGGCGCGGAACAGACAGCTGTAGAAGGTCTGCATCTGCTCGTCGGTGGCACCCTCAACGAGTACGCGGCTGAAGAGCTTGTTCCATGTCTCGGCAGCGCGCTTGCGGGTGGTCTCGAGCTTCTTGTCCTTGCCTACCTCCTGCTGCCAGTTGAGACGAGCCTGCTCGTCGCTGATGTACGACGATGCCGTGCGTACCTGCACGGTGGTGCCGGGCTTGAACTTCAGATAGACGCCCACACCATCGCCTTCGGCGGAGAGGTTGCCGGGGTTGGTCTTGTTGTCGCGGTTGTTCCATGTGCCGTAGGCCTCGAAGGGCTGGTCGAACTGCATGAACACGCGGCAGCGCCATGTCTCGCGGTTGTTGATCCAGTTGACGTTGTTCACCCAGCCGGATATCTGGCGGTTCTTCACGTCGATGGTCCAGCCGCTCTGTGCGGTGTAGCCATCGATGACAAGCCATGCATCCTCGCCCTTGGGGAAGGAGAAACGCAGGTGTCCACACCGTTCGGTAGAGGTCATCTCGGTGCGCATGCCGTTGTCGAAGGTCACGCTGTAGTAGTCGGGATGAGCGCTCTCGTTCTCATGCTTGAACGATGCTTGACGTTCCTCCTCGCCCACACGGAGCTCGCCCACAACAGGCATGAACGAGAACCAGGCATAGTCGCCCACCCAGGGGCTGCACTGATGCGTCTGGCCGAAGCCACGGATGGTGGTGGCACCGTAGGTATATTTCCAGCCATCACCATTGCGACCGGTCTGTGCCGACCAGAGGTGTACGGCAAAAGGCTGTCCGACAGTGGCGTAGGTGTTTCCGTTGCTGAGGAAGAAGTTGGAATCAGTGCCCTGCAACGAGTTGGCATAACCGACCAGCGACTTGCTGTCATTACCTGCAAGAGCCGGTGATGCGATGCCCGCAAGGAGCATCAGAGAGAGAAGGAAAACACTCTTTTTCATTGTTGTATATGTATTAATATTGATGTTTCTTACCTATAGTGTGACTTCATCAATCTGTCATTGCCTCTACGCCCCACTGTTCGTTGGGCTGTGGACCCATCACCAGCTCGAGGGTTCCCCCACGGGTGATGGCCTCTACCGGCAGACGGCAGGGCTGATAGGCTTCGCCGTTCAGGAATGCCTGCTGGATGTAGATATTCTCGTCAGAGAGGTTGGTTGCTTTCACCACGAACGATTCCCCGCTGTGGTAGTCGCTGTCGAGGTGAAGCGTCACCTTCTCGAACAGCGGTGAGGTGATCTCCATCCATCCATCTCCCGGACATACGGGGTGCAGACCCGATGCGGCCAGCACATACCATGCCGACATCTGTCCTACGTCCTCGTTGCCCACGATGCCTTTCACATCGTTCCAGTAGGCATGGTCGCAGATGAAGCGTGTCCAGTATTGGGTCTTCCAAGGCTGGCCCAGCCGGTTGTAGAGGAAGGGCACGAAGTGCACGGGCTCATTGGCATGGTTGTAGTAGACATTCCAGTGCATGTCGTCGGGCGTCTGTGCGAAGAAGGCATCCAGGTCGGCGATGACGGCTTCTCGTCCACCCATCATCTCCACCATGCCACTGATATTCTGCGGTACGAACCACCCCTGTTGCCAAGGGTCCGACTCCATGCAGCCGTACCACTCCTTGGTGCGTGCGTCTGTGGGCCAGGGAGCCCATGCGCCATCCTCAGTGCGCGGACGGAACCATCCCTTCTCGGTATCGAAGATATTGCGCCATGCTTCTCCTTTCTTAAAGAAGGTGTCCGCTGTCGCTTCGTCCTGTCCCGAAAGGTGGGCGAACTGTCCCAGACACCAGTCGGCATAGGCATATTCCAGTGTGTTGCTTATGCAGAGGCTGCCGGGGAAGTAGCCGGGAACGCCCTCTGTGCCCCGGTAGTTGCCGAAGGTCTGCGAGGAGGCTATCCCCTGCTGGAGGGCCTTCTCAGCATCGAAGGTACGTATGCCCTTCGTCCATGCGTCGGCCAGCACAGAGAGGGCAGGGTTACCCATCATGCAGCCAGAGTAGGCATTCAGCAGTTCCCAACGTTCGAAGTATCCTTTTCCGCTCTCGTCGGCCAGTGTGATGAGCGAGTTCAGCAGGTCGCTTACCATGCGGGGGTTGATGAAGCACTGCAGCGGCATCTGTGAGCGGAATACATCCCATCCGCTGAACAGCGTGCGCTTCGTCCAGCCGTCCTGTCCTTGGTGTACGGCATAGTCACCGCCCATGTAGCGTCCATCTACATCGTTGAAGATGCGTGGGTCTATCATCGTGTGGTACAGAGCCGTATAGAACACCTTGCGGCGGTTGTCGGTGCCGCCTTCCACCTCCACCTTGGCCAGTGCATCGTTCCATGACTGGTACGCATCGCGACGAGCATCGTCAAACGAGCGCTCGCTGGCTTCGGCCTGGTAGTTGGCTTGCGCGCCCTCCATGTCCACGAACGACACACCCACCTTCAGCGTCACCGCTTCGTCTCTCTTCGTAGGGAACTCCACGAAGAACCCTATATGCTTGCCCTGACAGTGCTGCTGTCCCCGTACTACGTCAGCCTCTGCCACCCGTTGCAGGTAACGGTCGGAGGTCACGTCTTCGCGGTGACGGCTCCATCCCTCAGGGATGTCGGCTGTCCAGAACCCGTAATCGTCAGCCGGTTTCGACAGGGTGGCATAGAAGAACAGCGTGTAGCGTGCTTTGCCCTCGCCGTCGCCCCAACCTCCACCGTCGGGGGTACAGGCAATCCATCCGCGGAAGGTGCTGTCGTCCACCCGCTCCACATACTCCTCGGAGGCTGTTCCTCCTACGCGTCGTGCCAGGTCCACCTGCAGGCGGCTCACATCGCTCTTGGGGTAGGTGAAACGCATGAAACCGCAGCGCGTGGTGGCGGTGCACTCTGTCTTCACGTCGTATCGGTTGAGTACGACGCTGTAGTAGCCAGCCTCGGCATGCTCGCTGGCCTTGTCGTAGGGTGAGCGCCATCCGGGCACTGTGCCATCCTCACGTCCGGCAAGCGTCTGCAGAGACTTTCCTTCTTCGGCCACGGTAGGCATGACGAGGAAGTTACCCAAATCGCCATACCATCCCACACCGCTCATCTGTGTCAGGGCAAAGCCCTCGATGGTGCGATGCTCATCGCTGTAGCCCGAGCCGTTGTCGCCGCCGGTGATGGTATTGGGGCTTACCTGCACCATGCCGAAGGGTGTAGCGGCACCGGGGAACGTCTTGCCCAAGCCATGATAGACTCCGGCATCGCCCACGCTGGTGCTGGCACCGATCATGGGGTTCACCTCGCTGGCCAGGTCGGGGATACCGGTGGAGGGTGCGGCATGGGTGCAGCTGAGGCAGCATGCCGTTGCAACAAGAGGCAGGAAAAGGGTGGTTATAAGTTTCATCGGATAGAATGGTTTTGTAATTATCGTTGGGGTATATCAATTATTTAATTTTCAACACATATTGTTTTCAGTCCGTGGCGGGGAATGGCGACCTGCATAGTCTGGTTACCGATGCGCACGTTGTGCGTCTCACCGTCTCCGGCGGCATTGTACAGCCGTACCTCCAGTCCGTTCTCTGTCTGGCGTGCGCCCGACACTTCCAGTCCTGTATCACCCAGGTCTATGAGTGAATCCTCCTGCGTGTCGCTGCCGTCTGTCCAGAGCCCTATGAGCGGTTCGTTCCACTCCCGGCTGATGCGGTCGATGGCGGCATCATCCCAGAGCCCGCGGTGAGGAACCAGTGCGTAGTGCATCTCCAGAGGTCCTTCGATGCGGTAGTTGCGTCCCCACAGTCCTATGCCACTGTATTGCGCGGTGAGTGCCAGGGGGTAATCCTTGCCGTAGGAGTAGCTGCCTGTGTGGTCGGTGAGCAATGCCAGGCCGTAGCCGTTGCTGCCTTCGGAGATGTCCAGCCAGTGAAGGATGATGTTGTGTTGGATATCGTTCCATGTGCTGTACCAGGTGCTGTCCTGCCGGCTTTCGCACACATCGAAGGGTGCATCCTTCCACAGCCGGGCGTCCGTAAGGCGGGTGGGGAAGAAGATGTTCAGCTTGTAGCGGTCGTCGCACCATGCCCGGCGTGTCTCGCGCCACCGCTTGCCATCCTGTCGGTACTCGCCGATGCCCTGTCGGCCTTGCCAGTCGACTTTGAGGGTGCAGTCGATGAGCGGTGAGCCCTGTTGGAGCGTGTAGGTCTGTGTGAACGGCGAGCCAGCCACTTTTCCCTCCATGACGACGGTCATGCGGGGTGTGCCCTCGCCCTCTATGTGGCATTCTACCTTGCTCTCGCTCGACGAGCACCATTGCTGTTTGTTGTAGAAATACCCGCGCAGTTCGCCCACGAGCCGTTGCTCTTTATCCTGCTTTGCAGGAGCGAGGTCGTATGCTGTGCCGTCTTCTTTGTCGGTATAGAGCAGATGGCTGACAGTGCCTCCCCTGCGGAGGTTGAAGGTGAGCGTGCAGAGCCCGTTGGTTACCTCTACCCAGTGCTTGTTCTTCTTCAGCACCCGGCAGGATGCAGCGGTGGTGGCAGCTGTAAGCTCCTCTGCCGTGAAGTCGCGGTATCCGAAGGCCGGCACCTCCACGGGGTAGTCGTTCCCGTCCATGTGTACGATGTCCTTCCGTGCATGTCCCAGCGTATTGAATACGCGCAGCGTCGTACCCTGTCCATCAGCCTCCGGCCATGCGGGCAGGGCTGTCCACTCTTCTTCTACCCAGTCTGCCCAGGTTCGTTTGCCGCGCAGGTTGTTGTAGGGCACGATCCATGTGTCGTGATGCTGCGCCAGGAAGAGTCCTTTCCACGCCTTGTCCAGTGCCTCGGCATCGGCGGTCAGCGGGTCGTGCGGTGCTCCAGGGAGCAATGCCAGCTTCTCCCGTTGCAGCAGCGTGTTCTCAGCGCTGCGCACCTGCCGTGCCAGACGGTTCATCACACTGCTTCCCCACATCAGGCATGGACGTATGTCCTCCTGGCTGAAGTGCCAGTCATCGGTCGTCTCGTGTGTGCATACTTCCTCGATATACTGTGTCCAGGTGACATAGGTTGCCTTGTCGCCCACCCAGGGACCGTTCTTCCACCCTGCATCCTGATAGCACATGCCCACCGGGTGTTCGATGCCCGCTTCGCGGCATGCCCGCAGGTAGGCACGGCTGTTCTTCCACGATGCGGTCTGCCATGTCGAGCCAGCCTCCAGTGCCTCACAGTCGGGACGTGGCACGCAGAGGAGCGAGGTGCCATCCGGACCGACCATATTGGCCCGCTCACCGCCGTGTGCGGCAGGGTAGCCGCCCCAGCAGGTGTCGGGACAGCGCAGCACGGCATGGCGGAACCCCAGCTCGGTGAGCAGGGCGGGCAGGGAGCTGGTGAAGCAGGGCTCCTCGGCAGCATAGGTCACGAACTGTGCCTCGGGGAAGTACTGCCGTATCTTCGCCATGCCCACCTCCATCTGGCGCAGTATGCACTCGCCGTCGATGTTCCACAGGTAGGGCTGTGCCCATGAGGGATTGGTGAACTCCACGCGTCCCGCGCGTACGTAGGTGCGCAGACGCTCCAAGTCACCGGGCGCCTGTACGGCCACGGTGTCCCAGGTCTCAGGTTCTATCTCGAGGCAGATGTTCCAGTCGGGATGTGCATCCAGCTGGTCACAAATGAATGCGGTATATCCCTTGGGGTAGTGGCCCCACACTCCGCCGTGATAGCCGTCAACGAACCATGCCTGTCCACGTCCACCGGCTGGCGCTTGAGCGGGGGAGAACAAACACTGTATACACAGAATGGCAAGAATGAGGACCTTGCGCACAGACTGCTTGTAACCTTTCTTCATCATTGGTCAATTTGTTCAAGAAAAAGGCTGAGGTTAGTTTGTGCAAACTGCAGGTCATTGTCGGCAGGAAAGACTGATGCATAGGCATCGAGCAACATGGCCACAGGTGGGGGGAGCAGGGAGAACTCCTCCTGCGCGAATTCCGAAACGATGATGTTTTCAGCGTTCTTCATACCTGTGGATGTAATATAATAAACGCGTTTTTACACTTAATATTATATAAACGTCTTTCTCTTCCTTTCCCACTAAGCGAATGTTGTGGCTTTTGAAAAATCGCTTGTTGGGAGAGCAAGTGTTGTGTGGTGGTACGCAATGGTACGTACGGTACGTATGCCCGTTTGGCAGCGACCAGGGTTCGCGGGAATGCAATTGCCGCTATTTTGCCTGCCAAGAATGGCAGACTCTGTTTTTATGGAGGCGTTTATGTGTCAGTGTACGTTGACGAGGCAGACGGTCTTGCCGCCCGTGCCGTCGGTGGTCTCGGCTACAACTTCGGTGTTACCTACGCTGATGCCTGTGATGAGGCCTGTTTGCGTGACGGTGGCTATGGAGTCGTTGCTGGAATACCAGTGCAGCACAGGGTCTTTGCTCTTTGCACCGGTGACCTCGTAGGTGAGCTGCTCGCTCTCACCCACAGCAAGACTGACATCGTAGTTGGAGAGGGTGATGGAGGCATAGAAGAACGTGTCGCCGCAGGAGGCAAATGCCAGCAACACGGCTGTGGACAGCAGGGCGCAGAGGGCTTTCTTCATGTTATTTCTGACGGATAAAGATGTTGATGGGTGTACCGGAGAAGTTCCAGCGTTCGCGTATCTGGTTCTCCAGGAAACGTTTGTAGGGCTCCTTGATGTACTGCGGCAGGTTGGCAAAGAACACGAACGAAGGTATGCGGGTGTCGGGCAGCTGCATGCAGTACTTAATCTTGATGTATTTGCCCTTGTTGCTGGGGGGCGGTGTGGCTTCGATGACGGGCAGCATCTCCTCGTTGAGACGGGCCGTTGCCACACGTGTGGTGCGGTGCGTATAGACCTCCTTGGCCTGCTCGAGCACTTTGAAGATGCGCTGCTTGGTAAGGGCAGAGGCGAAGATGATGGGGAAGTCGGTGAACGGCGCAAAGCGCTGGCGGATGGTGTCCTCCAGGTACTTCATGGCCTTGGTGCTCTTGTCGGTGGCTATGTCCCACTTGTTGACTACCACGACGAGACCTTTCTGGTTCTTGTTGATAAGGGAGAAGATGTTGATATCCTGCCCTTCGATGCCGCGTGTGGCATCGACCAGCAACATGCAGACGTCGCTGTTCTCGATGGCTCGTATGCTGCGCATGACGCTGTAGAACTCCAGGTCCTCGTTGACCTTCCCCTTCTTGCGTATGCCGGCTGTATCCACGAGGTAGAAGTCGAAGCCGAACTTGTCGTAGCGGGTGTAGATGCTGTCGCGTGTGGTGCCGGCGATGTCGGTGACGATATGTCGTTCCTCGCCGATGAAGGCATTGACGATGCTGCTCTTGCCCACGTTGGGTCGTCCTACAACGGCAAAGCGGGGAATGTCCTCTTCGATGGCAGCCTCCTCCTTCGTGGAAAACTTGCTGACGATAAGGTCGAGCAGGTCGCCTGTGCCGAAGCCGTTGGCGGCGCTGATGCAGAAGGGATCGCCGAGGCCGAGACTGTAGAACTCTGCAGCACCGTACTGCTGCTCGGTGCTGTCGGTCTTGTTTGCTGCCAGGATGACGGGCGTCCGCGTGCGCCGCAGGATGTCGGCCACCTGCTCGTCGAGGTCGGTGACTCCGTTCTTCACGTCCACGAGAAACAGTACTACGTCGGCTTCCTCAACGGCAATGAGCACCTGTTTGCGTATCTCCTCCTCGAAGATGTCGTCGCTGTTGACGACCCATCCGCCGGTATCGACGACGGAGAACTCGTGCCCGCACCATTCACACTTGCCATACTGGCGGTCGCGTGTGGTACCAGCCTCCTCGGCCACGATGGCGTGGCGCGTCTCGGTGAGGCGGTTGAACAGGGTGGACTTCCCTACATTGGGCCGTCCGACTATTGCTAATAGGTTGCTCATGTCTGTTGGTTTTTTCTGTTTTTTCCTGTCAATATCATTCGCTCAAATCGTAGCCGAAGGATTTGAGCTCCTTGGTGCTGTTGCGCCAGTCTTTGTCCACCTTGACGTAGGTCTCGAGGTAGATGCTCTTGCCGAAGAAACGTTCAAGGTCCTTGCGCGCGGCAGTGGACACCTTTTTGAGTGCCTTGCCTTGGGCGCCGATGATGATGCCCTTCTGGCTGTCGCGCTCTACATAGATGACAGCATGGATATGGATGGTCTTCTGTGACTCCTTGAACTGCTCTACGGCAACCTCCACACTGTAGGGTATCTCCTTGTCGTAGTAGAGGAGGATCTTCTCACGGATGATCTCGGTGACGAAGAACCGCGCGGGCTTGTCGGTGAGTTGGTCTTTGTCGAAGTAGGGTGGACTGTCGGGCAGTAACTCTTGTATGCGGCGCAGCACGGCATCCACATTGAACCGGTTGGTGACGGACAACGGGATGATCTCTGCTTGTGGCAGCAACTCATGCCACCGCTCAACGAGCACCTCAAGGTCCTTCTGGTTGGAGAGGTCGATCTTGTTGATAAGCAGGAGCACGGGTACGCGCATCTTCTGCACTTTTTCCAGAAACTCCAGGTTCTTGTCGGGCGTCTCCACTACATCGGTCATGTAGAGCAGTACGTCGGCATCCTGCAATGCTGACTCCGAGAACTGCAGCATGTTTTCCTGCAGTTTGTAGTTGGGCTTCAGCACACCCGGGGTGTCGGAGAAGACGATCTGCATGTCATCGGTGTTGACGATGCCCATGATACGATGCCGAGTAGTCTGCGCCTTGAAGGTGGCGATGCTGATCTTCTCGCCCACGAGCTGATTCATGAGCGATGACTTGCCGACGTTGGGATTGCCGACGATATTGACAAAGCCTGCTTTGTGCATGGTGTCTCTTTCAAACGTTTGAGGGCGGTGGAAAACCGCCGCCCTCAATCTTTACTTACTGGCTCAGCAGCTTATACGGCTGCTTCCTTCTCTACTGCCAGCTTGCCGCGATAGTAGCCGCAAGCGGGACATACGGTGTGGAACACGTGCCATTCACCGCACTGGGGGCAGATGGCGAGCGTGGGAGCAACGGCCTTGTCGTGGGTACGACGCTTGGCAGTTCTCGTCTTGGATTGTCTTCTTTTCGGATGTGCCATTTTACTTTTATTTTAATTATCCATTATTTCTTTCAGAGCGTCCCAACGCGGGTCACGGGTGGACTCATCGTTATCATCGGAAGGGATGATGAGTTCGCCGTCCTCGCCTTCCTGCACGGAGTACTTGTCCAGCCGACTCGTCATGTCGCGGTTGCACTTGCCGGGCGCGTGGACATGCTTGATGGGAATAGCCAGCGCGACGAACTCGTAGATGTACCATGCGACGTTGATGAAGCCATCCTTCTCAGGCACGATGATGGTGTCTCCCTCTTCGCCAAAGGCTTCACCCAGCTTCACGGTGATGTCACCCTTGGTGTTAATGGGTAATTCCATCTCGTCCAGACAGCGGTCACAAATGACAATGATTGTTCCCTGAATGTCGAAGTGGATGCCGAACTTGCCATGATTCGCCGTGACGGTGGCGGTGACAGCAGCTTTTCCCTTCTGTACCTCGGGACCATCGATATGGGCAAAGTATTCATTGTCAATATCCATTGAGAAGGTAGCCATGGCGGCCTTCATACCTCTCAGATCGATTTTGAAACGGTCAAATTTACCCATATCAGCAGTTGCTTTTTCGCATAAGACGCTAAATCGGCTGCAAAATTACTGCTTGCTGGTGTAAAAAGCAAATAAATTAGCGATTTTTTTGTTTTTTCGCCCCAAAGTGCCTCAATGTGCTAGCCGAAAGGGCTATTGAAAGGGCTTCACAGTACTTTTTTGCAGGTGCTGACGGCGGCGGTGGTTATCTCTTCAGCTCAATGCGGAAGGTGGTGCCTTTACCCAGCTCCGAGTGGTGCACATAGATGCGACCCTTGTGGTACTCCTCAATGATACGTTTGGCCAGAGAAAGTCCCAGTCCCCAGCCGCGCTTCTTGGTGGTGTAGCCAGGTGAGAATACGTTGCTGAAGTGGTTTTTGGCGATGCCCTTACCCGTGTCGGATATGTCAATCATCACTTTCTTGCCGGCAGGGATGACGTCGATGGTGATGGTACCCTCGCCGTTCATGGCATCGATGGCATTTTTGAACAGGTTCTCTACCACCCACTCAAAGAGTGGACTGCAAAGTTGCACGGGCAGTGCATGGTCAGCGGTGTGGCATACGAACGACACCTTGTCCGAGGTGCGGCGTTGCATGTAGCTGACGGTGCGTGCAAGGGGGGCATGGATGTCTTCAGCCGTCAGTTCGGGCTCGGAGCCAATCTTTGAGAACCGTTCGGCAATCATCTGCAGCCGCTGCACGTCCTTGTCCATCTCAGGAAGGAGCGTGTCATCGGGGTATTGCTGCCGAAGTATCTCGTTCCATGCCATCAGACTGGAAATGGGTGTGCCGAGCTGGTGTGCAGTCTCCTTCGAGAGTCCCACCCACACGCGGTTCTGTTCGTTACGCTTCATGCTAAGCAAGGCAAAGAGCGCTACCATCACGAACACCATGAACACACCGAATTGTATGTATGGATAGGCGCCAAGCAGTTTGAGCAGCGTAGAGCCGTCGTAGCATACATCGTAGTAGATATCCTCGTCCGACATCTCCATGCGGATGATGTGGTCGGCCTCGCGCATGCGTGCCGCGCGTTTCATAAGGTAGGCGATGGAGTCGGTGCCGTGGATGGTGATGTTGGAATAGCTGTCGATGGCGCCGTTGTTGTCCATCACGATGACCGGTATGGTGCTGTTGCCGCGTATTACGGTGAGCACCAGATTGAGGTCGGTGTCCTCGTCGGCATTGTTGAAGGTGCGCATGGCCTCTGTCCATACCTCCATGCGGCGTTCCTCCTCTGTGGAGAGCTGCCGGGCCAGATAGCTTGAGAAGAAGAGCGATGCCACACCGATAGCGATGGCTACCGCTATGAGCGACACCTTCACTGCGCGAGCCTTATTGATCCACTCCATGATACTTGCCTTAGTTATGCTGTGCGGAGGAAGTATTCCTCCTTCATTATATATATAACGGGAAAAAAAGCAGAATAGTATAAATGGACCCTATAAATTCTTCCTGTTTATAGGGTCCATTCAGTTGCTTTTGGCATGTCGTGTTGCCGTTTACCAGCTATCGGTGCGGAAGGGTGCCACAGGAAAGCCAGAGGCGGTGTGGAGCGTGCAGTGGGGATTGTCGGCCCAGCCGTAGCGCACGGCAAGGGGCACGGCAACATCAGGACTGGAGACGACCACACAGTCACCTTCGGTGCGTGCTGTGGCTACATGCCACACGCGGTCGGCACCAGCGATGATGAAGCCGGGAAGGTCGGCATCGGGTAGGAAAGGATCGCTGCCATCGGGACGGCTGAAGTGGATGTACATCTCGTTGCCTACGACCTCTGTGCTGGCATAGACGGGAGCACTGCATACGACTTTCTTTTTTCCATATACCTGGTGCAGTGCCAAGGATGCCATGCGGCGTCCCACCTCTTGCTTATTCTTCGGGTGGATATCGTTGGCCTCACCTATGTCGATGATGGAGGCCATGTCCACACCTGCCATCTGGGTGGCCTTGCTTTGCGCCTCGCGCAGTAATGCCCACTCACTGTCTGGCTGCAGGTCACTGGGTTGCAGGTAATTGGCGAGCTGAACGATGTAGAAGGGCATGTCCGGTTGGTCAAACCGTGCACGCCAGTCGGTAATGAGTGTCTGCAGCAAGCTCTCGTACTGGGCGGCACGTCCTACGTTGTTGCAGCCTTGATACCAGATGCAGCCTTGTATGGGGAAGGTGATGAAGGGATGCACCATGGCATTGTAGAGCACGGTAGGATAGTTGGCGTCGCCTTGCGGGCGAGTGAGCGGGATGCGGAGCGGGTTGAGGGCCTCACGATCGTAGCCAACACGGTATTTCCATTCACCGGGATAGCTGACGGTACCTCCGCGTACGCCGCCATCAGCACCGGTGTCCTCAATGCGTACGCACAACACGTTGCGCCCCTCGCGTACCAGACGTCCCGGTACCACGTAGTTGCGCTGTGCCAGCCATCCTTCGGTCATGCCGATGCATTCACCGTTCCACCAGGTGATTTCGTTGTCATCGATGACTCCTATGCTGACCGGCAGGTCCTTGCCGGCATCGGCGGCATCCACGAACACCTCGCGGCGCATCCACAGTGAACCGTCGAAGGTGCCAAGCTTGCCTGTCCACATGCCAGGCACCATGATCGTCCCCCACGAACTGTCGTCGAGGTCCTCATCGTACCAAGGCACACATTCTGCATTGAGTCCCGGGTCGGCATTGTCGAAAGCCGACTGGAAGTCAGCTTGCGCCTGCTCATAACAGGCTTTCAGCTTGTCAGCATCGTAACCTTTGTCGCGCATCATTTGCATGTGCTCTTGGAAATCCATGACGCCCTCCATGGCTTCGGCACTGATCCATGCCTCGGCTGAGGTGCCACCCCATGAGGAGTCGATAACGCCCACTGGCACACCGAGGTGCTGCCACAGCTCGCGGGCATAGAAGTAGGCGAGGGCCGAGAACCCCGGTACGGTCTGGGATGTGCAGGGCTGCCATCCATCGAGTGCTGACGATGCTTCTTCGGTGGGCTGGAGTGACATCTCACGTGTTACCTTATATAAGCGCACGCGCGCGTAGTCAGCCGCTGCAATCTCGTCGGCACTGTTGCGCACCTCGCGTACGGGCATCTCCATGTTGCTCTGGCCGGAGCAGAACCACACCTCGCCCACAAGGACGTCGGTGAGGGCGAGTGCGCCATCGCTGTCGCTGACTGTCAGCGTATAGGGGCCACCGGCGCGGGGCGTGGTGAGGGTGAGCGTCCAGTCGCCTTGCGCATCGGCTGTGGTGCTGAGGACGCTCTTCTTCATCCAACTTGCTTGCAGCGTTACTGCGCTACCGGGTACTGCATGCCCCGAGAGATCAAAGGTGGTCTGCTGCTGCAGCACCATGTGATTGGTGTAGGCAGGTGGAAGAGTTACGCGGGCCTGAACGGATAACAGCCCGAGGAAAAGGGTGAGAAGAAGAATGGAACGTTTCATTATTGAGAATTTAAAAGGATTGATATGCTGTCGGAGATGTGGTTGCGGTTGCAGAGAATTTGTCGTGCAAAGGTAGCTCTGACATCCAAGACGTGCAAATTTTTCGGACATTAATCCAGATTGTTGAAAATAAAAAAACTTGTTTGGTGAGGCATTTAACCGCTCGGCATTGTTCAGTCGTTTTTAAAGCAAAACAAAATATCTGTTTAACCATTAATTTATCAAAAATGAAAAAATCACGTACACGTTATTCATGGGTTCTGTGGACCCTATTGATTACCGTATCGCTGGCTTCGTGTTACAAGTTCAGCAGTATCTTTACCCCGAAAGAGGTGGCTCCCAACACGGCCTATGAGGGCCGTATCGTGGCCATCAATGATGGAAACAATGGTGAGCAGACCGGTTACTCGGTGTTCGCCATCCGCGTGCCCCGCAACTGGGAGGTCACCGTGGGTGACAGCGCCTATGTCCAGTATGGTCCTGAGGGGCTGAAGAACTCCGAAGGCGATGACGTCAATATGGCCGCTCCTATGGTCTACAGTGTCACGCTGAGTGAGCTCTACAACGAGTCCAACCCCAAGGAGGGCTACGAATGGATTGCCTTCCGCACGGAGCACGTCAATCGCCGTAGCCTCGTGCAGGGCTCTGGCTGCGACTCCATCGTGTTCAATTACACCGTGCTGAACGATGGTGTGGCTGGCACCTACGAGTTGGACTATATCATGGGTTCCATTGAGGAAAACAACGATGATATCAATGCCATTGAGAAGTATGCCGGTGATGTCAATAACTTCCTTGGCAGTGACCTCTGCCGTGTGAGCACCGAGCATGGCACAAACCCCTATGGTACCAACGACTTCAACAGCGTAGTGGAAGAGTTCCGTGCTACCATCACCGTGCTCGAGGGAGGTACTCCCGTGGTGTATGACCCCGCCATCAGTTTGAGCAGCACCGTGGCCGAGCCCGATGCTCCTATCACCATTTCCTATGCCAATCTGCCCCAAGGTGCTACCGTGAAGCTTTACAAGCAGGCTTCCATGCTTGCCATGGCGCAGATGGGTGCTGTGGAAGGCTCGGATCGTCACAACAACGGTTCGTTCACCATTGAGGGCCTCGAGCCCGGCATCTATCAGGTGAAGGCTCTGCGCTCCAGCGGCCTTGCCGTGGATGGCTGCGCCGATGTACAGCTCGTCGTGAAAGGATATAACGACAAGGCGCTTGCTTCAGAGAATAAGCTGATGGTCATTGGCGAAACGGGCATGCTGGCTCCTTCGCAGCTGAAGGCTGCAGGTACGGCTTATGAGGCTGCTCGCGGCCTGAACGCTTCTCTCTTTGCTGAGTCCGATGAAATCCTCAGCGCTCTCATCGACAGCGCTCTTGCTTACAAGCCAAATGCCCTGCTCATCGCTGGTGGTCTGACGATGAATGGTGCTAAGGAAAGTCACGAGTACCTGGCCGGTAAGCTGAAAGCCCTTACCGAGGCTGGCATCAAGGTTTGCGTTATCCCCGGTGATCAGGATATCAACAATCCCACCGCTTGCTCCTTTGAAGGTGAGACTGCCACATCCGTTGCTGCTGTCAGTGCAGATGAGTTTGCTTCCATCTATGCAGACTTCGGTTACAGCACGGCTGCTTCGCGCGATGAGAACAGCCTCTCTTATATCAGCTATGTCACCGATGATTTGGCTGTGCTGGCACTGGATGCTTGTGAGTATGAATATACCGACAGCGCTACTGCCGTCAACGAGACCGCTCACCTCATTCCTGCTACCGTGGAATGGATGAAGACCGCCGTCAAGGCAGCACAGGAGCGTGGCCATCAGGTGGTAGCTCTTGCACATCACATGGTAGGTGCTCCCTTCAACGGCTATGCAACCCTTGGTGTGATCATGAACAACAACGATGCCATCGACCTTGCAGCTTCCTTCTTTGGCGGCGGCAGCGAGGATGGTGAGCCTGTCTATGAGCTCGGCACGGGCGACATCCAGGACGCTCTTGCCGAGTGCGGCATCAGCACCATCTTCACCGGTGACTGCAGCGCTCTTGATGCAGCCCACATCGAGACACCTTCAGGCAAGCCTCTCTATCAGGTGAACACTAGCAGTGCTGTTGCTTACGACTGTCCGTTCCGTCTCGTCGGTATCGGCGAGAAGGGTCTTGAGGTTGAGACACATCTCACCACGAACCTCGCTGCCCGCGGCGGCATGTCCTTTGAGGACTATGCCTACAGCCGTACGAAGTATGGTTGGGAAGAGTATATCGACACCCTCTGCGCACAGAACTGGGACCTCATCGATGCATTCTTGCAGAAGAATTTCGTCTTTACATATGACTCCGCGGTAGATTTGTTTGACAAGAATCTTTTCTTCGTACTTCCCAAGACTCCCGAAGAGATGGCAACCATCATCAACAACAGCATCATCCCGCCGCTGGTAGAAACCATCGTGACCTTCGTGGACGGCAACGAACATCTGAAGACCAGTCAGCAGTTGGTAGATGACTTCCTTGCAGGCATTGATAACCTGCTGAGCGGTCTCAATACACTCCCTTCCATTATCAACCCCATGCTGAAGGAAGGCTTCGCCGAGGCAGGCCTTGACCTTGATTCTACGGCTACCATCGTAGTGAGCAGCATTGCTTATAACTATGTAGGGAACGAAGAGAATGTAACGAACGACCTGTTCCTCTATGTCCCCTATACCGTAGAGGTGGCTGACGGCATCGGCGCGTTGATTACCGATGAGCAAGGTATCTGCTATGATCTGTTGGGACGTCGTGTTGCACTGCCTGGAAAGGGCGTTTATGTCCGGGACGGCAAGAAGGTACTGGTGAAGTAAGCCTGATATACGACCGCATCCTCAGACAAAAAATGTTGAACTTATGTAGCCGGAATCAAATTAGATTTGTACCTTTGCACAATCTTCAGTAAAAAGGTATATTCTATGAACCGGTCCTGCATACTTTCGGCGCTGTTTATCGTCCTCTCCTTCGTTGCCTGCCATTCAGCAGGTGATGAGGGAGAGGATCTCCTTTCGGCTCTCGATGCCGACTTGGCTTGCAAGGAACAGTTCCTCGCTGAGCGTCAGCAATCCATTGACAGCTTGAAAGTCCTTCGCAGTCAGTGCCGCGATACATTGGATATCTATGCTATCAATTTGAAGCTTACCGACGAATACCTTACTTTCCTGTGTGACTCTGCCCTTGATTATGCACTGCAGAACGAGCGGATTGCTACGCAACTGGGTGATACCTTCCGCGTGCACGAGATGCAGATTCGCCTGTTGCAGACGTGTTCGATGGCCGGCATGTTCATGGATATTCCAGAGGTCGTCCATTTGCGCAAGGTGTCAGATTGCACTCCCGACCAGCGCTTCTCCTTCTGTTGGGCGATGATTAACTATTGTGAGCATCTCGCCATCTATTACGCTGGCAATACCACGAAGGTGCAGGAGTATGAGCAGCGCACGCTCTGCTATCGCGATACCCTCATCCAAATGCTTCCGGAGGGATCTGGCATGCGTCTCAAGGAGGAGGCTTTTGTACGGCAGGCTAAGGGCGATGCGGAGGGTGCTTTGCAAATGCTTCTCCCCTTGGTGAACGATGAGCCGCCTGGCACCCGTCTGTACGGTCTCAATGCCGGTACCCTTGCCCGCCTCTACCACGACATCGGCGACAGCGATGCCGAGTTGCGCCACCTTGCCATAGCGGCTGACATGGATGTACGTTATGGCGTGTGCGAGAATCAAGCACTGTTCTCCTTGGCCCAGTTGATGTATGCCCGTGGAGACTACAACCGTGCTTATCTCTATGCGACCAATGCCATTGATGATGCTCAGCACTATAACTCGCGTTACCGCTTTAAGCAGATCACCGGCATCTATAGCGTCATCAAGAACAGTTACCTGCAGGAACTCCATCATCATGAACGCATGCAGGCAATGCTCAACGGCGGCTTGGTGCTGCTTACGCTGATGTTGGTGCTGGGGTTGCTGATGCTTGTGCACGAACGTCGTCGTCTTGCTCAGGCTCGTGCTTCCCTTCATGAATCCGTTCGTGATCTTGCCGATGCAAATGCACGTCTTGATGAGGCTGCCAAGGTGCGCGAGTACTACATCGCCTATCTTATCAACCTCAGTTCTACCTATGCTGAGAAACTTGAAGAGTACCGCAAGACTGTCTTCCGTAAGCTGAAGGCCCGGCAGTATGATGACTTACAAAAACAATCATCTCGTTCTCTCAACGATACCCTTGAAGAGGTGTTTCAACAATTTGACCGTACCTTCCTCAGTCTCTATCCCACCTTCATTGCTGACTTCAACGCTCTTCTCTCTCCTGAGTACCGTTATCCCCCGCACAATACGAACCTGTGCACCGAACAGCGCATATTTGCCCTCTACCGTTTCGGCATGACCGATACGGCACAGATAGCCAGCTTCCTTCACTACTCTACGCAGACCATCTACAACTATCGGTATCGTGTGAAACAGCATGCTCTCGATAGAGAACACTTTGAAGACGATGTGATGCACATCGGAAGCATTTGACAAGTAGGTGCCCCTCCGTTGTTTGTAGGGGCATGCTGTGATGGAACTTACTTTGCGGGAGGCAAATAGTCCTTGAGAGCGGCCCGCAACTTGCGGTGGGCAATGGTGATTTGTGCCTCTACGGTATTGATAGAGATGCCGAGCCGTTCGGCTACATCGCTATTGCGCAATCCTTTTTGACGGCTGAGCAGATAGACCTGTCGGCAGCGGGGTGGAAGGGCTTCGATGGCGCTGACAACGGCACGACGTATGATTTCGTTGTCGTAGGACGTGGCAGGATTGTAAAAGGAAAGGCTGGTGATGCGGTCTTGCAGTGCTCGCTGGTATTCGTCGGCTACACGGGTGGCATGCTCAGTGACATGTACTTGGTGCTTGAGAAAATCAAGGCACCGGTTCTTGAGTGTTACGGCCAGATAGTAGGGCAACCCGTCCATATTGAGAAGTCGACTACGGTTCTCCCACAAGGTGACGAAAACATCGTGGATGATGTTTTCAGCATCCTCGTGGGTGGGGATGTAAACGTATGCGATGCGGAGCAGCCGCGCATAGTTTTCAAGATACAGCTTGGTAAAGACAGCCTCTTCCATTGTGAACCTTTGTCGTTTTTATGTCACTTCGACACTGCAAAGGTACGCACCTTTAGGATGAGTTCTACTAACAAGTAAATTCTAAAGTAAGTTCTTTTTGAGAGAAAGTAAATTATAAATTTCTGTACTTCAGAATTTTGATTTTTTTTAGGATGTTCTATAAAAGTAAACGTTTATCGATGATAATATATCATTGTTTAAACCGTTTACGAAACTTTCCTATGCCATCTCTCTCTATGTATATCCCCGTGCAAGGTTCAGAAATAGACCGTCCGTAGAGATCGTAATAAAGGACCGTTTCCCCCAGGTTGGCGTTGGCGTCTTCGTCTTGTATAAGCTGCCCTATGGAGGTCTCATTGCCTTCGGCATCGACTTCGGGGTAGGTGTATTGCTTCATCAGCACGGTAGGTGTGCCTTCGAAGACTTTCGTCTCCCACGACAGTGTGATTGTGCGGCTCTCGCCAGCGAAGAGTGTGAAATAATTTTCGTCCATATAGACGGGCAGGATGCGTGCTCCTGTCATCGGATCCACGAGACGCACACGGATGCCGAAAGCGGTGGTCTCGGAAGAGTTACTGATAGTGACGACACCCGTCACATGTTCGTCATGCTGGGTTGGGGGTACATCCCATTTGCAGCTCAGCGAAGCTTGTGGCAGGTTGTTCAGGGCAGAGTAGTCGTTCTTGTCGCCCGAACGGTTTTTCCAATAGAAATTTTCTGAAATGAGTTTTTCGTTGGCATCGTAGAGCTTCAGCCGAATAAAGTAAACGCCTGAGGGAGCTGTGGCTGTGAAGCGCGATACCTTCGTGACAGAGGCGGGAAGGGCATCAATGTCGTTCACGGAAGTACTGTTGGACGCATAGCGCGTGCCGTTCATCTTGAACTGTTCGATCTCTGCATGCAGATGGCGCAACGTATCGGGTGTAGTATTGACGATGTTGATGCGTTGGTTGCTGCAGTTCCATTGGATATGTACGGGCTCGCATCCCTTGCGTGCACCCCAGTAGGTGCCTGTGGCATCGTAGTAGTAGTCGTAGGTCTGCCAGATGAAGCATGGATAGGCGGCTTGGCTCATCCAGAAGAGGATCCCCGAGGCGGTATTCCAGAGATTGTCCTGCCATCCCTCGTAAAGTGCTTTCATCACCTCAATGTTCAGGAACTGTGCTTTGGCGCAGAACTCCTCGGCTGATGAGGACTTTCCGTATCCCGTATCGACGGATTTGAAATAGTCTGTTGCTCCGGCTGCGCCACCGTAGGCTGCCTGATCAGAGAAGAAGTGTTTTTCCCACATCTCGTTCTGCGGGCCTGTCTTGCCGTTCCACCAGTACGCTTCGGGCATGAACTCGCGGAAACTCTCGAAGGTGGTGAATGCCGCCATGCCGAGTTCTGACCGGAAGCCCCAGTCCACGACATCGCCCTTGTCACCGCCTCCGCCCCAGATGCCCTTGGAGAAATAATCTTCGGGTGGGAAGTTCTTCCACCATCCGCTGCCCGAGAGTCCGTTGCCATAGTGTGAGTTGGGCTGGTAGAGACGGTCGTCGGCGTCGTAGGTGTGGATGATGTCGGTAATCTGCTCGTTGAGGCGGTCGTATGGGGTACCTTCGTTACAGCCGCACCACACAGCTATGGAGGGATGGTTGCGTAGCCGCACAACCTTATCGCGTGCATTGGCGAGGAAGGTCTTGGTGTCATCCGGCCCCGTAAGGCCTGTGAAGGCTCCCGTGAGCCAGAAATCGTCCCACACCATGATGCCGTAGCGGTCGCAGGCCTCGTAAAACTCTTCATCGGTGACGCAACCTGTCCATAGGCGGATCATGTTGTAGTGCATGTCGGCATGTAGTCGCAGACGGCGGTCGTAGTCGCTGCCGTGGCAGCGCAGCAGGTAGTCGCTCATGCCCCAGTTGCCACCCTTGCAGAATGTCTTCTTTCCGTTGACGTAGAGCGTCAGGGCGGTGTTCTCCGTGCGGTACTCATATCTTTTTACGCCGAAGGTTGCCGTTTCCAGCGTGACATCCTCCTCTCCATTCTGCACTCTTTGTACCTTGCAGGTGTAGAGGTTTTGCGGGCCTGAGCCGTTGGGCCACCAGAGCTGCGGGCAATCAAGCGTGAGCGTATCGAAAGATACGGTGAGTGTGGTGAGAGGTGGCACGCTGACGGTAGTGGATGCAGTGAGCAATGGCGTTGCATCTTCTGCCGCATCGGTGGACTGCAATGCTGCCGTGAGTGTAGTGGTGAGCGTATCTTCGGAGAGGTTGACGACATCCGTCTGTACGGCAATCGCTGCCCGGTCGTAGGAGTCGTTGAGCAGTGTGCGCACCCAGGTGTCGCGTACGGTGATGTCAGGGGTGAACTCAAGATATACATCGTTGGTGATGCCGCAGTTCAGTCCGGGTACATAGGGCATCCAGTCCCAGCTATGGCTTGCTACGTAGGTTGGACATACGTAGTTCACATACGATGCGTCGCGTGCGATGTGGTTCTTGTCTGGCATGTCGATGCGCACGGCCAGCACGTTGTTCTCATCGCGCAACAGGTCGGTGACATCATACCATGCCCGCTGCACGTGCCCCTTGACTTGTCCCAGTTTCTTGCCATTGAAGCACACCCATGCGTCCTTATGTATGCCCTCGAAGGTGAGAATGGTACGGTGCCCAGTCGCACCTTGGGGACGGGCGAAGGTGGTACGGTACCAGAACGAACGGTTGTACTTTGACTCATCCACCCGGTACACGTTGTCACCCCAATCGGGGTTCTCTTCCTCTCCTGCTTCTACATAGGCCACGAATACGGTGCCTGGCACGATGCCAGGTACCCATGTCTCGGGACTGAAGTCGGCAGAAGCTACTGTATTCCACTTCAGACCGTCAGCAGGAAAAACCTTCCATGCCGTGCCGTCATAGCTGTCAAGCGACAGCCTTTCATTGGCAGTCAGTACACAGATGCTAATCAGCAGCAGAACGGGCAGAAGAGAGATGCGCTTCGTCATAGGTGGAGGAGTCTTGCTTTGGAATGTGTAGGGGTTGATAGACGAGAACCTCAAGTCGCCCGGACTTTCCTTCCTGAAAACGTCCGGGTGGCTTGTGGAATATACGTTTTTACTTCACCGGTTCGAGACGGAAGTGGCGGGTTACAGGCGTGTTGATGTCGTAGATCTTGCGTACGATGAGCTGCTGTTCTTCCTTGAGCACTTCCTGCAGCTCGGGGTGTATCATGCGGTTGTAGATATCCTGACGGGAACGCACCCAGCCGTTTTCCTTAGAGCCTTCGCGGTAAGTCTCTGCGGCCTCTTCGGTGGTGTAGTCCACGATGCCGTGTTCCTTGAGGAACCATCCGTACTGCAGCCATACAAAGTCACGCTCACGGCGTTCGATGTCCCAGCGGTCCTCATTGAGCACCATCACGGCGCAGGCCTGTTGGTACTGGGGGGTATGGCGGTAGGTGGCGAGGTTTACGCCATCGGCGAGTGCGGTGGCAGAGAGCGTGTCGATGAGGATGTCATCGATGAGCAGGCGGTAGTCACCCTTGAGTCCTTTGACGGTAATCTGCTCACGGTTCATCTCGTCCATGAACTCAGGCACCATCTCTGTGATGAGCGACTGCGGACGACTGAAGCCCCAGCCGTGTGACAGCGTGTCGAGCGGGTAGGGGAGTGCTTCGGCCAGATAGTCGAAGGTTACCACGCCGCCCTTGGCGCTTACATTCTCGATGGTGCAGTTGTCGTTCTTCTCCACCTTCTTGCCCTGTGCATTGATGCAAAAGTCAGCCACGGGCTTTCCGCACATGCCCTGTGCCTTGAGGAAGATGTATGCCATGAGCATGTGTCCGTCGTTGTCGGGGTGCACACGGTCGTTGCCGATGGCTGTCCATGTAGGATCCTCGGCCTGCTTGCGGGCGTTCACCTCGCACATGGGGGCGTTGAAGTCCACAAATTCCCAGTTGTTGGCTTTGGCGGCTGAGTCTTGGAAGGCGATGATGCGCTTCATGGCATCGTTCTTCTTCTTATATATATTGTCGTTGAAGGTAGACGTCTGGTCATAGGGTGATGTGCCCACCATCACAATGCGTGTGTTCTTGAGTGCCTTCAGCTTCTTCTCAATCTCGTAGAAGTTGGCACGGGCTTCACCTACCTTGCGGTCGGCAAAGGCCTGGGCATTGTCGCCGTTGTATTCCCAGTAACCAGTGTCGTTCATGCCGAAGGTGAGGGTGATGACGGAGGGGTTGCGGGCGATGATGTCACCGTCGAGACGGCGCAGGATATCTTCTGAGGTGTCGCCGCCAATGCCGCCGTTGGCCATCCACATCTTTTCCTGCGGGAAGCGGGTCATGTAATAGAGCCAGATGTAGGAGTGGTAGTGTCCGCCATCGGTGATGCTGTTGCCTACGAAGATGGCGTTGTCGCCTGCCTTGAACGGAGCGATCTGTTGAGCGGATGCGGTAAACTGTGCTGCGCAGAGCAGACAGAGGGATGCAAGAACGAATTTTTTCATTGAATGTTTTATTTTTTTATGAATTGGTAAATCAGACGGACCAGCAACACGGCGAAGAGCGCTACATGTCCCGCACCGAGCTGGGGGATGAAGCAGGCTGCTATCATCATTCCCGCCACAACGGCAGCGCAAGCGGCCATCCCCCACCGGAACCACGTCCGATGGCGGAACACCAGCCAGAGCAAGAAGGGCAGTGGGTTGAAAACGGGAAGCAGGGCATTGCCGGGGCCCCATGTGGCAAGGGAGAAGAAGTACAGGTAGACTATCAGGCAACCCACAAGTGTCTGCACCGCGAGTAGCACTCCATCGACAATTTTCCCTAATCGCAGCAGATGTCCCCGGAGGTTTGCTATGGAAAGCAGTACCATGAGCAGAGCCAGCGCGGCGAACACCACGGGTGGGGTGAAGGGTGAGTGTTTGTGTGGGGTGAACGTGCCCTCGTACAGCACGTGTGGCTCCCCGGCGAACACCGGACGGCTTTCGCCGTGCTCGTTCTCGAATACAGCCTGTGTCCATACCGGAGCGATGAGCGTGGGGGTGAGCATCTCGGTGAGTTTTTCGGGCTGTTCACCTTCGCGTCCAAGGAGGCACATGAACACAAACTGGTACCAGGGGTAGTTCTGTGTGGCGCGCAGGGCAAAGTCGCGCTCGGTGCCCGTCATGTCGGGCGGGAGCGTGAGGTAATGGATATGTTCGCCGTCGAGCGAATGTTGGATGATGTCTGCCGATATGGAGGCACACTGTGAGTGCAGGAAGCTGTACGACCGGCTCAGCGGGTTGTAGGTCTCGCGGTCGAGGTTCATCCATAGCTGGCGTACCTCGTCGGTGGTGAGGTTGAGTGGATACTCGGTGATGGTGCGGTTCTGCTCCGTGTAGTCGCTGCTGAACTCGTCCCACTTGAGCATGGCATAGTGCCCGCGGCTGATGCCGTGCGTGAAGAACATCAGCACGTTGGATGCATCGCTGTGGATGAGGTAAGTGTAGTAGTTGTCCAGTCCGGCCGAGGGACATGTCAGCCGGATGGAGCAGTGTCCGAAGGAAGAGATGAAGCGTGGTCCGCGGTCGCTGATGACGAGCGAGGCACTGATGTCGGTGGCCAACCCGGACGATGTGCTGTCGGCTGCCGATGAGGGGACGCTAACAGCAACCTGACCACTTGCCGCCGTGAGGCAAGTGGTCAGGACTGTGAGCGCAATACTCCTTCTCAGTCTGCAAAGCATGGCTGCCGGGAAGTATGTGTGTAAGGGTTTAGCGGATGAACTTCTTCTTGCCGCCGGAGATGACGAAGCCCTTGAAGTTCTTGTCTACCTTCTGTCCGCAGAGGTTGTACATCACCTCTTTGGCATCGATGCTGATGGCCTGGACGTTGGTCAGGACGGGGTTCTCCTCACCTTCCTTGTAGAATACAGCGAAGAAGTGGTTCAGACAGCCCTGCTCTTCCCAGTCTGCCTCGGCATTTTCCTCAGCAGCAGCCTTGTTCATGTCGCTGGTGATGCCCTCACCCTCAAGGCTGTACTCAATACCCTCATGGGTGAGGACTACCTGACGGGCAGGTGAACTGGTGTACACGCGGGGAGCACCCTTTTCGATACATTTGTTGTCGTAATCGTCGTCCGTGGAGAAGGTGATGGGTACATCGAACTCAATATCGAACTCATCATCGCCATCTTCGTCGATGAAGAAGCCGGCGAACTCATAGCCCTCGTTGGGGATAGCATAGAGATGGCAATTGGCTTTGTTGTTCTTGGTTTCGATGGTAGCTCTCACGGTGATCTCGTCCTCTTCGTAGAGCATCTCATCGATCTCATTCCACTCGGCGTCGTTGTTGTTCCAATTGGTCTCAAGGTAAACGATACCGGCACCTGCGGGAACGCCCGTCAAGGTAACTACATGATTTTCGTACGTTGCTGCACCTGCAAAAGCATCCTGCGGCATCATGGCGGCCAGTGCAAACAGACTGGCTGCAGCCATTACTGGGTAAATTTTTTTCATAAAAAACCTATTTATTAAATTAAAAACCATATTCTATAACGACTTCGCTTGCCGCACCCCCTAAAGCTGTATTCTTTTTTTTATAAAAAGAGCATTTTTTTTGTGCGCGTGCGGGCCTTGTTTATGCAATATGCCGGGAGCAAGAACCGGAAAGAGTTCTTGCACGATTTGGAGCCGATTTTATCAAGCGTTGAGTAGGAAGCAGCAGAAGACGCTGTGGGCACAGAGTTTAACTCTGCGAAATTAGAGTTTAACTCTACGATGCCAGAGTTTAACTCTAAAATTTTAAAGTTAAACTCTAATGTGATTGTCCCTTAATGAATTACGACGACTTACAGAACGCCTGCAGCCAATGTGTAACCCATATGCCTACTGAAGTTACAGATTGCCAGTAAAAACGTGTGTTTTCTAAAAAAGTACTTTTTGGTAATAGTGGCTGGCCAACACCCAATCGTTTCTTTAGTAAATTTTAAATTTAAACATATGAACATTCGAAAGACCCGTTCAATTCTGGCTCTTTGGGTATGTGCCCTCAGCCTGACCATGTTGTTGGGAGGATGTGACGACAAGGATGACGCCGTTCCCGCCTACGACCCATCGGCTCCTATTGTATGTACCAGTTTCTACCCCACGGGCGGCCCTATAGCCACCAAGGTGATTCTTACGGGTAAGAACTTCGGCAACAGCACCGATGCCATCAGCGTCTATTTCAATGAGAAGAAAGCTCCTGTGGTGGGTGTCAGTGGCGATCATATGCTGGTGCTTGCTCCTCGTCTGCCAGGTGACGACGTGGTGATCCGCGTCAAGATTGGTGAACAGGAGGCGGCCTTCGACGGCTATTTCGATTATGAGATCCAGACTAACGTCACTACCATTTGCGGTGGTGATGCCAGCAGTACCACCAACCCCTCGGGAACCATCTCGCTGAGCGAAGCCCAGTTCAGCTCGTCAATGAACGGTTGCATATCCGTTGATAAGAAGAAGAATATCTACTTCGAGATCGATGGTCAGAGCAGCAACTACCTCCGCTACTGTGCCAACGAGGAGGCCGACCAGCTGAAGCTTATCGATGAGCTGGGCATCTTCCTTACGGTACCTATCAACGTCTATGATCATGTGCACGACCGCGTCTATCACATGCAAGCCAACATCGGCAACAACGAGTTCTGGTACTACGACCCTGACAATGACTGGGTGCAGATGGGTAAGGGCGAGATTTCATGGGATAACACCGAGTTTGCTCCGGGCGGCATGGCTTCGTGGGCTGCACGCCGCACAGCAGCAATGTGCGAGGCGGACGGTAAGTTCTACACGCGCAGTTATGGTGGCTATCTCGAGCGCTACGACCCCGAGACCGGTCTTGGCGAGAACCTCACTCAGCTCTATGGCGGTGTGGGCATCGGCAGCACCAGCGGCAGCACCTTTGGCATGGTGTTTGATGCCAACGACCCCTATATCCTCTACTTCGCCGTTGACGAAATGCACTGTATCTACAAACTCGATATCGAGAACAAGACGGGCTCTGTCCTCTGCGGCGGTACCAGCGGCTACTTCGACGGCCCGCTCGCACAGGCCAAGTTCAACAGTCCTCACCAAATGGCCCGTGACAGCGAGGGCAACCTTTATGTGGCCGACACCGAGAACCATTGCATCCGCAAGATCAACCTCAAGACGGGTTACGTCTCCACCGTGGCTGGTCTGCCCCAGCAGTCGGGCTATATGAATGGCACCAACGAGGTGGCAAAGTTCAATAAGCCCTATGGACTGGCTATTGACAGCGACGACATCATCTACGTGGGCGATTGCGAAAACCATGCCATTCGTCGCGTGGCTGTAGAATAAATAGGTAATATATAAGGACACGATAAGAGCATGAAAAAAGGAATCTTTCTACTGTTCTCCCTCTTCCTTGCTTTGGGAGCTTGGGCGCAGGACGACAGTTACGAGGTAAGTGGAACCGTTCTCGACGATACCAGCGGCGAGACAATCATTGGTGCTACCGTTACCATTCAGGACAAGCCGGGCATCGGCTCGGTGACCGACATCGACGGCCATTTCACCATCAAGGCCAGCAAGTACGATGTGCTCGTCTTCTCCTACATGGGCTACAACTCCGTCTCCTACCGTTTGGAGAAGAAGGAGACCACGCTGACCATTCGCATGAAGGAGAGCACCAGCTCGGTTGACGAAGTGGTGGTGGTCGGTATGGGTACCCAGCGTAAGATCAGTGTGGCCGGTGCCATCACCACTGTGAAGCCCACTGAACTCGAGAAGCCCGCTACGAACATCGTCAACACACTGGCGGGTCGTGTGGCCGGTATCATCGGTGTACAGAGCAGCGGCGAGCCCGGCAAGAATATCAGTGAGTTCTGGGTGCGCGGTATAGGCACGTTCGGCGCCAACAGCAGCGCTCTGGTGCTCATCGATGGCTTAGAGGGCGACCTCAGTCAGGTAGAGGCTGCCGATGTGGAGAGCTTCTCCGTGCTGAAGGATGCTGCCGCCACTGCTGTCTATGGTAGCCGCGGTGCTAACGGCGTCGTGATCGTTACCACCAAGCGTGGCCTTGACCAGAAGTTGCGCATCACAGCCCGCGCCAACTACACCGTGTCGCAGCTCAAGCGTGTGCCCGACTATCTGGGTGCCTATGAATATGCCGAGCTGGCCAACGAGGCTGCTGTTGCTACCGGCATGAACCCCATCTACAACGATGTGGAGATGGATATCATCAAGTACAACCTTGACCCCGACCTCTATCCCAACGTCGATTGGCAGGACGAACTCCTCAACCCTACCTCGTTTCAGGAGACCTACTACGTGAGCGCACAGGGTGGCGGCTCCATCGCCCGTTACTTCGCTTCGCTCGGCATGAGCAACGAGTCTTCTGCCTACAACATGGCTGCTGATTCACCTTACAAGAACGGTGTAGGTTACAATACCTACAACTACCGTATGAACCTTGATATCAACCTCACGAAGACCACCAAAGTGTACCTCGGCGGTACCAGCTACCTCTCGGTGAACGACCGTCCGAGCATGGGTAGCGGCTACACCTCCACCAGCATGACCGACTGGATATGGAGCTCACAAGCCAAAACCACCCCGGTGATGTACCCGTTGCGCTACTCCAACGGCTATCTGCCTGCTACCAACGATGGCGATGACATATCGCCCTACGTGTTGCTCAACTATACTGGTACTACCAAGGAGCAGAATTTCCGCAATATGATTACCATGAGCATCGATCAGGATCTCTCCATGGTAACCGAGGGCTTGAAGGCCAAGATTCAGGGGTCTGTCGATACCAAGTCGCTCTTCGGCGAGAGCCGCTATAAGATGCCGTCGCTCTATATGGCTACCGACCGCAACTCCAATGGTAATCTTATCTTGTCGCAACGTGTCAACGAAGTGTCGGTAGCCTACAGTTCTTCTGCTTCCACTTGGCGAAAGTACTTCTTCAACACCAGCATCAACTACGACCGTGTCTTCAACCAACATAGTATTGGCGCACTCCTTTATTATTATATCGAGGACACTGCCTCCACTGGTGCCAGCAGCAGCATGAGTGCCATTCCCAAGCGGTATCAGAGCCTCTCGGGACGACTCAACTATGGTTTCCGCGACACCTACTTCATCGATGCCAATTTCGGTCTCAACGGTTCGGAGAACTTCCAACCGGGCCGTCAATACGGTTTCTTCCCCTCCATGGCTCTTGCCTGGGTACCCTCGCAATATGAGTTCGTGCAGGAGAATACCCCGTGGATCAACTTCCTGAAGTTCCGTGTGTCGTACGGACTTGTCGGCAACGACCAGATCGCCAGCACTCGCTTTCCCTACCTCACCCTCATCAGTGAGGACCAGACCACCAGTACCATCTGGGGAGGCACAGGCTCCATCACCGAAAGCCAGGTGGGTGCCGACAACCTCGTGTGGGAGAAAGCCAAGAAATTCGATGCCGGTATGGACTTCCACCTCTTCGATGATAAGTTCACTGCCACCGTCGATTACTTCCGTGACGAGCGCGATGCCATCTTCCAGCAACGTACCCAGGTTCCTGCCTATGTGGGCCTCGTGCAGATGCCCTACGGTAATGTCGGCAGCATGAAGAGCTGGGGCGGCGATGGTAACTTCGAGTATTTCCAGAAGATTAACCGTGATTTCAGTTTCACTCTGCGTGGTAACTTCACCCTCTCGAAGAACAAAATCCTCAATTGGGAAGAGGCCAATCAACCCTATGACTACCTCGAGCGCAACGGCTATGCCAACAACGTGCAACGTGGATACATCGCTCTTGGCCTGTTTGAGGATGAGGAGGATATTGAGATGAGTCCTACGCAGTTTGGTACTGTCCGTCCGGGCGATATCAAGTACAAGGATGTCAACGGCGACGGTGTCATCAACAGCGACGATAAGGTGCCCCTTTTCGCTTACTCTGGTATTCCGCAGTTTATGTATGGCATGGGCTTCTCCGCCGATTGGAAGGGCTTCACACTGAACGTGCTCTTTAAGGGTACGGGCCATAATTACTTCCTCTACGGAGGCAGCGATGGAAGCAGTTTCGATGGCTATATGCCTTTTAATCAAGGCTACCAGGGCAACGTACTTTCCATCGTTTATGACAAGAGTAACCGTTGGATCTCTGCCGACTATTCAGGCGACGCCTCCACCGAGAATCCCAATGCCCGTTTCCCCCGTCTCTACTACGGCCAGAACACCAACAACACCCAGCCCTCAACCTTCTGGATGGGTGATGCCCGCTACCTCCGCCTCCAGGAGGTCAGCCTCAACTACCGCTGGAAGGCCGACTTCCTCCGCAAGGCCGGTCTGCAGTCCATTGACATCCAGCTCATGTGCGAGAACCTCCATGTATGGGACAGTGTGAAGATTTACGACCCAGAGCAGGCTACCTCCTGTGGACAAGCTTATCCTCTTACCGGACGCTATGCCCTCCAAATGCAGTTGAACTTCTGATATGATGTGCCTTATGAAAAGAAATATTATTGCAACCATCCTCTTCGTCCTCACCCTGGCACTCAGCAGTTGTGCGGATTTCCTCAATGTGGACGAATATTTCGCCGACACCTTTATGGCTGATTCCATCTTTGCCAGCAAGGTGAACATTGAACGCTACTACAACGGCGCGGTATCGCTACTTCCCAAGGAGGCCCGTATGTGGTACTATGGCAGCACACCAGGCATCACCGGCAGCGACGAAGGCGTGTCGTGCGGCAACTGGAACGGCGGTTTTCTGGAGATACAGTACTCCGGTACTACGCTCACCATCGACAACATCACTGCCTCCTCCACCGGCGGCTGGGACTGGAACTTCAACGTATGGGACGAGTGCTACAAGATTATCCGCAAGTGCAACACCCTGCTTGGCAACATTGACGGTGTGCCTGATATGAACAGTTTCGAGAAGACGGAGTTCCGCGCAAATGTCCGCTTCTTGCGTGCCTATGCCTACTATTGGATTCTTCGCAATCAAGGTCCTATGATCCTGATGGGCGACGAGATCCTCAACAGCAACGAGGGTCCCGAGTACTATGAGCGGGCACGCGGTACCTTTGACGAGTGTGTTGATTATATCTGTACTGAATTTGAGGAAGCTGCCGAGAACATGGTGCAGGTACAGCCCGTGGACATGATCAGCGCTCCTACGGCAGGTGCGGCTCTGGCCCTGTCGGCTCGCATCCGCTTGGCTGCTGCCAGTCCGCTGTTCAATGGCGGTCAAGCTGCACGTCGCTTCTTCAGCAGCTGGACACGCTGCACCGATGGCGCCTACTACGTGTCGCAGACCTACGATGAACGCAAGTGGGCTTTGGCCGCCGCTGCTGCCAAGCGCGTCATGAACCTCGGCATCTATGACCTCTATACCGTGGAGGCGGATCAGTACACTGTTGCTCTGCCCTCCAATGTGCCCAGTGCCGACTATCCCAACGGAGCCGGTGGCATCGACCCCTATCGCTCCTACTCCGAGCAGTTCACCGGCGAGGCTGTGCCCGCTACGAATCCCGAGCTCATCTGGGGCACCACAGAGAATGTCAATGACCATTTGGGCTACATCTTCCCCCTTCGTTTCGGTGGTAATAGCAGTGTGAGCGTGCCCCAGCGTATGGTTGACTACTTCTACATGGCCGATGGCCGCACCATCGACAATGCCAGCGCCGAGTATCCCTACGAGAACCGTCCTTACGACAAGACCTGCATCACACAGGATGCCAAGATCCTCTCCCGCTACTACACGTTGCCTGCCGGCACCTATGCTGCCTACGACAACCGTGAGCCTCGCTTCTATGCGAACATAGGTTTCTCCGGCCGCTTATGGACTATGTCGTCTACCTCCGAGACCGGAAAGCACGATGTGGTGGTCGAATACTACAAGGGTGCTAATTGCGGTCCGAACGTGTCGACGAACAATGTCTATAACATCACTGGCTATACGGGTTGTAAGTTCGTGCATCCGCGTGATGCCTGCACCGGCAACAATGCCCGTACCATCACCAAGACCTTCCCCATCATCCGTTATGCCGAAGTGTTGCTCTCGTATGCTGAGGCACTCAACCACCTCACACAGGAGTGGGACATCGATGGCATCAAGGTGAGCCGCGACAAGGACGAGATACGCAGCGCCTTTAACCGCATCCGCTACCGTGCCGGTCTGCCGGGAGTCACCGATGAGGAACTCGCTACTGAAGATGCCTTCGAGGAGGTCATTGAGCGCGAGCGTTGCATCGAGATGTTCCATGAGGGCCGTCGCTACTACGACGTACGTCGCTGGGGCATCGTGGAGCAGCTTGAGAACGAGCCTCTGCAGGGCCTCAATGTCGATCAGGCTGAGTGGGCAGGCTTCTATCAGCCGACCATCATCCAGTACTCTACTATCCGCGAACGCGTCTTCAAGTCCAAAATGGTGTTGTTACCTCTTCACCTTGATGAGCTGCGCAAGAACCCGCTTCTCGACCAGAACCCCGGTTGGGAGAAGTAAGATAGAGGGTAGGAAATTTTTAAAAAGTATATAGAACCTGAGAATAAAGAATGAAGAATATGAGAAAGACCCTATCATTCGTACTTCCGCTCTTCGGCCTCATGCTGATGCTTGCAGCTTGCGAGGCCAAGTTCTACGACGAGGAGCAGTACCGCAAGGAGATATACATTGTGAGCGATGGCAGTCAGATTTTCGGTCAGGAGTATACCTTCGGCGAGGAGTCTGAGGGTTGGCTGTCAATCTATACCAGTGGCACCACCCCCATCGAACGTGATGTCACCGTGGAACTTGAGTATTGGCCTGAGTTGCTGCGCACCTATAACCGCACTATCTACGGCGAGTCGTATGCCAGCTATGCTCAGGAGCTCGACGCCTCCTGCTACACTATCGACAGTTATACCCTCACGCTGTCGAAGGACAACGACAAACCTTACACCAAATTCCCCATTCGTGTGAATGCTTCCAGCGTCAATCCCGATGAGGTGTGCTACATACCCCTGCGCATCAAGTCTGTTTCGGACTACATGATCTCTGAAGACAAGCGTGAGGTGCTCTTCCGCATCTATGTGAAGAACGACTACGCCACCACCAAGTCCACGACCTACTACACGATGAACGGCACGGAGCAGATGTACAAGGAGACAGACGGTGTGTTCTCTGCCACTGGCGAGCCTTCTACCATCAACGCCACCAAACCCCTCACACCTGTCGACGTGCAGAGCGTGCGCATCCTTCCCGGAACCACCTATAGTACGGCAGCGCTTATCATCAGTCAGAAAGGTGTGCGTGTTACCGTACATCCCGATGAGATGGTCGAGGTGCCAGTGTTCGTTGAAGGGCTGCCCACCGGTGAGGTGTTGCAGCGTCAGCTCGTCACCCTCAGCACATGGGAGGAAACAAGTCGCTCGGTGGTTGTCAGCGAGATAGAGGACTCTCCCAGTTACTACGATCCCGACACCAAGACCTTCACCCTCAATTACCGCTACAAGCAGCCCACAGAGGTGAACTGGCACTTCATGCACGAAGAGATGGCTCCGCTTGACATCACGGACTGAGAATGTAGAATATAAGAAACCGATGAACAAAATGAAAAAACATATTTATGTACTTCTCGCCCTGCCGCTGCTCATGCTTTGTGCAGGATGCAACGACTACGATATGCCCGTTGTCCCCTATGAGACCATTGAAGAGGACTCTCTCGGTTGGGCAACAGAGCCTGTGCTTGATGCCTCGTGGCAGCTCACCCCTGTGACGAACATCGGCCAGAACGATGACGATATCTTCCTTTACAAGGATGGTATCTATAATGCACTTTTCACCCGCACGTTGGGATGGACGGGTGGTGATGTGGTGTTCTCCACATCGCTGTCCGATGGCAACACACTTTGGCTTGTGCGCGACAGCTATTTTGGCACCGTGGATGCAGAGACGCGTGCACGCACAGAAGGCAGCAGTACCGTGCGTAGCAGTCTGCTCCTTCAGACCTCTGCCACCGAGCTTGTAAATCTGGGCGGCTATGTGCAGACTACAGATCCCGATGCCGATGATTATTATCAGGGTATCAGTGTAGGTGAAGCCGCTACCACCAAGAGTTACCTTGTGCCTGCCCTCGCTACCGAGGGTGCCGACGGACTGCAGGTGCTCTTCGGCTGTTACAAGTCAACCAATTCACGTCGCGAGGCATCGTACCTCAATACCTATAGCTACGGTACCGACGGCACACTCCATACTGTGGCCGAGCAACCTGCCATGCTCAGCAACATGATTGGCTATGACGACTGTCTGTGGCGCGATGAGGATGGCCACAACTACATCCTATGCAACTACCTCCTCTCCGGCATCAGCGGTGTGTTGGTGGCACGTACCAGCACCTACGATCTCAGCTCACCCTGGGAGTACTGCGTGCGCAGCACGCAGGGCACGCTGGAATGGACTGCTACCGCCCCCACCGTGTCATCCGGCACCACCGCCAACGAGGTGGCGCTGCGTTCATCCATGCTGGCAAACAACGGCGCCTGTCAGCACCCTCAGCTCTTCAGGCAGGGAGACTGGTACTATGTGGTAGGCCAATCGTATCAGAACGGTCAAGATGTGCTCATATGGCGTTCGCAGACCCCCTATGGCCCCTATACCGATGTACGTACACTCTGCGTAGTACCTTCGCGTGTGGATAAGCAGGGCTCCCGCAGCTACAACGCCCTTACCCGTGTCGTCCTCCATATGCATCTGTCGCGTGAGGGCGAAATTGTCTTCTCCACTGCCCAGACCGCTGCCTACACCGCCGACAACTACACCTACCCCGGCAGCGCCGACTTTGTGCGTCCCTGGTTCTACCGCGTTTATAATTGGCAGTCGTTGTGGGACTGACGGCTCCCACTGCCAGCGAAATCCCATGCCGACAGACGGTCGATGCAGCACCATGCATTGGCCGTCTGTCATTATATGTCCCGGAGCTGTCCGAAAGTTTACTGTCGCAATGTTTGGCATAATGCGGGGAAAGCAGTACTTTTGCGGTCAAAATATACCGCAATGAATATCTGGCGTCACAGTGTGCTCCTTGTGGCACTTCTCTTCGTCGGTCTCTGTCCTGCTCAGACCGAGTATGTCAATCCCCTCATCGGTACCGATGGCATGGGCCATACCTTTCCCGGTGCTTGTGTGCCCTTTGGCATCGTACAGCTTAGTCCTGATACAGATACGATTCCTCACAACGTGAATGGTATCTATCAGCCCGGCGTCTATGCCTACTGTGCAGGTTACCAATATGCTGATTCTACCATTGTAGGTTTCAGCCACACCCACTTCAGCGGCACTGGGCACTCCGACCTTGGCGACCTGCTTGTCATGCCCACTACGGGTCCGCTCAGGCTGCATCCCGGTACAGCAGCCGACCCCGACGGTGGCTATCGTTCGCGCTATAGTCACTCTACCGAGCATGCCACTCCCGGTTACTATGAGGTGATGCTCAGCGATTATGGCATACGGGCACAGCTCACTGCTACGCAGCGTGTGGGCGTACACCGCTACACCTTCCCCCAGGACGTCACTCCCCGCATTCTCTTGGATCTCCAGCATGGTCTTTACAACTACGATGGCAAGACCCTTTGGGCCACGTTGCGTGTGGAGAACGATACACTCATCACCGGTTGTCGCCTCACTAACGGTTGGGCACGCACCAATTACACTTATTTTGCCATTGCATTCTCTAAACCGATAAAAAATTATGGCTATCGGGACCTGGCGAAGGTTCCCTATAATGGCTTTTGGCGAAAATTCTCCATTTATCGTAACTTTCCTGAGATGGCGGGGCGCAAGGTGGTGTCGTATTTCGAATTTGACCCATCGTCAGCCAACGATCTCACGGTCTGTGTGGCTCTCTCAGCTACGAGTACAGAGGGGGCACTGCGCAACCTGCAAGCTGAGGTTGCTGGAAAAGACTTCGATACTGTAGCTTCCGAGGCGACAGCCGAGTGGCAACGTCAGCTATCCACGATAGAGGTGGAGGGCTCTGATGACGAAAAAACGATGTTTTATACGTCTTACTATCATACGCTCATCAACCCTTCAGTCTATCAGGATGTAGATGGCATGTACCGAGGCGTGGACCAAAATATCCATGAGGCGGATGGTTTCACCAATTATACCATTTTCTCCCTTTGGGACACCTACCGTGCCGAGCATCCTTTCCTGCTTCTCATGAAACCGCAGCAGGCGCGTGATATGGTGATGTCGATGATACGCCACCAGCAGCAGAGCGTACATGGACTGCTGCCTATCTGGAGTCATATGGCCAATGATAACTGGTGCATGAGCGGATATCATGCTGTGTCGGTGCTCTCCGATGCGCTTGCCAAGGGGGCGGACATCCCTGCTGATGAGGCGCTCAGCACCATGGTTGCCACTTCATGCGTACCTTATCTTGACGGCATGGCCGATTACTTGCGTCAGGGCTACGTGTCTATGGAAAGCAGCGGCACCAGTGCCAGCAATACCCTTGAGTACTGCTACGACGATTGGGCTATCTATAGTGCTGCCCTTCGTGCGGGCAATGCTGCCATTGCTGATACTTACCATGCCCGGGCTCTGAACTATCGTAATCTTTTTGACCCCTCCATCGGCTTTGCCCGTCCGCGCCACAGTGATGGTACCTTCAAGGAACCCTTTGATGTGAAGATGACCTTCGGCGAGGGATTCATTGAGGGCAATGCTTGGAATTTCTCGTTCCATGTGCCGCACGATGTACAGGGACTCATTCGCCAGATGGGCGGTGACAAGGAATTCATCAGCCGTCTTGACGAACTGTTTGCACAGGATCTTGACCCGAAGTACTATATCGACAATGAAGACATTGAGGCGGAGTGCCTCATCGGTGGCTATGTGCACGGTAACGAGCCCAGTCACCACATCCCTTACCTCTATGCCTGGTCATCGCAGCCGTGGAAGACGCAGTATTGGACGCGCGAGATCCTGCACCGCATGTATCGTGCAGACATACGTGGGCTGGGTGGTAATGACGATTGCGGACAAATGTCTGCGTGGTACCTCTTCACTGCCATGGGCTTCTATCCTGTCTGTCCGGGCAGCGACCAATATGTGTTGGGAGCGCCATTCCTGCCCCTTATCAAGTTACACCTACCGGGTGGTAATACACTGGAAATTCGTGCCAAAGGTGTCAGCGACAGCCGCCGCTATGTGAAGAGTGTCACACTGAATGGGCACCCCCTTAGCCGCCTCTACATTACCCACGACGAACTGTTGCAGGGTGGGATATTGGAGTTCCAGATGCAGTCACGTCCTAACCGCGGGCGCGGTAGGCTGGCTGAGGACAAGCCCTATTCGTTTACGAACGGAGAATGAAAAAGGGGGGGGATAACATCCATCATGAAGTGTTGCGGCTGGCAGTGCCCAGTCTGCTAGCAAACATCACCGTGCCCCTGGTGGGTATGGTGGATGTGGCCATCGCAGGCCATATCGCCGATGCATCTGCCATCGGAGGTATTGCCATCGGCACCATGCTCTTCGACTTGCTATATTGGAATTTTGGTTTCTTGCGTGTAGGCACGGGGGGCATGACAGCACAGGCCTATGGACGTCACGACATGAACGCAGCAGCTGAGATTTTCGTTCAGAGCATAGCCATAGCCATGGGAGCTGCACTCCTTATCGGACTCATTGCTTGGCCTTTCCTGACGGGAGTGATGGCATTGGTGCCCTGCTCGGCTGAGGTGGCGCTCTTTGCGCGTCGATATTTTTTCATCCGAATATGGGCTGCACCTGCCACATTGTCGCTGATGGCCTTCAAGGGGTGGTTTATCGGCATGCAGGACACGGTGTCGCCTATGGTATGTGACATCGTGGTGAATGTAGTGAATATGGCTGTGAGTTTCGTGCTGGCTGTATGTACTCCTCTTGGGGCAATCGGTGTTGCATGGGGTACGCTCATCGCCCAATATACGGGCTTGCTTGTGGCTGTGGTGCTGCTGACCGTGCGTTATCGGCATCATTTCCAGATTGTGGATGTGTGGCACTCCCTTACCCGCAGCAAGTTACGTAGGCTGTTCGTGCTCAATAGTAATCTGTTCGTGCGTTCATTGTGTTTCATGGTGGTGTATGTGGGCTTCACATCGCTCACGTCAAAGTATGGCGATGGACCGCTGGCTGTGAGCTCCATCATGATGAAACTGTTTATGCTCTTCAGCTATTTTATTGATGGCTTTGCCTATGCCGGTGAGGCCCTCACAGGACGTTTCTACGGTGAACAGAACCCCACTGGCCTGAAGAACGCGCTGCACGTACTTTTCCGCTGGACGATAGGCGTGGGTCTGCTGTTCACCCTGATTTATACTTGCTGGGGCGAGGGTATGGTGCGATTGATGACATCGGACACCGCTGTCATCACCGGGGCGCGACCCTTCCTGCCTTGGCTTGTGGCGATGCCGCTCATCAGTTGTCTGGCCTTTATGTGGGACGGGGTGTTTGTGGGGGCTACAGCCTCCGTTCCTATGCGCAATGCGATGATAGGAGCCGCTATTGGGTTTGTGGTTGCTTGCTTGGCACTGCAACCCTTATGGGGTATCCAAGCTATCTATGTGGGCTACTTCGTACATCTTATCGTGCGAGTAATCTGGCTTACCGCCACCTGGCCAAAAGTACGTTTATCATCCCCAACCATCGAAAAAAGAATTTCAGAGGATTGCAAGGAAATTTGACAGAAAAGCAATTGCTTTTCAATTTTCCGGGCATGCTCAGATTGCAGAACCATCGTGTTCGTGACATTCATCGTCGCATGTGCCCCAGTGTGTCGGGCTCTTCCGTTAGGGGAAAGTGGGGACTGAGTCGTTTGTAATATATATGAGATAAAGTGCTGAGAAAACAGCATGAAGTTTTCGAACATAGTATATCGATTTTTGAACAAAAAGCGATTTGAAATGAAGCATATATTGCGCACCCTATTTCTTTCTGCCGCCGGCATCGTGCTGGGGGGACAGGTGGCCCAGGCACAGGCTGACTTCAGTGACGAACGTCTGCAGGGCCTCGAGTTGGAGTATGTCGGCAAAGACCTCTCCGATGGTAAGGCGGCGGTCTATCAGGACATCAGCTATTTCCACCTTTTCGCCAGCCATCTCTATGGATGGAATGGCGGGGATGGAGTGTATTCCACCACGTTGCCCGACGGCAACTCGTTCTGGTCGTTCGGTGACAGTTTCTTCGGTCTGATCAGTGAGTTCCGCAACCGTCGCCGCTCAAGCAATCTGCCCCGTAATGCAGCCATGATACAGACGGGTGAGACGTCGTGGCACGACTTTGTGGTGCTGAACGAGTATGTCAGTACCGACCCCAACGACCGTGACCACTATTACAAGGGCAAGACGTGGCTGCGTCACCCTAATGCCACTGCACTGAGCCAGAAGGAAATCAATGAGGGTAGTACCGACAGCGACCGCTTCTACTGGCCAGGTGATGGTACAGTGATATGGCGCGACGGGCAGCCCGTACTCCAGGTGCTCTTCGGCTCAATCTTCGGTAATATGGAACGCGACGAGACCGCCCTCGCCGAATTCGCCCTCACTGGCACGCCGGGCGATGGCGAGTATATGCAACTCACCCGTCTGTTGCCCCAGTGTGTGGAATACTGCGGTGGCTATGGCAGTGGCATCATGGAATCTGACGATGGCCATACCTATCTCTACGGCACTACTGGTACCAGCTACGGTATGGGCTCTGTGCCCGTGGTGGCACGCACTGCCAATCACGACCTCACCTCGCAGTGGGAGTATTGGATAGCCGACGAGGAAGGCACCTTTGCATGGCAGACCGAGACACCTTCAGAGGAAGCCATCAAACGGTCGGATATCAGTGAGGGACAATGGGTGACCGAACCCTCGATGATGCACTATGGCGACTACTACTACATGGTGTCGCAGGATGGGCTCAACGGCAATGTGTATATCTACCAGTCTAAAGACCCCTGGGGACCTTTCGTCAACCGTAAGTGTCTCTACAACGTGCCCGACGAACAAGCGCAGACCTATAACTGCTTCGTCCACCCGCAGCTCTCGCGTACCGGTGAGTTGGTGATATCGTGGAACATGAATGCTGCTACCCTCGTCACCTACTCGAAGAACAGCAAGGGCGAGATCGTAGAGAATGCTCCCGACGGATTCTGGCGCAACTTCAACGACTGGGAGAGCGCCGACCTCTACCAACCCCACTTCATTCGCGTGTTTGGATGGCAGAAACTGTTCGGCGTGCCAGACCTTGGAGTTGTGGAAGATGCCGGCATCACGGAATACAAGAAGATGAAAGGTGAGTAATTAAACATAGAGATAAGATGAAGGATATAAGATATATAGTAAGAAGGAACGTAGCCTGTTATGCTCTTTGCTTCGGTCTTTGCTTTGTAGCTCTCATGCCCGCGCGGGCTCAGGAAGTGGATCTTACATTGCCGTCACTTGATGGGTTGGAATTAGACTATCTGGGCAAGACATCGGCCAGTTCCTATGTGACCTATTACAGCGATCTCACCTGGTGGACCTTTTTCGGCATGCGCCTGCACGGTTGGAATGGTGGCGAAGGATGCTACAGCACCCCGCTGCCCGATGGCTGTACGTTCTGGTCCTTTGGCCCCAGCACGTTCGGACGGATCAGTGAGTTCCGCGACCGCAAGAAGAACAACAACACGCCTTGCAATGCCGCCATGGTTCAGACAGCCTCTGATGAGGCGTTGATGACTGAGGATAACTTTCTCACCCTCAATGAGTACATTGCTACCGATCCTGCCAAGGAGACCTCGTACTACCGGGGCAAGACATGGCTGCGTCACCCTGATGCCTCGCTCGGCGAGTCTACTATCAACCGTGGACGTACCGATACCGACCACCGCTACCAGCCTGGCGATGCGCATGTGATGCAACGTGACGGGGCTACGGTGCTACAGGTGATGATGCACGGCGTGGACGAGGCGGGTGCTTACACTGACATCGCTGTGGCTGAGTACAGCCTGCAAGGCAATCCCGGCGATGACACCTACATGCAGCTCACCGCTCTCCACCGCGATGTGGTGCCCTTCACGGCTAATTACGGTCAGCGCCTGCTGGAGGATGACGGTCACGTCTATCTCTATGGCACTGTGACTTCAGGCAGTCGCGGCTATACCTATCCCGTGGTGGCACGCACGGAATGGCTCGACCTTACGGGACAGTGGGAGTACTACATCACTGACACTGAGGGCGTGGCGCACTGGCAGACTACCCCCCCCACGCAGGAAGAACTCGAACGTTCGCGCATTGCCGGTACCGACCGTACGGAAGCTCCTAACGTGTTCCGCTATGGTGATATGTACTACATGCTGGCCCTCAATGCCCCGAATGGATTGCTTTCTCTCTGGAAAAGCAGCACACCGTGGGGACCATTCTCCAACAAGAAAAACCTCTATACCCTGCCGTCCGAGGAGAAGACCACACGCCACGTGTTCGTCCATCCGCAACTTTCACGCATGGGCGAACTGGTGTTCTCCTATACCATGACCCCCGACCCTATGGTAGTAATCACTAAGAAGAGCGACGGTTCGTACCTTGAGACCACCCTTTCCACTACTGACCGGCAGAACAATGCCTGGGGCAGTGCGAATCTCAACCTGCCGCACTTCCGTCGCGTGTTCAACTGGCAGAAACTCTACAAGGTAGATGATATCGGTCCACTCACCGATGCTGGTCTGGAGAGCTATGCCACAGGCGTCCGCTGGCTGTCTGCCACCGAGCCGCAACAACTGAGCGTGCAGCTCGCTGAAGAACTGGGCGTCATCGGCATCACTGTGCCCGATGGGGAGACATGTCGCTGGCAGGTGATCTCGCTGCAAGGCTACCAACTTGCCGAGGGTTCATCTGTCGGCAGCACCACCGTGCAGCTGACGGACATCCCCGAGGGAGTCTGCATCGTGCGGGTGGCGACCTCTACGGATGAGGTGTCGGCAAAGTTCATCAAACAATGACCGTTCGGAGACAGCATAGACTCCATGCTACACGATAACTCTTCTGCAGAAAAGTGCGGTTGGCGCTTTCAAGCAGTACTTGTTGCCTTGTTGCTTATGGGCATGTTGCCTGTGGCGGCGCAGAACGTGGCCGACCTCGTGGTGAACGAGGTACAAGTGAGCAACATTGATATGTTTCTCAGCCCTGTGTGGAACTACGATCCTTGGGTAGAGTTTTATAATCCTACCGATAGCGACATCAATCTGTATCATCATTACCTGAGTGACGACCCTGCACAGCCGAAAAAGATTCCTGTAACGTGGCAATGCGTGGTGCCTGCACATGGCTATAAAGTGTTGTGGATGGCGCAACACGAGGATACCGCTACCGACCAGATACCCCTCGACTTTACGTGCGACGGCGGATGGCTGGGTATCTGTGACCGGCAGGGGCAGCAACTGCTCTCCTTTGAGTATCCTGAGGCGGTAGGACGTACGTCATGGGCTCGCATCACCGATGGTAGCGACCATTGGGCACTTACCGCAACACCTACTCCCGGAGCATCGAATAACAACTGCACCTTTGCCTCTGACATGCTGCCTGCACCAACACCCGATACTCCATCGTGCCTGTTCGCATCGGGTAGCATCACCTGCCATGTGCCTGTGCCCGATGACGTCACTCTGCGCTACACTACCGATGGTTGTACGCCGACAGCGACCTCACCTGCTGCTGAAGTTTACGATGGAGTAGCAACGTTTCGGGCAAGTGAAACATTGACGCTGCGTATGCGCTTTTTCGCCGATGGTTGGCTACCCAGTCCCGTGACTGACCGTTCGTTCCTGTTGGAGAAGAAACGCTCGTTCAACATACCAGTGGTGAGTGTCATTACCGATCCACGACACCTTTACAACGATACGATAGGTGTATGGACGAAAGGTACCAATGGCGTGTCTGGACGAGGATTTCTTGGTGAATGCAACTGGAACCGTGATTGGAATCGCCCGGTGTCTTTCTCCTATCTGCTGCCCGATGGCACCGTGCCCCTCAGCCGTGAAGCGAACCTCATCATCTGCGGTGGGTGGAGCCGTCCTAACGATCCGCACTCGTTCAAGCTTAAGGCCAACAAGATGTTCTATGGTGAGAACACACTTGATTATCCTTTTTTCAGCGCCAAGCCGTACATACGCAACCGCACAGTGCAACTGCGTAACGGGGGAAACGACTTTAAATGCCGACTGTTTGACGCAGCTTTGCAGACCATCATACAGTCGTCGGGACTCGACGTAGACGGACAGAGCGCGCAGCCAGTGGTCGTTTATCTCAATGGCAAGTACAAGGGTATGCTCAACATGCGCGAACCAAACAACAAGCACTACGTCTTTGCCAATTATGGTCTCTCCGACGATGAGATAGATATGTTCGAGCTTACTACTTCGTGCTACCACCAGCTCTGCGGTACCAAGGACGCTTTGGTGGAGTTGCGCGAACAGGCGAAGCTCTCCGCCGATGATGCCGTCTATGATGACATTTGCAGCCATCGTCTTGACATCGACGCCTTTTGCAACTACATGGCTACGCAGATTTGGCTCTCTGGCGGCGATTGGCTCAGCAATCACAACAACACCAAGGGCTTCCGTGAGCGTACACCGGATGGGCGTTACCGCTTTGTGCTCTTCGACCTTGACAGTGCCTTTGAGTTATCCAACCCGTTTGACTTTTTTAACAAGCTGAATTACATTACCAATGCCTCTGATGGTACTTACGGAGAGTTTGACCTGCCCAACATCTTCTACTATCTGATGAACAACGCACGGTTCCGTAAACGGTTCACTGATGCGTACTGTCTCATCAACGGCAGCGTGTTTGAGCCTACCCGATGTGCAGCTATCATCGACAGCATGGCGGCTACGATAAGTCCTGTGCTTGCCTATGAGAGCAAGTCGCCTGATGCCACGGTCAGTACTCTCAAGACCAATCTTACTGCCCAGCGACAGCAGACTATGATACAGCGACTGAAGGCATACAAACGTCTGCAACTCAGCGCTACACCTACTGTCAGCGTTTCCTTATCGGCCAATATCAGCGATGCCCACTTGCTGGTGGATGATATGCCAGTGCCTACTGATCGCTTCAGCGGCACGCTCTTCCTTCCTGCCACTGTGCAGGCTGCAGCTCCTGAGGGATACCGTTTCGTGGGATGGAAGGATCGGGCGAGTGGACGTCAGCGATCTCTGTTCGGCAAAGAGCATGTCTGGCGCTACTACGACCGAGGCACGTTGGCCGGTACGGGGTGGAAACGCATTTCGTACAAGGATACGGCTTGGGTGGAGGGCTCGGCACCGCTCGGTTATGCTTCCAGTGACCGGGGCATACGCACCACCCTTGACTATGGAAGCGATGCATCGGCCAAACGACCTACCTATTATTTCCGCACAACAGTGGAGCTGGATGAGACGGTGAGCGCTGCCACTCTTGATTATCGTGCTGATGACGGTTTCATCGTCTATGTCAATGGTAGTGAGGCTGGCAGGGTGAATATGCCGTTGGGAACGGTGGGTTACTCGACCTACTCTTCGTCGACTGTGAACGAGTATCTTGAGGGAAGCCTGTCGTTGGATGCCTCGCTGTTCCGCATAGGAAGCAATGTCATTGCTGTGGAGGTGCATAACTGTAGCGCAGGCTCTACCGACCTATATTGGGATGCTTCCCTCTCCGTGGTACACCCTGGCGAAGAAACTATTGTCAGCACCAGCGAGACTCTGGCTCTCACCAACGGGCAGGGGTCTGACCTTGTCGCATGCTATGAACCCATGGCTGACGGAGAGGAGGACGATGTGATGCCTGTACGCATCAATGAGGTGAGCACATCGAATAGTGTGTTTGTATCTGATATCTTCAAGCGTAGCGACTGGATAGAACTCTACAATACCTCCTCTCACACGGTGGATGTAGCAGGCATGTATCTCAGTCCCACCGCCGATGACCCGTTGCGTTGGTGCATAGGGTTCGCTGCTGACGATGTGCTGACGAATGCATCCACCTGTATCCCTGCCCATGGGTACTTGCTTATCTGGTGCGACAAGGATGAGGGTGCCACGGCTTTACATGCTCCCTTCAAACTGTCGGCGGACAGCATAACCGTTGTGCTGACGTCTGCCGATGGCCTGCATGCCGACACGTTGGCCTGCCTACCGCATGAGGGTGATGAGAGCATGGGACGATATCCCGATGGGGGCGAGACTGCCTATTGCCTGTCGCGTCCTACGCCGGGCGCTTCCAACCGCATGACATCATATGCTGAGGCATACGATGGGAAGGAACTCGCACGCTTGCTCACAGCTTTACCTGTTGTAGAGCCGGATGCCAATCCGCTCACAGGAGATGCGGACGAACTCCCCTGCTATGACCTTTTCGGCCGGCGCATCCTCTCCCCACAACCCGGACAGATCGTCATACGGGGAGGCACGAAGTATGTGTACAGCAGATAAGACTATTCGTCTTCGTCGATGGTGCCGTTGGTGGGGGTTATGGCAATATTTTTGACGTCATAGACGATACAATCGCTGGAGGTAGATGCCAAGGTGAGGTTGATGGTATAGGTACCTTCGCGGTCGGCTTTGATGTCGAGCAATACGGAAGCATCGGCCAGCATGTAGCTTTCGTCAGGGTAATAGATGTAGGAGCCTTGCGGATACACGTTGCCAATGTACTCTACCACCCAGCCTAGGTTGGCTGTTCCGGCAGCGTACCCAGTGCTATCTTGTGTACTGCACCATGTGCCGCTGAAGTCCTCTTTGAACGTGTCGTAGGACATTGCTTCACGTTGGAACTCCACGATGGTGATAATACCTTCATCGGTGCCGAGGCTTAGAGCACAGCATGTGGTACCATTTTCGTATATATCACCGTTGTAGATCATGTAGGCCATCGTGACAGCCGTAGGGTCGTCACTGCAGGGCACTTCAGCCGATCCTTCAGGGTCGCAGGCGGATAATGTACAGAGGGCAATCAGGTAAAGGAAAGATACAAATAGGTTCTTTTTCATTTTTTATATTTATGGATTAAACTTTTTTACATGTGTGCCAGGTCCATTCATTCATTACAAGGCATCATTCTGCCAAATTGTATCGCCCGTCTGCCCAATGGAAGATGTAGGGAATGGAAGATACCTGCAGTGCGGCCTCTGCCGTGCTGTCGGCATGCTGATAGCATTCATTATGAAGGGTCACTACCAGATCTGTGCTGGTGGGTGAGAGGGCATAGTCACAGGTGGTGAGCAACGAAGTAGGTTCGGTGGCAGGAGTCCAGCGGAAGAACCGGCTGACAGGGAGAGATGTCCACTGCATGTTGTAGAAGGAAACATGGGCATCGTTCACAGGCTCCTGCAGACGGTGTGTGAGACAGAGCACCTGCAATGTGTCGGACAGCGGCAACAGCTTCAGTTCATAGACAGTGCACTCAGTGTATTGCAGACGGGCATAGTCTGCGGTGAGGTGGGTGAGCTCAGTGGTAGTGCCCATACGGTTCGTCACACGAGCGGGCATGTCGGCTTCAAGGAAATCGATACAATCAGCACGGTTCACGGCAGTGAGCAGGGGAAGGAGTGAATCAGGCATCGCCACAAGGACATCACGCATGGCAATCGTCTGTGCTGAGCTTGCCAAGGTCGTCAGTGCAAAGAGCAGGAGTAGGAACTTTGGACGTTTCATAGGATGGACTGCGGGGGAGTGAAGTGGCTGTCAGCGTGTTCCAATATACAGGCATGCCAGGGCGATGATTACCAGCGCAAGCGCCAGCAGTTTGCTTTTGATATGTTTCTCGCGGAAGAACAGTACACCGCAGAGGAACGAGATGATTACATTGCCGCGGCGTACCATAGAGACGATGGATATCATCGAGTCGCTGTCGCTGAGCGCCTTGAAGTAGGCGAAGTCTGCTACAGTGAGGAACAGCGAGATGAGGACGATGGTACCCTTCCATGTGAATGGCTGTGTGGCACGCTTGGGGTACCAGACGAATAGCATCACTACCAGCATGATGAGCATGATATAGACGTTGCACCATGCCTGAACCACCATGTTGTCGAACTGTGTCATGAGGGCTTTATCGTAGAGGGCGCTGACAGCACCCAGCAGTGAGGCCGCGACGGCACATCCTACCCAGCGATTGTGCTGGAAGTCGATACCTTCCTTGCGTCCGCCAAGAGCGAGCATGTAGAACGAGATGATGGCAAAGGCTACGCCCACCCACTGCCACGCATTTAGGTGCTCGCCGAAGATGAACAGCGCGCCGAGCAGCACCAGTACGGGACGGGAAGCGTTGATGGTACCCACCATCGTGATGGGCAAGTTCTTCATGCCGAAGTAACCGAAGGTCCAGGAGGCAGATACGATGAACGCCTTCAGGATGATGTACTTATGCACCTCCCATCCTACCACGGACACATGTACGAGGGTGCCATCGAGGCAGTGCGTACAAGCCGAGAGGGTGATGAGCGGTATGAAAATGCAAGACGATACCAACGTACTGAAGAACAGTACCGGAATGACTGCATTTCCCTTCAGCGACTGCTTCTTGAATACATCGTAGAAACCTAGCAGAAAGGCTGAAAAAAAGGCAAGCAGAATCCACATAATATTGACGATTGATGGGTTGGTGGTGAATACTATTGTTGATTAATCAGCGGGTGATTGTTTGTTAGCTGTTGGCACTTGCCCATGTGCAGGTCTTTCTCCTCTATTACAAAGACAACTGCCGGATAGATAACTTCATCGAGGACGAGTCCCTGTGCAGGTACGGAGGTGCCTGCACAGCAGCGGTCCCTCTTTTCTATCACTTGGCAGAATTCCTCTACCGACATCTTTCCGCGCCCCACCTCAAGCAGGGTGCCCACGATGGCACGTACCATGTTGCGCAGGAAACGGTTGGCAGTGATGGTGAACACCCATTCGTGGGGGGCGGTCTGTGTCCATCCGGCATGGGTGATGCGGCAGTCATGGGTCTTCACGTCGGTATGCACCTTGCTGAAACTGGTGAAATCGGTGTAGGAGTAGAGATGTTGTGCCGCTTCGTTCATCAAAGCGAAGTCGGGTTCATGGAAGAGGCGCATCGCGTGGTCGCGCAGGAAGACCTCTTTCCCAGTGATGACGGTGTACTTGTAAGTGCGTGCGCAGGCATCAAAACGGGCATGTGCATCGTCCCTCACCCGTCGGATGTCTGTCACGGCGATGTCATCGGGCAGCAATCGGTTGAGCTTGTCGGCCAGTAGGGAAGCATCTATGGGAATATCCACATCGAAGTGGGCTGCCATGCATCGTGCATGCACACCGGCATCCGTGCGTCCTGCACCTACAATGGGTGTAGGAGTGCGCAGTAGGGTAGTGAGCGCTCCTTCTATCACTGCCTGCACCGATACACCATTGGGCTGGGTCTGCCAACCGTGATAGGCACGTCCATCGTAGGATAGGAAAAGAAAGTAACGCATGGGAATGAATAGTGAAAGGTGTAGGTCGGGCGGGCAATCAGGTGTGGGTGAGGTTCATCAGGTGTACGGCCACAAGGGCGGCTGTCTCGGTACGCAGACGGGAATTACCCAGACTCACCGACTGATAGCCCAGTGCAAGCGCCATTCGTACCTCTTCCAAGCTGAAGTCTCCCTCAGGACCAATGAGGACGAGGACATCGGCATCGGGGTCCAGTGCTTCACGCAGAGGTTGGCGAAAAGGGGTGGCGCAGTACGACAGCGAGCGATTCGCCTCATCCTCACCTCCGGCAGCAACCTCCTCTTCGGAGTAACAATGTGCGATAAAACACTGGCAACTGAAGGGTTGTTGCACGAATTGCTCAAATGACATCATGCCATGCAGTATGGGCTTGACAGCCTTGAGACTTTGCTTCATGGCCGAGACCAGTATCTTGTCGAGGCGTTCGGTCTTCACCACATGACGCTCGGAGTAGCGGCAGTCGAGCAGCGAGAGCTCGTCAAGCCCTATCTCTGTGGCTTTCTCGACCAGCCACTCCAGCCGGTCCATATTCTTCGTAGGGGCCAGCGCAAGGTGCAGATGTCCGTGCCACAACGGTGCAGGGGTGAGTGTGTCAAGGATATGCACGAAACACCGTTTGCCTGTGCAATCGGTCACTTCGGCAGAGAAGAAACGACCTGCACCATCGGTGAGCATCACTCGGTCGCCTGTAGAGAGGCGAAGCACGCGCAGGGCATGGGCGGCTTCTTCTTCAGGCAGTTCCAGCGAGGTGGCGATGTTGGGTGTGTAGAACAGGTGCATGGCTTATTTGACATTGCTTTCGTGCTTGTACTTGAACACGAAAGCAAACAGAATGCCCACAACCAGCGCGAAGGCGGCAAAGATGTACCAGGCCACTTTCCATCCACCCATGACGTCGAACGAGGCATCAGAGGCTGCGGGGTTATAGACGAAATGGTTGACGACGGCTCCTGCACAATAGGAACCGATGGTGGCACCCAGACCATTGGTCATCATCATGAACACCCCTTGCGCACTGCTGCGGATGGATACTTCGGTGTTGTTGTCCACAAACAGCGAACCACTGATGTTGAAGAAGTCGAAGGCCACGCCATATACGATCATTGAGAGGATGAACAGCCATACACCGCTGCCGGGGTTGCCTAGGCCAAAGAAGGCGAAACGCAGGAACCAGGCAATGAATGAGATGAGCATCACCTTCTTGATGCCGAAGCGGCGCAAACAGAAGGGAATGAGAAGAATGCATAGCGTTTCAGACATCTGTGAGATGGAGCTGAGGATGATATTGTGCTTTACGGCGAATGTATCGGCATAGATGGGGTTCTTGCCGAAGTCGCCGAGGAAGGTGCCGGCAAAGCCGTTGGTCACCTGCAAGCACATACCAAGCAGGAAGGAGAAGATGAAGAACAAGCACATCTTCTTCTCCTTGAAAAGCGTAAAGGCGCGCAGACCGAAGGCATCGACAAACGATGTGGAGGCAGCCTTATTGGTCGGACAGGCGGGGAGCGTGAAGGCATACGCTGCAAGCACTACGCCCCAGGCAGCGGAGACGAAGAGTTGCATGTAACTCTCTTTGAATCCTGTGAGATCCACAATCCACATGGAGATGATGAAGCCGATGGTGCCAAACACACGGATGGGGGGGAAGTCCTTTACCGTATCCATGCCGGCGAGGGTGAGGGCGTTGTACGATACGGAGTTCCCCAGGGCGATGGTGGGCATGAAGAATGCCACGCTGAGTGCATAGAAGGGGAAGAGTTGTCCGAAGGTAACATCGGCGCCATATCGCATACCCTGCCAGCCGGCGAGTGCCATGAATACAGCTGCCAGCAGATGGCAGATGCCCAACAACTTCTGCGCCGGTATCCAGCGGTCGGCAACGATACCCATCAGCGTGGGCATGAACAGCGACACGATGCCCTGAATGGCAAAGAAGGAACCGATGTGAGCTCCCATGCCAATGCCGCCGAGATAAACACCCAGAGAACAGAGATAGGCACCCCATACGGCAAAGATGAGGAAGTTCATTACCACCAGACGAATTTGTGTATTGAATCTTGCTGTCATAACATGTATGTTTACTTTTATTTATATGTTTACTTTTATTTATCCGTATTATCCTGTTTCGTTGGATGCTACTGGTTTCAGCCCGCGCTCGGCGGCTCTCTCCAGTAAAAAGGCATAGGCGGCATCGTGATCGTTGGGGATGAGGCCATCGAGGATGGCATCCTTGATGGCTGCCTTCAGCTCACCTACCTCTGAGCAGGGAGTGAGACCGAACACCTGCATGATCTCCAACCCATCCACAGGGGGCTGGAAGTTGCGTATGCGATCTTTTTCCTCAAGGTCTTTCAGCTTCTGGCGTACCATGATGAAGTTGTCGAGAAAACGCTGTTTCTTCATCTCGTTCTTTGAGGTGATATCTGCTTCGCACAGCAGCATCAGGTCGTCAATGTCATCACCCGCCTCGAATAATAGGCGACGTACGGCGCTGTCGGTCACCTCCTCATCGGCAATGACGATAGGACGCATGTGCAACCCTACCAGTTTCTGCACGTATTTCATCTTCTCGTTCATGGGCAGTTTCATGCGACGGAAGATGTCGGGGACCATCTTCTCGCCGATGAAATTATGGTTATGGAAGGTCCAACCGAGCTTGGCATCCCAGCGTTTGGTCTTTGGCTTGCCTATGTCGTGCAGCAGTGCCGCCCAGCGTAACCAAAGGTTGTCGGTGTGCCGAGCTACATTGTCGAGCACCTCCAAGGTGTGGTAGAAGTTATCCTTGTGAGCACGTCTGTTTATCACTTCCACGCCGCAGAGGGCGGCAAGCTCAGGGAAGATGAGGGGAAGCAGTCCGCAGCGGTCCAACTCCACGAATCCTTTTGAGGGCACAGGCGCGGCGATAATTTTGTTCAGCTCCTCGGCGATGCGTTCCTTGGAAATGATGCTGATGCGTTCGCGGTTCCGCTCAAGGGCATCAAAGGTCTCGTCGTCGATATAGAAGTTGAGTTGTGTGGCAAAGCGTATGCAGCGCATCATGCGCAGCGGGTCATCGCTGAAGGTAATGTCCGGATCGAGAGGGGTGCGGATGAGCCGGTCTTCGAGGTCGTAGAGCCCATCGAAAGGGTCCACCAACTCGCCATAGCGGTTGGCATTCAGGCAGAGAGCCAGTGCGTTGATGGTGAAGTCGCGGCGGTTCTGGTCTTCCTCGAGGGTGCCGTCTTCCACGATAGGCTTGCGGCTGTTGTGGCTGTACGACTCCCTGCGCGCACCTACGAACTCCACTTCTTGGCCGTGCCATTTCAGTTGTGCTGTGCCGAAGTTGCGGAATACGCTCACGTGAGCACTCCGCCCGCACTTCGTCTTCAGTGCTTCTGCCAAGGCTATACCGCTGCCCACCACCACCACATCGATGTCGGTAGAGGGACGTTCCAAGTAGAGGTCGCGTACCCAGCCTCCTATCACGTAGCACTCCACACCCAACTCGTCGGCCGTCTCGGAAATCATCCGAAAGACCTTCCCACTGAGGGCTTTCAACCGTTCTTCTTTGTTCAGATGGACCATCATGTGCAATTTTTCGCTGCAAAATTAGTTATAAATACGGGAAATGCGTATTTTTGCACAGAAAAAGTTCAATTTGATGCAAATGAAACACTATCCTATTCCTGTACTTGTGGCTGTTCTTTGCTTGTTGACCTCCTGTGCGGAGGATATCGACAAGGCTGCATCCCGTTATCTCGATGCGGCAGCGTCTGCGCTCTCCGATGGGCAGTTTGCCGAGGCAAAACGATGCATTGACAGTATCAAGGTTGTTTATCCCAAGGCCTTTGAGACCCGTAAGGCCGGCATCGCCCTGATGCGCAGGGTGGAGATGGCTGAGGCTACCCAAACGCTCGCCTACACCGACAGTCTGTTGGCACTGTGCCGGGCATGTATTGACGAGATGGTACCTCAATTCCTATATGAAAAGGATGCACGCTATGAAGAGGTGGGACGCTTTCTCGGTCCCTCGCAGCGGTTAGAGGACAACATAGGACGCAACTACCTAAGGGCGTCTGTGGACGAGACGGGACGCATGACGCTCGCCTCGCTCTATCGGGGTACGTCGTACATCAATCATAATGCCATTCGTGTCAGCGCAGCTGGCACGTGGGCGGAGACTCCCATGGCTGCAACACCTTACCAGTCGTCTGATGCCACCGCCAAGACTGAGCGTTGCGACTTTGTTCTGGGTGACGATGGCGGTGTCATCGCCTTCATTGCTCTCCATGCGGGGGAGAGTGTGAAGGTGGAGTACCTTGGCGGTACATCATATAGCACCACCCTCACACGGTCCGACACCCGCGCCATAGCGAATGTATATGCGCTGGCACAGCAGTTGCAGGAGGCAGCCCGGCTCTCCGCCATCGCCGATGAGGCCTCCCGCAAGATCTCCTTCCTTGAGAATAAGGAGGCTAACGCTGACGATTGCTAATAGTGTGCTTATCGATTCAAGGTGATAAATATATGACATTTTGAAAGTCTGATGTTACTTATCCTACGCGTAACTTGTGATGAGGGTTGACAAGGAGATCTTGTTCTCGTCCTTCACATTGCGTTTTAAAGCTACAATCTTACAACATGAAACAACTTCTTTCCTCTCTGCACGTTTACCTTATTACATTCTTTGTTTCATCTTTCCTGTTTGCCTGTCACAATACCCGTCCGGTTCAGGTGCCAGACAGTCTGAATCCTCTGCCTATCCGTCTGGGTGACCCATTCATTCTTCATGCTTCAGACGGGCAGTACTACATGTATGGTACATCGTTGGCTGATGGCTTTGAGGCTTTTACATCTCCCGACTTACAGACGTGGACTGCTTGCGGACAGGTGTATCGTGGCGGCATGCCCGAACAGTGGAACGTGGACTGCTTCTGGGCTCCGGAAGTGTATGAGCGTGATGGACGCTTTTACCTGTTCTATAGCGCCAACAAACGCGACAATCCAGAGGGCGATCTGGAAGTGTTCCGTATCGGCGTGGCAGTGAGCGACAGCCCGAAAGGACCGTTCCATGATCTCATCAACCGCCCTATCTTTGAGCTGTCCTACCCGGTTATCGACGCCAACGTATTTTTTGACGATGCCGAGGGCCGTTGCTACCTCTATTTCTCGCGTTGTTGCTACAAGCACGCCGTGGATAGTGAGTTGGCGGACAGTCTGCGGGCTGCAGGCAGTTTTGCCGAAATTGAAGAGAGCTGGGTTTATGGTGTAGAGCTTCAGCCCGACTTCAGCGGCATCATAGGCGAACCTGTGCTGTTGCTGGCTCCGCCTACCCATCTGGCTGACGTACAGGCCGAATGGGAGAGCCGCAGCGCTTCCTCCGGTGAGGTCGGACGACGCTGGACGGAGGGCTCTTTCCTCTTCCGCGAGGGTGATACCTACTACATGATGTATTCTGCTAACTCCTATCAAGGTGCTCACTATGCCGTGGGTTATGCCACTGCCGATGCGCCTTTGGGGCCTTTCACGAAATCTGCCTCCAACCCCGTGCTGCAGGAGAACGTCAGCTTAGGCGGTACCGTCATGGGCACGGGACATAACATGATGTTCCGTGATGCAGAAGGGCGGATGCGTACCGCCTATCATGGACGCCTTGCCTCCAATCCTGACGAACGCGTGGCTTTCATTGATTTCATGGACATCACCTCCAACGGTGACCTTGTCATCCATGGCCCTACCGTGAAAGAGTAGCACCTAAAATGAGGTTTCCCTTAGGCGGGACTTCCTTTTCCTATGCTTCCTCTCTAAATCGGGGCGTGATTTAGAAAAAATTCCGGTCAAATAGAGAAATGTGGTCAATCTTTGTCCAAAGCAAGTCAACCATCTCTGTTCTCTGCAGCAGGAAAGGATGCAACAATTGCATCAAGAGCTCCACTTTCCCTGTCGTGGTGTCCATTGTTTGCTATCAAAACAATGCGAAACCAGCAAAGAGTGTGTATTAGCGTGTAGTAATTTTGGACTACTACACTATTTAGCTGCTTGATCATCATGTATATAAGAGAATTCGTGTAGTGGTGTAGTGAAAAATCTCCCGCGCGTAAGACTTTATCCACCTATTTCCCTCCTTTTCTTCTCGGAACGAGTCCAAATTGACCGCCGTCAACCTGCCCATTGACCGCCGTCAATGGGCGCACTGACGGCGGTCAATGAAGCGTAGTTGCGTTGAAAATGGTTATCGTTATGTGAGGTCTTCGGTGTATGAGCCTACACAGAAATTTCACCTTGGCCTACACATACAGGTGGAGTCGATGGATTTCGGCAGCTACGGCCTCGTCGAGCCAAAGGGAGATGTCGTCACCATGGGCGATGCGTTGCCGCACGTCGGTGGAGCTGACGGGAAAGAGGGGAGCGGAGGCCATGAAGTGTACGTTTGGATAGCGGGGATTGGCAGTGGGTGTGCCTGCATCGCCGCGCGGATAGACTACCACGGGCCATTGGTGCAGGATGTCATCGGCATTGCGCCAGCGCGGAAAAAGGTCCCAGTTATCACTCCCGATGATGAGGGTGAATGTATGCTCGGGGAAGGTCTTGGTGAGCTGCTGCAGGGTGTTGTAGGTATACGAGGGGCGGGGCAGGCCGAACTCGAAGTCGCTGGCCTCCAGGCAGGGAATGTCGCGCACCGCCAGTCGGGCGAGGTGGAGGCGCAGGTGCTCGTCAAGCATGCCTTCGATGGGCTTCAAGGGATTCTGCGGGCTAATCATGAGCCACACGCTGTCCACCTGACCATCGTCACAGATGGCTTGTGCCAGTGCGGTGTGTCCCTTGTGGATGGGGTTGAAACTGCCTCCGAAGATGCCGATGCGCATGGTGCCGTTTAGGATAAGAGGAAATGACGTACCAGATCAAGGGTCTCTGCCTCCGCGGTGGCGAGATCGTCGTTGGTGACGATGGCATCAAACTGCGGGGCGAAGGTAAGCTCATAGATAGCCTTGGCGACGCGTTCATCTATAACCTCGGAGGCATCGGTGCCGCGGCATTCCAACCGGCGGCGCAACTCCTCCACGGAGGGCGGCTGAATGAAGACGCTCAGGGCACGGTCGGCGTAGTGGCGCTTGATATTGATGCCGCCCTTTACGTCAACATCGAAGATGACGTTGTGGCCTGCCTTGAGCAGCTCCTCTACCTGATCACGGAGTGTGCCGTAGAAACGGTCGTGATAGACTTCCTCGTATTCAAGAAACGCGCCATCAGCAATCTTCTGACGGAACTCATCGGGCGTGAGGAAGAAGTATTCCACACCATTCTGCTCGGTCCCGCGCGGCGGACGGCTGGTGGCAGAAATGGAGAAGCAGAGGCCAAGGTCCTGCTGACGGAGGTAGTTGACGATGGTGGTCTTGCCCGAGCCAGATGGGGCGGAGAAGATAAGTACTTTACCAGGTTGCATGGTTTCTGGGAGAATGTTTACTGTTTTAACGAACGTTTGTTACATGACGTTGAGCACTTGCTCCTTGATTTGTTCCAGCTCGTCCTTCATGCGGACGACGATGTTCTGCATCTCGGCGAGGTTGCTCTTGCTTCCGGTGGTGTTGATTTCGCGTCCCATCTCCTGTGCGATAAACCCGAGTTTCTTGCCCTGTCCGTGTCCATCACGCATCGTCTCGCGGAAGTAGTTGAGGTGGTTGGCCAGACGCTGCTTCTCCTCGTTGATGTCGAGCTTCTCGATGTAGTAGATAAGTTCCTGCTCGAAGCGGTTCTTGTCGTAGTCCATGCCCAGTGTCTTCTCCAGCGTGTCGAGGATGCGCTGGCGTATGGCCTCCACGCGGCCTTGCTCGTAAGGCTCGATGGCATGGAGGAGCGCCTCTATGTTGTTGAGTTTCTCATGGAACTTTTTCTCCAGTGCAGCGCCCTCCTGACGGCGGAAGTCGACGAGAGCCTCCACTGCCTGCCGCACTGCCGATAGAGCGGCGGCCCATTCTTCGTCGGTGAGCTCGGCATGCTCGGTGCGGGTGAGCACATCGGGCATGCGCAGCAGCGAGGAGGTGAGTGTGAATTCGTTGATGAGGTAGGGGATGTTGTAGGTCTTGGCCACGGAGCAGAGTTGCTCGTAGTATGCTGCCATCAGCTCACCGTTGATGGGCGTGGCGGCGAGAGCAACATCCTCCTCTGCCCAGAGACTCAACTCCACCTTGCCGCGTTCCAGTTCATTGGCGATGAGTGCGCGTACCTCCATCTCCTTCTCTCGGTAGAGCGGTGCCATGCGTGTCGTAAGGTCGAGCTGCTTGCTGTTGAGCGAGCGTATCTCAGCCCATATCTTCTTCTTTCCAAAGTTCACGGAAGCCTTCCCGTAACCCGTCATTGACAAAATCATAGTGTTACTTTTTTATAAAACTGTGCAAAAGTAGCGTTTTTCTCGCAAATAATGTGTACTTTTGCGCACTAATCTTGAAAAGAGAGCAGAAAATGGCTTGTATCCTGCATATAGAAACCTCAACTGACGTGTGTTCCGTGGCCCTGAGTGAGGATGGAGCATGCTTGTTCTCGAAAGAGGACTTTGAGGGCCATTCACACTCAGTGGTGCTGGGTGTGTTTGTCGATGAGGTGCTGTCGATGGCCGACAGTGCCGGCAAGCGGCTCGATGCCGTGGCTGTCAGTTGCGGCCCCGGATCCTACACCGGTCTGCGTATCGGTGCGTCGATGGCCAAGGGTATCTGTTACGGCCGTGATCTGCCCCTTATCGCCTTGCCGACACTGCAGGTGATGAGCGTACCCGTGCTGCTACGTGATGACTTGCCTGACGATGTTCTGCTCTGTCCCATGATGGATGCCCGTCGCATGGAGGTGTATGCCGCAGTGTACGACCGGGCACTCGCCGCCATGGAGGATGTGGCGGCAGTGATCGTGAACGAAGACAGCTTTGCTGCCTGGCTGGATGCACATCCTGTATGGTTCTACGGCAGCGGCGCTGCCAAGTGTGCAGACGTGCTGCACCATCCTCACGCACACTTCCTCACCGATGTCCATCCGCTGGCCAAGTGGATGTTTCCGTTGGCTGAGCGGGCCTTCTATAACGGGGATTTTGCGGATGTGGCATACTTTGAACCTTTCTACCTGAAAGACTTCGTGGCTGCCAAACCTCGGGATATCTTACACGAAAAATTATAATCGATATGCAATATAATACGCAACAGAAGAAACTGATTCTACCGGAGTACGGACGCTCGGTACAAAGCATGGTGGACTATGCCCTGACATTGGACGACAGAACCGAACGCCAGCGCTGTGCCGAGACCATCGTGCGCATCATGCGCAACATGTCCCCCGATCAGCAGGAGATGCCCGACTATGAGCAGAAACTGTGGGATCACTTGGCCATCATGGCAGACTTCAAACTTGACATTGATTATCCAGTGGAGGTTATCCGTCAGGAGGTTGTACACCGCAGACCCGATAACGTGCCCTACAATGATGGTGCTGTTGGCCATCGTCACTATGGACGTTACATTCCCAGCCTCATCCGGGAGTGTGCGGAAATGCCCGAGGGAGAGGAACGTAACACGTTACTGAAGTTGATTGCCGTGCAGATGAAAAAGGAGCAGCTGATGTGGAACAAGGGTGGATTGGGTGACGAACGCATACTGAACGACATTGCCACCCTGTCGGGCGGACAGTTGCAGACCAGCGAAAACGAGGTGCACCTTTCTGCATACAAGATGCCTGCTGGAGATATGCAATCCGCATCGACGACAGGGAAAAAGAAAAAAAAGAAAAAGAACAAAAGCAGCTACGTGTAATCTCACGATGTTGGACGTGGGTTCTTGACAAGTCAAACTATTACAATCAAATAACAGTAAACACCTATGGCATCGTTCGTTATCGAAGGTGGGCGTTCGCTCTGCGGCGAGATTACCCCACAGGGTGCGAAGAATGAGATTCTCCAAGTCCTGTGTGCAACGTTGCTTACTCGCGATGTTGTTACCGTGCACAACATCCCCGACATCCTCGATGTGCACAATCTGATGAAGATGTTGGTGGCCATGGGTGTAGAGATAGTGTCGCTGGGAGAGGGTTCCTACCGCATCTGTGCTGCACAGATTGACGAGACATATCTCGACAGTGATGAGTTCCTCCGTCAGTGCAGCACTTTGCGTGGCTCGGTGATGCTGGTGGGCCCGCTGCTTGCCCGTCTGGGACGTGCGTACATCAGCAAGCCGGGAGGGGATAAGATAGGCCGCCGTCGGCTGGATACTCACTTCCAAGGTTTCATGAACTTGGGCGCAGCATTTACCTACGATGAACATCGGGGTGCCTACGTACTCACTGCCGACCGTCTGAAGGGATGTTACATGCTGCTTGATGAGGCTTCAGTGACCGGTACTGCCAACATACTGATGGCTGCTGTGATGGCCGAGGGAGATACAGTCATCTACAATGCCGCCTGCGAGCCGTACCTCCAACAACTCTGCCGCCTGCTCTGCCGCATGGGCGCACAGATAGAAGGAATTGCCAGCAATCGCCTCACTATCCACGGTGTGGCTACCCTTCATGGTTGTGAGCACACAGCCCTGCCCGACATGATTGAAGTAGGAAGCTTCATTGGCATGGCGGCCATGACAGCCAGCGAGCTCACCATACGTAACGTCTCCTACCCCGACCTGGGCATCATCCCTGAAAGCTTCCGTCGGCTGGGCATCATCGTTGAACAACGGGGTGATGATATCTTTATTCCCCGCCAGGAACATTACCAGATAGATTCGTTCATCGATGGAAGCATCATGACTATTGCCGATGCTCCTTGGCCTGGGCTTACACCCGACCTGCTGAGTGTGATGCTCGTCACCGCTATACAAGCCAAGGGCAGCGTACTCATCCATCAGAAGATGTTTGAGAGTCGTCTGTTCTTCGTGGACAAGCTCATCGATATGGGCGCACAGATTATACTTTGTGATCCCCACCGCGCAGTGGTCAACGGCCACGACCATGCTTTCCGGCTCAAGGCACGTAAGATGACCAGTCCCGACATCCGTGCCGGCATCGCTCTGCTCATTGCTGCTATGAGTGCCGAAGGTACCAGCACCATTGGCAACATTGACCAGATAGACCGTGGATACCAACAGATAGACCTACGACTTAACGCACTTGGAGCAGCCATCCGGCGTGTGCCTGGCGAAATATTCCATTGAAAATCGTGCATATGATACGGGGTGAAGAAGTAATAAGCATCGGACGTTTCACCCGTCCGCATGGTGTAAAGGGCGAGATAGCGATGACATTCACCAACGATGTCTTCGACCGCACGGATTGTCCTTACTTGGTATGCTCCATGGATGGTATACTGGTGCCGTTCTTCATTGAGGAGTATCGTTTCAAGAGTGAGACGACGGCACTCATTAAGTTTGAACGCATTGACACCGTGGAACAGGCCCGCATCTTCACAGGGAAAGAGGTGTTTTTCCCCCTCAGTTATGTCCCCGAAGACGAAGAGCCTGAATACACTTGGAACAGCTTCGTGGGCTGCGAGGCTGCCGATGACGTACTGGGGCCTCTGGGCATCATTGCGGCGGTGGATGACACTACAGCCAACGTGCTGTTCATCATAGAGCGACCTGGTGGTGGAGAGTGCTTCGTTCCGGCTCAGAAAGTATTCATCAAGGATCTTGACCATGCTGGTAGGAAAATTTTGTTTCATCTTCCCGACGGATTGATAGACTGAACGATGGAAGGAAATAAAAACTCACGGGCGAGTCGGCATGCACTGGCAAAAAATCTGGCTGCAGGCATTGCCATCGCAGCACTGACAGTAGCGGTGCTGGTGTTTACGCCTGTACGCACGCTCCTACCTGGATATCTCACTCCCCAGTCGCGCGAACAACTCGTGACGTTTGCCCTGCGTATGGACTCGCTGGGCGATGCCGTGGCAAAGCAGGATATGTACGTCACCAACCTGCAAGACATCCTGAAGGGAAGGGTACATGTTGACAGCATCGTCTCCATCGACTCGCTGACGGCTCTGCGTACCGCTGATCTTATGGAGCAGACAGAGCGCGAGCGTGAATTCGTCCGGCAATACGAAGAGAACGAGAAATATAACCTATATACGCAGGCATCGCTTGTTAATAGCGTGTCGGGCCTCAATCTCGTATGCCCTGTACTTGGCACGGTGGATGATACCTTTGACCCCGACAACTATCGATATGACGTGGAGGTGGCTGCACTGCCTGGCACACCGGTGGTAGCTGTCACCGAGGGAACTGTGCTCCTGAGCAACTACACAGCTAATGAGGGATACACCATCGTCATACAGCATAACGGAGACTTGATATCTGCCTGTTCGCATTGTGGTATGCTCTTGAAAAACAAGGGCGACAAAGTGCATTCGGGGGAAGCTGTGGCCTCTGTCGGCAATGGCGGCGATGCGAACGTGGCAACTGCTATACACTTTGAAATGTGGCACAAAGGGGTTGCACTCCACCCTACAGCATATATAGCCTTCTGATGGAATCGACAAAGAATAGAAACATACAGCGCGAACAGCGTAAGCGCATCGCCATTCTGGGCTCTACAGGCTCTATCGGCACACAGGCGCTACAGGTCATAGAGGAGCACAGCGACCGCTATGAGGTACAGGTGCTCACTGCCAACAACAATGTGGATCTGCTTGCACGGCAGGCACGGCAGTTCGTGCCCGATGTTGTCGTTATCGCCAACCCGCAACACTACACTGTGTTGAAAGATATGCTGGCCGATCTTCCCATCAAGGTGTATGCAGGAACAGATGCTCTCTGTGAGGTGGTAGCTATGGACACTGTGGATGTGGTGTTAGCCTCCATGGTAGGCTATGCCGGATTGCTGCCCACTATGGCGGCGATACGCGCGGGGAAGGTCATCGCTTTGGCCAACAAGGAAACACTGGTGGTGGCAGGTGAAATCATCACCTCGCTGGCATGCGAGTATCGTGTGCCCATCCTGCCAGTGGACAGCGAGCACTCGGCCATCTTCCAGTGTTTGGCTGGTGAAAGGTTCAGCCCAGTGGAGAAAATATGGCTCACCGCATCAGGCGGGCCATTCCGTACCTGGACAACTGAGCAACTGCAACATGCCACGCGCCAGCAGGCTTTGCACCACCCGAATTGGGATATGGGGGCGAAGGTCACTATAGACTCTGCCTCGATGATGAACAAAGGGTTTGAAGTCATTGAGGCTAAATGGCTTTTCGGACTTAAGCCGAATCAGATACAAGTGGTGGTACACCCACAAAGCATTGTACATTCAATGGTGCAGTTTGTGGATGGTTCGATAAAAGCGCAACTTGGCACTCCCGACATGCGTCTGCCCATACAATATGCTCTCTCCTACCCAGAACGCTGGCAATCATCATTCCCTCGATTGGATTTCACGTCGCCAATGGACCTTTCTTTTGAAGAACCCGACCCTGTGCGTTTCCGCAACCTGGCACTGGCATTCGAGGCCATCGGACGAGGCGGCAACATGCCTTGTATCCTCAATGCTGCCAATGAGGTGTGTGTGGATGCCTTCCTGCACGATCGTGTCGGATTCCTGCAGATGAGTGACATCAATGCCGAGGTCATGCAGCGAACATCCTTCATTGCTGTGCCTACATATGACGATTATGTGGAAACTGACCGCGTAGCACGCGCCATCGCGCACGAATTAATCAATTAGAAAACAATAAATAGCAAACAGTACAACTGCCCATCAATATGACTTTTCTGATCAAAGCAGCCCAGCTGATGCTGGCACTCTCTATCTTGGTGATGTTCCATGAGTTTGGCCATTTTATCTGGTCGAAACTGTTCAAGACGCGCGTGGATAAATTCTATATGTTCTTCAATCCTCGTTTCAGCCTCTTCCGCATGAAACGTGTAGATGGCAAGTTGCGTGTGCGTGTTTTCGCTCCTAATACCGAGGATGCCATCGTGGAACTGAAGGATGAGAATGAGGAGGTCCGCAAGGATGAGAAGGGTAATGTGCTTTACCGTACGATGACTGATGCCGAGCGTGCTGAGCTCCCCGAGGGTGACTGGCGACGCGATCCTGACAATACAGAGTTTGGCATTGGCTGGGTGCCTTTGGGCGGCTACTGTCGTATTGTGGGCATGGTCGATGAGACACAGTCTTCTGCCGACATGGCAGCTGAGCCACAGCGCTATGAGTTCCGTACCAAGAAAGCATGGCAACGGCTCCTCATCATGGTGGGTGGCGTGGTCAACAATCTGATACTTGCCTTTTTGCTCTATGCAATGGTACTGAACCTGTGGGGTGATGACTATCGCCCCTTGCAGGGCAGCAAGTACGGCATGGAATATAGCGACTATGCCAAGAGTTTGGGATTCCGGGATGGTGATGAGCTGTTGCGTACGGACAAAGTGACCTTCACCCGCTACAATGCCGACATGTTGCGTGCTATTGCTGCCGCATCGGAAATTGTTGTGCTTCGTGACGGGAAGGAAGTCCGCATCTCGATGCCTGAGAAAATCAACCTTATCAACCTCAATGCTGACGGGCAGAACTTTGTTGACTACCTGCAGCCCATGGTGCTCGATAGCATCATGCCTGGTGGAGGTGCAGACAAGGCAGGTCTGCAGCGTGGCGACAGCATCGTCAGCATCAATGGCATGGCTGCTGGAACATGGAACCGTTTTGTGGGTGCTCTGGCAAAAATTGCCGCACAGGAAGACGATGGCGACATTGTCAGCCACGATTTGATGGTGACGTTCCTTCGTGGTGGCGAACAGAAAAGTGCCATCGTGCCCACCGATATGGATTTCCGCGTAGGAGTCTATGCACCTGCACTGCCTTATGAATGGCAAACCGATCATTACAGTTTCTGGGCCTCTATCCCTGCCGGCATCCGTTATGGATGGAACACGCTGCGCGGCTACGTCAGCGATTTCCAATATGTATTTACAAAAGAAGGCGCCAAGTCGCTCGGTGGATTCGGCACTATCGGCAGCATTTTCCCTGCACAGTGGAACTGGCACGCCTTCTGGATGATGACCGCTCTCCTCAGTGTCATCCTCGCCTTCATGAACATCATTCCCATTCCGGGGTTGGACGGCGGACATGTGCTCTTCCTGCTATGGGAGGTAATCACAGGTAAAAAGGTATCCGACAAAGTGCTTGATAAAGCGGAGTGGGTGGGATTCATCCTGCTCATTATCTTGATGCTCTATGCCAACGTGAACGATATCTTTAGGTTCCTGCTTTGAAGACGGGATCCTCTTCTATCAATGAATACCTTTGTAGCGGGCTTTTCCCATTCTAGTGTGCAAGACGATGGATATCCATGCGCTGATTACAGAAGGAGAGCATCAACAGCAAGACTTCAAATTTGAAATCTCCAGTGCTTGCAAGATAGCTCGCACATTGTCGGCGTTTGCCAATACCGACGGCGGCCGTCTCCTCATCGGCGTGAAGGACAATGGCGGCATTGCTGGTGTGCGCAGCGATGAGGAAATGTATATGGTACAGGCCGCCGGAGAGGTTTATTGTGACCCTCCCGTCATTTGCCACATGAAGGGATATCGCGTAGAGGGAAAGACAGTCGTTATCGCAGACATCGACCCCGCGATGAACCGCCCTGTGAGAGCCAAGCTCGAGGATGGAAGGTACAAGGCTTTTGTGCGCATTGCAGATGAAAACATCGTGGCATCACCGGTACAGATGGAACTGTGGCGCGATGAGCAGAAAGAGACATTACTGTCCATCACAGACGTGGAGCGAAATCTCCTCCAATTGTTTAACGAAACGCAGTGCCTCACCCTGAATCAGTTCTGTCGTTGTGGACACATGCCGCGTCACCGTGCGATTGTCTTGCTTGCCGACTTCATTCGTTTTGGACTTGTTCGTCAGGACTTTGAAAATCACACATTCCTCTATCGCATGGCGTAATGTTGCGACAAGGACTATTTGCCGCTGTTGCCACTCTACTATGGCTGTCCAACTGTGAAAAATTCGGCATCACAGCAGTATGGATGATCGTGGTCATAGTAAAGACAAATTTTTGTATCATTGTGCCCGATATATAAATTTGGCATCATGCCTTACATCTTAAGTTGTGCATGAGCCTCCAGATTGCTTTCTTACAATGATCCCCTCTGCCTGGTGCTATTTCCCGTCACTACGGGCGACATAGTCCGTGACAGCCTGACAACTCTCATATACAGCGATAATGAAGAGCAACACGATGACCAGCAGAGTAATGGCGGTTTGGGGGGAGGGGAGGGCGATATGTGGCAGAAGGGTGTTTTGCAATGCCTGCATCACTTCCCTCAGGGCTGCAAGTAAGGCAGTACGGTAAGCAACGAGCAATCCAAAGAAGGAGCCCCATACAGCTGCGAAAAAGAGTACCAGCCAAAGACGACGGCCGCGATGCTGAGGCAGATGGGAAACAGTATCGGCAATAAAGGTATCATCGCTAGAAGGGATGTAGAGTTGCTCGAGACGATCACGGAGTAAGAGTTCATCGTATTTCATTGCTGAGAATCTGTTTAAGGTGATTGCGTCCTCTTGCGAGGTGCGACTTGATGGTGCCGGCGGGCCAACCGGTGATGGTGTGTATCTCGCGGATACTTTGCTCCTGCAGATAGTAGAGTGAGATGCAGGTGAGTTCGCCCTCGGGCAGACGGCTGATGGCACGCCGCAGCGCTGTTGCCTCATCATAGCTGATGGCGGGGACGTCGTCGGACACATGGTCGACAACAGCCATCACGGCGGGGTCATCAAGGGAGAGAGTAGCATGCTGACGGGCCACACGGTTGCACCATGTGTTATGGGCAATGCGGTAGAGCCAAGTGCCGAAACCGCTAAGTCCGCGAAACGTGTCAAGATGCTGCCAGGCACGGATGAAGGTCTCCTGGGCCATGTCGTCGCTCAGCATTTCGTCACCACCCGTCTGTACGAGGAAATACCGGCGTACAGGGCGCTGGTACTTCCGCATGAGTTGTGTGAATGCCTGCTCATCGCTGAGCATCACCACACGAGTGACAAGCACAAGGTCAGATTCCATCAACCGGGCGTTATACTCCTGTGGCCTTTTGCATTAGGAGGGGTTTACTTCTTTGCACTTCTTTTCTGCTAGGGATGTAATGATGGTAGCCACGAGAGCCAGAAGGCCGTAGCCAACAAGGACAATGCCAGCAAACTCCAGCAATTGAACATTGAATTCGGCTACGCTGTTATTAGATATCCATCCATCGTTTTCCAGCTGTTGGACATTGGACTTGGCCATGTTTAAGAAGGCAAAGACCAGCATACCAGCACCGATGCCAAGCAGGGAGGCATAGGTGATGATGCGGCTGCGGGTGGTGCGTTCTTTTTTTGTGGACATGAGTGTCTTGATTATCTCGGTAGTGCCGGTATCGGAATTGTTGAATACACCATTGTCGACCATCTTACTGATGAGGGCATTACGCTCCTCCTGCCGACGACGGGCACTGCGGGTGCAGACAAGTACGATGGCCACTGCAGTAGCGAAGAAAGCTACTATAGCAATCATGTCCTGGAAATCATAGAGATCGTGTCTCATTCTGATGGCATCTCCCTCGTACTCAAGTGCCTGCAGAAAGGCCGGATGACGCAGTGAGTCGGGCAATGACTGGATAGTTTCTTGTACGGAATTGGATAGTTCGACTTGCTGTGCATGAAGGTTCGTACATGGCAGCAGCACTGCCAAAAGAAGGATGAAGAAATACTTTTTCATTGTTTTGCTGTTTTAATTGTTATACATTTGTTTGTCCTCTTGGAGGTCTTGCCCATTAGACAATGCCAAGCTCCCATTGGTTGCAAAAACAACGAAAAAACATTCCCACCACCTATATGTGCTTAGGAGTGCCTCGCTTACTCGCGATGTAGCGGGGGAAGAACTACTCTGTGAGTTCGTCGAGGTGGGAGATGAAGTCGTTGAGGATGGCCTCGCGGTTGAAATTGCACTGTACCTTGATGGTATGCATGTTGCCGGGACGCTCGCGCCATTCCAGGCCCTCAAGCAACGGGGCGGGTATCTCGCGCACTTCGGCATACTCTGGGTGCAGGGCGGCGGCTACGCAAGCCATGTCGAAGAGGCTACGCGTGTAGTTGTCGTCTGAGCTGCATTGCTCGAAGAGGTTCAGCAGGTAATCGCCTACGCAGGTGAAGGCACCTCCGGAACGTCCTTCCACAGGTGCCACACGTGTTCCCTTGTCCGCCACTCGTTCCACCATCTCGCGGTGGTTCATGGTGACCTCGCACGTACCCTTCATGCCCTCACTGGAGGCTACAATGGCCATGGTGAAGTCCACACCGCTGTCGATGACGGCATTCACGGAGGGGATGTCGTTCTCCAGGTTGTATTCGCCGGCCTGCGGATAGTTGGAGCCCAGCCACACGACGCGCACGTTGGGGATGATATCCGGCGCTTCGCCCAGCGCCATGGCTATGTTGGTGAGCTTGCCCACGGGGATGAGCAGCAACGGGTTGTCCGGCGTATGGCGGCGGGCAGCACGCACGATGCACTCCACGGCATTCTGACCATCGTAAACCAGGCCGTACTGGTCGAGGATATCTTCGTAGTTGGCGGTAGCACCGGGTATCACCTCGATGTCCTCGCCGAGGGAGCCCATGAGGTCTGCCACGCGCTGCGCCTCGCAGGCTTGCTCGTGGGCATCACCTCCGTTGCGGGTGGCATTGGTGGTGATGGCCAGGATGCGGGCTTCGTCCTGATGCATCAGCAGATAGGCAATGGCGTGCTGGTCGTCGAGCTCGTTGTTGGCATCGCTGTCGAGGATGACATCTATACGATGGTCGGCACAGGCAGACAGGAATAGGACTGCTGCCAGAAGGAAAACGTTGACAATTTTTTGCATGGTGTAACAAGTTATGGGTTGTGGATAGATTGTGCAAATCTCTACAGGTACTCCACAAGTTCGTCATCGGGACGGGAGGCGGCGTGCCTGTCGGAAGGGGCGGCATCATCGGCGGCATAGCCGAAGGGGATGAGGAGCACGGGGCGCATGCGTTCAGGCAGCGAGAGTGCCTCTTTCACCTGTGTAGGGTCGAAGTAACCCACTGGGCATGTGCCAACGCTGAGGTTGGCTGCTTCGAGTAACATGTGGGTGAGCACGATGGAGCAGTCGATATCGCCGTAGCTACCATCGGCGCCACGCTTGCAGGCACGTTCCTCGTCGCAACAGACAAGGAAGGCGTGGGGAGCACCGTACATGCAGGGACTCAGCGCGTTGGCCTTGGATACAGCGTCGGCGGAACGGAGCACGTAGATCTTCTGCGGCTGGCTGTTGATGGCGGTAGGAGCAAGCTTGGCTGCCTGGAGGATGAGGTCAATCTTCTCCTGCTCAATAGGAGTGGAGGTGAAATGGCGTACCGAGTAACGGTCGGCAGCCAGTTGGAGAAAGTCTTTGTTCATAGGAATGTCTGATGGATTGGATAGGGTTTCTTTGGGCGCATGACCACACGCTGCGAGGGTGAGCGACAGGGCCAGTGTGAGGATAAGGGATGTGGACTTCATGATGATGGGGAGTGTTAGATGATATACGATACTTCTTTGAAGGCATAATGCTGAAGGTCACCGTTGTCTTTCAGGATGCGCAGACGTCCATCGGCCTCTACACCCTCGATGATGCCCTCAAACATGCCTTCACTGTCGCGGTAGCGGGCTTTCAGCCCCCGGCGGTAGAGGCTATGGTGATAGGCATCATCGAGCACGGCGGCAGGGAGCATGATGCGCTGCTTGTATGCTTCCAGCACATGCTCCAGCAGGGGCTCACGGGAGTATGCCGTGCCCGTAATTTGGAACAGGGACACGGGGTTGGGGGCATCGCTGTGGAAGGCAGATTGGTTGACATTGAGTCCAACACCGATGAGTGTGCGCAGAATGCGGGTGGCGGTGAGCTCATGCTCTATGAGGATACCGGCAAGCTTGCGATCGCACCAGAAGATGTCGTTGGGCCACTTGATCGAGAAGCGGTTGGCTTCGGCAGGCAGCAGGGAACGCAACGCATCGAGAATGGCCAGACTGGTGGCCTCGGAGAGTGTGAACTGTGCCGTTGGAGGCAGTGGGGGGGAGTAGTGTGCAAGCGTGAAGAGGAGGTTGAGCCCGCGGTCTGACTCCCATGTGTTGCCTCGCTGCCCGCGCCCTGCCGTCTGGTACTCGGCAGTGCAGAGGACATAGGGCTCGCTGCCCCCATGCGTATACCTTTTTAAATAAGTGCTGGTGGAGACGGTCTCGTCGAGAGCGATATGAAGGATGTCGGTCGTCATGTTATCGGTCTATAATGTGCGTCGCTTACGGGTTGTGGTCACCGGTGCTCTGTAGGCATCCACGATATGGGTCACCTCAAGCTTGGTGACAGGGTCGGAGAGATTGCCCACGACGGTGACGATGTCGAACCGTGGGGTGAGCTCCAGCGGATGCTGGAGCACATAGGCTTCGGCGGCGTAGAGGAGGTTGCGACGCTTGCGTGCATCCACAGCGTCGCTTGCGTTAATGACATCTTCGCGGATGCGTGTCTTCACCTCTACAAACACCATATCGCGGCCATCCTGTGCTACGATGTCAATCTCTTTGTGCCCACTGCGCCAGTTACGGTCGAGGATGCCGTAGCCTTTGCTTAAGAGGAACGCCGTGGCGAGTTCTTCGCCGCGGCGTCCCAATTCGTTGTGCTCAGCCATAAATCAGGCAATACGGCGCGAACCGTTGCCGATGACTACATCATATACCAGAGGAGCATGTCCGAACTTCTGCTCGAACCCGGACTTGGCCTTCTCAACGAACTCGGCATACTTCTCCTCTTTCACCAGATTGATGGTACATCCACCAAAGCCACCGCCCATGACGCGGCAACCGGTGACGCCACACTCCTTGGCAAGAACGGCCAGGAAGTCAAGCTCTTCGCAGCTCACCTGATAGTCTTTGCTCATGCCCCAGTGGGTCTCGTACATTTTCTGTCCTACGGTCTCGTAGTCGCCCTTCTCAAGGGCATCGCAGACGGCGAGCACGCGGTCCTTCTCGCCCAGCACATAGTAGGCGCGGCCGTAGTCCACCTCGCTGACGAGAGGCTTTGCCTCGGCAAGCATGTCGTAGGTGACGTCGCGAAGGGTCTCAATGTCAGGATACTTGGGCTTGAGGGCTGCGACGACATCTTCGCAGCTCTTGCGGCGCTGGTTGTACTCGTCGCCGAGCATATGCTTCACACAGGTGTTGACGAGCACGAGCTTATAGCCCTTGGGGTTAAAGGGGAAGTACTCGAACTCCATTGAGCGGCAGTCGAGACGCATCAGGCATCCTTCCTTACCGAACACGCTGGCAAACTGGTCCATGATGCCGCAGTTGCAGCCACAGTAGTGGTGCTCGGTCATCTGGCCTACCTTGGCGAGCTCGAACTTGTCGATTTTGCCCTCGCCATAGATCTCGTTGAGTGCAAAGGCGAAGGTGCTCTCGAGAGCAGCGCTCGACGACATGCCGGCACCCAGAGGTACATCACCTGCGAAGGCGGTATCGAAGCCCTTGACGTCAACACCGCGTTTCTGCATCTCGCGGCATACGCCGAAGATGTAGCATGCCCAGTGTTCTGCGGGCTTGTCCTCTTCCTTAAGGCCGAACTCTACATAGTTGGCTTCGCCATCCTTGGGGTTGATGTCGAGAGCGTAAGCGCGTACCTTATCAAGACCATTCGGCTTGATCTCGGCCACCATGCCCTTGTCGACTGCACCGGGGAATACGAAACCGCCGTTATAGTCGGTGTGCTCACCGATGAGGTTGATACGTCCGGGAGATGCATAGACGGCACCCTCGGTGTGGAACTTCTCTGCAAATGCTTTTCTTACGATAGTGATATCCATTGCTGTGATTTACAAATGATAATAAATGGAGAGCGAAGGGCCGGAGATTCCGAGGAGGATGCCCCAGCCCTGCGCGTTTGTCTGTCGATTACTCTACGGGAATGTCCTTGTTGACGTTCTTGCAACCAATGAGAGCGTAGTAGAGCAGATATGCCAGCATGGCGATGACGAGCCAGTAGCTGACCATATAGCCTGCGTTCTTGGCGATGAGGTTCTGGATGAACGGCATGATACCACCGCCGACGACGAGCATCATGAAGATACCGCTGGCCTGTTCGGTGTACTTGCCAAGACCTTCTACGGCGAGGTTGAAGATGGCACCCCACATTACGCTGGTGCAAAGACCGCAAAGGACGAGGAACAGACAGCTCAGGGGGACCTGAAACATGGCGAAACCATCAGCTGCGCTGTAGCCGGGCATGTTCACAGTGGTGCTCTTCGGGATGAAGATGGCGATGGCTATGAGAATGATGGCCACACTGCTGACAGCAATCATCTGTGTGCGTGTGCTCACCTTACCGCTGATGGCGGTGCTGCAGGCACGGCCAATCATCATGAGCAGCCAGTAGACAGCTGCGATGGCACCACCGATGGCGGCACCGTTGACGGCGATACCGGCACCTTTCTCGGTAGCATCGGCAAGGAAAAAGTTGACTTGTGCGGGAATGCCAATCTCGATACCTACATAGAAGAAGATGGCTACGGCGCCAAGAACGAAGTGACGGAAGTTCCAGGCACTGTGCTCATAGGAGGTGGTGTTGCGCTCCTTGGCGGGCTCAGGAATCTTGACGATGCTGATGATGACAAATGCTACGGCAAAGACGCCCATGGCGATGAAGAGCAGCGGGGCCACGTCCTTCATGGAGGTGCTGCTGGTGACTGTACCGATGAGGGCACCTACAAGCAGAGGAGTGAGCGTACCGGTGAGGCTGTTTAGCGTACCACCCGTCTGGATGAGCTGGTTGCCCTTGTTGCCGCCACCACCCAGGATGTTGAGCATTGGATTGACAACCGTGTTGAGCATGCAGACGCAGAAACCGCATACAAAAGCGCCCAGTAAATAGACGTAGATGGCAGCACCGCCCAGGAAGTCGAAGCTACTGAGGTACTGGATGCAGATGCCGATGAAACCAACGGCAAGAGCAGCAAGCGTAGTCTTCTTGTAACCAATCTTAAGAAGCATCTTGCCGGCGGGAATACCCATGAACAGGTAAGCGGCAAAGTTCATCAGGTTACCTGCCATCTTAGACCACTCATACTGGTTGCCCCAGATGTTGCCAAAAGGTGCCGCCATGTTGGTGACGAACGAAATCATCGCAAAGATGAAACACATGGTAACAATAGCTACTACGTTACCGCTTTTCTTTTTTTCTGTACTCATTGTTTTGAAAATTAATATGAATAATAATGTTACTTTCTCAGGGATTTATTTCTCAACAGAGAACTTATAGACGCTCGTCTGCGTGTAGGTCTCGCCGGGGTTGAGCACGACGGACGGAAAATAGGCGCGGTTGGGGCTGTCGGGGAAGTGCTGGCACTCGAAACAGATGGCGCTGCGCTTGGGGAAGGTGGCACCCTGCCAACCCTCGAAACCATTGTGCCAATTGCTGGTATATACCTGTACACCAGGTTCTGTGGTGTATACGTCCATGCGCCGTCCGCTCACAGGATCCACACACTTGGCGGCAAACGAGAGCTCGCCGGGCTCACGCTTGTTGAGCACCCAGCAGTGGTCATAGCCGGCACCGTTGTGGGTCTGCACATCATCGGCATCAATGCGCTCGCCTACGGTGTGCTCGGTGCGGAAATCGAAAGGTGTGCCTTCGACAGCTGCCACCACGCCGAGAGGGATGGAAGTGTCGTCAATGGGAATGAAGTGATCGGCACTCATGGTGAGCAGGTAGCGCTCAACAGAGGCTGTATCCTTCTGAATGCCACTGAGGCTGAAGAAACCATGGTGGGTGAGGTTGATGATGGTCTTCTTGTCCGTCGTAGCCTTGTAGTCAATAATGAACTCGTTGTCGTCGGTCCAGGTATAGACCACAGTGATATCTACATTGCCGGGGAATCCCTCCTCGCCGTCAGCGGCGGTGTACTTGAACTGCACGCTGTTCTCGCTCAGCCGTTCAGCATCCCATACACGGGCATGAAAACCGGTGGGACCGCCGTGCAAAGCATTGGGACCGTTGTTGATGGCCAGTGTGTATTCCTCGCCATCGAGCGTGAAACGACCCTTGCAGATGCGGTTTCCATAGCGGCCGATAAGGGTGCTGAGGAATGGCTCGTGGCTGTTGACCACATGATCGATGCTGTCGTGGCCCTGAATGACATTGCCTATTTTCCCTTCGCGGTCGGGTACCATGATAGTGCACACGGCGCCGCCGTAGTTGGTGCATGCCAGCTCATAGCCGTTACGATTGGTGAGAATAAACAAATCGGTTTTCTTGCCGTTGATATCCTTCTGGAAATCTGCCTGGTTCAAGCGCGACAGATTGTTGGGATTGCATTTGTTTTCCATTGAATTCTATTTGATGTTAAAAATTAGTATGCAAATATATGCATCTTTTTTTTCTGCTCAAAACATAATTCAAAAAAAAATCCCGCATGGCCTTTTTTTTGTATTTATTGTCTTATTAAAGGATAATATTGTAGCGATTCTCCAAATCTTTCACGAATAGGTCGGGATGTACGAACTGCAGTGTCTGGATGCCTACAACGGCAGCGCCCTCCAGGTTATCGGCATTGTCATCTACGAACAACGTCTCGCTGGGTTCAAGTCCAAAACGGGTGAGCAGGATTTCGTAGATGCGGCGATCGGGCTTGATGACATGCTCCAGCCCGCTGATGACCTTCCCTTCCAGCACATCCATGACGGGATAGTCGTTCATGATGGTCGAGAAGGTCTCCCAGCTCCAGTTGCTGAGACCATAAACGTGATAGCCGGCTGCTTTCAGCCTGCGTACGAACTCTTCCATGCCCGGAATGGGCCCACCTATCATTTCCGGCCAGCGTGTGCGATAAGCCGCAATGGCATCAGCCCACTCAGGATAGGTGGCAGTGAGCTCTGCGATGCCCTGGGAAAAAGGTTTTCCTGCATCCATCTGCACATTCCAGTTCATGGTGCAGATGTGCTCTACAAACCAACGCGCCTGCGCTTCGTCACCGAAGTACTTGTTGTAAAGGTGCAGCGGGTTCCAGTCGATGAGCACCCCGCCAAAGTCAAACACAATGTTCTTAATCATATTTTTCTGTTTTATGTTTAGGAAGGTTCTACTAATTGCTTCCAGCGATTTCGTTCTTTATTAAGAGTGATCTTGTAAGCGTGGAATGTATAGAATCCACCTTTGAGATTTCAATCTTCAATGATTGCTCCATCCCGTTCTGCTGCAGGCCAGTTGACGAGATAGACCCGATGGGTGGCACGTGTGAAGGCGGTGTATAGCCAGCGGTAATACTCCGGTGTACCGATGGTCTCCGGGGGTATCCATCCCCGGTCCAGGAACACCGTATGCCACTGCCCACCCTGCGCCTTGTGGCAGGTAACGGCATAAGCAGACTTGATCTGCAAGGCATTGAAATAGGGATTTCTGCGCATCTCTTTGTATCGCTCTGCCTTCACCGTGATGTCGGCATAGTCTTCCATCACGGCATTGAACAAACGGTCGGCGTCTTTCTTCGTCAAAGAAGGCGCTTCCGACGTCAAGGTATCCAGTAGCACGGTTGCTTCGAGCTCGAAATCGTCGTAATCAGGAAAGTCAAGCGTTACATCCGCAAACCGAAATCCATACATCTCACGTTCGCGCCGGATGCGCCGCACCACAGCCATGTCTCCATTGGCAAGAAAGGTAGGACCTGTATAGGGCTCATTGCCGGCTGCTGCAGCTGCTGCCTCCTGCTCCGTCCAGAAGTAGTTATTCTTCACCACCATGATGCGGTCGCCGGTGGTCAGTTCCTCCTCGCGGTAGAGGATGGTGGCGCGGATGCCGCGATTGTAGATATTGGCATTCTTGTTCGTGCGGCAGATAACGATTGTATCATCATCGCCCACCTGATCGTAGGCATCCGATAGTGTATCGATAAGCATGCTTCCGTTGATGGCAATCACGTCTTTACGGCAATGTAACCTGACGGGTTGCTCGAGCGCATCGAAGTCAGTATACTCGTCGGGCATGCTGAGGTCGGCAACCCGTCGGCGTATGACAGTCGCATTCTCCAGCACTCCCGATAGGTGGCCCTGACGCATGACCTCTGTGAGCTGCACCACCTGTACCTTCAGGCCGTACATCTGCAACACCTCACGTTGCAAGGCGGGGCTCTCTTCCTGTCCCACCGGAGGCAGCTGCGCCGTATCGCCCAGCATCAGCAAGCGGCATCCTTCACCCGAATAGACGAAGGTGATAAGATCATCGAGGAGATGACCGCTGCCAAATACCGACCCGCTGGCGTCGTCGCCAATCATCGAGGCCTCATCGACGATGAATAGCGTGTTGCGGGCAAGGTTGTCGTTGAGCGAAAAGTCAGCATCGTTGGTGAGGCTCTTCTGCCGGTAGATGCGGCGATGAATCGTGTAGGCTGGATGACCGCTATACAGCGCAAATACTTTTGCCGCTCTTCCTGTTGGCGCCATCAGCACCACATGCTGCTTCAGCTGGTCGAGCGTCTTCACCAAAGCACCTACCAGTGTCGTCTTTCCCGTGCCGGCATAGCCGCGCAGAAGGAAAGCTTCCTTAGATGACTCTGATGTCAGGAAGAGGGCGATCTGTCCTATTGCTGCAGATTGTTCTTCGGTCGGCTTAAAACCGAAATTCTCCCTTATTTTACCTTCTATGAAACTATTTATCATATTCTTTGAAAGTTTTTTTGCAAAAGATGATGGCTTTTCAAACAAAAAGTCTTACTTTTGCGGCTACGAAAGTAATCAAATAAAAAATAACTGCAATGAAAAAAGTCTTAAATGTTGTTATGTTGCTCTGCGCGCTGGGTCTTGCGTACATCTGCGTAGGCAGTATCATGGGTACTATCAACTTCTCCAAGGAGCGTGCTGCCAGAGAGAAGCAGGTCATTGCCCGTCTTATCGACATTCGTTCGGCACAGGTTGAATTCCGCAACCAGAATGGCGGTCAGTACACCGACAACTTTGATCAGCTCATCGACTTCGTCAAGAACGGTCAGATTCCTTATGTCATGAAGGTGGGTGAACTCAACGACAACCAGCTTGAGAACGGCATGACGGAGATTAAGGCCACAGCCATGATTCAAGCTGCCCGTGCTGCCCAGAAGCCTGCTGAACAGAAGAAGCTCTGGCAGGCACTTGTCGATGCAGGTCTGGCTACCGCCAATGAGGAGGGTGGTTACGATCTTCTCTACAGCCGCGACACCTCATGGGTGGCTGTTCTCGACACTATCTACCCCAAGGGATTCTGCGCCGACTCACTGCGCTATGTTCCCTTCGGCAATGGCGCACAGTTTGAGCTGGCTGTAGGTTGCGATTCCAGCAATAAGTCGGGCACGAAGATTTATCTCTTCGAGGCCAAGACACCCTACACCGTCTATCTTGATGGCATTAACAAGACGGAGCTCGCCAATATCATCGATGATCAGGTTAAGCTTGACCGCTACCCGGGTCTCAAGGTCGGTGACGCCCAAGTCGGCAACAACAATGCTGGCAACTGGGAGTAATTCATTCACCTGATATTTTTTCAACGTGATTGATTTCAGCCGGTCGGCGCAGTACACATTATCCATCCGCATTTCCGCGGATGGATTTTGTTTTGCTCTCCATCATCCCGAGAACACAGAGGTGTATGCCTATATGCCTTATGAGATAGATCCTGCGGTACCTATCCTGGCTAATCTGAAACGTGCCAAGAATACACTGCAGTTGTTGGAATACACGTATGGCCGTACGGATGTGCTCCTCGCAGATGCACCCTACACGATGGTTCCTGCCGAATATTGCCAACCCGACATGCTGCATGACATCTATCTGCAGAACTTCCCTTTTACATCCTCGCACAGCGATGTTATGTGTGGGGATGTCTGTGAGTGCCGTATAAAACTGCTGTATGCTGCAGACAAAGCATTGCTGCATGGGGTAAATACATTGTTTCCCGAGGCTACAATCTGTCATTCGGTACAGCCTTTGCTCGCATTCTTCATTGGCCAGAGCACGCACTCATTCGTGGTGAACCTTCATGAGAAGAAGGCAGATCTCCTCTTTATCGACGATGGGTATCTGAAGTTCCTCAATACATTCGTCAATGTCACGGCTGACGATACGGCCTACTATATATTGGGCGTCTGGCAGATGTTAGGGCTGTCACAGACTGACGACATGCTGTACTTAGCCGGAAAATCATCCGACACACGTGCCCTGATGCATACTCTGGAACGTTTCATCCGTCGTACCGAGTTCCTTCTTCCTGTGGATGTGTTCCATGGTACAGAATTGGCTCGCTTGGATGGTGTGCCCCTGGACCTCTGCGCACAGGTGTCCCTATAAGTGCAAACAGCATCGGCTTCGTTTTCATTATCATAGCATTTTTGCCCATGAGAGTTGTTGGAGGAAAATACAAGCGCCGGCGTTTTGATGTCCCTCATACGTTCAAGGCACGTCCTACTACCGATTTTGCCAAGGAGAACCTGTTCAATGTGCTTAGCAATCGGGTTGATTTGGAGGAGTGTGACAATGTGCTTGATCTCTTTGCTGGCACTGGCAGCATTGGATTAGAGTTTGTATCACGTGGGTGCAGAAAGGTCATTTCTGTAGAAAAGGATTATGCGCACTACTCGTTTATCAGCAAAGTGCAGCATGAAGTGGGTGATATGGCATGGCTGCTGCTCAAGGCGGATGTTTTCAAATACCTTGAGCGCTGCAACAGCACATTCGACATAATCTTTGCCGATCCGCCCTATGCACTTGAGCGGCTGGGAGAAATTCCGGATCTTATCTTTGAGAAAAAACTATTGTCGGCCAACGGCTTACTTATACTTGAGCATGGCTCCGACTACACTTTCACTACCCATGCCCATTTCCTGCAAGAGCGGGAGTATGGCAGCGTGCACTTTTCATTCTTCACTGCACAGAAAAACTGCTCAGACAATTGTTGACGTCTGTCGTACTTTCCGTTATGAGGGCATAGGCTTTCCTATGCCTTCAGAGAATGCGCTTTTCCTGTGCGCGCCATCTCTCTTACATCGGCCCTCTTCCGCCGCCAAAGCCTCCGCCGGGACCGCCAAAGCCTCCTCCACGACCACCTCGTTCGCCATCATAATCTCCGCCGCCCATAGGCCGTGCCATGCGCATGTCCTGACGTGCCTGTTTGTCGCCGATAAGGTTCAGCCGATAGATAAAGTGCGCCAGGAAATAGCTGTGGATGTTCATGCTTTTCGAATCGCTATGGCCTGTGGCTGTCACGTTACGGTTTACATCACTGCGCTGCCCGAGAATGTCAAAGAACTGCAGCTGGAGTGTGGCAGCGTTCTGCGCCAGAAAGCTCTTGGATACAGTAGCGTTCCAAATCAACTCATTGGTGTTGTAGGTCGGATCGCTATAGCCTCGGCGGCTGTTCATGGTGATGCTCGTGTTTAGCTTGATATTCTGCCAGGGAATATCCATGTTGGTTTCCGGACCGTAGTTGAAGCTCCATGTACTCTGTTTCAGATCGGGCTGAACTTCGTTCAGGGCATAGTTGTAGTTGAACGATCCCCGCACGCCTACATCCATCCAATCGTTGCGATAACGTCCATTCAGTGTTTCGCCGAAGTTCATGCTATGTGTGGTAGCCAGCGGATACTCCCCGCCATACTGTTCAATGCTGCCTGTGCGCAGGTAACTCTCGTGGTGCTGGTAGCTGGCACGGGTACCGGTACTGACGGTGAAGTGTTGGTTCTTGAGTGCCGTATTGTATGAAAAATTCCCACTGATGTTCCAGTTGCTCCAGAAACCATCCAGGTTGGTGGGCTGTGAGATACGTCCACCCGTCTCCTCGTTATAGATGGTCTTCTGTACGATGCTGTTCAGCGTGTTGCCCATATTGAGGCTGGCATTGGTGCCGCTCAGTTTTTCTGCGTTTGAATCCTGATACTCCAGACGCAGACTGTTGTTGAAGGTCGGCTTCAGTCCAGGGTTACCGCGTGTGATATTCATCGGGTCGCTGTCGTCAGTAATGTCAATAAGCTGTGTCAGCTCTGGCTGCGAACTGCGGCCGCGATAATTGGCGCGGAGGCTGCGTTGCTTGGTGAAGCGATAGCGGTAGTTGAGCGTAGGTGTCCAGTTGAATACAGTACGCGTGGTGTCAATATCGTGTCCCATATATTGCTGGTTCATCTTACGCGTCTGAGGCAACAGCGAGAGACCCACGTTGAGGTTGTACTTATCGGTCACACGACGTAGCTGCACTGTGATATCCTGGTTGATATTCTCATCGCGCGAGAAACGGCTCAACGAGTCACTCTTCCACTGCTCATAGCTGTCCTCCCATAGCCACTCAGGCTCTTCCCAATTGGGTATATAGGCAGGCAGGTTATAGGTTGACCGGCGGTTGTCGCGATAGCTATAGTTGAGCTGGTAACTGAGCTGCAGGTAGGTAGCAAGGGCAAGAGGCTCGCTGTACATCACGCGTCCGCTCATGTTGTAGCTCAGCGAAGGTGTGCTGTTGAACCGGTTGATGATGGACGTGCTGTCGTTGCGCTGGTAAAAACGTGTGAAGGAGTTGCTGCGCGAATAGCTCTGCCCTTCGGTATACCCTCCGTTGGCACGCAGGGTGAGATTGCGTCCCTCTGTATTCATACGACGGGTAAACTGGATGGAAGCATTCACCGATGTGCTTTCATTCTCACTGTTTGACTCGCGCCGTGCCCAGTTGATACGGCTGGCATCTGTCCATGCAGAATCCAGGGGCTGCAGGTCATCTTCGTCAAGATCATACAGGCGGTCAATGGTGGCATAAGGATCTTCGTTGAAGGTTGCCGACTTGCTGGCCGACGTGCTGCCGCTTTGGTTGTAGTTGAAGTTGGGACGGATGATGAGGCTCGTCATAGAGTCGGGGCGCCACTCGAACTGGAAGTCACCACTTGCGCGAAGATTACTGTTGGCATTGGTGTTCCAATTGTTTGAAAAGGTGCTGTTCATCTCGTTCAGAATCGTTTCACTGCTTGATTCGTTCTCGTTGTGCGAACCTCCGGTGCTGAAGTTTGCATTTCCACCCACCTTGTATTGATACTGTCCTTTCCGCCATTCCTCGCCGAAGTTCTTTGCCATGTTGAAGCCTGCGGATGTGTTCTGGTTCAAGCCCACGTTTCCACCCGTATTTCCGGTGTTGGCAAACACGCTGTACTGCTGCTTGCGTTCAAAACGGTTCATCATGATACGCCCGCTGTAGAGGTCACGGACATCAAAATCATTGGATCTCAATGGCTGGCCATAGGCACCATCAAAGTTCCCTATCCATCCCTGCATCATGTTGCGTTTCACTTCCAGGTCCAACACGAACTCCTCTTCGCCATCATCGATGCCTGTCTCGCGGCTCAGATCGCTCTTGCGTTCGTAGTTCTTCACGCGTTTCACGATGTTCGCCGGCAGGTTTTTCATGGTGAGCTCGCGGTTGTTGCCGAAAAACTCTTCACCACCCACCAGCAGCTTGTCGACGGTGCGTCCATTCACGGTGATGCTGCCATCGTCACTCACCTCCACGCCAGGGAGCTTTTTCAGCAGTTCTTCTATCACACTGCCTTCCGGCACACGGAATGCCTCCGCATTGAACATCAGCGTATCCTCCACCATCTGCACCTCGGCGATCTGTGCCTCTATGATAGCCTCTTTCAGCATGATGGCATCACTCTTGAGCCTGACAGTGTCCATCTGTATGCTTTCGGTGCGCTTATCCACGGCAAAGGGAAGCTCCTGAGTGCCATAGCCGATATACGAAACTTTCAGAATATAGTTGCCTGTGCGCACGCGTTTCTGCAGTTCGTAGTGGCCATTGTTGAAGGTGACTACACCCTCTACGAAAGCACTGTCGGGGAGCTGGAGCCACTGGATGGTTGTCTGGGGTATCGGTTCATTTGTTTCATAGTCCAGCACCATTCCCTGCACATTCACTGTGCGTTGCTGCTGTGCCATTGCGGACACGGCCAGCAACGTACATATTCCCATAAAGGCAAACTTACGTATCATATTGTCAATGTCGTTGTCAAACAAAAGATGCTTGCAGTCTGCAGGCATCCTTTTTTTGACTCAATTCAAGCAGAAAGGTTTAAGGTGGGTTTTATAAATTCCACGTTTGCAAAATAATTCTTGGTAGTGGAATTGTGGAGATTACCATAACATACGGATGTCTTTTGTCCGCGTGAATCCTTTTGCTGAACATAATCGCATAAAAAAACCGCTTTTGCAAGCGGCTCTTTTGTACACCCTCAGGGGTTCGAACCCTGGACCCACTGATTAAGAGTCAGTTGCTCTACCAACTGAGCTAAGGGTGCCTCAATACATTTCTGAAATGCGGTGCAAAGGTACTGTATTTTTTTGTGTTTGCAAATTTTTTGGGCTTTTTTTTGAAAAAAAAGCGTTATTTTCTATTAAGTCTATCCCAATAAGTGCATACAAGTGGTGTTTTACAATATAATGATGGAACAAATCTACGCTTTCTGCTCGTCTCTTGAAGGAATGTTCTGCAATTCCATTATTAAGCGTTATTATGTAAACGGGAAATTTATAGAACCTACCTTATTTGGAGCTAGCTATTGCTGAGAGTGGTGTGTTGATGGAGGGATAGCACGAATGTAGGGTGTACGTTTCCCACAGTCATCATATACCGATGGCTATGGCTTAGTGGCAAGACCGTTTTGCCGTAGATTTCGCAGCGTTATCGTGCGATGGCTTGGACGGTTGCATCACCAGGGCGGAAGAGGTAGCCGGTGGCGGTGCCTGTTCCGTAGGTCTTCCATTCGATATGGCTCCAGTCGATCTGGTCGGTATGTTGGGCAAGTGCTACGTGGGGGATGGCTGAACCGTTCCTGACGAAGATTGCGATGGGAAGGGTATCGCCTGCGGCCTTCCATTGGGGAATGTCAATGGTGTGCCAGCCGGATGTGTACACCTTGCCTGTCTGGTAATCGGTCCACGAGTCCTCGCCTGGGAGGTAGATGGTGCGGGTGGCCGATGATTCGAGCATTGGCGCCACAAGCATCTGTGAGCCGAACATATATTCATCCTCGATGAGCCATGCGCAGGGGTCATCGGGATATTCAATGAGCAATGCACGCTGCATGGGCAGCCCCTGCTCCGTGCAGAGCTTTGCCTGTGCATAGACATAGGGCATGAGCTTGTATTTCAGCTCTGCCGATTGCCGGAAGAAATCCATAAACTCTTGTCCTTCGGAATAGCTCGACTGTCCATCGGTGTACAGCCAAGGTTCTGTCTCAACGCCATGTATGCGGGAGTGTGAGGTGAGGAAGCCGTAGGGCAGCCAGCGGCGGTAGAGTTCTTCGGGGGACTTGGTGACGAATCCGCCGATGTCGTTGCTCCAGAAGCAGAAGCCGGACATGCCCAGTGACAATCCTGCGCGGAGTGAGCCGAGCAATCCCGTATTGGTTGTGCAAGCATCACCGCCCCAGTGCAGTGGGTAGCGCTGCGAACCGGCCCATGCGGATCGGGCCCAAATGATGCCTTCGCCGTTCACCTCGTTGATGGCTTCCCAGGCCGTCTTGTTATAGCGCACGGGGTACAGGTTGTGCTCGTAGAGTCCGGTCTTACTGTTGCTGTATAGACCATTATACAAGGGCGCGCCCTCGCCGAAGTCGGCCTTGATGACTGCTACCCCTTGTCTGATGAGGCCTTGGAGTTTATCGGTGTACCACTGGCATGTTGTCTGATTCGTGAAGTCAAGCACGGCATCTTCATACGGCAGCTGTCCGTTCGGACTCTTCACTGCCATACCTCCTTTCACGAGTTCGTTGAAATAGCGGTTCTTGGGTGTGAAGTAGGGTAGCTGCCAGAGGCATGTGTGGAAACCATCCTTCTTCAGGTCACGGAGCATTTTGACAGGATCCTTGAACCCTTTCTTCGAGAATTCATAGTCGCACTGCCAGTCCACTTCAAACCATCCGGTGTCGAAGTGAATCACGTCAGCCGGAATCTTGTTCGCACGCAGTTTGTGCGCCACGTTGCGCCCTTCTTCCTCGGTGAAATACGATATGCGCGACATCCAGGTACCGAACGACCAGAGTGGGGGCAGTGTGGGCTTGCCGACAAGTTCGGTGTATTCGTTCAGGATCTCTTTCGGCGTGCCCAGCATGATGAAGAGGTCGGCATTCTCGTCGCCCATGAACAGCCGGGTGGTGCCGATGTATGAGCAGCCGAAGTCAGTAGTGACGGGCGCTGAGGTGTGCATGAAGATGCCATAGCCACGGTTGGAGAAGAAGAAGGGAATGGGCTTGTACATGTCGGGTGTCTCGGGCCCTTGCGGATCGGTGACGAAGAGGTTGAGCTTATGTCCTGCATGGTTGAGCTCTGCCGGGCATTCTCCGCAGCCATAGATTCGTTCGCCGGGTGCAAGGGCGAATACGGGCTCAATGGCACGGCTGTTGTCGGCGCCGCGCTTCATCCACATGAATGGGTGCGTCTTCACCTGCGTCGAGTCGTTGTCGGCGAGGGTGCGGGTGTGTGTCAGCTCCTTGCCGTTCTTGTCCTTGACGACAAGGCGCCAGGGATATTTCTGTATCTCGAACGAGCCTTCGCTGCTCTTGTAGATGACGGCCTTGCTGTCTTCGGTGACTGTCCATTGCGAACGCCCGTCGGCAGGCTTCTTTACGAGCATCACCTCGTCGTCGTAGTCGTCCTTGGGCAGGATGGGTGAGGTGTAGACGCGTATTCTCACCGTGCGGCTGTTGACCGGCTCTACTGTGAACTGCAGCTCAGGGCTTTGGTCATAGGCGGGGCCGGGGAAGTCGAGGTTCTCCAGGGGGATAATCCACTGTCCGTTGGTGTTGAATGCCTGCCGGGCGTGGAGCTGCTGGCGTGCCCACTTGATTTTGCCGATACCTGTCGCGGTATCAAATGCTGCAAGGCTGTCGGCCGTAAAGTAGGTGTTCGACATGTCGGCGAACTGCTGACTCATATCCATTGCCTGGCTCAGCAGATACTGTTGTCCGTTGTTTGTCGTCAGCTGTGCAAAGGTGCCCATGCTTATCAAGGCTCCCAGGACGGCAAGGGTTGTCTTCTTCATGACTGTTGGCTCTATTTATTAAGGAATTTTGCCAGTGCATGTATGAGCTCGTCGATGTCGATGGGCTTGGCTATGTGGTCGTCCATACCGGCATCGTAGCTCTTCTTCTTGTCCTCCTCAAAAGCGTTGGCGGAGAGGGCGATGATGGGCGCTTTGAGGCTGGGTATCTTGGTGCGGATCTGGCGTGTGGCCTCATAGCCGTCCATGATGGGCATCTGGATGTCCATGAGGATGAAGTCATAGTAGTTGGGTCCGTGGTTCAGCACGGTGTCCACGGCCTCCTTGCCATTTTCGGCTGTCTCCAGCTCGAGGCCGTAGATCTCCAGTATGGCTTCAGCGATCTCACGGTTGAGCTCGTTGTCCTCCACCAGCAGGGCCTTTTTGCCCGAGAGGTCAATTTCTGTGATGTCGTCCTGTACCGCGCTGACGTCGGCACCTTCCTCCTGACTGCAGAGGCGCAGAGGCACGGTGACGATGAACGTGGAGCCCTCGCCCTGCTTGCTGCGGCAGCTGATTTCTCCCCCCATCAGCAGGGTGAGTTTGCGGGCAAGCGACAGTCCGAGTCCTGTGCCCTGTATGCCGCTGACGGTGGAGGTCTCCTCGCGCGCGAATTCCTCCCACATGCGCTTCTGGAACTCCTCGCTCATGCCAATGCCGTTGTCCTCCACCTCGAAGCGGTAGATGCCCATGGTGTCGCCTCCTCCTTCGGTCTGCGTCAGCCGTGCCTTCACATGACCCCCGTCGGGGGTGTACTTGATGGCATTGGAGATGAGGTTCACCAGCACGCGCTCCAGCCGCGGCTGGTCCATATAGACGTAGCGATCGCGGATGCCGCTGGTGTCGAAGCTGATGTGGAGGTCTTTCTGGTGACGTGCTCCGCTCATCACCGGCTCGAGGCTGTTGTAGATGTCCTCGATGTTGGTTTTCTCTTCGTTCAGCTTCACCTTCCCGCTCTCGATGCGGCTCATGTCGAGGATGTCGTTGATGAGCGAGAGGAGCATCTTGCCGCTCATCTTCACCTTCGCGAGGTAGTCCTGTACCTTGTGCTTGTCGTCGATGTTCCCCAAGGCCATATCGGTGAAGCCGATGATGGCATTCATGGGGGTACGGATATCGTGCGACATGTTGAACAGGAAGTCGGTCTTGGCCTGGCTGGCGGCCTTGGCCTTGTCCAGTGCGTCCATCTCGCGTTTGGTCTCGGCGTCTACGTTGTGGAAGCCGGCGATGACGTGGCTGTCGGATTTCTCGTCCTTGACGAACTTGGCCTGATAGTAGGTGACCTCGTCATCGACGAGGATTCTGAAGTTGACGAAGTAGGCGTTGTCCCTGTTGACGGCTTCGCGCACAATCTCGGGGCGTGTGGCTTCAAAGAACCCCTTCCGGTCGTCGGGGTGCATGAGGGTTTCCATAAGCCGGCTCAGGCGTACGCCGAAGTCGGTGATGTCTGACCAGCCAGGGATGTGCTTCTCGAACATCGGGTCAAAGCGGTAGTGGTGTTCGGCAAAGCCTTCGTCGTAGGAGGCATACACCACGCAGCCGAAGTCGTCGGACAGGCCGGTGATCACGGCCATGTCGCGGTCTGCTGCCTGCTGCTGTTCCATCTGGGCACGTATCTCCTCGTCTTTGTCGGCGAAGCCCAGCGCCACAGATTGGGGATTTTCCTCATCGCCTACCTTCACGAACTTCATCTCGCAGTAGTGTCCTTCGGAGTTGAGATAGGTGGTGATGAAGGTTTTCTTCGTGCTGAGCTCCAGGAGGATGTTGTAGATGGAACCTGCCCCGAGCATTTTCTCTTTGTCACTTGGGTGAACCAAAGTGCCTACATACATCTTGAAGGCTTCGCTGTAGCGGATTCCGCTGCGGAAGACTGTACCGAACGATGACTCCGTCTGTTCGTTCATCGTGTAGGTGTCGAGTTCGTCGGTGGTGAGGTCGATGTAATAGACCGATGAGTATTCGGAGGCTAGGATCTCGATGATCTCGATATTGCGTTTGAGTTTTCTCTCCTCTTCTTGGCGGGCGCGGAGCTCGGCATCTTTGTCGGCGAAGCCTAGGGCCACGGCGGTGGGGATACCTTCGTCGTTGCCCACCTTCACGAACTTCATCTCGGAGTAGTGCCCCTCGGAGTTGCGGTAGGTGGTGAGGAAGGTTTTCTTCGTGCGCAGCTCCTTCATGATGTTGCCGATGGAACCTGCCAGCAACATCTTGGACTTGTCCTCGGCAAGTACGAGCTTGTCCACATACAGTCTGTATGCCTCGGAATAGCTGATGCCGCTGCGGAACACTGAACCGAACGAGGTCTCCGTCTCGGCGTTCATCGTATAGGGGTTGAGGCCGTCGGTGGTGAGGTCGATGTAATAGACTGACGTGTACTCGGAGGCGAGGATCTCGATGATGTCGAAGTTGCGCTGGCGCTCCTCTTCTATCTCCTGTTCGTGACGGATCTGCTCGTCCTTCTCGGCGAAACCCAGGGCCACGGCCTTCGGCTCGTCGGTGTCGCCACCCACCTTCACGAACTTCATCTCGGAGTATTTGCCATCGGCCGAACGGTACTGGGTGATGAAGGTCTTCTTCGAGCGGAGCTCTTTCTTGATGTTTTCGATGGAGCCTGCTCCGAGCATCATGGCCTTATCCTGCGGGAAGATGAGCCTGTTCACATAGAGCTTGAATGCCTCGGAATAGGTGATGCCGGAGTTGAAAATCTGTCCGAACTCCGACTCTGTCTCGGCATTCATCGTATAGGGGGTGAGGTCATCGTTGGTGAGGTCGATGTAGTACACCGACGAGTACTCGGAGGCGAGGACCTCGATGATCTCGAAGTTCTGGTTCAGAATGGCCAATTCCTTCTCCCGCTGCCGGACTTCGCTGTTGATGTTCTCCACCGCGATGATGATGTGTGTATCGTCGGGGGAAGGTTTTACCGCCCTCATCGCATAGTAGGTGTGCCTGCCGTTAATGGTGAGTCGGTACTGGCTAAGCATTGCCGAACCCAGCTTCAGCTTCCTCAGCAGTCTTTCCTTGTTGATGAATTCCAGTATGGGGCCGCGGTCTTCGGGCAGCGTCACCATGTTGAGGTTGGTCACGCATTCCTCAAAGAAGTGGCTGCCTGTCTCCTCCAGCAGATGCTTGGTGTAAGAGTCTTGAGCGTGGAAATGGACGTAACTGTCGTCGCTGGTGTCGACATAGTAGATGCTGTCGTATTTCTCGCTCAGCGCGTTGGCGATACTGGAATAGCGTTGTGCGTTCAGCTCTTCTCTGATCTGTGCGTCCTTGTCGGCAAAGCCCAACGCTACGGCCTTCGGCTCGTCGTCGTCGCCACCCACCTTCACGAACTTCATCTCGGAGTAATGTCCCTCGGAGTTGCGGTACTGGGTGATGAAGGTTTTCTTGTTCAGGAGCTCCCTCTTGATGTTGTCGATGGAACCTGCGCCGAGCATCATCTGCTTATCGTCGGCGAAGATGAGTCTGTCCACATAGAGCTGGAACGCCTCGGAGTAGGTGATGCCGGAGTTGAAGATCTGTCCGAACTCTGACTCCGTCTCGGCATTCATCGTGTAGGGGGTGAGTCCGTCTGTGGTGAGGTCGATGTAGTACACCGACGAGTACTCGGAGGCGAGGATCTCGATGATGTCGAAGTTGCGCTGCTTCTCCTCCTCTATGCGGATTGATTCGCGGATTTCCTCGTCCTTCACTGCGAATCCCACGACGACATTGTTCACCGGGTTGGAATCGCCGGTGCGGACACACTTCATCTCGCAGTACAACCCCTTCTCGTTCTGATAGATCAGCGTGTAGTAACTTTTGTCTTTCAGTTGCTCCCGCATATAGTCGGCCGAAAGTGCCCTGGTGAGAGCCGCCTTGTCCTTGTCGCTGCAGGCTCTTGTCACATAAGCGTTGACAGCCTGGGTGTATGTCATGTCTGCGAAGGCATTGCTTCCGAACTTGCCGGTAATCCTCTTGCTGTTGTTGTAGGGCATCAGGAGGTTGTGCTCGATGTCGGCATAGTAGATGGAGGAGTATTCGCTGGAGAGCGCCTTGACCACAGCATAGTACCGTTCGTTCTCCAGTTCGCGCTGTTTGGCCTCCCGCACTTCGTCGTCCTTCTCGGCAAAGCCCAGCGCTACCGCCTTCGGTTCGTCGGTGTCGCCGCCCACCTTCACGAACTTCATCTCGGAGTATTTGCCATCAATGGAGCGGTATTGGGTGAGGAAGGTCTTCTTCGAGCAGAGCTCCCTCTGGATGTTCTCGATGGACCCTGCGGTGAGCATCATCTGCCTGTCGTCGGCAAGGATGAGCTTGCCCACATAGAGCTGGAACGCCTCGGAGTAGGTGATGCCGGAGTTGAAGATCTGTCCGAACTCTGACACCGTCTCGTCATTCATCATATAGGGGGTGAGACCGTCGGTTGTGAGGTCGATGTAATACACCGACGAGTACTCGGAGGCGAGAATCTCGATGATGTCCAGGTTTCTCCTGAGGATGGACTCTCTCTCTTCCGTCTGTCTAACCTCCTCGTCAACGTCCTGAAATCCGATAGCCACATGGTCAGCGTCCTTCCCTCTGATCACGTACAGCTTGCAGTACCGGGCGTAGCCTTTGGTGATGTCTGTGAAGACAATCTTGACCTCAGGAGATGCCTCCATCCGGTGGCGTATGCTTTCCGCATCACAGATCCAGTCAATCTTGGATCTGTCTGCCGGCAACACCCCTTCGGCGAGATACTGGTTGGCCACATCGGTGAATGTCTGGCCTTCGGGATAGTCTGCCTGTAGGTACTCCTTCTGCTGAAGGACGTTCCAGGTGTTGTCCTTCAAGTCGATGAAATACGCCGATTCGAAGGTGCTGAGGAAGTAGTCTGCCAAAAGCCTACTCTGCTCGTTGTCGTGAATGGCTGCAAACGTTTCTTGATTTCTTGTCATGATAGCGTAAATAATTCAGTATTAGTTATTTACCCCCCCCTATGCATAACAAGGAGACGGAAGAATGGGATTTTCAGATTTTCAAACTTTTTGCTTTGGATATATTTTTGACGAACTGAATGCGTTCGAATCGGGCGGCGCCTTCGCGGCCCGAGGCATCCAGCAGCCCGGTGAATGCTGCGGGACTTGCGTAGTCGTGGCGTTCCATCCAGGCTACCAGGTAGTCGTACATCTCGCGGATGGCACTTGCGCCCTGGGTATATAAGGGCGAGCAGACCTGTCCGGCCACTGCACCGGAGAGGAGCACTTTGACCAGCGCCTCACCGTCGCACACGCCGCCCGATGCCATGATGGGCATGTCGGGCACGCCGGCGGAGGACAACGCTGTCCAGCGCATGGTGTTGTAGATTTCTGTAGTGCCCGTCATCACCTGTCCCATCTTGTAGCAGACCTCTTCGACGTTGATGTCCACGGGGCACATCTTGTTGAAGAGCACCACGGCGGCGGCACCTGCCTCGTAGAGGGCAGCCACGAGCCGTACGGCATTGGTCAGGCAGGAGCCCACCTTGACGAAGATGGGGATGTCGACGACACTCTTGACGGCCTGAAGGATCTCGACGTGGCGCGTTTCCATGTCGCCATACTGGTAGTCGGCAGCACTCTCGAGGCTCATCACGTTGAGCTCGAGGGCATCGGCGCCGGCATCCTGGAACTTGCGGGCATAGGCGGGCCATCCTTCGGCATTGACGCAGCTGACGCTGGCAATGACCGGGATGGTGCACAGCGCCTTGATGTCCCTGATGATGTCGCAGTATTTGTCAAGGCATTCCTCTTCGTGGTACTGAGCAAGGTATTCGTATTGCTCCGCGCGGATGGACGAATTGGTGGCAGCATACTCGGCAAGAATCTCTTCCTGGAATATGGACTTCATGACGATGGCTCCTGCTCCTGCCTTCTCGAACGAGAGACATGACTTGGGCATGATGGAGAGTGAGCAGCTCGCCACAACGATGGGGCTCTTCAGTGCAAGGGTTCCGATATTGACAGACGTATCCATTGGGTAAAGGGTCGTTTTGTTCTGCAGCATTCTTGTTAATCATTACATAATCCCTGAGCCATAGGTGTGCTCAGGACCTTTATCATGCCCACATCTCGCCTGCTCTTATGCTGCAAATGTAAAAACAGGTAAAACGATGGAATAACGTGGCAAAGATACGAATAAAATTTGAAATCACAGCATTTTTTGATGTTTTTTTCTAAAACCGGTGATTGTTGGTGGAGAAATCATCTTTCGTCTCTCATCTTTCATCTTTCGTCTCTCGTCTCTCATCTTTCGTTTTTCTTTTTTCGTCTTGAACTTTCCCTCATTCGTCATTCTTTTTCGTTGTTCTGAGTTGTTCGTTTCGGGGTTGAAGTTGTTCATTGCAGGGTTGAAGTTCTTCGTTCGTTGGGGGATGAGTGCTTTTCTGTCCATCGGCAGTGCGATTTCCGGAAATCGCCGTTCGTTGCACACAAAAGAGAAGCCCCCCTATATATATTATACCCCCTTTTTTCGTTTTTGGAGGGGTTAAAAAAGTTACGAGCGCCAAATAACGCGTAACATGGTGGCCCTCTGCGAGAAAGAAGTTGAAAAAATCGTAACTTTTTTGCTCAGGTTCGCAAATGCGCCGAATTTACATGATTTTATGCCTGATTCTGTAGAATGCAATAGAAAAAAGGAAAGGTCCCCACATTCCGGAGGGCCTTTCCTATATATATTATGTCTCAGCGTTCCGTTTTATTCCTCTACGGCAGCCTGCGCGGCGGCGAGGCGGGCGATGGGCACGCGGAAGGGTGAGCAGCTGGCGTAGTTCATGCCGATCTTGGCGCAGAACTTCACGCTGCTGGGCTCGCCGCCATGCTCGCCGCAGATGCCGGTGCGCAGTTCGGGACGAACCTCGCGGCCCTTGCGGATGGCATACTTGATGAGCTTGCCCACACCCTTCTGGTCGAGAACCTGGAAGGGGTCGACCTTCAGGATCTTCTTCTCCAGATAGACGGGGAGGAAGCTGGCGATGTCGTCGCGGCTGTAGCCGAAGGTCATCTGTGTGAGGTCGTTGGTGCCGAAGCTGAAGTACTGGGCCTCGGTGGCAATGCGGTCGGCGGTGAGGGCGGCACGGGGAATCTCGATCATCGTACCGATCTCGAACTCGATCTCGCAGCCGTACTCGGCGAATACCTCCTTGGCGGTCTTCTGGATGATCTCCTTCTGCTGCTTGAGCTCATAGAGGATGCCGATGAGGGGCACCATGATCTCGGGCATGGGGTTCTTGCCTTCCAGCTTCAGCTCGCAAGCGGCGCTGAGGATGGCACGGGTCTGCATAGCGGTGATCTCGGGGAAGGTGATGCCCAAGCGGCAACCGCGGTGGCCGAGCATGGGGTTGTTCTCGGCGAGGCTGGCAACGCGCTTCTGGATGGTCTCGATGCTGACACCCATCTCGTCGGCCATGGTCTGCTGACCGGCCAGATCGTGGGGTACGAACTCGTGGAGAGGGGGATCGAGCAGACGGATGTTGACGGGACAGCCGTCCATAGCCTCGAGGATACCCTTGAAGTCGGCTTTCTGGTAGGGGAGGAGCTTGGCGAGTGCCTTCTCGCGGCCTTCGACAGAGTCGGAGAGGATCATCTCGCGCATGGCGATGATCTTCTTACCGTCGAAGAACATGTGCTCGGTACGTGTCAGACCGATACCCTTGGCGCCGAAGTCACGTGCTACCTGTGCATCGTGGGGCGTGTCGGCATTGGTGCGGACCTGCAGCTTGGTGTATTTGTCGCAGAGGTCCATGAGGGCCTTGAAGTCGCCGCTGAGCTCGGCTGCCTTGGTGGGCACCTTGCCGGCATAGACCTGTCCGGTGGAACCGTTGAGGGAGATGAAATCGCCCTCCTTGTAGGTGACGCCTTCGATCTCTACGGTCTTGGTCTTGTAGTTGACGTTGATGGCACCTGCGCCGCTGACGCAGCACTTGCCCATGCCGCGGGCTACGACGGCAGCGTGGCTGGTCATGCCGCCACGTGCGGTGAGGATACCCTCAGCGCTGGCCATACCGGCGAGGTCCTCGGGAGAGGTCTCGAGACGTACCATCACCACCTTGTGTCCGTCCTTGTGCCATGCCTCGGCATCATCGGCGTGGAACACGATCTGTCCGCAGGCAGCGCCGGGGCTGGCGGGGAGACCCTGGGTGATGACCTTGGCCTTCTTCAGCTCGTTCTTGTCGAATACGGGGTGGAGCAGCTCGTCGAGCTTCTGGGGCTCGCAGCGCAGGATGGCGGTCTTCTCGTCGATGAGTCCTTCGCGCAGCAGATCCATGGCGATCTTCACCATGGCAGTACCGGTGCGCTTGCCGTTGCGGGTCTGGAGGAACCACAGTTTGCCCTCCTGCACGGTGAACTCCATATCCTGCATGTCGCGGTAGTGGTTCTCGAGCTTCTCCTGGATGGCGTTGAGCTGTGCATAGACCTCGGGCATGGCCTCTTCCATCGAAGGATACTTGGCTACGCGGTCGGCTTCGCTGATGCCGGCACGCTCAGCCCAGCGCTGGCTGCCGACCTTGGTGATCTGCTGCGGGGTGCGGATACCTGCTACAACATCCTCGCCCTGAGCGTTCACGAGATACTCACCGTTGAAGAGGTTCTCGCCAGTGGCGGCATCGCGGCTGAAGCATACGCCGGTGGCGCTGGTCTCGCCCATGTTACCGAATACCATGGCCATGACGCTGACAGCGGTGCCCCACTCATCGGGGATACCTTCCATCTTGCGGTAGAGGATGGCGCGCTCGTTCATCCAGCTGCGGAATACGGCGCAGATGGCGCCCCAGAGCTGTACGATAGGATCCTCGGGGAAGTCGCTGCCCGTCTGTGCCTTGATGGCCTTCTTGAAGCGTACAACGAGCTCCTTGAGTTCCTCTACGCTGAGGTCCTTGTCGAGCTTTACGCCACGAACGGCTTTCACCTCTTCGATGATAGCCTCAAACGGGTCGATATCTTCCTTGTTCACAGGCTTCATGCCGAGAACGACATCGCCGTACATCTGTACGAAACGGCGGTAGCTGTCATATACGAAATGGGGGTTGCCGGTCTTGGCCACCATAGCCTCGGCAACGGCATCGTTGAGACCCAGGTTGAGGATCGTGTCCATCATGCCCGGCATGGAGGCGCGGGCACCCGAACGTACGGAGACGAGCAGCGGGTTCTCGACGCTGCCGAACTGGCAGTTCATCAGCTTCTCGATATGCTCGACGGCAGCATCTACCTCGTCGCGCAGCAGGGCGGTGATTTTCTCCTGACCTACCTCATAGTATTCGTTGCAGGTGTCGGTAGTGATGGTGAAACCGGGAGGGACAGGTACGCCGATAAGGTTCATTTCGGCAAGGTTGGCACCCTTACCACCCAGTTGCTCGCGCATCTGCGCGTTTCCTTCGGCCATTCCATTGCCGAAGAGGTAAACTCTTTTTTTCTCCATAAAAACGTCTAATATTTTTGTTGAAATATGTTTGGTATCTTCAAAAAGCGCGCAAAATTACATATTTTATATATAAGGGGCAACTATTCACTGTTTTTTTTCACATAAACGCATGAAAAAGGCTACATTCGCTTGTCAATTGTGCAGAAAAGCTGTAAATTTGTCGCCTAAATCGTCCGTATGGATAAATGTAGATTCGCTTATGAAAATTAAACACGCTGTCATCCTTGTTTCCGTCGTGCTCCTTACGGCGGTGTCGTGCAAAGGTCCTGTAGAGAAAGTGTCCGAATGGCCCTATGTACTCTTTGCCGGTGACTATCCCGACCCCTCCATCTTTGTCGATGGGAAGGATTATTACATGACGTTCACCGCCAACTACTGGTTGCCTGCCCTGCCGATATGGCATTCGACAGATATGGTGAATTGGGAGCATATAGGAAATGCCCTGGAGAAGTACATCGGTACTGTATGGGCTGCCGACATCCAGAAGATTGACGGACGTTACGTCATCTACTTCCCCGCCGGCCATGAGATTTATGCCGTCTATGCCGATGCGATGGCCGGTCCGTGGAGTGACCCTGTCAGCCTGGGTATACATGCCATCGATCCCGGTTATGTGGAAAACGAGAGCGGTGCACGCTGCCTTTACGTCAATGGCGGACGCATGACCGCCCTTTCGTCCGATGGCTTGAGCACGGTGGGCGAGCTGCGCCAAGTGTATGACGCGTGGCCCATTCCCGACACCTGGGAGGTGGAGTGTGAGTGCCTCGAAAGCCCCAAGCTGATGAAGCACGATGGCTGGTACTACATCGTCTCTGCTGAGGGAGGCACCGCCGGTCCTGCCACCAGTCATATGGCGGCAGTACACCGCAGCCGGCAGATAGAAGGTCCTTGGGAAGCATCGCCCTACAACCCTGTCGTGCACACTTGGAGTGCCGACGAGGAGTGGTGGTCGAAGGGCCACGGCACCCTGTTCGCCGATGTCGACGGGCAGTGGTGGATGGTGTACCATGCCTATCGCAAGGGCTACCACACGCTGGGCCGACACACATTGCTCGAGCCGATGACATGGACGGAGGACGGGTGGCCTGTGGCAGACTCTACGGCTGTGCGGAAACTGCCTAAGCGGCGCACGACACCTGCCCTGCAGTGGCAGTCGTGGCGTGGCAACGAGGGCCTGCGGGCAGCCGTCACGGGCGACACCTGCTACACCTTCACCGCCCATGTGGACATCAGTGGCACGACGGAGAAAGCGGGTGTCATGCTGAGCTATAACAACAACCACTTCACGGGTTTAACGATAGATAAGCATGAATTGTGTGTATGGCACGATGGCCAAAGGGCTGCCATGCAGCACAACGAAGTCGGCGAAAGCCTGTATGTGCGTATCGTCAACGACCGCCAGCAGGTGACAGTGGCAGTAGGCAGTGATGTCAAGCACCTGCAACCTGTGGGAGGTGTGTACGATGTATCGGAAATGCATCATAACAATATCGGTGGCTTCATGTCGCTCCGTCCGGCTCTGCGCCAACCCTCCGGATGTGTGATTGATGACATCAAGTACGAACCCATAGCCCATTAAGCCTACCTATGAAAAAAGAAGTGGCTGCTTTCCTGTGCCTTTGGTCACTGTTTTCTGCTGCGCAGAACGTGACGGAAGGGTACGTCGATATCTTCCCCGATACATGGGTAGCTACCGATGGTGTGGGGCGCACCATGCCCGGTGCTGATGAGGCTCCCCTGAAGACCGATCGTGACCGTACGGTGGGAATCTTCTATATCACCTGGCATACGCAAGACCTGCACAACGATCAGCCCTACAAGGCCGACGTGTCGCGTGTCCTCGACGAGGATCCCGGGGCTACCCGCAATGCCGACAGTCCCGCGTGGACCATCGGGTCGTACCACTGGGGCGAACCGGAATATGGTTACTTCCTCAGCCGCGATGCGTACGTCATCCGGCACGACATGTCCATGCTGGCCGATGCCGGGGTGGACGTGATCATTCTTGACGTCACCAATGCCGTGTGCTATTGGGAGGAGTGGGAGGTCATCTTCCGCGTGCTGACCGAGATGAAGGCCGAGGGCAACCGTGTGCCGCAGTTCTGCTTCTGGGCTTTCAACGGCAATGTAATCACCGTTGTGACCCAGCTCTACGAGCGCTATTACAAGACGCCGCGCTACGAGGACCTTTGGTTCTGCTGGGAGGGCAAGCCTCTGCTCCTCTATAATGCGACTCCCTCGGTGGATGCCAATCCCGGAGGAGGGCAGAAGGATATAACAGACTATCCACAAGAGATCAAGGACTTCTTCACCCTGCGCAATATGTGGTGGGGCTACAATACCTGGGCCGGTCGCCCCTATGTAGGCACGGAGGATAACTGGTGCTTCGGCTATCAGCTCAACGATACGGCCGTCTATCACCGCACTCCCCAGCAACGTGCCGCCACCCATAAGGGCCGGTACGAAGAGTATGCCGTGACGCCTGCCCAACATCCGATCTCCATCGTGGGCAAGAGCTGGCGAGGGGCGGAGCCTGCCCTGGACGAGAAGGATATGCCTGTTGAGGCCTGCGTACCCGGTACCGACCATCCAGTGCCGCAGCCCACACAGTATGGCATCTACTTCCAGGACCGTTGGGAGGAGGCCTTGCAGGTCGATCCCGACTTCATCTATCTCAACGACTGGAACGAGTGGACGGCCGGCAAGTACCGCAACGGCAAAGACCCTTCGGGCGTGGCCGATATGCAGGTGAACTTCCTGGGGCGGCCTGACAACCCCTTCTACTTCGTCGACCAGTACAATGCGGAGTTCAACCGTACCATCGCTCCTATGAAGGGAGGCTATACCGACAACTACTACATGCAGATGGTGCAGAACATACGCCGCTACAAGGGTGTGCGTGAAAGGCCCGTCAGCCATGGACGGCACCGCATCGCCATCGATGGTGCCTTCGGCGATTGGAAGGACATCGATGTGGTCTTCCGCGACACACGCGGTGACATCATCCATCGCGATCACGATGGTTATGGCGACCTGCACTACATCGATGACAGTGGGCGCAACGACATCGTCAGCTGCCGGGTGGCTGTTGATGGCCCATCGCTCTGCTTCCTGTTGGAGACAGCATCACCGCTCGTGCCGACCGCCTTCCCCGAGGACCTGTGGCTGTTGATAGATGCAGATGGCGATGCCTCTACCGGATGGCATGGCTATGACTATCGTGTGGGACATGCCGTTGCCACCTCACCTGCTGTCTCCTTGATGCGCTATGCGGATGGGGAATGGCTTACGGAGGATGACGCGGAGTGGGCTGGCGATGGTTGTCTTCTTGAGCTGCGTCTCCCCCGGAAACAGCTCGGTCTGAACGGACGAACCGTTACTTTCGACTTCAAGTGGGCCGACAACCCCGCCTGCGTGGACGACATCATCTCCATCTGCACATCGGGCGATGCTGCTCCCAACCGCCGTTTCAACTACCGCTTTGAGTGGAAGAGGAGGTAACCAAAGATAAAATTTCAGCAAAAGCGGACGTGGTATCGAATTATTGCGTACTTTTGCAGTCCGATAATGAACCAATTCCCTATGAGCCGAAAGAATAAGGAGCTGCCTTTGCTTGAAAAGATCACCATCACTGATGTGGCTGCAGAAGGCAAGTCGCTGGCGCGTGTGGACGACAAGGTGGTGTTTGTACCCTTTGTCGTACCCGGTGACGTGGTGGATCTGAAAGTGCGCCGCGTCAAACACTCCTATGCTGAAGCCGAGGCGGTGCATTTCCATACGCTCAGTCCGCTGCGCGACGAACCGTTCTGCCCGCATTTCGGAATCTGCGGAGGGTGCAAGTGGCAGTGCCTGAAGTATGAGCAGCAGCTGAAGGCCAAGCAGCAGCAGGTAGTGGATAACCTTACCCGCATCGGCAAGGTGGAACTGCCGGAGGTGATGCCTATCTTGGGCTCAGAACGTACGCGCTGCTATCGTAACAAGCTTGAGTTCACCTTCTCCAACAAGCGCTGGCTCACCTCCGACGAGATGGCCATCCTTCCCAAGGATGCTCCCCGTGATGCAGCTGCGGGATTCCATATACCCGGCTGCTTCGATAAGGTGCTCGACATCAGCGAGTGCCACCTCATGCACTCCCTAAACAACCGGTTACGCAATGCCATCCGCAGCTATGCCGTTGAACATGCGCTCACCTTCTTTGATCTGCGCGAACAGACAGGGCTGCTGCGTACGATGATGATCCGCCTGGCGGAGAGCACTGACGGTTCGCTGCGTGAGGTGATGTTGCTCGTTCAGTTCTGCAGTCTTACCGAACCGGCAGACAAGGAGATACGTCTGGCGCCGGCTGAACTCCCCGAGGAGGGACGTGCCCTGCTCCAGTATATTGCCGACACCTTTCCGGAGGTTACCTCGCTGCTCTATGTTGTCAACAACAAGCAGAACGATACGTTCAACGACCTGGAGGTGCATACCTTCAAGGGCACCGACTTCATCATTGAGGAGATGGAGGACCTGCGGTTCAAGGTAGGTCCCAAGAGCTTCTATCAGACGAATACCCGGCAGGCCCTCAATCTCTATCAGGTGGCGCGCCGCTTTGCCGGGCTCACAGGCACAGAGCTCGTCTACGACCTCTACACCGGCACCGGCACCATTGCGAACTTTGTGGCTCGTCAGTGCCGGCAGGTCATCGGCATCGAGTACGTGCCCGAGGCCATTGAGGATGCCCGCGTGAATGCTGACCTCAACCACCTCGACAATACGTTGTTCTATGCCGGTGACATGAAGGATATCCTCACCGACGCTTTTGTGGCGGCACATGGCCGGCCCGATGTCATCATCACCGATCCTCCCCGTGCGGGCATGCATGGCGATGTTATCGATGTCATCCTCCGTTGTGCCCCGCAGCGTATCGTCTATGTCAGCTGCAATCCCGCCACGCAGGCACGCGACCTGCAACTGCTTGATGCAGGCTATCGTGTGGAGGCAGTGCAACCCGTGGATATGTTCCCACACACCCAGCATGTGGAGAATGTGGTGCTGCTTGTACGGAAATAAAGGAAATAAAGAAAAAAAAGAAAAACGGAAAAAAGGAAAAAAGGTTCATCTGACAAATGCGTAGTTAAGGACTATAAAACGGAAAAAAGGAAAAACGATATTCACCGTAAACCCAATACAGCTATGGAAAAGAAAAACAGTGGACTTCTGGCGGCAGCTCTCATCATCGCCGCTTTCGTTTTGGGATGGGCATTGAAAATGCCCGTCAGCGCACTCAAGCAATATGACCGTACGGTGGCTGTGCGCGGCCTGGCAACCCGTGAGGTGAAGGCCGACTATGCCATCGCTCCCTTTGCCTTCAGCCTCCTTGGCAATGACCTGCAGGACCTCTACCGTGAGGTGCAGCAAAAGAACAAGATTGTCATCGCTTACCTCAAGGCTGCCGGCATCACCGACGATGAGATTACCGTAGGGTCCCCCTCCTTCGAAGACCGCCGTACCTGGGATAACAACAGTGGTTATATCTACCAGATGAGCAGTGTTGTCACCGTGGGCACTACTAAGGTGGACAATGTCATCGATCTGAAGATGCGTCAGGGTGAGCTCATGGAGAAAGGTGTGGCGATGTCGGCTGACAACTGGCAGCATGCTGCTACCTACAGCTTCAAAGGACTCAACGACATCAAGCCTGCCATGATTGAAGAGGCTACCAAGAGCGCTCGCGGGGCAGCACAGAAGTTCGCCGACGACAGCGACAGCAAGCTGGGCAAAATCAAGAGCGCCACACAGGGACAGTTCTCCATTTCGGACCGTGACAGCAACACTCCTTACATCAAGGATGTGCGAGTCGTCACCTACGTCGATTTCTATCTGAAGGACTGATAACATGGGGGATGGACGCTCAGACAGCGGACATTCCGGAACGAACGATGATTTATCTCATAGTATAAAAGAGAACGACTATATCACATAGTATAAAAAAGTAACGATTATATCTCATAGTATATATAAAAAATGAAAAAGATTCGCGCTGCCGTCGTTGGTTACGGCAACATAGGCAAGTATGCTTTGCAGGCTCTGCAGGCTGCTCCTGACTTTGAGGTGGCTGGTGTTGTGCGCCGTAAGGGGGCTGATGATTGTCCGCCGGAGCTGGCAGGGTGTCCCGTGGTGCGTCACGTCACTGAGCTTGGCGATGTGGATGTGGCTCTTCTTGCTATCCCTACGCGTAAGGTCGAGGAATATGCCCTTGAATGTCTTGCAGCGGGTATCAATACGGTGGATAGTTTCGACATCCATGGTCAGATCGTCGACCTGCGCCGCACACTCGATACTGCGGCACGGGCAGCAGGCAAGGCCTGTATCCTCTCCGCTGGCTGGGATCCGGGCAGTGACAGTATTGTGCGCACGCTGCTTCAGGCGATTGCTCCCAAGGGGCTCACCTATACCAACTTCGGGCCGGGCATGAGCATGGGGCACTCGGTGTGTGTACGCTCCAAGGAGGGTGTGCGTGATGCCCTGTCGATGACCATTCCCAAGGGTGAAGGGGTGCATCGCCGCATGGTGTATGTGGAACTGGAGGTGGGCGCCTCGCTGGAGGCCGTTACGGCAGCAGTGAAAGCTGATCCTTATTTTGCCTCTGACGAGACGTATGTGTTTGCTGTAGAGAGCGTTGATGCTGTGCGCGACATGGGACATGGCGTGAATCTGGTGCGCAAAGGTGTGAGCGGCCAGACGCAGAACCAGTTGTTTGAGTTCAACATGCATATCAACAATCCTGCCCTCACCGGTCAGGTGCTGGTGTGTGCAGCCCGTGCCGTTGTCCGTCAGCAGCCCGGTGCCTATACGATGATCGAGGTACCCGTCGTTGACTACCTCCCCGGTAACCGCGAGGACAACATACGGCATCTGGTCTGACGGAGTACAAAAAAGACTGCCAATAAACGGCGCACGCTCCTATAATGGGGGTGTGCGCCGTTATTATGCGTATGGGTCAGATGGTGCCGTTTTTATGCATATACGAGAAGTGGGGGGGGGGTTTTGTAAGGGACAATATATATATGGGGGAGGGTGGGGACGGGCCACACGCCGGGGTCTGTGGT
>R16__coassemble_887_pt1 | contig 139103 bp, 110 predicted proteins | sample R16__metabat2_high_PE_017 | metagenome-assembled genome bin R16 | reverse complement strand
AACACATTCTCGGCCCGATTTTTTTTGCGTAAGGTGTTGCGTAAGATGACCGCTTTTTTGCCATCTTACGCAGTGTCCTCTATTTTTCGGACTTGTTGGTTTGTGTGTTCAACGTGTTGATATACAGGATAAACATGTTGCGAAAGCGAAAAAGCAGGCGAATTTTCTCTTTTTCTTTGACGAAACTTTAAAAAGAAGGTTTTTTAAAAAGTCCTTTTATCGGCTTTGTGAAAAATGTAGGCTTTATTTCTTCAAGTATGCCTGGCTGGCATCGTCGTCGGTGTATGCGCGGTCGGGTGTTTTCAGGTTTTCCAGCACTCCACTTCCACCTTCGGCGGCCTTGAGGAGGGTGGCTGCAGGACAATTGCCGGAGAAGCCTGCGTGAAGGCCGTACACAAAGGACTCGAGCGGGCTCCCTTCCATACACTCGATGGCGGTCTGCGAGGGCACCTTACCGGAATACCAGAACACGAAACAGTCGCTGAGGTTGGCACAGGCTCCCCGTCCGAGTTTGAAGCCGGTGGCGAACTGGTCGCTGTAGCAATAGTCGAGCCAGTTGTCGCCCTGCTCGACGATGAAGCCGCAGCTCGACGCGTACTCCTGCCCCTCGGCGAAGATGTAGAGCGGATGGATGTTTCGCAGCACGTTGCCCGCCGTCTTGCACCACACGCCTACGTGCACCGAGGCAATGCGCATGTTGGTGAAGGTGTTGTCCCACCCCTCGATGAGTACCCCTATGGAGCCAGGCTCGTCGTTGCCCACGATGTTCACATCCACGATGTCGGCATCAGACGACCCGTTGTTCGCACCCCGCTTGATGTGGATGCCTATGCGCACATGCTTGATGGATACGTGGTTGATGCGTGTCTCGCGGCCCGAGTCGATGGAGATGCCGTCGGCCTTGCCGCTGCCGTCGAAGATGCCTCCCTCAATGCCGTAGTTGCTGCCGTTGAGGGTGATGCTGTTGTAGGGATGCTCGCCACCGAGCCGGATGAGTGCGCCCCCCTCTTCGGGCCAGTTGTCGGCAGCCTTCACTATGGCGAAGTTGGCCAGCACGAGATGCACGGCCTTGGTAGGGTCGGCAGGTGTCAGCAGCGAGTGCGACAGGAGGTAGGTGCCGTCGGGAAAGTAGATGGTGCGGTTCGGGTTATCATCGATGAGCTGCTGCAAGGCGTCGGCTACATCAACACTTCCATCGGCGGTCACATAGTCGGTGGCGATGATGTGGACGTGGGCTGCGGCAGACAGGACGAACGAAGAAAGAAGGACGAGTAGCAGACCTGTCCGGTGTGTGCGGACGCTGCGTGTGGCGGGGTTTGTGGGGGTGATATAAGTCATGGTGTGTGTTGTGTGTATAGTGTGTGGTGATCAGTTGTCCTGCGTGATGGTGCAGTGGGGGTAGGGGATGTCGATGCCCTCGGCATCGAAGCACTCCTTGATGCTCTTCAGCAGATCGCACCGCATGCTGAAGGCATCGCCCGTGGTGGCTGCCCATGCCCAGGCACGGAGCTGTATGGACGAGTCGTCGAGCGACAGCACCTTCACCTTCACCTGCGGCACGCCTGCCTCGCGCTCCTCGGCGGTGCGGTGGTCGATGAGCAGAGGGTGCGCCATCACCACGCCGCGCATCAGCGCCATGGCACGGTCGAGGTCCACGCCGTAGCCCACGCCTACCTCCACGAAGGCACAGGTGGCCGCATCGCCCGACGAGGAGTTGATGAGGGTGGCGGTGTTCATGGTGCTGTTGGGCACGTAGATGGTGCGGTTCTCGGCATTCACAATCACGGTGTGGCGCAGCGTGATCTCCGTCACCGTGCCCACTACGTCGGCATTCACCTGCACATGGTCGCCCACACGGAAGGGCTTGCTGATGATGATGAACAGGCCGCCGATGAAGTTCGACAGTGCCTCCTGCGAAGCCAGACCTACCGCCGCCGCCAGGATGCCCGCACTGGTGAGGATGGAGTTGCCCAGCTTCTCCATGCCGGGGATGAGGACGAGGATCGACGAGAGGGCAACGACGTAGATGGTGGCCTTCACGATGCGCTGGAAGTAGCGGCGGCTGGTGGCGTCGAGCACCGTGTGCTGGCGGCGCGACGCCCTGGCAAACAGACGGCCCGTGACGAGGATGAGCAGGTGAGCGATGACCAGGATGATGAGCACCTTCACGCAGAAGATGATGGGATCCTCGAGCCGCAGACCGAGAATGCGATGGTTGAGAAACTGTTTTATGTCCATGACATGGGGTTTTTCAGGAAAATGTTTTGTACCTTTGCACGCTCACTTGCCGCAAAGGCGCGGCAAAGGTACTGAAAAATGATGAATCCACTGCAGATAATCGCAAAATATTATCCTGCCGACGATGCGCTGCGCCGCATGCTGCTGCAGCACAGCCGCGCGGTGGCCGACAAGGCGCTCGCCATCGCCGCCGCCCATCCCGAGCTGCACCTCGACACTGCCTTCCTCGAGGAGGCCGCCCTGCTGCACGACATCGGCATCTTCCTCACCGATGCCCCGGGCATCCATTGCCACGGCACACAACCCTACCTGTGCCACGGCTGGCTGGGTGCCGAGCTGCTGCGCAGCGAGGGCTTGCCACGCCATGCACGGGTGTGCGAACGGCATACCGGCACCGGCCTCACCGTGACACAGATTGTGCAGAGCGGATGCCCGCTGCCACACCACGACATGCAGCCGGTGACCCCGGAGGAGCAGGTGGTGTGCTTCGCCGATAAGTTCTACTCCAAGACACGGCTGGACGGGGAATACACCGTGGCACAGGCACGCAGCAAGCTCGAGAAATTCGGGCAGGACGGACTCGACAAGTTCGACCGCTGGTGCGAGGAGCTGCTCTGACTAAACACCCTCGCGGAGGAAGTCGAGCGCCTCGTAGAGCACCTCTTCGCCTGCCGTGACATCCAGATAGGGGCTGCCGACATCGGCAAGCAGGGCTGGCCGGATGACACCGGGCGAGGGGTTCTTCTTGTCGTGCTGCATGAGGCGGTAGAGGGCGTCGTAGTCCCTGCAGGTGACAGGGCACGACCCGAAGCCCTCGCGCAGCAGCCGGCTGGCGGTGCGCAGCGCAGGCAGGGGCAGGCCGCAGAGGACGTGGCTGAGGTACAGCTCGGCCACCATGCCCCAGGCAACGGCTACGCCGTGCGGCACACCGGCACCCCTCGCCAGGAGCAGCGACTCGATGGCATGGCCTACCGTGTGGCCGAAGTTGAGCGCGCGCCGCACAGACTGCTCAGTGGGGTCGCGGCTGACATAGTACTCTTTGATGGCTACGGTGCGGGACAGCTGGTCGCAGGTGATGGCAGAGGCATCGCGCAGGGTGGTGAGCGCCTCGAGCTCGCACAGTGCCGACGATGGGCTGTCCGGAGCAATGAGCACGTGCTTGCACATCTCACCCAGTCCGCTGAGCAGCTCGCCCTCGGGCAGTGTGGCGAGGAATGCCGGACAGACCATCGTGTGGAGCGGTAGGTGGAATGCGCCCACCTCGTTCTTCAATCCTGCATGGTCGATGCCCGTCTTACCACCTGTCGCCGCATCGACCATGGCGAGGAGGGTGGTGGGGATGTTGATGTAGGAGATGCCGCGCTTGAAGGTAGCGGCGGCAAAGCCCCCGAGGTCGGTGACCACGCCGCCCCCCACGCACAGCAGCAGGCTGCGGCGCGTGGCACCGCGCTGTGAGAGCGCTTCCCATACGGTGGACAGGGTGGTGACGTCCTTGTGCTCCTCACCGGCAGGTATCACGATGGCGGCATCGGTGGCGGCAGCCGGCAGACAGGGCACCAATAGGGGCAGACAGCAGTGAGCGGTGTGGGTATCGGCCAGCACGAAGAGCCCCTCGTGCGGCGTGTCAGCCAGCGTATGCGTAAGCAAGGCTGGCAGGTCGGTGGTGATATGTAGCATATTAGTCGTCATTGCAGACAGGCGATGCCTGCCCGGTGTCTGTTTTCAACGTTGCGAAGTAGCCAAGCTTATAAAGCTTGAAGAGGAAGAGCGAGGGATGTGTGCCCAGCAGCTGGCGCTCGAGGACGGACCCGTGACGGGTGAACAGGGTGGCGGCAATGCCGGCGAGGTGCAGCCGCTGGAGCAGGGCGTAAGCACTGAGCACCGAGGAGTAGCCCCGGAGGTCGGCACGGAAACGGCTGAGGCTGCGCAGGGCGGCGCGCGTCTTCTCAAGGTACTGCGCATTGCTCTCCAAACCGAGGTGGACGAGCGGGTTGTCGATGTGCAGCGGCGTGATGCCCCGCTCGGCCAGCGCCCGGCCGAAGAGGGTGTCCTCATGGCCATATTCAGCGACCCGCTCGTCGAAACGGATGCTGAGGAACAGCTCCCTGTCGATGAGGAAGTTGAAGGGTGTGAAGTGCTCGCAGGGACGGCGCTGCCGGCAGCGGGCTGTGCGGTGACGGTCGGCACGACGCTCGTAGCGCCAGCGCAGGCTCACCGCTGCCGAGGGCATCGTGGCGGCATGGTGCAGTCCTCCGCACACTACGGAGGCAGCCCCCCTCTCGGCGGCCGACAGGTAGTCGCGGAGGAACGTGGCGCTCTCCACACCGGCGTCGCAGTCGATGAACAGCAGCCACCGCCCCACAGCCTGTTCGGCAAGGTGGTTGCGGATGCGGGCTCGTCCCAGACGGAGCTGCTCGTCGTCGGCCACAAGGATCTCGTAGCGCACGCCAAGAGCCTGTGCTTGCGCGTCGAGGTCGCGTGTGAGCTGGCTGACGTCCCACCGATAAACGGGTATGAGTATCGACAAATCCATGAAGAAGGGATTTTTTTGAAACTTTTTTGAAATTTTGTGCGAAGGTAGCGTTTTTTCTTTATATCTTTGCAAATAATCTACAAAAAAATGGCATGGAACCGCTGGCAGAACGCATGAGACCCCGCACGCTGGACGACTACATCGGTCAGCAGCACCTGGTGGGCGAGGGCGCCATCCTGCGCAGGATGATCGAGAGCAACCATATATCGTCGTTCATCCTGTGGGGACCGCCGGGCGTGGGCAAGACTACACTGGCACACATCATCGCCAACCGGCTCGAGAGCCAGTTCTATACGCTGAGCGCCGTGACAAGCGGCGTGAAAGAGGTGCGTGACGTCATCGAGAGTGCGAAGAAAAACCGGATGTTCGCCAAGCACAACCCCATACTGTTCATCGACGAGATACACCGCTTCAACAAGTCGCAGCAGGACTCGCTGCTGGGGGCGGTGGAACGCGGCATCGTGACGCTCATCGGTGCCACGACGGAAAATCCCTCGTTCGAGATTATACGTCCGCTGCTCAGCCGCTGTCAGTTGTATGTGCTGAAGCCCCTCGACAGGGACGACCTGCTGCAGCTGGTGGAGGGCGCCATACACAAGGATGCCTATCTGAAGCACCGCACCATCGAGCTGCGCGAGACAGATGCCATGCTGCGCTACAGCGGCGGCGATGCGCGCAAGCTGCTCAACATCCTGGAACTGGTGGTGGAAGCTACGCCCGAAGACCCCGTGGTGATCGACAACGAGATGGTGAACGTGCGCCTGCAGCAGAACCCCTTGGCTTACGACAAGGATGGCGAGATGCACTACGACATCATCTCTGCCTTTATCAAGAGCATCCGCGGCAGTGACCCCGACGGTGCCCTCTACTGGCTGGCACGTATGATAGAGGGCGGCGAGCAACCCGAGTTCATCGCTCGGCGACTCATCATTTCCGCCTCGGAGGATATCGGGCTGGCCAACCCCAACGCACTGCTCATTGCCAATGCGGCTTTCGATGCCGTGATGAAGATCGGATGGCCCGAGGGACGTATCCCCCTGGCTGAGGCGACCATCTATCTCGCCTCCAGCGCCAAGAGCAATTCAGCCTATATGGCCATCGGTGCAGCCCTGGAGGAGGTGAAGAGCAGCGGCAACCTGCCCGTACCCCTCCACCTGCGCAACGCACCCACGAAACTGATGAAGGAACTGGGCTACAGCGACGGCTACAAGTACGCCCACGACTACGAAGGGCACTTCGTGGAACAGCAGTTCCTGCCCGACGACCTTGACCCACTGCACCATCCCGGCGGTGGGGCACACTTCTGGCAACCGCAGCCCAATGCAGCCGAAGACCGCCTGGCCGAACGGATGCGCACCCTCTGGAAAAACCGCTATTGACCTCAGATATTACTTATATATACTTATGTTTAATTCCTTATTTTCTATGAAACGCACAGAGAGACTTTCGCGGGTCTTCGGACTCGTGTTTCTGCTCTGTCTGTCCTCCCTCGGAGGCTGGGCACAGCAGAAGATTACCGTGAAAGGTACCGTGAGTGATGCAGAAGGACCGCTGATTGGTGCTACCGTCAGGGTGAAAGGCACTACGACAGGTGTCATCACCGACATTGACGGACACTACAGCATTGAAGCTCCGGCAGGGGCTGTCCTTGAGTTTGATTATCTGGGCTACGACACCAAGACGGTGACGGTGTCGGCCGGTAAGACGACAGTGAATGCTATGCTAAACCAGGACAGCAAGGAACTGGACGAGGTCGTCGTCGTCGGATACGGACAGATGAAACGCTCGGACCTGACGGGCGCTGTGGCATCGGTGGACGATAAAGTCATCCAGCGCGCCGTGCCCACCAGCATCGACCAGGTGCTGCAGGGACGCACAGCCGGTGTGCAGATACAGCAGAACACCGGTACGCCCGGCGGAAGCTCCAGCATCCGCATTCGTGGTACCAACTCCATCAATGCCACCAACCAGCCCATCTTCGTCATCGACGGGGTCATCATCGACTCGTCGTCGAGCGATGACGGCAACACCAATCCCCTCGCTGCCATCAACCCCAGCGACATCGTGTCAATGGATATCTTGAAGGATGCCTCCGCCACCGCTATCTACGGCAGCCGGGCCTCCAATGGTGTGATCATGGTCACCACACGTCGTGGCACCAAGGGTGAATCGCATATCACCTACGATGGCTATGTGGGCGTGCAGAGCATGCCGCGCCGACTCGACGTGATGGACCTGCCGTCCTACGCCGCGCACTACAATGCCATCAGTGACGCGAATATCAAGAGCGCCAGCAGCAGCTTCGTGCGCCCCGACCTGCTGGCCGAGGGCACCGACTGGCAGAGCGAGCTCTTCTCCGATGCACTGATGCACAACCACAACGTCAGCTTGCAGGGCGGCAAGGAAGGTATCAACTACGCCTTTAGCGGCGGCTACCTCAACCAGGATGGTATCGCCATGGGCACAGGGTTTGAACGTATCACCGTACGCTCAAATATCGACACCCAGATCAAAAGTTGGCTGAAGGGAGGCATGAGCTTCTCCCTTGCCGACAGCCGGCAGGAGACAGCCACCGGCAACAGCCTCATCATGACGGCACTGCGCTCGCAGCCCAGCGTGGCCGTCACCAACCCCGATGGCACCTACGATGGACCGGACGATGTATGGCAGCCCGACAATCCAGCCGCTCTGGCAGCCATCACGCAGGACTACAACAAAAAGTACAACTTCCGCTTGAACACCTACCTCGAAGCCACACTCGCCAAAGGACTCACCTTCAAGACGGAATTATCGGAGGACTACAATTTCAACAACTACTATTACTACCTGCCGGACTACACCTTCGGTGTGAAGACCAGCGAGACACGCACCGGCAAGTGGACCAAGCAGACAAGCAAATACTGGAGCTGGCGTAACATACTCACCTATGGCAACACCTTCGCCGAGAAACATGCCGTCAACCTGATGCTGGGCCATGAGATGAGCGAGAGCCACTGGGAGCAGCAGACGAGCGCAGCCACCGGTTACCTCTCCAACACCGCTACCGACCCCAGCGCCGGCGACATCACACAGAGCACCGGTAACGGTACGCAGGTGAACAACTCCATCCTGTCGTACTTCGGACGTGCCTTCTACTCCTACGACGAGCGATACCTGGCCACGTTCACACTGCGCCGCGATGGCTCGTCGCGCTTCGCCGAGGGACACCGCTGGGGCTGGTTCCCCAGTGCTGCCCTGGCATGGCGCATCACGGGAGAGGAGTTTATGAAACCTGCTGCTGACGTGGTGAACAACATGAAGCTTCGCCTCGGCTGGGGTGCCACCGGTAACCAGAACGTTGAGAACTGGGCCTATATGGCCATGCTCGCCACCAAGACAACACCGTGGGGCACCGGTGTGCTGAATGCCAACAATGCCAACCCCGACCTCCGTTGGGAAACGACCTACAGCTACAATGTGGGCTTCGACCTCAACCTGTTCCAGAACCGTATTGAGTTCATTGGTGACTGGTACAACAAGGAGACACAGGACCTGCTGCTGCAGATGTCCCTGCCCGCCTTCCTCGGCTCTGCCGGACAGGGCGCCGCCAGCAACCCATGGGCAAACGTGGGCAGCATCCGCAACCGTGGCGTGGAACTCACGCTGAACACCGTGAATATTGACCGCGGCGGATTCCAGTGGCGCACGAACATCTCTTTCACCCATAACCGCAACACCGTGCTGTCACTCGACACCGAGAACGCCGAGCTCTACTACAACCTCTCCATCGGCAGTGATAACACCAATATCACCAAGACCGCCGTGAATAAGGGCATCGGACAGTTCTGGGGCTACAAGGTCATCGGCATGTTCAACGAACCTACCGACTTCTACTACAAGGACGAGAACGGTGATGTGCAGCCCGTAGCACTTCCCTCGGGTGTCTCCATCGGAGAAAACGGGGCCTGGCTGGGCGACTACATCTTTGCCGATCTGAACAATGATGGCGTCATCGACAACAACGATGAGACCTACATTGGTAACCCCGAGGCTGACTTTACCTTCGGCTTTGGCAACACGTTCACCTGGAAGGGATTCGACTTGACCGTGTTCTTCACCGGAAGCGTGGGCAACGATGTCGTCAACTACAACCGACGCTGGCTGGAGATCACCGGCAGCACCAGTAACCTGCTCACCACCGTGCAGAACTATGCACAGGTGGAGAAGATCAATGCCGATGGTCCCGATGACTACCGCAACTGGCACGTTGTCAATGCCGGCACCACCATGCCGCGCCTCTACACCGAGAGCAGTGCCAACATGAACTGGCGTATGAGCGACGCCTATGTGGAGGACGGCAGCTACCTGCGGCTCTCTAACCTCTCGCTGGCCTATAACCTGCCGAAGAGCTTGCTGCGCCGTGCCTCCATCGAGACACTGAAGGTCTATTGCAACATCCAGAACCTCTTTACCATAACAAACTATTCAGGTTATGACCCTGAGGTGGGATGTCTCTATGGCAATACACTGATGAACGGGGTAGACTACGGACGTTATCCTTCGCCTCGTATCTACACGCTGGGTGTAACACTTGGACTTTGATGAACAATGAAAAAAGGAACAAGCATCATGAAAACAATAGTTAATAAACTGGCAGCAGGCGTGAGCATTGTCCTCACCGTTGCCGTCTGCGCATCCTGCGAAGACTTCCTCGTTCAGGAGAATACCACTAACCTGAATCAGGCTACGTTCTTCGATTCCGAGACAGCTGTGAAGGCTGCCACGGCACCCCTCTACAACTATGTGTGGAACGACTTCAACGGCAAGTTCTACTATGGCATGGGAGATGGTCGTGCCAACAACATCACGGCCCAGTACTCCGATTATATCTATCCCTACACCAATTTTACCGATGGCGCCTTGTCGCAAGGTTTGGCCGATGCATGGAACTCGCTCTACAGCGTGGTGGCGCAGTCCAACAACACCATCGAGAACATCTCCAAGTACTGCTCGGAGACTGTCAGCGAAACGGCTCAGAAACAGGCCATCGCTGAGGCACGTTTCATGCGCGGTACCGCCTTCTGGTACATTGCCTCGCTGTGGGGCGGCGGTATTATCTATACCGTCACCTCAGACTTGGTGAACAGCTATGGCAGTGCGCAGCCCAACTCCTGTGCCGACATGCTGGAGTTCGCTATCCGCGATCTCGAATATGCTGCTCAGTGGCTCCCTACCACACAGAGTGAGGCCGGGCGTGTTACATGCTACAGCGCCATGGGCATGCTGTCGCGTCTGTACCTGCACATGGCAGGCCTGACCACCGAGGGACAGTACGACCAGACAAACGTCGCCACCAATCCCAATCGTTCCAAACGCAATCCTTACTATCTTGACTTGGCCGCACGTGCAGCCAAGAAGGTCATTGAGGAGAGTGGAGCTGAACTGCTGGGAGACTATGGTGACCTCTTCAGCAGTGATCTGGGTAAGAGTAACAATAACAAAGAAGCTCTCTTCCAACTGCAGTGGCTCACCGGCAGCACCGATGCCATCGGCTGGGGATGCAACCAGTCAATAGCCGCCTTCTTTGGATGGTCAACGATGGTCTCCGATGGTACCAACTGGGGCGGTGCTACCTATTGCTCGTGGGACCTCTGGAAGGAATTCAATCAGGAACCTGAGGAGGCTGCCTGCCGTCGTCACTGGTGTGTTGCCTCTGATGGCGAATACTATGCTGACCTCAACAAGGCGAATGGTGGCTATACCTATGGCGAAACCGAGAACCCCGGTTCGCAGGGTGCCAACATACGCAAATATGTCGTAGGCCTGAACAAGGACAACGGCTACAGCTACAAGCAGAGCGCAGGTATCAATACCACTATGCTGCGTTTGGCTGAGGTCTACCTGAACTACGCCGAGGCACTGCTGGCCAACGATGAGACTACAACGGACACTGAGGCTCTTACCTATTTTAATAAGGTGCGCGCACGCGCCGGCATGTCCGACAAGCAGGAGATATCTTGGGAAGATCTGCGTCATGAACGGCGTCTGGAGTTTGCCTTCGAAGGCTTGTATTGGTACGATCTGGTGAGCCGTTCCTACTATCACCAGCAGGATGTGGTGAATTACCTCAACAACCAGCAGCGTAACGCCAGCTACGGACTCTCGTCCGATACCTATGCCGGCGAAGAGTGCGAGGGCTATTGTCTCACCAAGGACTATGCAGCCCCCGGCCCCAGCGTGAATGTCGCTACCGAGCGTAACCTCATCCTCCAGGTACCTGATGCCGACCAAAGCAAGAATCCCAACCTCAAGCCCGGTGCCGATGGACGGCTGTCCACCGTGCCCTACACGTTTGTTGCACGGGAAGTGAATGTAAGTGAATTATTCTGACCCTAAACACAGAATCGATATGAAAAGAACCATCTGTAAAGTCCTCGCAAGCGCACTTGTTGCAGCTTCTATGGGTACCCTGACATCCTGTCAGGAGGAAGACCTCTCGCAGAGCACGCCGATGACGGTGAAGCAGATCTATCTGGAGAACGCTTCATCGGCCACGACCAACCACGACCGTGCCGTTGACTTTGCCCGTCTGGGACAACTCATCCGCATTGAGGGTGCCGGCTTCACGGGCCTCAAGCACATCTATATCAATGGCTACGATACCTATTTCAATAATGCCCTCCTCACAGATAACAACGTGTGGGTGACGCTGAACAGCAAGACTCCCGTGGTGGATGCCGACCCTGCCGAGCGTAACACCATCCGGCTGACGAAGGACGAGACCGAGACCGTCTATACGTTCACCATCCGTGCCGCCTCACCCTATGTGAGCGGTGTCGATAACACCCTGCCTTATGCCGGTGAAACGGTGACCGTCAGCGGTGGAAACCTGCAGGAGACGAGCACCGTGACACTTCCAGGCGACATCGTCGTCACCGACATCATTAACGACCCTACCGGTGAGGGTGAATGGTACTCTTTTGTGATGCCCGAGGGCGTGGAGCAAAGTGGACACATCTATTCGTCGGGCGCCAACGGCGATGCTTGCACTCCCGACTACTTTAACTGCCGCCAGGGCCTCATTATCGACTTTGATGGTACGGGCAACCAAGGCTATTGGAGCTGGAGCGAGACGGGCAGCATGTGCGACGATACCGACCTCGTGACCGACCCCTTGAACACTGGCCGCGGCAATGTGGCGATGCTCGTGCCGCAGAGGTTATTGGAGGCGGGTGTCATCGCAGGCAAAAGTCGTGCCGCTGAATGGTGGACAGCCGGCAACGGCAATGATGCCGACGACTGGACACATTTCACTGTCGACGACTATATCCCTGCCACTACACCGTTGGAGGAACTGGCTATTCAGTTCGATATCTATTGTCCGCAGCCCTGGTATGGCACAGGACAGATGCAACTTACCATCCAGAACAACGTCTCCTTCAATGGCTATGGCTCTGATGAATCCAAGAGCAGTACCACGCAAACCTATGTGTGGGTGCCTTGGCTGGAGAGCGGCGAAGCATTCCAGACGGAGAGCTGGCAGACTATCAGCATTGCGTTGAGCGACTTCAGCAAGTATGCTAATGCCATTGCCGATGGCGGCGCACCCACCTTCCAGAGCGTTATTGACGACCGTGCCGCTGCCAGCTATTGCAACTGCGGTTTCGGATTCGTGAATACCGATATCAGTGACGACTTTCCCGCCCAGCTCTTCTCGCTTCCTATCTACATCGACAATCTGCGTGTGGTGCCCAACAAGAGCGTCACCATCTCCGATTTCGACGATTAATCACCCTGTACAGGGTTAACCGATTAAAATGTAAGAAAATGAAAACAACACGTATAGTATTTCAATCTGTTGTCATTGCTGCGGCCTTTACCTTTGCTGCGTGTGAAGACAGCAAGATGGAGTGGGGGATACCCGAAGGCCACCAGCCCGTCACCAGTGACGAGCTGCCGCTGTCGGTCAAAGAGGTTATCGCCAACTACGATGATATCAAGACCATCGCTGCCCAGTATACACCCAACCTCATCGTCGGACTGGGCGCTGGTGCCGCACAGTATCTGGAGGGTGGAACATACAAGGCACTTGCTGACTCCAACTTCCAGATGATCACCCTCGGCAATGCCATGAAGATGGATGCCATCGTTACCAATAGCGGTGGGTTCAACTTTGAGACGCTTGACGCCTTTCTGGCAACCAAACCTGAGGATATGAAGCTCTATGGCCACAACTTCCTGTGGCACACCCAGCAGAAACAGGCCTACCTGCTCTCGCTCATCAAGCCCAAACAGGTCATTGAGACGGAGGGCGACATCGCTAACCTCTTGACGGGCGATGACTCGGACTTCGAGGGTGGCACCAAGGGCAGCTGGGGCAGCTGGGGTAACTCGTCGAGCAGCAGCGTGGCAGAGCCTGGCGCAGCCAGCAAGTGGTGTATGCTCCTTTCCAACCCTACCGATGCGAATGCATGGAGCGCACAGTGCGCCTACACCTTTGCCGACTATCTCGCTCCCGATACCTACAAACTCCGCTTCAAAGCTAAGACAACTACTCCCGGCGGACAGGTACAGTTCCAGTACCAGAATGGCTCCACCTATGGCTCGCAGGGTGGTTATACTACTTTTGACCTGACCACTGAGTGGGCCACCTACGAGGCCGACATCGCCGTTACCCCCGAGGATGTCAACCGCATTCTCTTCAACTTCGGTGCTGTGGCCGGCGACTATTACATTGATGATGTAATGTTCGGCTTGGCGCAGTCGCAGGAGAATACCATTGCCAATACGCTCGTTGGCGATTCTTATGACTTCGATGGAGGAACCAAGGGCGGCTGGGGCAGCTGGGGAAACAGCTCATCGACCGATGTGGCACAACCCGGATACAAGAACTCTGCCTATTGCATGCTGCTCGAGAATCCTACGGATGCCAATGCCTGGAGTGCACAGTGCGCCTATACCTACAGCGATTACCTGTCGGTGGGTGCTTACAAGCTTCGCTTCAAGGCAAAGAGCGAGAACGCCGGTGGTTCGATACAGTTCCAGTACCAGAACAGCAGTACCTACGGCTCGCAAGGTGGCTATACCTCCTTTGACCTCACTACCTCGTGGGAGACCTACGAGGCTGACATAGAGGTGACACCGGAGGACGTGGACCGCATTATCTTCAACTTCGGTGCCGTAGCTGGTAAGTACTACATCGATGAAGTAGAGTTCGGCGAAGGGCAGACCGTGGAGGCTGATCCGATGTTGAACGTGCTTCTCAATGACGACTCCAACTTTGATGGAGGCACCAAGGGCAACTGGGGTAGCTGGGGCAATAGCTCCGAGACAAGCGTGGCATCACCAGGTCACGACAGTGACTACTGCCTGCAGCTCTACAACCCCACCGATGCGAATGCATGGAGCGCACAATGTGCTTATACCTTCAGCGAGTACCTTGATCCAGCACAGACCTACATGATTCAGTTCTTTGCCAAGGCCGATGTGGCAGGACAGCTGCAGTTCCAGTATCAGAACAGCAGCAGCTATGGCTCGCAAGGTGGTTACAACACCTTCGATATCACCACCGACTGGACGCAGTATCAGTATGAGTTCACACCTGCCTATGAGGATGTGGACCGCATCCTGCTGAACTTCGGCGCTGTTGGAGGCAATTATTTCGTGGACGACGTGAAGTTCGGAGTGAAGAATGCCGAGGCTGCCGTTCCTCACCATCGTAGTACAGGCAGCAAAATCTATTACGTCCTCAAGTCGCCTGCAGAGAAAAAGACACTGCTGCTGGATGCTATGAAGACATGGATCGAAGGCATGGCTGCGCATCTGGCCGAACAGGGTGTCACCCCCTATGGCTACGATGTGATCAACGAGCCCATCACCGATGGCAGCTGTGTGCTCCGTGGCGTAGGTGGGAACTTCGCCGATGACGATGCCGCACCTACCGAGACCGATACCGACGGCCTCTCCCTCAACTGGGCCGATGGCCATTGGTATTGGGGCTATTACATCGGTGAAGAGTATGGCGTGAAGGCCTTCCAGTATGCCCGCGCAGCTCTTCCTGCTGAAACTAAGCTCTTTGTCAACGACTACAACCTTGACCGCAGCCCAGCCAAGCTTGCCGCTCTTATCGACTTCGTGAATGCTATTGATGCTGCGAACGGCGCACCCATCGTGGATGGTATCGGCACGCAGTGCCACCTCTCGGTGGACATCACGAGTGACGATGATATCGAAACGCAGGTGGCACAGATGAAGGAGCGCGTGGATGCGATGTTCCAGACGCTGGCACAGACCGGTAAGCTCATCCGCGTGACCGAGCTTGATATCGCTCTGGGTACTGCCACCCCGTCGTCATCGCAGCTCGAGGGACAGGCAAAGACCTATCAGATGTTCTTTGAGTCATACAAGGCTAACATCCCCGAGGAACAGCAGAGCGGTATCACCATCTGGACACTCTCGGACAATGCCAAGGAACACGAGTATTGGCTGCCAGACGAGAGCCCCAACCTCTGGGATAAGGACTACAAGCGCAAGTGGGCTTACAAGGGCGTCTGTGACGGACTGGCAGGACAGGACCTCGGTCTTCAGTTCGGCGGTGATGACTATAAAGCCTTCTACGAAAAGAACAATACGGCAGACTTCTAACGTTTAACGGTCTCCCTCCCCCCCCCCTTGGCGGTAGCTCTTTCGTAAGAGCTGCCGCCTGTTTTATACTCGTTCAGGAAGAATGGATGATAATGTAGTTCAGCAATAGTTTTCTTTCCTTTTTCTTCGGAATGAGTCCAATTTGACCGCCGTCAACCTCTACATTGACCGCCGTCAATGGACGTACTGACCGCCGTCAATAAACCGTAGTTGCGTTGAAAATGAACATCGTGTAGCTCAATTGTAACCAATATGTGCCTATCGTTGCCCTTATATTATATCTGAAAATTCGATTTTTTTTGATTTTACTTGGTAAATACGGTAAAAACCACTATCTTTGCCCGGTGCTGGCTTTTGTCGGCATCTTATGACATTACAAAACAATCAATCCTGACAGACCTATGGGATATCTGAGATTCGAAAAACCGCTGATGATCAACTTGGAGGAGTCGCTTCCTCGCGAGATATTGCGCACCAACCGTTCGGGCGCTTACCACTGCACGACCATTGTCGATTGCAATACCCGTAAGTACCACGGGCTGCTCGTCATCCCCTTGCCGGATATGGACGATGAGAACCATGTGTTGCTGAGCTCCCTTGACGAGACGGTGGTGCAGCATGGCGCGGAATTCAACCTCGGCTTGCATAAGTATCAGGGAAACAACTTTGCACCGCAGGGACATAAGTATATCCGTGAGTTTACGTGGGAACGTATCCCTACCACACTCTACCGTGTGGGCGGCGTATTCCTGAAGAAGGAAAAGGCTTTTGTTCATCACGAGAACCGTATCCTCATCCGTTACACATTGGTAGACGCTACCTCGCCCGTAACCCTTCGCCTGCGCCCCTTCCTTGCATTCCGCAGCGTGCGCGAATACACGCATGAGAACAGTCAGGCCAATACGAGCTATCAGCCGGTGGATGGCGGCATTCGTACCTGCCTGTATCCTGGTTATCCGGAGTTGTTCATGCAGTTGAACCGAAAGAATGATTTCGTCTTCCATCCCGACTGGTACCGTGGCATGGAGTATCCAAAGGAACAAGAGCGAGGCTATGAGTTCAATGAGGATCTCTATGTGCCGGGTTACTTTGAACTGACCATGAAGAAGGGGGATGTGGTGGTGTTCTCGGGTGGCGTGAGTGAGGCCCGTCCGAACCAGTTGCGACAGATGTTCCAGCACGAGTACGACATCCGTCCGTCGCGCGACACGTTCTGGAACAGCATGGTCATTGCCGGTCATCAGTTCCACAACGTGCAGGGCAACCGCCACTATGTGTTGGCCGGCTATCCATGGTTCAAGAGCCGTGCGCGTGATACGTTCATTGCTCTGCCTGGCCTGACACTGGCCACAGATGAACTGACTGAATTCTATGCCGCCATGGAGACAGCAACGGAGGCCATAGGAGACTTCATCGCAGGACGTCCATCGGCATGCAGCATCTATGAGATGGAACAGCCCGATGTGCTCCTTTGGGCGGTATGGACACTACAGCAGTATGCCAAGAAAACGTCTTTAGCAGAGTGCTGGCAGCGCTACGGCACATGGTTGACGGCTATCATGGATTTCCTCTGTCAGAACCGTCACCCCAACCTCTTCGTGCATGAAAACGGCCTGGTTTGGACGAATGGCAAGGAAAAGGCTGTGACGTGGATGAACAGCACGGCCCATGGTATTCCTGTGATACCACGCACTGGCTATATTGTGGAATTCAATGCGCTTTGGTTCAATGCGCTGAAATTTGTTGCCTCGGTGTATCGTGAGATGGAGATGAAGACGGAGGCTGAGCGAATGGAGCACCTGGCCATCCAATGTGGCAGTTCCTTTGTTCGAGTGTTCCTTAACGAACACGGCTATCTATACGACTATGTAGATGGTAACGTGCCCGACTGGAGCGTGCGCCCGAATATGATTTTTGCTGCAGCCCTTGACTACAGCCCGCTCACCTCGGCGCAGCGCAAGGGGGTGCTTGACATGGTTACACGCGAACTGCTTACCCCGCGCGGGCTGCGCTCGCTCAGTCCAAAAAGCCTCGGATACAACCCCATTTATCAGGGCGTGCAGACCGAACGTGACTATGCTTATCACCAGGGCACAGCCTGGCCTTGGCTGGAGGGGTTCTACATGGAGGCATACCTGAAAACCTATAAGCGCAGTGGCGTGAGCTTCGTGGAACGGCAGATGGTAGGCTTCGAGGATGCCATGCTTACCCAGTGCATAGGTACGATAGGGGAGATGTTTGACGGTAACCCGCCCTTCCGCGGAAGGGGAGCTGTGGCTTTTGCCATGAACGTGGCCGAAATCTTGCGTACCCTTGACCTGCTGAAACAGTATGACAATGAATAACAGCAATGTGTCGGCTGATTGTCAGCCTCACAAACAAACAATAGGATAGTATGAAAGTACTAATGTTCGGGTGGGAATTTCCACCACATATCAGTGGCGGTCTTGGCACGGCCAGCTATGGACTGACGAAAGGCATGGCCAAGCAGGACGACATGGACATTGTGTTCTGTATGCCCCGTCCCTGGGGTGACGAGGATCAATCATTCCTGCGCATCGTGGGCATGAACAGCGTGCCTATCTGCTGGCGCGATGTCGATTGGAACCATGTGCAGAGCCGCGTGGGCAGTTACATGAATCCGCAGGATTACTATGATTTCCGCGATCATATCTATGCCGACTTTAACTACATGCATACCGATGATCTCGGCTGTTTGGAATTTTCAGGCCGCTATCCCGATAACTTGCAAGAGGAAATCAATAACTACAGTATCGTGGCCGGTGTGGTGGCACGTAAGGAACAGTTTGACATCATACATAGCCACGATTGGCTTACCTATCCTGCCGGTATCCATGCCAAACAAATCAGCGGTAAACCACTGGTTATACATGTACATGCCACGGATTTTGACAGAAGCCGAGGAAATGTGAACCCTACGGTGTATGCTATTGAGAAGAATGGAATGGATCATGCCGACTACATCATGTGCGTGAGCGAGTTGACGCGGCAGACTGTGATCACCCGTTATCATCAGAACCCAGCTAAGGTGTGCACCATGCACAATGCCGTGGAACCTCTTGACCCCGAGTATGAAGCTATTGAACGGCAACCGCGCGGAAAGGAAAAAACGGTGACCTTCCTCGGACGTATCACCATGCAGAAGGGCCCCGAGTACTTTGTGGAGGCCGCAGCGCTGGTGCTTCAACGTACACGCAACATTCGCTTCTGCATGGCTGGATCGGGTGACATGATGAATGCCATGATACGTCTTGCCGCTGAAAGAGGCATCGCTGACCGCTTCCATTTCCCGGGGTTTATGCGCGGACGGCAGGTCTACGAATGTTTGAAGAATAGTGACGTATATGTCATGCCCTCTGTGTCGGAGCCCTTCGGCATCAGTCCTCTGGAAGCCATGCAGTGCAACTGCCCTACCATCATCAGCAAACAAAGTGGATGTGCAGAGATTCTCGACAAGTGCATTAAAGTGGACTACTGGGATATCCATGCCATGGCAGATGCCATCTATTCAATCTGTTCCAACCCCTCGCTTTACGAGTACCTCAAGGTCGAGGGCAAACGAGAGGTGGACAGCATCACATGGGAAAAGGTGGGACTACGCATCCGTGAAAAGTATGACAGAGTACTGGGAAGATGAGAGAATTTGTTAACTATTAAACGACACCCGATATGAAAACTGTTTGTCTATATTTTGAGATACATCAAATCGTTCATCTGCGCCGTTATCGCTTCTTCGACATTGGCACCGATCATTACTACTATGATGACTATGCCAATGAAACTAGTATTCAGGACATCGCCATCCGTTCCTATGTGCCTGCTTTGCAGACATTGTTGGAGATGGTGCGTGAGAGTGATGGATACTTCAAGGTGGCTTTCTCGCTCAGCGGCGTGGGACTTGAACAGCTTGAAATGCACGCTCCGCAGGTCATCGACTTGCTGAAGGAACTGAACAAAACCGGTTGCGTGGAGTTTCTGGCTGAACCCTATAGCCACGGCCTTTCTTCGCTGGCTAACGAGGAGTACTTCCGTTACGATGTACAGCGCATGGTGCAGAAGGTGAAGGAACTCTTCGGCAAGGCTCCCCGCGTGTTCCGTAACAGCTCACTTATCTATGATGATGAGATCGGTGCACAGGTGGCTGCCATGGGCTTCAAGGGTGTGCTCACGGAAGGTGCCAAACATGTGTTGGGATGGCGCAGTCCGCACTACCTCTACCATGCGAATGGCAACCCAGGACTGAAGGTGCTGCTGCGCGACTTCAAACTCAGCGATGACATCAGTTTGCGTTTCTCCAATCCTACATGGAGCGCCTACCCTTTGATGGCAGATACGTATATGGATTGGATCGCTCAGGCTCCGGAGGAAGAGCAGCTGTTCAATATCTTCATGGAGTTGTCGGCGCTGGGTATCTTCCAGCCGCTCAGCAGCAATATACTTGAGTTCCTGAAAGCACTGCCTGCCTGCGCCAAGAAACGTGGCATCACGTTCACCACTCCTTCTGAGGCAATCAAGAACTTGAAGCCAGTGGGGCAGGTAGAGGTGCCCTATCCGATGAGTTGGGTTGATGAGGAGCGTGACTGTAGTTGCTGGCTTGGCAACGTCATGCAACGGGAGGCGTTCAATAAACTCTACAGCGTGGCCGAACGGGTGATGATTGGTGTTGACTCTCGCCTTAAACAAGATTGGGACTATCTGCAAGCATCAAACAACTTTCGCTTCATGACCACCAAGCAGAACTCTGTGGGTATGTACCGCAGCATATACGACAGTCCCTACGATGCCTTCACCAACTACATGAATATCTTGGGAGACTTCATCAGTAGGGTGAATAACCTTTATCCATCGGAGATAGAGAATGAGGAACTTAATGCCCTTCTCACCACCATAAAGAATCAAGATCAGGAGATAGCTGCCCTCCATCATGCGCTGGAGAAAGCCCGTGGTAGCGTGTCGCCTGCTTTGACTGCAGAGACAAAAACTAGTGCAAAGAAAAAAACAAAGACCTCATCGGCAAAGGCTGAGAAAGCGCCTTCGAAAAAGAAATCTCAGTCCTAACACAATTTGCTGATTATGCGTCGTTTTATCATACGTACATTGTGGGTACTGTTGGTTGTGGGACTCCTTGCATCGGTAGCCTTGTTTGCTGCCATCAGCAAAGGATGGATTGGCTATGTGCCTCCTGTGGAAGAACTGGAGAATCCTGACTATAAATTCGCATCGCAGGTCCTGTCGTGCGACGGCGTGCAGCTGGGCACCTTCAGCTACAGTGGTGAGAACCGTGTGTGGGTGGATTATGAAGAACTGGCTCCTTGTCTGGTGAACGCTCTTATTGCTACGGAGGATGTTCGTTTTGCCGAACACTCCGGCATCGACCTTCGCTCCCTTCTTCGTGCCATAGTAAAGCGTGGCATCCTGCATCAAAAGAGCGGGGGAGGAGGTAGTACACTCACACAACAGCTTGCCAAACAACTCTATACCGAGTTGGGAGGAGGCACGGCACGGCGACTCATGCAGAAACCTATCGAGTGGGTGATAGCGGTGAAGTTGGAACGTTACTATACCAAGGAGGAGATATTGACGATGTATCTCAATAAATATGATTTTGGCAACAATGCCATTGGTATAAAGACTGCTACCAATACTTATTTTGCCAAAGAGCCAGCAGAGCTTAACGTCGAGGAGGCTGCCATGCTTGTGGGCATGTGCAAGAACTCATCGCTCTATAACCCCTTGCGTCGCAAAGAGCGCACTATGGAGCGCCGCAATGTCGTTATCAGCCAAATGGAGAAGAACGGATTCCTTTCACATGAGGAGGCTGATGAATATCGCGCCAAAGATTTGGTACTCAACTACCGGAGTGTCGACCATAAGAATGGATTGGCTCCTTATTTCCGGGAATACCTCCGCACCATCATGACGGCGAAGGAACCTCAGAAAAAGGATTATCGTGGTTGGCAGCAACAGAAATGGTACGAGGACAGTCTCGACTGGGCTACCAACCCTCTCTATGGTTGGTGCAATAAGAACCGAAAGAAAGACGGTAAGCCCTATAACCTCTATACCGATGGGTTGAAAATACATACTACCATTGACAGCCGCATGCAGCGCTATGCCGAGGAAGCAGTAGCTGAGCATGTGAAGGGATATCTGCAACCCCGTTTTTTCAAGACAAAACAGAACCGCAAGAATGCGCCTTACGACAATCTTTCAAAGGACGAGATTGAGGCTAGCCTGGTTCGTGCCATGAAACAGACGGAACGCTATCGGCTGATGACGAATGCCGGCTTCACCTTGGAGCAGATACGCGACTCGTTCAATGTGAAACAGCCGATGCAGGTGTTCTCTTATGAGCGTGGCATCATTGACACGCTTATGACCCCTATGGACTCGCTGCGATACTACAAGCACTTCCTGCGTTGTGGCTTCATGTCGATGGATCCTCTGACGGGACATGTGAAGGCGTATGTGGGTGGTCCTGACTTCGCTCATTTCCAATATGATATGGTGACGAAGGGGCGACGGCAGGTGGGGTCTACCATCAAACCCTATCTCTATACGCTGGCCATGGAGAATGGCTTCTCACCCTGTGATGAGACCATCTACCAGCAGCAGACATTGCTTACTGAGAGCGGACAGGTGTGGAGCCCTCGTGATGCTGGACATACCGACATGATTGGTAAGATGGTGACGCTTAAATGGGGCTTGTCGCGCTCCAGCAACTGGATATCCGCATACTTGATGAGCAAGCTTAATCCCTATGCTTTTGCCGAGATGATTAAACGTTTCGGCATCCGTAACCGCGAGATTGAGCCGACGCTGTCGCTCTGCCTTGGACCATGTGACATCAGCGTGGCAGAGATGGTGGGCGCCTATACTGCATTCCCTGGTGGTGGCATACGCACCGAACCCCTCTACGTGACAAAGATTGAGGATGATGAGGGAAACATTGTTGAACTGTTTACTCCGCATACTTATGAGGTCTTCAGCCACGAGACATCTTACAAGATGATTGACATGATGCGTGCTGTTGTGGATCAGGGTACTGGCGCCCGTCTGCGTTTCCGCTATAAGCTTACAGCTCCATTGGCGGGAAAGACGGGTACTACCAACAGTAACTCTGATGGTTGGTTCATGGGTTACACTCCTTCGCTGGTGAGTGGATGCTGGGTAGGCGGTGAAGATCGCGATATTCACTTCGACAGTATGCAGGATGGACAAGGCGCTGCCATGGCGCTGCCTATATTCGGACTCTATATGCAGAAAGTATATGCTGATGAGACACTGGGATATTCGCAGAGCGAAACTTTTGACGTACCTGCCGATTTTAATCCTTGCGCTGATCAGTTGCCTGCAAATCCTTCCTTTATTGCTGAACCCTCATCAAACACATCGGGGCAGAACGTGTTCGATGATGACTGGTGGTAATGTCCTTTATGCTACCATTGGTATTGAATAATACAGATCCAAAAAGATGGATATACCGGTCTTTGCCGTTCCGGAGCGAATGATGCTTTCCAATGGCATTCCTGTGTACGTGCTGCGTTCGATGACCCAGCCGGCAGTTCGCATCGATGTGGTAATAAGGGGTGGACAAGCGGCGCAAGACAAGCTTCTGCAGGCTCTCTTCACCAATCGAATGCTCCGTGAGGGTACAAAAGGGATGTCATCTGCAGACTTGGCCGAACGGCTTGATAATCTGGGTTCATGGCTTGAGATGAGTGTGTCGATGGGATATAGTTTCCTGACACTCTATTCACTGCGCCGCTGCATGAGAGAGTCGTGTATGTTGCTGTCCGATATCCTGCTTGCTCCAACCTTTCCTGAAATACAATTGGAGGTAGTGCGTTCCAATAACCGTAATCAGTACCTTGTCAACAGTCGTAGGGGGGACGTGCTGGCACGTCGTCTGTTATATACCGATATCTATGGTGTACAGCATCCCTGCGGACACTTTGCCGAGGTGAAAGATTTTGACGCAATTACCCGTGAAGACCTCTTGCGCTACTATCGTAGGTCTTATACTCCTTCCCATACTTCGCTCTATCTGGCTGGCGATATCGATGACGAGGTGCTGGAAGTAATTGAGACGTGTTTTGGAAAGTGGTACGTTTCGGATGCCTCTTGCATCGCAATGCCTTCCGGCGCTTTCAATTCTTTGACCGTTGACTCTTCTCGCTCTCCTCACTTGCCCATCGTACGGCATCTCTCCACGCAGGTGCAGACGAGCCTTCGCCTTGGCTGTCTGATGATGCCGGTAGACACTGAAGACTTCTATCGAATGCAGGTGGTGACCACATTGCTAGGCGGTTTTTTTGGTAGCCGCCTAATGAAACGGGTGCGTGAAGAACTTGGCTATACCTATGGCATACAGGCGGATATGGTAACCAATACCAGGCAAGCACTATTTGAGATAAACGCAGAAGTGGTTTCGGAGAAGGCTGATGCGGTGGTGAGCGAAGTACACTGCGAGATGGAACGGTTATGTACGGAACTTGTTTCTGACGAAGAACTGTTGATGACGCGAAACTATATGCTGGGGGATATCTGCCGAAACTACGAGGGAGCCTTTTCGCTCATTGATGCTTATATCTATATCCATACCATGGGATTACCAGAGGAATATATCCAGCGTATAGCAAGAGTGGCTTCTGAAATTACTCCTGCGCTTCTTCTTGAAACGGCGCAGAGATGGTTGAATACAAATGATTTGCACACGGCAATCGTAGTTCCGTAAACGACTGGGATTGCCTGTGAAAGCGTGTAAATTAGGTGTGGCTCTGCCTTTGAAACTGCACGGGCAACTTGCTGTCAGTGTGTACTACGGTATACGAAGGGAGTACGGCGTGGGCTATTGATGAGGCGCTCGGCATGGTTGCGAGGAAAACGGACAGGTGCCATGACGAACTCGGGCACGTTATACGAACGGAACTGTGCATCGTAGTAGTGGCGGGGATTGCGCTGCGGCAGCATGAACGGTTTGCCGCAGGTACCATCGTCAGCGATATGGCATAGATAAAGACGGGTGTGCAGACCATCATCGCGGCGACTGCTGAATACGAACCATCGGCTGTTGCTACTCCAACTATGATAGCTTTCGGTATCGTTACTGTTGACGGTTTCGCCTTTTGGAGAGGGTTGTTCGCAAGTACCTAATGAGCGGCGTTCGCCGGTGGCAAGGTCAAGCAACCAGAGATCTGCCTCGTGATGCCAGATGGAGAAGTTACCATAGTCGCTGAGGGTGTAGAGTAGATAGCGGCCGTCGTAGGAGGGCTTGGGAAAAGAAATGCTCTTTTCTTCTGCCTCGGCATAGATGAGTGTGTCGATGCGGTTTCCGAAGATGCCTTTGGAAGCATCGAACGGCACACTGCAAAGGTTATAGCGGATAAGTGCTACCTCTGAAGGGATGGGCCGAGCCGTGGCCGCACAATAGTACAGGGTTTTTCCATCGGATGAGAAGGCAGGGAAGGTCTCCCATACACTGTCGCGTTTCAGGTGAGGAACCGTGATGATTTCCCCATGCCCCACATCGTACACTTGCATGTCGGAGGCTAGATCGAAAACTTCCACCAGCTTATCTTGCTGCACATGGAATCCTTGACGGGTGTTGTTGGTGGAGTAAGCGATGTAACGCCCCGATGGGTGCCAGTAGGGATAGACACAGAAACCGAGGGTGCTGTCGGTACGTGTGTTATATGCATCGAGTCGCCCATCGTGCCGGAGCAATGTGGCACCATGGTCTCCACGGATGTGAAGACTGAAATTTTCGGGATTGCCTCGGTTGTAAGCATGACAATTGACGCACCCAAGAAACTGCGTGTTCTCAATGAGCGGACGTTCGCGGAATGAAGTGAGATCGCGTTCGTAAATACCCATGTGGCTATATACTTCGTAGCCGGGAGCGATAAGGCGATAGTTGAGGCCATAGTCGATGTCATCGGTACTGATGTGGATAGGGAATGAGTGGGCGCCGAAGGAGATGGTGAGTGTATTCCCAGCTTCTTCTCGAAGCAGACGATGCCACCTGCGTAAAGGAATGCGTACCACCCCTTGATGGGCATGTACGGTGAATGAGCTCTTCTCTCCTTTTATTTTTACGTGTGCGCTGGCAAGCGTGCTGTCGGCAATGACAAAGTCAAGCGGACAGATGGAAGGAGGTACGGTAACGCCAGCATAGTCTGGATAGATGATGGCTCCTCCAGGAAGAGAAAAATCTTTGTCGACATGGCTACAGGCAGCCAGCACTGCGCAGACGAGCAGTGGCAGTAGGGGATGTAAGGTTCTCATCGGGCAATCATTGGTAACGGTAGAAATAATAGAACCAGTAGGTGTCACCGAAATGCTTCTGCATGTACGACACTGGCTTGGAGGACTGTTGCGCTGTGATGAAAGCATCGAGCCGCGTGGCATATGCATCTGTCAGGTAAGGCGGCCGCCCTGCCAGTGTGTCGTGTTGCAGTGCCCAGCGCAGTAGTAGAGCTTCCTGCCATACGCGTGGGAGTACAGTGTAGGAACGCAACTCAAGACACTGTGTGAAACGGTCAAGGTCTTTGCGTAGAAGGTTCCATGTCAGTAGATACTCGAATGCAGGCATGTTGGTGTTATTTTCCACGTAGAGGAGTCCCAGCATGGAGTCCATCTCTGTGTCGGAGAAGAGAAAATCGTGTTTGTGCAACCGAAGTTGTCGCAGACGTCCATACTCAGGGTGGGCGTTAATGCGCTCTTCATCACCCAATAGCGACAACATCTCAAGTGCCCACCTGCGGTAATAGACCGTGTGCGTGAGGGGAAGCAGGAAAGTACGTGCTACGGCATAGTCGCCGTTGATGAGGTTTGTTTCGGCAAGTCGCTTGTGACAACGTGCGCTTTTCTGAAAATCGGGGATGGCTTCCTCAGCTTCAAAGGTGAAACGCTGCGCCGTGTTGATCATGCCTAGCAGATAGTATGCCTCAGCGGTAGGCAGCGGAGAAGTGAAATCGCGAACGAAGGAGGGTAGAAGCCCTTCGGGTCCATTTTGGTAGTATTCAAACAGATGATCGGCCATACGTCCCGATGCGCTGAGGGCGAGGTTGAGGCAACTGACGGTCATGGGGTTGTTGGGCATCTTACGGTCGGCAGTCATCATCAGCCGATTCCAGGTATGCATGCGTACCATATAGTCGTATTTCATGGCTTCTTCTTTGGCGAAATCGCTACATGCCTTGACTGCGGGAAGTGCTCCGACAGACAGGGCGAAGAATACGATTAGCGATGTTGCGAGTGCACATTTCGGTGAAAGATGCTCCCCCAACGGCACGATACCTGCCACAAGCACAATAGAAAGAGCTGCTGCCCAAATCCACCAAGGCATAATGGAACGGAAACGATAGTAATGAATTCCCAGAATGAGATTCTCCGTAGGGTAGGGTATGAACCACTTGGCGACCAGAGGACAAAATACGGTGAGTAATATTGCCACAATGATGAATACCGTATGCTGCTTCCCTCGTGGGTATTTGTGGCGCGTGTCAAGTATTGCAAAAAGCGTGAAAATTATCGCTATTCCTCCCAGCAAGAAATACAATACGGGAATGAGAACGAGCACAGTGATGTGCCTGAACGCTTCATTATGGAACTTCCGGACAACCAATACGGCAGTCAGCGACAGCAGAAGGGCAATGGGCGCTCCAAGGAGTGCATTCTCGTCGCACAGGAAAGAAAATACGCACAATACGGGTATACAGGAGAGGGAAGCCACCAGTATGTTGCGATATCCAGCTACAACACGCACGGTACACTGCAGCAACAATAGTACGACTGCTATGATGACAGCTCCTGCCCAAGAGAAATAGAAAAACTGTGTAAGCAAACGTCCCAACCAATCGGCGAGTCCACCGGGGATTCGTGCAACAGAAAAGAAGTAATCACTTGTGAACTGGAACAACTGCATCTGCTCTTGCCAATGGAGATGATGAGGATAGCAGATGCCGAAAAATATGCATGCTGCCAGGGCTGGTAACACGGTGAGCAGGAATCGGATATATGTCTGGCTTCTATTCATGATGACGAGGGATTACGGGGTACAAAGGTAACGAAAAAATAAGGAAAGCACACTTATTTTATGAATAAACCAGGGAAAATAAAGAAAAAAGCCTTATCTTTGCCGACAAATGAAGATTGTCTGTGCGATGGAACCCCATTCTTTGATAGCCAAGAAAACTTCTGCCGATGGCGGTGCGTCTGTCAGCCGTCTGCCGGAATACCTGTGCGGTGGGGTATGCGTGTTGGTGCTATTCGTGTTTTTTCAGTTCTTTTACCGCTATCATCTCTGTCATCGTGAGCAGTTTTCGTTGTTCGTTTATGCAGCAGAACCTTTGCATGCCTATCTCCAGCATCCAGCCCCATTGGCATGCTTGGCCGGAGATTTCCTTACACAATTCTTTTCATTGACGGTAGTTGGCCCTCTGCTGATGGCATTGGCGTTGACGACTGTAGGCATATTGATGTGCCAATTGTTGCATCCCTATATTGGTCATTGGAGCCTGTTACCGGCTGTGGCTGCCGTCATTATGGAGACAGGCCGTCAGTGTGGCCTTACCTATCCTCTCAGCAGCACATTGCAGTGGGTGGGCATCCTAGCCACACTACTTGTGTGCCGTCGTGTCGTACGTCGGTTGTGGCAACGTTGCCATGGGGGAGCTGTGCTTGTCGGTGTGCTGTGTCTCGGAGCCGGTATGACCCTATGCGGCTGGGGCGATTGGGAAAAACGCGCTGTCAACCATCCTGAGTTCGGCATTGAGCAGATGTTTGCTGTAGATAATGATTGGTACAGAGGCAACCTTGACCGGATGGAACGCCGACTAGCTCGTTGCGATGAAAAGAGAAATCGTTTTTTTACCTATTACAAGAATCTGTTGATGGCCAGTGAGTACCGGATGGGTGAGGACCTGATGCAAGTCACCCAGCCTTTTACCATGGGACTCTACCTGCCTGTGACCTCCAGTACATCGTACCCGGTTGTCTATATGTCCAATGAGGTGTGGTATATGACCGGTGACATGACGAATGCCGAACACTCCGCTCTGTTGGGTATGATATTCTCTCCCAAAAGTACAGGATCACGTCCGCTTAAACGTTTGGCAGAAATCAGTCTTGTGAATGGTGATGAACAGGCAGCTATGAAATACCTGCGCATACTCGACAAGACGTGGCTATACCACCGTTGGGCCAGAGCACGTATGACAGGAATGCGAGTGAAAAGTGTAGAACGAAGATTAGATATGCAGCGCACACTGCTGGCTACCAGCGATAAGGTACGTACCCCTATGGATCCGTCTGCATCTTTTCGCCATCTGCTGGAAGATAATCCCGACAATGTTTTTGCCCGCGATTATTTGCTAAGCTATGACCTTTTGTGCAAGGACGTGGATATGTTCAAAGCAGACTACGATCGTTTTGTATCTCATCACCAGATACCACAGCGTGTATGGGCCGAGGCTCTGTTGGTGTGGTTAGCTGCTCATGGTGCTTCGGAGGACGATGTATATGCGTACAATATTCCCGAACAGGTCATTGGAGAATTTATGTCATATAACCACATCTACCAGAATGCGGATGGAAATCAATTCCCTCTTCTCCAGCAGAAATTCGGCCATACCTATTGGTTCTTCTACCATTTTGCTAGCAGAAATAATGATCGTGAAAAACAATAATCGAATCCGTGCAGTTCTGACTCTCTGTCTCTGTGGAATATTGACCACACTGCTATCTGCTTCTTGTTGCAGCGCTCCTGTTGTACCTGACACAGGCTTATTTTCGCCCGACTATAACGGCGTAACGGTGCCCTATAATATCGCTCCACTCAACTTCTGTGTGGATGGAACTGCCATGCGGCATGCGCGTGTAGAGGTTGTTGGTGAAAGTGCGGCGTTGCATGTGAGAGCGCGAAACGGAAGAGTGATGTTTCCTATACGCCAATGGCATCGTTTACTTGAAGCAGAGAAGGGACATGCGTTGCGGGTGATGGTGCATGGCAAGGACGATGCACAGTGTTCGTTTGTGTTTGACGTGTCATCTGACCCGATTGACAGTTACATTACCTACCGCCTTATTGATCCTTCATTTGAGGTGTGGCATAAGGTGGAAATCCGAGAACGAAACCTGACGGATTTCAGTGAGCGTGTACTTTCTGACTGGAAGCATACTGACAACAGCTGTATGAATTGCCATACCCATGGCGGCGCACATGGCGATTTATCATTCTTCCATCTGCGTGGCACGGGTGGCGGTACCATTCTCAATAGGGACGGCACCTTGCGTAAGCTTACGCTGAAAACCGATAGCATGACCGTGGCGGCTACCTATGGCGACCTACATCCCTCGGGACGCTATGGTGTTTATTCGTGGAACAGCGTCATCCCCACACTCCGCTTCCTAGGCAGTCAACGCATGGAAATCTATGATAATGCCAGCGATTTGTTAGTGGCGGATTTTGACAGTAACCGGATATTATTCTCTCCACTCACCTCTGGTTCAGATGTGCTTGAGACATTTCCCACTTTTGCTCCTGACGGACGTTCCATCACCTTTTGCCGCGCATCGTCCAATGTTTTGCCTGACAGCATTGCATCCATTCATTATAGCCTTGTCCGCATTCCCTTCAATCCTGCTACAGGTGAACAAGGTGATACGATAGAAATCCTATGGGATGGTGCTGTGGAGAAGGGCTCTGCATCCTTTCCCAAGTATTCGCCCGATGGACGTTTTCTGTTGTTCTGTCGTTCAGATTTCGGCACATTTCCCATATGGCATCGTGAGACACGTCTGCAGATGCTGGACATGACGTCCGGAAAAGTAAATACCTTGGATACTCTCGCCGAAGCCAATGCTTCATCGACTTATCACAGTTGGTCATCGGATGGGCGATGGATTGCGTTCGCCTCAAAGCGTGGTGACGGGCAGTTCGGTCGTGTATGGCTTGCGCATATAGATGCTCAAGGAACTGCGAGCCGTCCCTTTATGCTCCCTCAGCGTGACCCCGAGCATGACCGCCTTTGCATGAAGTCGTTCAATATTCCCGATTTGGGCGATGCCCCTGTCCCCTTTGATGCACGCACCATTGGTGCAATGCGCAAAAATGTAGAGGCAGAACTGTTTAAATGACACAAGTGTCACTATTGGATAAAATAGTGTCGGTGAAAATTTTTAACAAGGTATATCTTTGCGGCATCAATTCAAAATTCCCAATATATGAAAGGCAAGAAAATAATTAGTTTGATGACAGTAGTTGCTCTGGCACTTGCAGCATGCGGCGGTAAGTCTACCCCCACAACAGCTCCTGTGGAACGCAGTGCCGAAACCGTGCAGATGCTCCAGAAAATGCAAGCCATAGCAGCCAGTGGTTCCTATATGTTTGGACATCAGGATGATGTGGTATATGGACATACGTGGAATGGTTGCATTGGCGATCCAGCTTTTGAGGGCCGATCAGATACCAAAGAGGTGTGTGGCGACTATCCCGGCATCATTGGCTTTGATCTCGGCCGTTTGGAATTGGGCCATGACAAAAACCTTGATGGTGTGCCCTTCGATAAGATGCGCCGTGAGATTGTTGCTCAGTATGAGCGGGGCGGCATGACTACCCTCAGCTGGCATTTAGATAATCCGCTTACCGGGGGCGATGCCTGGGACTATAGTAACACAGGTACAGTGGCATCCATTCTCCCTGGGGGCGAAAAACATGAAGAATTTATTGCTCGTATGGAACGAGTAGCGAATTTCTTTGCATCACTCGTTACTGCTGAAGGCGTGCATGTACCTGTACTCTTCCGCCCCTGGCATGAGCATACTGGCAGTTGGTTCTGGTGGGGGCAGGACATCTGCACCACTGAACAGTACAAGGCACTGTGGCGTATGACCTACGATTTTATGCAGAGCCGTGGACTTGACAACTTGTTATGGGCCTATGGTCCCGGTGCAGAGCCTCATACTCTTGATCAGTACTTCGAACGTTACCCTGGTGATGACATTGTGGACGTGCTTGGCTTTGATACTTATCAAGGTAACGATCGAGATTTTTATGTGCAGGATCTTGAACGTTGTATCCTGCTCGTTGCTGATGCAGCCAAAGCGCATGGTAAGGTCGCTGCCATCACCGAGACAGGCTATGAGGGAACACCTGATGCCCAATGGTGGACGGGCACGCTGGGTGCGACCATTGCCCATGCCGCTGCCCCCATTGCCTATGTCCTTGTGTGGCGCAATGCGTGGGACAAGCCGGGGCACCATTATGGTGTCTATCCCGGACATGAATCCGAACAGGATTTCCTCACTTTTTCGGAACGTCCCGAAGTACTTTTTGCTTCCGATGTGAAGAAGGCAAAATAACAATTGCTACAGATTATCGTCTATGAATGATTTCAAGAAAAAGGTTGAGGCTTTATTTGCCGACTATGAATTGTTGATTACCCGTCCCAATATCCCTGAGGAAAGAGACAACGGCATTGTCACCCGTTACCGTTATCCTATCCTTACGGCTGAGCATACCCCTGTGTTCTGGCGTTACGACCTTGATGAAGCCACAAACCCCTTCCTGATGGAACGTATCGGTATGAATGCCACGTTCAATAGTGGCGCCATCAAGTGGCAGGGCAAGTACCTGCTTGTCGTGCGGGTGGAAGGGATAGATCGCAAATCGTTCTTCGCCGTGGCCGAGAGTCCCAATGGCGTGGATAACTTCCGATTTTGGGATTATCCTGTCACGATGCCCGATGACATCATTCCTGCCACAAATATCTATGACATGCGCCTTACGGCTCATGAAGATGGCTGGATATATGGCATCTTCTGTGCTGAGCGCCACGATGATGCTGCAGCGGCCGGTGACCTTTCATCAGCTACTGCTACGGCAGCCATTTGCCGTACAAAGGATCTCAAGAACTGGGAACGTCTGCCGGATTTGAAGACATGTACCCAGCAGCGCAATGTGGTGTTACATCCTGAGTTCGTAGAGGGTAAGTACGCGCTATACACTCGTCCGCAGGATGGATTTATCGATGCCGGTAACGGTGGTGGCATTGGATGGGCACTCATCGATGATATCGCGCATGCCGAGGTCCGAGAGGAAACAATCATTGAGCCTCGTTTCTATCACACTATCAAGGAAGTGAAGAATGGTGAGGGACCTCATCCCATCAAGACACCTCAGGGGTGGCTCCATTTGGCACATGGTGTGCGGGGATGTGCTGCAGGACTCCGCTATGTGCTCTATATGTATATGACAGCGCTTGACGATCCCACTCGTGTCATTGCTACACCTGCCGGTTATTTTATGGCGCCTGTAGGGGAAGAACGCATAGGTGATGTGAGCAACGTGCTCTTTGCCAATGGATGGATATGTGATGAGGATGGCAAAGTGTTCATCTACTATGCTTCCAGCGACACACGTATGCACGTGGCAACCTCTACTGTAGAAAAACTCGTTGACTATTGCATGCATACCCCTTCCGATGGTCTCACCACTGCATCATCAGTGGAGACACTGAAGAAGCTTATTGATAAGAATATGAAGATAATCAATGGCTAAGGCAAATACTATGCGACGAAAGTTAATTTCGGGTTGTTGAGGCCTCCTGCTTTGATGTGGTCTATTCAATCATTACTCATTGGAAGCTCATTGTAGAATTTATACCGGAACGTAATCTGGTAGGCCATAATAAGATTGGAGTACCGGTTAGCCAAAGTTAAAAAAACAGTAAAAATATGGCAAGTCTGAAAGAAAAAATCGGCTATGCGCTTGGTGACGCTGCTGCCGGAGGCATCACGTGGAAAATCATGTCCATTGCCTTTCCACTCTATTTCACCAATGTATTCGGCCTTGGTTTCGGTGATGCCGCTGCGCTGATGCTTATCGCCCGTTTGTTTGATGTGGTGACAGACCCGCTGATGGGTAGTCTGGCTGACCGTACTCAATCGCGGTGGGGTACCTATCGTCCTTGGCTCATCTTTGGAGCCATCCCCTTTGGCCTCATTTTCGCATTGTTGCTCTATACACCAGACTTTGGGCCCGTGGGCAAACGTATCTATGCTTATACGTTCTATCTGCTGATGATGGCCATCTACACGGCGGTCAATGTGCCCTATGGCTCGTTGCTGGGTGTAATGACCGAAGATGATAATGAGAAGAACCAGTTCTCTTCGTTCCGCATGGTGGGTGCCTATGCCATGGGCTTTGTCACCCTGCTGTCGTTCCCCTACCTGCAGAAGTGGGTGGGAGGCACGGATGCACACCAATATGCAGTGCTGGGAGCATGCTTCGGTTTTTTTGCTGCAGCCATGACACTGGCATGCGGTCTGATGACAAGAGAGCGCATCAAGCCTGTGCGGGCAGAGAAGTACTCGCTTAAGCAGTTTGGTGATTTGTTTCGCAACAAGCCATGGGTATATTTGACGCTCACCGGTATTTGTACCAACTTCTTCAATGGCTTTCGCTATGCTGTCATAGGCTATCTCTTCGACTATTGCCTGGATGGTCAGGTGACACTGGGTAGCTTCATCATTAACTACACGGCTTTCATGGCCTTCGGCGAAGTCACTTGCATGATATTCGGTGGCCTTTCGCCTCGTTTTACGGCGCGCATGGGCTCCAAACGGAAGGCATTCATCGTAGCCTCGTTGCTCTGTTTCTTCTTTTCGGCGCTCTTCTTCCTCGTTCCCATCAAACCATCTTACATGTGGCTGATGATTCTACTGGTCGTCCTGACGTCTGCTGGTGTGGGACTCTACTCTCCGCTTCTATGGTCGATGTATGCCGATGTGGCTGATTACGCTACGGTGAAGAATGGCACGTCTTCTACTGGTCTTATTTTCTCGTCGGGTACCATGGCGCAAAAGTTAGGCGGAGCCGTATCTGGATCGCTTATTGCACTTTTCCTTGGAATGGCAGGAGCACGTATGATTCCCGATTCTTTCGGTAACCAAGTTATTGATCCGGCTTCTGTCACAAACTCAGTGTTGGTGATGGTACGTTCGCTCTTCTCGTTGATTCCTGCAGGCATTGCTCTGCTGATGGCATTTCTGGCTTATAAGTACCCACTAAAAAAATAATGTAACATGATGAAAAAGATATCTTTTCTTCTGTTCCCATCACTTCTCTTCGTATGTTGCCAGCCGGCACCCATCCATTTTGGTTGTGATGGTGACAGCATCACTGCTGGTGACCAGTGGAGTGCCACAGTGGCCGAGGACCTAGGCTGTGCGACCCATCATAATGCAGGCGTAGGTACTGCTACATGGGCCTCGCATGACGATACACAAGTGTATGGTTGTGAGGATTTTGCTGGTATCTCCTTTGGGTGGTTGCCTACCACTGACAGCCTTGAGCTCCGCCGACGTCACAATAACTGTGCAATTGTACACATCCAGAAGTTTATATCTGAGGTGGAGAGTGGTGAGTACCCTGAACCGACCCTTTTTGGTTTTGCCATGGGTACCAACGACACCGATTTTGCACGCATGGAGACCGATGCCCGCAGTGCTATCATGCTGGTGAAAGAGCATTTTCCGAAGTGTAAGGTGTTTGTATGTACGCCCATACAATCGGGCAGTTCGGAGAAAAATGCGGATAACCGTGCAAAGATTGAACGTCTGAGTGCTGTTTGTGCCGAGTTACATGTGCCTCTCATTGACTGTTACAATGGTGTACCCATCCGTGAGGAGGACGAGGTATGGATGGGAAAGGGAAAATATCTGCGCGATGGTTTACATCCCGATAAACCCGGTCAGGAACTGATGGGGCATTACATTGCTTCCGAAGTCAAGCGCATCTTTAAGCTGTAAGTAGGGATGACGAAAAAGGCACTTCCTGTGCTGACGCTGCTCATTGGGCTGTCGTTGGCTGGCTGCTCGGACGATTTTTCATTGAAGTCGCTACTTGTATCCAAAAAAAGCACTGACGTGGGGTATACCAATCCTGTGCTTTCTGGCTTCCATCCCGATCCGAGCATTTGTTGTGTGGGTGAGGACTTCTATCTGGTAAACAGTACCTTCCAATTTTTCCCTGGCGTACCTATCTACCATAGCAAGGATCTTATTCATTGGGAACAGTTGGGACATTGTCTTACTCGTCGCAGCCAGCTTGAGCTTCATGAAGCGGATTTCTGGGGGGGTATCTATGCTCCCACATTGCGCTATCACGAGGGAATGTTCTACATGATTGTCACCAACTGCTCCGGAATAGGCAATTTTTTTGTCACAGCTGCTGACCCTGCAGGTCCGTGGTCCGATCCCATTCGTGTGGATGAGGAAGGCATTGATCCCACGCTCTTCTGGGATGACGATAGCACTTGCTATTATGTTGGCAATGCCCGTGGCGGTATTGTGCTCTTTGCTATTGATGATCACACAGGTCAGCGACTTTCTGAGTCACAAACCATTTGGGAAGGTACCGGTGGCCGTTACCCCGAGGGACCGCATATCTATAAGAAGGATGGATGGTACTATCTGCTTATTGCGGAGGGCGGCACTGAGATGGGTCATAAGGTGACCATTGCCCGCAGCCGCGACATCCATGGCCCTTACAAAGGCTGTCCCCATAACCCGTTGCTTACCCACTTCAATCATGTCGGTGAAGGTAATCCCATTCAAGGTCTTGGACATGCCGATTTGGTGCAGGCACCTGATGGCAGTTGGTGGACGGTTTGCCTCGGCTTTCGTCAGCAGTCTGGTGCCAATCACTTGCTTGGTCGCGAGACATTCCTTGCTCCTGTGGCATGGAAGAAAGGCAAGTGGCCAGTTATCAATGGCGGCGAATGTTTGCAACTTGAGATGGAATGCCGTACACTGCCACAGGTAGAGGTACAGACAGCACCATCTGTCATACACTTCGATGTGCATCAACAAAACCAAAATGCTGCATGTACAGGCAATGCTTTTCTGACTCCATTTGACATGAGGCTCAATTTCTTATGTAACCCGGTGGAACGGAACTACGTATTAGATGCCCATCCCGGTTGGCTGCGCCTGAGAGCAGGGGATGTACCTCTTGATGGCAAGGGCTCGCCAACCTTTGTGGGCATTCGTCAGACGGAGATGGAACAGCGGATGTCGGCATATGTGGATGTTTCAGGTCTCGATGAAGGGGGACGAGGTGGACTGACTGCCTATACCAATGGTGCTTATCATTACGACATAGCCGTTGTCCGTCGTGATGGACAGTACATTGCGCAGGTCCTCTATCGTCTTGATGCACTCACCCATGTTGAGAGCGAACGGGTCCTGCCTTCTCAGTTCGCTAACCTCAGCATTGAGTGTACGCCGGAGTATTATGTGTTCAGCTGCAATGGTGAAGAACTGGGACGCATGAACACCCGTTTTCTCAGTAGCGAATGTGCAGGAGGGTTCACAGGAATGTATATCGGTGTCTTCTCCGAAGGTCCTGCTGGTTCCTACATTGATCTGGCGGAGATAGAGATGAAGGATATCTCGACAGCAAGATAATACTTGAATGTTATGCGATGGAGTGTGTATTATGCATGTCTGACGCAAAAAAATAATTTTTGTTTGCATGTTTGTCCTTTTGTCAGTACCTTTGCACGATAATTGAGAGCATGGCAGAAAAGATAGCACATATGGGCATCGTGGAAAGTGTGGAGTCGGGACATCTCGCTGTGCGCATTGTGCAGGCATCTGCGTGTGCTTCATGTGGTGCAAAGAAACTGTGCCAGTCTGCTGAAAGTAAGGAGAAGATTGTTGATGTGTATACTGCCGATGCTCTTGCTTATGCGGTGGGGCAGTCTGTGTTTGTCGTGGGACGTGCTTCACTCGGTATGAAAGCAATGCGTTTGGCCTTTCTCTATCCATTGTTGCTGCTCTTTGCTGCATTCCTTCTCTGCTATCGGGTCACCGGAGGTCGTGAAGCTCTTTCCGGATTGATTGGATTGGCAGCGATGGTACCATGGTATGTAGCATTATGGTGCTGTCGTGGAAGATTGCGGACGACGTTTACCTTTAATGTGGAGAAAGAAGGGACGGATGCGTATGGAGAAGTGGATAATATTAATGAAAACAAATAATACTAAGTTCCATAGATTATGAATGTTATTTTAGTAGCAGTGATTGCGCTTGGAGCGCTCGGCTTGGTGCTTGCCGCCGTGCTCTTCTTGGTTGCAAAAAAATTTGCTGTTGAGGAGGATCCGCGCATTGCAAAGATTGCTGAGGTGCTGCCGCAGGCCAACTGTGGCGGTTGCGGGTATCCTGGCTGCAACGGCTTTGCCGAAGCATGTGTAAAAGCGGCCGATGGAGGCTCGTTAGAGGGCAAGCTCTGTCCTGTTGGCGGGCAACCTGTTATGGAAAAGGTGGCCGGCATCTTGGGCATGGCTGCAGAGGCTGCCGAGCCGAAGGTGGCTGTGGTACGTTGCAATGGTACTTGTGCCAACCGTCCCCACATGGTGATGTACGATGGTGTGAAGACCTGTCGTATTGCACACAGCACGGCTGGTGGCGAAACCGGATGTTTCTTTGGATGCCTGGGCTGCGGCGACTGCGTGGAGGCATGTGCTTTCGGCGCTCTTACCATGAATGCAGAGACAGGACTTCCTGAGGTGGATGAAAGCAAGTGTACAGCGTGCGGAAAGTGTGCCAAGGCTTGTCCGCGTGGTATCATTGAACTACGTCCCATGGGCAAGAAGGGACGTCGTATGGTTGTGCAGTGTGTCAATCGCGACAAAGGTCCTGTGGCAAAGAAGGCATGTGCCGTGGGTTGTATTGCCTGTGGCAAATGTGTCAAGGTGTGTGAGTTTGATGCCATCACAATGGAGGGCAATATCGCCTACATTGATCCTTCCAAGTGCCGCCTGTGCCGGAAATGTGAAGATGCTTGTCCGCAGCACGCTATTGTGGCCATGAACTTCCCACCCCGTAAGCCTAAAAACGAGGCAATCGCTCCCGAGGCTTCCGCGCCTTCGCAGCAGGTATCGCCTGTAGCTGAACCTATTGTTGAAAACCAATCCTCAAAAACAACCGAAGCATGAAGACATTCAGAATAGGAGGAGTTCATCCTGAAGAGAATAAACTCTCTGCCGGAAAGAAGATTGAAGTAATGGACCTGCCTCGTCAGGCTATATTCCCACTCTCACAGCATATCGGTGCTCCCGCAACCCCATGTGTCGCCAAAGGCGATGTGGTGAAGGTGGGCACGAAGATCGCCGATGCGGGTGGTTTTGTTTCTGCCCCTATTTTCTCCTCAGTATCGGGAAAGGTGGCAAAGATAGACACTGCCATCGATGCCAGTGGGTACCGTAAACCAGCCATTATCATTGATGTGGAGGGAGATGAGTGGGAACCCACCATTGACCGCAGTGAGACCATTGTTTACAATACCACTCTGGACCCCAAGGATATTGTTGCCAGAATACAAGAGGCAGGTATCGTGGGCATGGGTGGAGCCTGTTTCCCCGCACATGTGAAGCTCAGTCCGCGCACACCTGTTGATGTAATCATCATCAATGCTGTGGAGTGCGAGCCTTATCTCACTGCTGACCACAGCTTGATGCTGGAAAAACCCGAACAGATACTCATCGGTGTCAGTCTTATAATGAAGGCGGTGAGTGTCAAACGTGCTTTTATTGCCATTGAGAACAATAAGCCCGATGCCATTGCCCTGATGCAGGAGAAGGCTAAAGCCTTTGCTGGCATTGAGATTTGTCCTTTGAAGGTCAAGTATCCGCAGGGGGGTGAGAAGCAACTCATCGATGCCGTCGTAGGACGTCAGGTGCCCAACCCTCCTGCCCTTCCTGCTGACGTCGGTGCCATCGTGCAGAACGTGGGAACCGCCTATGCAATCTACGAGGCAGTGATGAAGAACAAGCCGCTCTTCGAACGTGTGGTCACTGTTACCGGTAAGAGTGTAGCCCATCCTTCTAACTTCCTCACCCGTTTGGGCACTCCCATGAGCCAGCTCATTGAGAAGGCTGGCGGCATGCCGGAGGATACAGGTAAGGTCATTGGTGGCGGTCCCATGATGGGCAAAGCGCTGCTCACCACTGAAGTGCCTGTTTGCAAGGGAAGTTCTGGCATTCTGCTCATGACGGAGAAGGAGGCCTCGCGCAGAGAGGAGAGCCCTTGCATCCGTTGCAGCAAGTGTGTGAGTGCCTGTCCTATGGGACTGGAACCTTATCTGCTCCAAAAACTGTCTGAGTACAGCGATTGGGAGCGTGCCGAGAAGGAGCAGATCATGACATGCATTGAGTGCGGTAGTTGCCAGTTCACTTGTCCCTCTCACCGTCCGTTGCTTGATTGGATACGTCAGGGCAAGGGTACCGTGGGCGGAATTATCCGTGCACGAAGTGCCAAGAAATGACCGTTCTGCGATACAATAAAGATAACGTAAACGATAACAACAACATATGATGAATAAATTGAAAGTTTCCATGTCGCCTCATGTTCATAGTGGCGACAGCGTTCGCCGGAACATGGATTGGGTTGTCACCGCCATGTTGCCAGCGTTGTTATGGTCTTTCTGGGTGTTCGGTTTGGGCGCAATCATCGTCACGCTCACATCTGTGGCAGCTTGCATCTTCTTTGAATGGGCCATCGCCAAGTACATCCTGAAGCAGAAGTGGCAAAACGATGGATCTGCTATGGTCACAGGTCTGCTGTTGGCGTTCAACCTGCCAAGCAACCTACCGCTTTACATTATTATTATAGGAGCACTCGTTGCCATCGGTATCGGTAAAATGACGTTTGGCGGTATTGGCAATAACCCCTTCAATCCTGCTCTTGTTGGTCGTGTATTCCTGCTCATCAGCTTCCCCGTGAAGATGACATCGTGGCCTGCTCCCACCCATCAGTGGAGCGTTTATACTGATGCTGTCACTGCAGCCACCCCACTCACTCATCTTACCGATTCTAACCTCGCCGATCTCTTTTTCGGTCAGTGTGGTGGATCGTTGGGTGAGGTCAGCGCGCTGCTGCTCCTTGTAGGGTTTGCTATCCTGCTCCTTGCCAAAGTTATCAGTTGGCATATCCCTGTCAGCATCCTCTGCAGTGCCTTTCTGTTCAGTGTGTTGTTCTATGCTATCCAAGGCAAGATGCCCTTCTCAGACATTTGCCTGCTATCCCTGAAGCATCTTTGTGCGGGTGGTATCATGCTCGGAGCCATCTACATGGCTACCGACTATGTCACCTCTCCCATGACGCATAAGGGCATGGTCTTTTACGGCACCTGCATTGGTTTCCTCGTCATCTGCATCCGTTTGTTCGGTTCCTATCCCGAGGGTATGTCGTTCGCCATTCTCATCATGAATGCCTTCACGCCGCTCATCAATAATGCATGTAAACCTAAACGTTTTGCAAAGGAGGTAAAGAAATGAAACGACTTGAATCTTCATTTAAGAATATGGTGCTTGTGCTCACCATCATCTCGTTGGTGGCTGCCGGATTACTCGCCTATATCAATAGTGTTACGCAGGGACCCATTGCTGCCATCAGTGAGGCTAATCAGCAGAAGGGCATCAAGTCGGTGCTTGGCATCGGTGCAGATGAGATGGTAAATGTTGAAGCTACCGAGAAAGACGGATTCCAAATGTTCGCCGTAACCCGTGCCGATGGCAGCTCTGCTGGCACAGCCGTGCAGAGCACCGACAAGAGTGGCTTTGGTGGCGACCTTGTAGTTCTCGTGGGTTTTGCTGCTAATGGTGATGTCCTGGGGTACGAAGTGATGCAGCATGCCGAGACACCAGGTTTGGGAGCTCGTGCTGGAGAATGGTTCCGTACTGCCACGGCCACCGAGTCAAAGAGCGTCAATGGGTTCACCCGTGTCGTGCTGGGCAATCCCGATCCTGCAGGCAACCACAATATCATCGGTATGAATCCGGGCACGTCCAACTTTACCGTCAGCAAGGATGGTGGCGATGTGGATGCCATCACAGCCAGCACCATTACCTCGCGCGCCTTCCTGCGTGCAGTGGATAATGCCTACAAGGCATTCAGGGGACAAACCGCCGATGTTACCACAGGTGCTTCGACGCAGGCATCAGCTGAAGAAAGTACGAATAAATAGTAGGAGGAAACGATATGAATAGTTTGAAAGTCTTTCTGAATGGACTCATCAAGGAGAATCCCACTTTTGTGCTTCTCCTCGGCATGTGCCCCACGCTGGGCACTACCTCTTCGGCCATCAATGGTATGTCCATGGGCCTCGCCACCACGTTTGTACTCATTTGTTCCAATCTTGTGATCTCGTTGCTCCGCAACCTCATCCCTGACAAGGTACACATCCCTGCCTATATCGTCGTCATTGCTTCGTTTGTCACAGCTTTGCAGATGCTTATGCAGGCTTATCTTCCTGATTTATATGCTACCCTGGGACTCTTCATCCCTCTGATTGTGGTTAACTGTATCATCCTTGGCCGTGCCGAAGCGTTTGCTGCCAAGAATGGCCCCATCCCATCGTTGTTCGACGGCTTGGGCATGGGCCTCGGTTTTACCTGTGCACTCACGTTGCTTGGCGCTGTGCGCGAGCTGTTGGGAACGGGAACCTTCTTCGGCCTGCAAGTGCTGCCATCGTCGATGGGCATGTTGGTGTTTGTCCTAGCTCCAGGTGCATTCATCACTCTCGGATATCTCATTGCCATTGTTAATAAAATCAAGAAGTAAAGCCTTATGCAATATATACTGATATTTATTTCTGCCATTCTGGTCAACAATATCGTGTTGTCCCAGTTCCTGGGCATCTGTCCGTTCCTAGGCGTGTCGAAAAAGGTAGAGACGGCTAAGGGTATGGGTCTTGCCGTCACGTTGGTGCTTGTAGTGGCAACCATCGTCACTTATCTGCTGCAGGCATATATCCTTAATCCTCTTGGGCTTGCCTATCTGCAGACCATTGTATTCATCCTTGTTATTGCTGCCTTGGTGCAGATGGTAGAGATCGTGCTGAAGAAACTTTCTCCTTCGCTCTATCAGGCGTTGGGCGTGTTCCTCCCCCTCATCACCACCAACTGCTGTATCCTTGGAGTAAGTATTCTGGTGGCCAATGGTACCTACAATGCGCAAGGTCTTGAGCCCAGTCTTCTTACAGGCACCATCTATGCTCTTTGTACTGCTCTCGGTTTTGCCTTGGCTCTCATCGTGTTTGCAGGTATCCGTGAACAGATGAGCCTTGTCAAGGTCCCCAAAGGCATGCAGGGCATGAGCATTGCTCTCGTTACAGCCGGACTCCTTGCCATGGCATTCATGGGCTTTAGTGGTATGGACAAGGGCATAGTATCATTCTTTGGAATCTGAGTTTATATAATTGTAAATAGATAGTTCTCCTTAAGATATGAAAATTCTAGTAACTGGTGGCGCCGGTTTTATTGGCTCCCATACTTTGATTGAGTTACATGATGCCGGCCATGACGTAGTAGTTATCGACAACCTCTGTAACAGCAATCCTAAGTCTCTTGAACGTGTCAGTGCCATCTGTGGTGCTGTTATCCCTTTCATGCAAGTTGATATCCGTGATCGTCAGGGACTTGAAGAGGTGTTCACGCAGTTCAACTTTGATGCTGTCATCCATTTCGCCGGGCTCAAAGCGGTCGGCGAGAGTGTTACCAAGCCATGGGAATATTACGACAACAACATCACGGGAACTCTTACTCTACTTGATGTCATGCGTCAGCATGGTTGTAAGAACATCATCTTCTCCTCATCCGCTACTGTCTATGGTGATCCCGCGCAGATACCCATCACCGAGGAGTGCCCCAAGGGCCATTGCACTAACCCCTACGGCCAGACCAAGAGCATGCTTGAAGAGATTATGGCCGACATGCAGCATGCCGACCCTGAGTGGAATATAGTGCTGCTTCGCTATTTCAACCCCATCGGTGCTCATCCCTCCGGCCGTATTGGTGAGAACCCCAATGGCATCCCCAACAACCTCATGCCCTATATTACGCAGGTGGCGGTTGGCAAGCGCCCCCAGCTTGGTGTCTTTGGCAACGACTATGACACCCCTGACGGCACAGGCGTGCGCGATTACATCCATGTCGTTGACCTTGCCAAGGGACATGTCAGTGCTCTCCAAGCGATCGAGCGTAAGTGTGGACTAGCCATCTACAACCTCGGTACTGGTCATGGCTACAGCGTACTTGATATCGTCAATGCTTTCACGCGTGTCAACGGTGTACCTGTGCCCTATGCCATTCAGCCCCGTCGTCCCGGCGATATCGCCACCTGCTACAGTGACCCCTCCAAGGCTGCCCGCGAACTCGGATGGACTGCACAGTACGGAATTGATGAGATGTGCCGCGATAGCTGGAATTGGCAGAAGAATAATCCCAATGGATATGATGATTGACATCTTCCTTCAGATGGGGTGCTTCAATCTGTGATTTAATCCCTCTTACTCTTTCGGGCAAGAAAGCAATATAACGATGATGCATGCTCCAAAGGGCGTGCATTGTCGTTTAAAGGTCGGAAACTGTGCAGGCTGTTGCTTTTGGCATTGTTTCCGGTTTTACTTCCCTTACTCTCCCTTACGCATGCGCAACAGTTGCCCAGCTGCGGTAAAGGAGGTGAGCTCACCGCGCAGTACCTGCTGTTCTTTCGCTTCAAGAGCGGCCGCTATAGCTGGGTCATGGTAGAATGCGTCGTGGAGTGCTTGGTTGATGGTCTCGTACATCCAGTATTTAGCCTGCTCGTTGCGGCGGTACTGGAAGTAGCCGTTGGCCTTCACAAAGTCGATATATTCGTACACCATGTCCCACACCTCTTTGATGCCCAATCCATAGAACCCAGAGTAGGTGAGCACACGGGGTGTCCATCCGCTGTCGGGCGCAGGGAAGAGGTGAAGGGCGTTTCGGAAATGTGTGGCTGCGAGTTGGGCAGGCTGAATGTTGTCACCATCGGCTTTGTTGATGATGATGCCGTCAGCCATCTCCATGATGCCGCGCTTGATGCCCTGCAACTCATCGCCGGTGCCGGCCAGCTGGATGAGGAGGAAAAAGTCCACCATCGAGTGGCAAGCCGTCTCGCTTTGTCCTACGCCTACCGTCTCCACAAAGATCTTGTCGTAGCCGGCAGCCTCGCACAGCACGATAGTCTCGCGTGTCTTGCGTGCTACACCTCCCAGTGACCCCGCCGATGGCGAAGGACGGATGAATGCCTCTGGACGGACGGATAACTTCTCCATGCGTGTCTTGTCTCCCAGAATACTTCCCTTGGTGCGTTCGCTGCTGGGGTCGATGGCGAGCACGGCGAGCTTGCCCCCGTAGGTGTCGAGCACATGTGTGCCGAAGACGTCGATGCTGGTGCTCTTGCCAGCTCCGGGTACGCCGCTGATGCCCACACGTACCGACTGCCCAGCAAATGGCAGGCATTTTTCGATAACCTCCTGTGCGATGGCTTGGTGCTCGGGAAGCAGGCTCTCCACGAGGGTCACAGCTTGCGAGAGAATGGTGACATCGCCTTTCAGAATGCCATCCACATATTCACCAGCACTGAGCTGATGACGTTTGTGACGCTTGAAGTAGGGATTCACTTGCTCGGGCTGTTCAATGCCTGCATTGACGGTGAGACCTTTGTATTGTTCGTCGTTCTCGGGATGTTCCATGATGAATTGGGTTTATAGGTTGTTGAGTTCTTTCTTTAGGAAGCGGGCTGTGTGTCCTTCTGCTTCGGCTACCTCTTCGGGTGTGCCTGTGGCGATGATTGTACCGCCGTGTCGTCCTCCTTCAGGACCCATGTCGATGAGGTAATCTGCCTGTCGGATGACGTCCATGTTATGCTCGATAACCACCACCGTATTGCCGCGGTCTACCAATCGCCCGAGCACATCCATCAGCACTCGGATGTCCTCGAAGTGCAGTCCGGTGGTAGGTTCGTCAAGGATGTAGAGCGTCTTGCCCGTGTCGCGTTTCGCCAGTTCGGTGGCAAGTTTCACGCGCTGGCTCTCTCCGCCGGATAGGGTGGTAGAGGGTTGCCCCAGCTTGATGTATCCGAGCCCAACTTCCTGCAACACCTTTATCTTGCCTAGTATGGTGGGGATATTCTCAAAGAACTCCACGGCTTGATTGATGGTCATGTCCAATACATCAGCGATGGACTTCCCTTTGAAACGTACCTCCAGCGTCTCGTGGTTGTAGCGTTTGCCTCGGCATACCTCACAGGGTACGGTGACATCGGGCAGGAAGTTCATCTCGATGGTTTTGTAGCCGTTTCCAGAACAAGCTTCGCATCGCCCGCCGTTGATGTTAAACGAGAATCGTCCGGGCTTGTATCCGCGCATCTTTGCTTCGGGAAGGTTCACGAATAGGTTGCGTATGTCGGCGAATACTCCCGTATAGGTGGCAGGGTTCGAGCGGGGCGTGCGTCCCAGAGGTGACTGGTCTACGGTCACTACCTTGTCAATGTGCTCGATGCCCTCGAAATGCGCGTAAGGGAGAGGCTCGCGCAGTGAACGGTAAAAGTGCTGCGAGAGGATGGGCTGGAGGGTATCGTTGACAAGAGTCGATTTTCCGCTGCCGCTCACACCGGTGACGCAGATGAGGCAGCCGAGCGGGAATCGTGCAGACACATCCTTGAGGTTATTGCCTCGAGCTCCCGTGAGCAGCAGTTCTTTGCCGTTGCCTTGACGCCGCATAGGTTGTCCTTCACTGTTGCGTGGACGTGTGTCCACATGTCGCTCTCCTGACAGGTATTGTGCGGTAAGCGTGTGTGCGTTCTCCATCTCATCGGGTGTGCCGGCGAACACCACTTCGCCACCCTTTCGTCCGGCGAGTGGCCCCAGGTCGATGACGTAGTCGGCAGCGAGCATCATGTCGCGGTCGTGCTCCACCACAATGACGGTGTTACCGATGTCGCGCAGTGCCTTCAGTGAGTTGATGAGCCGTACGTTGTCGCGCTGGTGCAGACCAATGCTCGGCTCGTCGAGGATGTACAGCACGTTCACGAGTTGTGAACCGATCTGTGTAGCGAGACGTATGCGCTGGCTTTCGCCGCCCGACAGCGACACCGATGATCGGCTCAGGGCCAGATAGTCCAGCCCCACATCAAGCAGGAAGTGCAGACGGGTAGCAATTTCCTTCAGTATTTCCTCGGCGATGCGCTGCTGCTTGCCGGTGAGCAGTCCTGTGGCATGGAGCACCCAGTCGTAGAGCTCGCTGATGTCCATGTTGGCGAGTTCGGCGATATTCTTGTCCAGAATGCGATAGCTCAGGGCTTCTTTGTTGAGTCGTGTGCCTCCGCACTCGGGACAGACGCAAGTGGCGGAGAATTGGTCGATCCACTTTTGTTGTGCTGCCGTGGGCTCAGCATCCTGCTGGCTGGTGATATATTTGACGATGCCGTCAAAGGCGATGAACATCTCTGATTCCTGCAGCAAGGTCGTCTGCACCTTTATGCGGTCGGCGCAGCCGTAGAAGAGCTCTGCAATAACCTCTTCATCGAACTCCTGCGCTGGGGTGTCGAGGGTGCATCCGTGACGTGCCAATAATGCTTCGAGTGTACGAAAAATGAGTGTGTTGTGGTAGCTCCCGAGCGGAACGATGGCCCCTTGGCGTATGGAGAGCGTACGGTCGGGGATAACCTTGTCAATATCGATTTGTGTGATGCGTCCCAGTCCTTTGCATTTGGGACAAGCACCCTGCGGCGAGTTGAAGGAGAAATTATGTGGAGCCGGTTCGCGGTAGGAGAGTCCACTCACGGGATCCATAAGCCGTTTGCTGTAGTGGCGCACGTTGCCGGTGTCTTTGTCGAGCACCATCAGCAACCCATCGCCCTGCTGCATGGCGATGGTGACGCTTTCGCGCAGACGGGTGTCGTCCTTCTGCTGTACACGCAATTTGTCGATGACCACCTCGATGTCGTGGTTCTTATAGCGGTCTAACTTCAGCCCTGGCACGGCCTCGGTGATCTCGCCATCAATGCGTACATAGAGGTAACCCTTATGTCGCACTTGCTCAAACAATTCACGGTAGTGGCCCTTGCGGTTGCGCACAAGGGGTGCCAGCAACATCACTGCACGCCCAGCGTAATCTTTCAGGATGAGGTCGAGGATCTGTTCCTCTGTGTACTTCACCATCTTCTCGCCCGACAGGTAGCTGTATGCCTCTCCTGCGCGGGCGAAGAGCAGACGCAGGTAGTCGTATACCTCAGTGGTTGTGCCAACGGTAGAGCGGGGGTTTTTGTTCGTTGTTTTCTGTTCGATGGAGATGACGGGGCTCAGACCTGATATCTTGTCCACGTCGGGACGTTGCAGACCGCCGAGAAAGTTGCGCGCGTAAGCAGAGAAGGTCTCTATATAGCGGCGCTGCCCTTCAGCGAAGAGGGTGTCAAAGGCGAGAGATGACTTGCCGCTGCCGCTCAGCCCTGTCACCACGGTGAGCGACTTGTGAGGGATAGTAACGCTGATGTTCTTCAGGTTATGCTCCCGTGCACCATACACCTCAATGTCCGGTTCCTGTAGTAGGACCGCTTTCTTTTTCTCTTGTATCTGGCCAGCCTGCTCCTCTTTCATACTTCGTCATTCCTGTTCCAGCTCCACCGTCCGTGTGAACACGTTGATGTCGCTACGCTGTTTGTATTCGATGCCATCCGACCCCAACGCTTCAATGACAATGAAGTAAACGCCGTTCTCCACGGTGCGTCCGCCCACGCTGCCGTCCCAACAGATGTAGTAGGTGTAGTTATCCTCATACACTTTCTCGAGTGTCTGTTCGTTGCCGGCAGCTACGCACTGTCCCCATCGGTTGTAAATGCCCATGCGGAATTCCAGCAGGCTCTGCGTCTTTACACGGAACACATCGTTCACCCCATCATCGTTGGGCGAGAACGCATTGTATACCGTCAGCGACGACCCTCGTAATGAGAACTTCAGCATATCGCTTTCCTCCTGTTCTACGACTCCTTCGGTGCCGGTTGCTCGTTCGCGGTAAGTGATGGCGAGGCTCACGCGGTAACTCACGTCATTGCCTCCCTCACGGAAGGTGTACTCCATCGTCTCGTCGTTGCGCACGGCCAGAGTGGTCTCCTCGCCATTGTCAATCTTGATGATGTCCCATTCGTAATAGACGATATATCCCGTTGTGTCGGTAGGGTTGGCAGCGAACGATACGGTGAGAGGCGCGTCATATGACCCACCGCTCTCGATCTCCTCTTCTTCTCCATCGGGATTGATGTAGGTGCCCACGGGGTCTACGGTGGGATACCAGTCGGTGACGGCCAGCGCAGGAAAGGCGGCCAATAGTATGGTTGTCAGCAGTATGATGTTCTTCTTCATCTTCGTAATAATTTCAAATGGCAAAAGTATGCAAAATCCCTCAAATTTCGGTCAATTCTTTCTGATTTTTTAAAAATGGAATCGAAAAATCTTTTTGAGTCCGTTGCTGTGTGCTATATTGGAGGGGGAATGGAGGTGCCAACGCGTCAGGAAACTCATCAGCTGCCGGAAAAAAAGCAAAGGGGAGAGTCATTAAACCCTCCCCTTGCTTTTTGGGGCTACTGTTGAACATTATTCTTCTTCGGCGAGGTCGATGGCATAGCTGCTGCGCTTGCCCGAAGGGTATTCGCCGATGATGAAGAGCACCTGGTCGGACGATTGTGTGGCTGCCTTGAAGGCTGTCTGGAAGTCTTCCTCACTCTTGATCTGTTGTCCGTTGACCTTCAGAATGATGAATCCCTTGTGTATGCCTGCATCGGCGAACTTGCCCTTTGAGACGCCCGTTACCTGCAGTCCATAGCCGATGTTGAGTGTGCGTTTGGTATTGTCGTCTACCTCCTTGAAGGCTGCCCCCAGAAGTTCCATGTCGGCATTTTTGACCACCTTGGTGTTGCCCTGCGGGTTCTTGAGCGTCACCTCGATGGTATGGTCGTTCTTCTTGCGTGTAATCTTTACGCTTACCTTGTCGCCGGGGCGGTGGCGCGCCATCGTCTCCTGCAGTTCAGCCATGGTCTTCACCTTCTTACCATCGATGGATGTGATGATGTCACCCTCCTGCAGCCCTGCTTCGGCGGCGCTGCCCTCCTCGACAATGTTGGTGATGAGCACGCCCTCGTGCACCTTCATGGCTTTGTATTCCTCCTCTGTGATGGGGAACTCGTCAAAGGCACGGCTGTCGAGATCGCTGAGGTTCGAGATGTCGGTACCCATGATGCCGAGCATGGCTCGCTGCACGGTACCATACTCCTTGAGGTCGCTGATGACCTTGGTGACGATGCTGGTGGGGATGGCGAAGCCGTAGCCGGCATACGAACCAGTGGGTGAGGAGAGAACGGCATTGATGCCTACCAGTTCGCCGCGGATGTTCACCAGTGCGCCACCGCTGTTGCCTTGGTTGATAGCCGCATCGGTCTGGATGAACGACTCGATACCTCCGTCCTTTCCATATACGCCCAGCGAGCGCGCTTTGGCACTGACGATGCCGGCGGTGACGGTAGAGGTGAGGTTGAAGGGGTTGCCCACGGCGAGCACCCATTCGCCCACCTTCAGGTTGTCGCTGTTGCCGATGGGCAACGTAGGAAATTCATCGCCCTCAATCTTCACCAGTGCCAGGTCGGTACTGGGGTCTGCGCCGATGAGGCGGCCCTTGAACTCGCGGTTGTCGTTGAGCTTCACGTCAATCTCGTCAGCACCTTCGATGACGTGGTTGTTGGTAACGATGTATCCATCGGTGGAGATGATCACACCTGAACCGATGCCCACCTTGGGTTGTGTCTGTACCTGCTGGCGGCGGGTTCCTCCTCCTGTGCCGTCGCCGAAGAAGAAGTCGAACCAGTCCGGCATCTGCGGCACGTCCACAGTCTGCACTTTGCCCAGCTGTGTTGACTTGATGTGTACTACGGCATGCACGCTGGCTTCGGCTGCCTCGGTGAGGTCCACGGTGCCCGCTGTGCTGCTCCCACCCAGTATGGAGGTGGGCATGACGAAGCCTGTCTCGGCAGGCTCTGCCTGTGCGGTGCGTTCCGGCAGGTTCTTGTCGATGAGTTTGTACGTGGTGATGCCGGCGACAGCTGCGCTAACGATGGCAATGAGCACGAAGCTCATGATTTTCTTTCCTGTTTTCATAATTCTCATTTCTTTTTATGTTAATTTATATTCGTTTTTAACAATCGGTGCGACAAAAGTACAACGAAAGATGTTCTGTTGTGTACATTTGCTTCATATATTTACTGCATTTTAACAATGCGGCCTATCTTGTTAACAGAAGTTCATCATTTGTTCCTTTGTCCAAAGATATTTTCACAAAAGGCGTGCCATTGGCGGGGGTAGGTAATTTTGTCAGTCTGATGTCGTGCTTGCGTCGGTATGTGTACGCTCCTGCGTAGAAATGGCATGCAGTGCATCTTTGGCTATTGAGGTGTCGAAAAAACGGAAAAAGCAATGGTTGGGTCGCATTATTTATGAAAAATTTGTTCGTTTAAGAAACGTTCACTACATTTGCCCGAAACTTTCATGATAGCATATGAAATATCTTATTGGTTACGATATCGGCAGTTCGTCCGTCAAGGCGAGCCTGGTGTGTGTGGAGTCGGGCAAAGCGCTCGCCAGTTCCTATTTCCCCAAGAGTGAAGCACCCATCCATGCTGCGCGTCCCGGCTGGGCCGAGCAGAATCCTTCCGACTGGTGGAATTATCTGAAAGCCGCCACGGCCGACATTTTGTCGTCGACGGGTGCTGATGCCCATGAGATAGGGGCCATCGGCATCAGCTACCAGATGCACGGGCTGGTATGCGTGGACCGCGCTGGTGAGGTGCTGCGTCCCGCTATCATCTGGTGCGACAGCCGCGCCGTTCCCTACGGACAGCGTGCCTTTGACACCCTCGGCGCCGACCTTTGTCTTGGTCATCTTCTGGGCAGCCCTGGTAACTTCACTGCATCCAAGCTTGCGTGGGTGAAGGAGAACGAACCCGATGTCTATGCCCGTATCGATAAGATCATGCTTCCCGGTGATTATATCGCCATGCGTCTCACGGGTGAGTGCTGTACCACTGTGCCGGGACTCTCCGAGGGTATGTTCTGGGACTTCCGCGAGCATCGTGTGGCCGATTTCCTCATGGACTACTACGGCTTTGAGCGCAGTTTCATCCCCCGTATCGTGCCTACCTTCGGTGAGCAGGGACGTGTGACGGACGCTGCCGCTGCTGAGTTGGGTCTTGTGCCGGGCATCCCCGTCACTTATCGTGGTGGAGACCAGCCCAACAATGCTCTTTCGCTGGATGTGTTCGAACCGGGCGAGATTGCTGCTACTGCCGGCACTTCCGGCGTGGTGTATGGTGTGCTGGGCGATGTGGGCTACGATGCCAAGAGCCGTGTGGGCTCCTTCGCCCATGTCAACCATACCGCCGCTGAACCCCGGTTGGGCGTGCTGCTGTGCATCAACGGCACCGGGTGTCTCAATAGCTGGATGCGGCGCAACGTCGCCCCTGCCGGTGCTTCCTATACCGATATGAACCGTATGGCGGCCAGCGTCCCTATCGGCAGCGAAGGACTCTCCATACTTCCCTTCGGTAACGGCGCCGAACGTGTGCTCGAGAACCGCGATCCTGGTTGCAGCATTCATGGGCTCAACTTCAATATCCACACCCAGGCACACCTGCTACGTGCAGCGCAGGAGGGCATCGTGTTCACCTTCCGCTACGGTATTGACGTCATGCAGCAGATGGGGATGCGTGTGAGCACCATTCATGCCGGTCATGCCAACATGTTCCTCAATCCTGTCTTCCGTGAGACGTTGGCCAGCATCACAGGTGCCGTCATCGAACTCTACGACACCGATGGCTCGGTGGGCGCTGCCAAAGGTGCGGGCATGGGCGCTGCTATCTATGCCGACCACCGTGAGGCATTCGCCACCCTCGAACGGTTGGCTGTCGTTGAACCCGATGCAGCACACTTGTCCCAGTATGAGGATGCCTACCAGCGCTGGCTCGGCTGCCTGAGCAACGCATGACGTGTGGTACGGACATCGCAGCAAGGGAGGTTGCATAACATTGATTTACCTATTATAAATAACTAATAACCATTAAACAAATTCAATTATGGCAAAAGAGTATTTCCCTGGAATCGGCAAAATCCCGTTCGAGGGTAAAGAGAGCAAGAACCCTATGGCATTCCATTATTACGATGCCGACAAGGTTATTCTGGGCAAGAAGATGAGCGAGTGGCTCAAGTTCGCCATGGCATGGTGGCACACGCTGTGCGCCGAGGGTAGCGACCAGTTCGGTCCCGGCACTAAGACGTTCCCGTGGAATGCCGCTACCGACCCTGTGCAAGCAGCCAAGGACAAGGCTGATGCTGGCTTCGAAATCATGCAGAAGCTTGGCATTGAGTACTATTGCTTCCACGATGTGGACCTCGTGCAGGAAGCCGATAATGTAGACGACTACGAGAAGAACCTGAAGACGATTGTTGCCTACCTGAAGGAAAAACAGCAGGCTACCGGCATCAAGCTCCTGTGGGGCACTGCCAACGTGTTTGGCCACAAACGTTACATGAACGGTGCCAGCACCAATCCCGACTTCGACGTCGTGGCACGTGCCATCGTACAGATTAAGAATGCCATCGATGCTACTATCGAGCTCGGTGGTACCAACTATGTGTTCTGGGGCGGTCGCGAGGGCTACATGAGTCTGCTTAACACCGACCAGCGCCGCGAGAAGGAACACATGGCCACCATGCTCACCATGGCACGCGACTATGCCCGTGCCAAGGGCTTCAAGGGCACCTTCCTCATTGAGCCCAAGCCCATGGAGCCTACCAAGCATCAGTATGATGTGGACACCGAGACCGTCATTGGGTTCCTGCGTGCCCATGGCCTTGACAAGGATTTCAAGGTGAACATTGAGGTCAACCATGCCACGCTGGCCGGCCACACCTTTGAGCATGAGCTCGCCTGCGCCGTTGATGCCGGTATGCTTGGCAGCATCGATGCCAACCGTGGCGACTACCAGAACGGTTGGGATACCGACCAGTTCCCCATCGACCACTACGAGCTCGTGCAGGCGATGATGCAGATTATCCGTAATGGCGGTTTCGGCAATGGCGGTACCAACTTCGATGCTAAGACGCGCCGCAACAGCACCGACCTTGATGACATCCTCATCGCCCACATCGCCGGCATGGATGCTATGGCGCATGCGCTGGAGAGCGCTGCCGCCGTCCTCACGGAGAGTCCTATCCCCGCCATGGTCAAGCAGCGCTATGCCAGCTTTGACAGCGGACTGGGCAAGCGCTTTGAGGAGGGACAGATGACCCTCGAGGAAGCCTATGCCTATGGCAAGTCCGTGGGCGAACCCGCACAGACCAGCGGCAAGCAGGAGCTCTACGAGGCCATCGTCAATATGTATTGATTGTAGCATTCCCACGGCGTTGCCCGTGTCGGACCACTCTACGCACACGATGCACGCTCCACGGGGCGTGCATCGTTGTGTCAAGGAGGATGTGAAGGGCCTCTCTTGATCTGCGGAACGTCTATGCATAAAGTAAGAGTGCTGGTATCTTGTTTGATATCAACACTCTTTGTTTCGTAAGGAAGGTTCAGTTCCTTAGTGGAGCTGGAGGGAGTCGAACCCTCGTCCAAACGAGGAAGCCATACGCTTTCTACATGCTTATCTCTGCTTTAGTTTTCGAGTCGTGGCAGGCACAGAGCAACCAACCATAACCTTATCCTCAATGTTTTTAACCCTTGGAACGAGGCTTCCTCCGGCGATTCCCGATTTGCCTGCACCACCGTATCGACGAGCTTCGGGACGAGAGCTTCCGGGTGATGTCTCGTCTCAGCACCTGGTGCCGAGATTAAGCTTCGATCTACTGTACTTCAATCAAGCAGCGAGAGCGTAGTTGTTTTCGCCAATTAATTGTCGTCCATCGGGATTAAAGTGCCGACGTACCGCGCACTGCATGCTTACATACCTCTTCTGCCCGCTGTCAAAACCGGTCAACCCCATTCTGCGCGAACACCCGGGACTGTAGCGCATCACTGCTCCCCGAGGCATTTTGCGCTGCAAAGGTAGGACGCTTGCGCTGATTACACAAATTTTATCCTCAATTTTTTTGATTTTTTTTCGTCGTCACCGCCCTTCCCAAATGCTCTTCAGCTCCTTTGTGATGGAAATGTGCGGGTGTAATAAGTTCGTGCAAACACGTTGAGTAACCTTGCCCAACGCGTTGAGCAACCTTACCCAACGTGTTGAGCCACCTTGCTCAACACGTTTGCGCGACATTATGGGCAATCCATATCTCTGCTAACGGTGGTTTTGAACGCAGAAATGCGAATAAACGCCAAAAGGAACGCTGCACATAGCCAGACGCCAGAAGCAACGAACCCGCCATTTGCAGCAAAAAAATATTTCTTTGCAACAACCAAAAATTTCCTTGCAATGATGATAAACTCCCTTGTAGCAACGCCGGATTTCCTTGTAGCAACGCTGAACGCCCTTGTAACAACGCTGAGCGCCCTCGTAGCAACGCTGAGCGTCCTTGTAACAGTGCTGAGCGTCCTTGTAACAAACACTGAACGTCCCAGCGACACCGCTGCTGCAGAACAAGCATGAGGAACGAGGGATGCCACAACCTTCGCTGTCCTTCCTGCATCCCGTGTGCTGTCCAAAGTGTCCAATGTCCATAATGTCCATGAAACACCATTTCAAAACTGCAAAAGGGATTATGTTTAATTCATAGATTATATATTATTATTACTATATTATATTATATCCCTTTTTTAATGCATACATTATGGACAAAATGGACAATGGACATTATGGACACTATCCGTCTCTCTGGCAAATCGCATGTGTGTGGACCCGTTTGTGCGCCAAGGCACGTACTGCCATATTTTTTTGCTGGCATACCTTAGAAAAATGCGAATAAATTTGCTTTTTTTCTGAACTTATGCTATCTTTGCAGACAATTTGAAAAACACTCTGATGATGAACCGTTTCTACACATGGATGCTGGCTGTTGTGGCAGGGTGCATACTGCTTCCCGCGACTGCGCAGGAGAGTACTGTACAGGTGAAGGATATTGTGCGTTGCAGCGACACCGCTGTTGAGGTACATTATACCGATGGGCAGAAGCGCATTCTGGACTTCTATGGTCCGGACCTTGTGCGCATCTTTCAGGATCCTGCCGGTGGGTCTATGCGTGACCCGGAGGCCCATCCGGAGGCCAGGATCCTCGTGGAGAATGCCCGTCAGTCCCTCCGTCAGCGCACGGCCGTCGGTAAGGACGAGCAACAGGTCAACGTCACGGTCAGCGACCTGCAGGTGGCAACAGACCGGATGACGGTATCCTTCGATGCCGCTACGGGGCAGATGAGCATTTCGGGACAGGAGGGCTTGATTGTCCAGGAGACCCGTCCCATACAGATTGAGCCCCGTCAGGTCACGTTGCATCTCTCGATGAAGGAGGGGGAGTGTTTCTACGGCGGCGGCATGCAGAACGGACGTTTCTCCCATGCGGGTAAGGTGATACAGATAGCGAATACCAACAACTGGACCGATGGCGGCGTGGCCAGTCCGGCACCGTTCTACTGGTCGTCGGAGGGTTACGGCATTCTGTTCCACACCTTCGCCCCCGGACGTTACGACTTCGGCGCCGGCACCCCCGGTGAGGTGGTGCTGACGCACGATACGGACTACCTTGACATGTTCGTCCTTTGCGGCAACGCATCCGATAATCAATTGCTGCTGGGGTATTACCAACTCACCGGTTTGCCCGCACTGCTGCCCAAGTTCGGTTTCTACGAAGGACACCTTAATGCCTATAACCGTGACTATTGGACTGAAACAGAGGATGGCGGCATCCCCTTTGAGGATGGCAAGCGTTACAGGGAGAGTCAGAAGATGAACGGGGGTATCCATGAGAGCCTGAACGGCGAGCTCACCGACTCGGCAGGACGCAGCAACTATCCCTTCTCTGCCCGTGCCGTCATCGACCGCTATGCTGCGCACGACATGCCCTTGGGATGGATCCTTCCCAATGATGGCTATGGCGCTGGTTACGGACAGACCGGTAGCGTGGATGGGAATATCGACAACCTGCGTCGGTTTGGCGACTATGCCCGTGAGCACGGCGTGGAGCTGGGACTCTGGACACAGAGCGACCTGCACCCCAAGGAGGGCGTAGAGCCCTTGCTGCAGCGCGACATCGTGCGCGAGGTGGGTGAGGCTGGCGTGCGCGTGCTGAAGACCGACGTGGCATGGGTGGGCGCCGGTTACAGCTTCGGACTGAACGGCGTGACCGATGTGGCACAGGTGATGCCCGCTGAAGGAGGCGGCGCACGGCCCTTCATCATCACCCTCGATGGGTGGGCAGGCACGCAGCGCTATGCCGGGCTGTGGAGCGGCGACCAGACGGGCGGACAGTGGGAATACATACGATTCCATATACCTACTTATATAGGGAGCGGACTGAGTGGACAACCCAACGTGGGCAGCGACATGGACGGCATCTTCGGCGGCGGAAACCTCGCCGTCAACGTGCGCGACTTTGAGTGGAAGACCTTCACCCCCATGGAACTGAACATGGATGGATGGGGTGCCAACGAGAAGTACCCCCATGCCTTGGGCACCCGAGCAGAGACCATCAACCGGCAGTGGCTGAAGGTGAAAGCCATGCTCATGCCCTATACCTACAGCATCGCCAAGCAGGCATCCGGCGCCCTTCAGCCGTTGCCCATGGTACGTGCCATGTCGCTCGAGATGCAGCAGGGTACCTCTGAAAAACTGGTGAACCGCCAGCAGATCGATGACCTCACGAAGTACCAGTATATGTATGGACCTTACCTCCTTGTAGCACCTATCTATCAAGATACCAGGATGGACGAGGAGGGCAATGATATCCGCAACGGCATCTACCTGCCCGAAGGGCTTTGGCTCGACCCTTATGCCAATGCGTTCATCCAGGGTGGCTGCATCCTCAACAGCTACGATGCTCCGCTGGACCGTCTGCCTGTCTTCATCAAGGAAGGGGCCGTCATCCCCTATACATCACCCCACAACCAGCCCCGCGACGTGGACGCATCCGTCCGCAGCTACGAGATTGTGCCGGGCAACCATTTCATCTTCTCCGAGTACGACGATGACGGTACTACCCAGGCTTATCTGGGTGGCGACGAGACGCGTACCGTGCTTGAGGGCTTTCTCGAAGAGGGCGTGTTCGTGTTCATGATCAATGCCACCACAGGCACATACAAAGGCTTCCAGCCCAAGAAACGCACGACGCTCCGCATTCATGCCGCAGCCAAACCACGCGGTGTGGCGGTGCGCGATGCCGAGACCCGCAAGTCCGTCTATCCCAAGTGGAAGTTCGCTGATGGCATGCTCCTTGTGGACATCCCCGAGGTGGATGTGACGAAGAAAACGCTGCAGGTCATCATCGATGGCTTTGTACCCACGCCTATGCTGACGCTGGCCACGAAGAATGGCCGCATGGATGTGCCGTCGGTGACCTGCGAGGCCACAGCCTACACGGCCACCCCCCGTTGGCAGCTGCCTGCCAATGCCGACTATGCAGAGATTATGTTTGACGACATGCTTTACACGACGCTCCGCGAGGGAGAATATGTGTTTGATGGTCTGAAGCCCGAGACAACGTACGACTTCTGCTTACGTGCCGTCAATGCTGATGGCGCCACTGATTGGACCTCATTCAGTGTCACCACTGACGCCAACCCGTTGGAGTTTGCCGTGCAGGGCATCACGGGCACCACGTCCTGCACGAACCAGGGCGGACAGGGCATACGCCGGCTCTTCGACTTCGACGAGACTACCGTGTGGCATACTACCTGGGGTGAGAAGGCTGTGCCGTTCACCCTCGACATAGACCTGCATTGCACCATCGAGCTCGATAAATTACACTACCTCCCCCGCGAGGATGCCGGCAACGGAACACTGCTCGAGGGCACCGTTGCCTACAGCAAGGATGGAAGGAACTGGAGCACTCCCGAACCCTTCCAATGGGCTGCCGATGGCACGGCGAAGGAGTTCGCGTTCGGCGATCATCCGCAGGCACGCTACCTGCGCATGGATGTCACGCGGGGTAGGGGAGACTTCGGCAGCGGCCGGCAGCTGTATGTGTTCCGTGTGCCCGGTACCGACGTGCTGCTCCCCGGCGACATCAACCGCGACGGGAAGGTGGACATGGATGACTTCACCTCCTATATGAACTATACCGGTCTGCGTGCCGGTGACCCCGACTTCGACGGCTACGTCAGTGTGGGCGATGTGGACCACGATGGATGCATCGATGCGTACGACATCAGCGTGGTGACGACCCAGCTGCGGGGCGGTGTCGACCCATGGGTGGAGCATTTTGGCGGCACACTGAGCGTGGAGGCTGCCACTGGGGACGGGAAGAAACTCAAGGCCGGTGAGATGTGGGAAGTGAACGTGTCCGGCATCGGCTTGAGTGAGGTGTATGCCTTCAGCCTGGCGCTGCCCTACGATGCTGCTGACTTGGAGTTCGTGGAGGCTGTACCCGGTGAGGTGGGGACTTTGGAGAACCTCACGCGCGATCGTCTGCATGCCGACGGCACGAAGGTGCTCTATCCTACATTCGTGGGAGTAGGCGACACCGAGACCCTCTCCGGCGATGCCACGCTGTGCACGTTGCGCTTCCGGGCACGCCGAGCCTGCACCATGCACATCCGTGCCGAGCACATGCGACTGGTGTCCAAGACCCTCGAGGTGCTGGAGCAGGAATAATCGGGACGCATTCCCATCAAGTAAACGAAGCCGTTATCTGCTGCATGTGAGTTATCAATCCAGAATACAACCTAACTATAAAGATAGAACATCATGAGTTTGACACGAAGAGAATTTCTGAAATCCGCTGGAGCGTTGAGTCTGTTCACCATCATCCCGCGGAAGGTAATGGGTGGCCAGCCCGGTGTTGTCCCCCCGAGTGACCAGTTGACGAAGGGTATCATCGGTGTGGGCGGCATGGGCCGTGGACACTACGACTATGGCGGCACGCGTCTCATCGCCGTGTGCGACGTGGACGACAACCACCTGAAGGATGCCATTGCGGCAGCCCCCGACAAGATACAGGGCTTCCATGACTTCCGAGACCTGATTGCCCTGCGTGACGTGGACATCGTGCACATCGCCACGCCTCCTCATTGGCATGGACTGATGGCCGTCGAGGCAGCCAAGGCAGGTAAGGATATCTGGTGCGAGAAGCCCATGACACGTACCATCGGTGAAGGAAAGCGTGTGATGGAGGCCGTGAAGCAGCACGGTAACATCTTCCGCCTGAACACTTGGTTCCGCTTCAAGGACACCTTCTATGGTATGGGCACCACCGTTGAGCCTATCAAGAAGCTCGTCGACAGCGGTCTGCTGGGCTGGCCTCTCACCGTCACCATCGGTCGTCACACCGGTTTCGACTGGAAGTTCTACTGGGTGGGAAATACCAACCTGCAACCGCAGCCCGTGCCCAAGGAACTCGACTATGAGATGTGGCTCGGTCCGGCTCCCTACAAGCCTTACAACGTGCATCGTACCCACCAGACCTTCCGTGGCTACTGGGATTACGACGGCGGTGGACTGGGCGACATGGGCCAGCACTACATCGACCCCGTACAATATTTCCTCGGAAAGGACGATACCAGTCCCGTCTCCGTGGAGATTGATGCCCCGCAGCAGCATAGCGATGCCGTAGGCACTTGGCGTAAGATCACCTTCACCTATGCCGATGGCTGCAAGATCATCCTTGACGGTGCCGGCACCATCGATGATGTGCCCTACATCGAAGGCCCCAAGGGTAAGCTCTGGCCGGGATTCCGTTCCGACATCCCCGACCTGCAGCGTAAGCTTGCAGAGTTCCCCGATCCCAAGCCCCAGGCTACCGATTTCATTCAGTCTGTGCACACGCGCGAGAAATTTGCCCTCAACGAGGTCAACGGCTTCCGTTCCTGCACCCTTGTCAATATGGGCATCACCGCACTGCGTCTCAACCGTAACCTGCGTTTCGATCCCGACAAGCTCGAGTTCATCGGCGACGATGCCGCCAACCGTCTCATGAACCAGCCCATGCGTGCGCCGTGGATAATATAAGAATGTATTGTGAAACAATGTAATACTGGAAAAATATGAAACAGATCAAATATATCTTTTCGTCGCTTGCCCTGATGCTCCTGTTTGCTGTCGGCATGCAGGCCCAAACCGATCCCGGACGTACCAATAAGACCATTATAGCTGATGTGCTGGCCCAGCTTCCTGCCCAGGACGCTGCCACCTCCGATGCCCTTGTGGAGGAACTGCTCCGCACCGGTGATGAAGGTGTTGCCCAGATTGTATCCCTTATGGCTGCTCCCGGCGAGGGTGACAACACCGCCATGGAATATGCCCTCAGCGGCATGGCCCGCTATGTGATGCAGAATGCTGACCGTGAAGCCCAACGTGCTGCTTTCTCCCAGTCGCTCTGTAAGTCACTGGCTGTGGCCTCGTGCGATGAGGTGAAGTTCTTTGTCCTCACTCAGCTCGTGCTGGTTGGCAAGGACGACGCTGTGCCTGCCGTGATTGCCTGCATGAAGAACGACCGTCTGCAGGATGTGGCTTGCCGTGCCCTTGTCAACATCGGCACTCCCGAGGCACAAGCTGCTCTGGATGCCATTGACTACAAGACCGTTCCCGCACCTGATGCAGCTCCTGCCGCCGATGATGTGGAGCGCATCGAGGCAAACCGCGTGGTTGCTATGGCCAACCTCATCGAGACTACGGGCGAGGCTGCCCTGCCGCAGGTGGCCAAGGCCATGAAGGATCCCGAGCGTCGTTATCGCCAGGCCGTGCTGAACATTGTCAGTGAGGATATCTCGGGCGATGCTGCCACCACCACCCTGCTGGGTGCACTGAAGAAGGCCAAGTCTGCAGCACAGGTGGATATCATGGATTACTTCGCCGTGCAGGGTGAGCAGGCTGCCGTGCCTGCCATCACCAAGCTTTTGGGGAGCAAGGATGCGAACGTGTCCGCCAAGGCCGTCCGTACCCTTGCCACGATAGGAGGTGACGAAGCCCTCGCATCCTTGGTGAAGATACTCAAGCAGAAGTCCGGCAAGACGACCGATTACCTTACGGCGCAGGTCGCCCAAGCTCTTCCTTATATGGATGCCGACGTTGCATCGGCGCTGCTGACGTCTTTCGACGACCTTTCTGCGAACGGACAGGTAGTGGCCGTCCAGCTCTTCGGGCACCGTGCCTACACCTCTGCCTCGTCGAAGGTGTTCAGCCTGCTGGATTCAGACTACGGTGCACTTGCTGGTGCTGCCTATGATGCCCTGCCAGGCGTCGCCACTGAGGAGGATGTGCCAGCCCTCTGTACCCTGCTTGAGTCAGAGTCCGATGCTTCGCATGTCGCCACAGTCAAGGATGCGCTATTGGCAGCCACTGGCACCATGGATGCCAGCGAGCGCGAAGCCCTCTTCCTGAGCAAGGCCGAGGAGGCACCCGCAGCTGTACGGCCCGAGTACTACAACCTCCTCAGTCGTATCGGTAGCACCGATGCCGGGTTGCTCGATACCTTCTTCACGCTCCTCGCCGAGGGTGACGACAGCGAGAAGGCTGCCGCTGTGGAGAACCTCGCCATGCGTCCCGACTGTGAGAACGTCATCCGTCGTTCGCTGGCTGCCAGCTGCAAAGATGCTGCCCAGGCCAAGGCCCTGCTGCCCGTCATCCTCAGCCGCGTGGCTGCTGCCGACATCACTCCCGAGCGTAAGCTCATCTTCCTGCGCGATGCCTTCGAGGTCGCTGCCAGCGATGAAGAGAAGTGCGCTGTGCTTACCGCCGTCAGCGACTGCAAGACCTTCCAGGGCCTTGTCTTCGCTGGCCGTTACATCGATGTCCCCGCCCTGCAGCAGGCTGCTGCCCGCACCGTGATGAACATCGGCCTCTCCGACAAGTCCTTCAATGGTCCCGAGGCCGTGGCTCTGCTCAACCGCGTCGTCGAGGTGCTCGAGGGTGGAGATGCCCGCTACGAGAAGGAAGCCGTGAAGAAACATCTCTCTGAGATGGACGCTGACGCTCCCGGCTACGAGTCCCTCTTCAACGGCAAGGACCTTACCGGTTGGAAGGGTCTTGTCGAGAATCCCATCACCCGTGCCAAGATGAAGGCCAGCCAGCTCGCTGCTGCACAGGTGAAGGCCGACGAGGTGATGCGTCAGGACTGGGTTGTCGAGAACGGTTGCCTTACCTATGTGGGCAACGGCTACGACAACATCTGCACCGAAGGCCAGTATGGCGACTTCGAGATGCTCGTTGACTGGCGTCTTGATGCTGAAGGTGCTGAGCCCGATGCGGGTATCTACCTCCGTGGCACGCCGCAGGTGCAAATCTGGGACATCGCCCGCACCGATGTCGGCGCTCAGGTGGGCTCCGGCGGACTCTACAACAACCAGAAAAACAAGAGCATCCCCTCGCATGTGGCCGACAACCCCACCGGCGAGTGGAACACCTTCCGCATCGTTATGCACGGTGACCGCGTCAGCGTATGGCTCAATGGCGACAATGTAGTGGACAACGTCATCATGGAGAACTACTGGGATCGTTCGCAGCCCATTCCTTACATCGACCAGATTGAGCTCCAGGCTCATGGCAGCAAGGTTTGGTACCGCGACATCTATGTCAAGGAGCTCCCCACGCCCACGCCTTACGAAGTATCTGCACAGGAGAAGAAGGAAGGTTTCCGTCCTCTCTTCGACGGTGTCACCATGCACGGCTGGGTAGGCAATCTGCAGGATTATGTGGCTGAAGATGGTTGCATCGTGCTCTACCCCAACCATGGCGGTGGCGGCAACCTCTACACCGAGGAGGAGTTCAGCGACTTCGTGCTCCGCTTCGATGTTTGGCTTACTCCCGCTGCCAACAACGGTCTGGGTGTCCGCACTCCTATGGAGGGCGATGCTGCCTACGTGGGCATGGAGCTTCAAATTCTCGACAACGAGGATCCCGTCTATAAGGACCTTCAGGTCTATCAGTATCATGGTTCCGTCTATGGCGTCATCCCTGCCAAGCGCGGCTACCAGAACAAGCCCGGCGAGTGGAACACCGAGGAGGTGTATTTCAAGGGCAACAAGGTGCGTGTGACGTTGAACGGCACCGTCATCCTTGAGGGAGACATCAAGGAGGCCAGCAAAGGCTTCACCGAGACCATCGACCACCGCGACCATCCGGGACTCTCCAACCCCAGTGGACACCTCGGATTCCTTGGACACGGCTCACATGTCAAGTTCCGCAACATCCGCATCAAGGAACTGAAGTAGTAAGGGGTTAAAGGGTTAACGGGTTAACGGGTTCTTGCGCTCCGGTAGGTGCTCAGGCGAGCAAAGCTCGGAACTTGCGCTCCGGTAGGTGCTCAGGCGAGCAAAGCTCGGAGAACGGGTACCCGAAAGACCCATAAGTAAGTAATCGGTTATGAGGAATTTGTTGCGGGGGCTGCCTGCCCTGATGATCCTGCTCTTTCTCGCGTCGTGCCATCGTGCACCGCACTTCGATGCCGACTGGTCGGTCGAAGGCAAGCGCATCGTCACCATCAATGCCGTGGTGCGTGTAGGACAGATCGAGGTCACACGCGAGCACAATGTGGGGAGCGACGAGTCCGCCCTGCACACTGTGGAGGCTGCCGAGCGTTTCCGCGCGGCTGTCAGCGAGGCTGTCCCCGAGGCGAAGGTCACCTGGGCCTTCTCGTGGATGGCGCTGCACGACATGCGCCCCAACTACGTAGCGCTGCGCGAGAAGATTGTCGAGTACCACCGCCTCTACGGCGACGAGATTACCTTCCTTCCCGGTGCCTACTTCGCCCCTATGTACAACCCTCGCAGCCAGGTCAATCAGGATATGCACGACGGCTTGCAGCTCATCACCGACTGGGTGGGTGACGGCTACCGCCCCCACGGTATCGTCGGCGGATTCCTGGCAGCCGACAACCTCCGCTATCTGGCAGAGGAGGAGGATATCCACGTGGCGCAGGGCACCATCTGGAGCCAGTACGGCATCGACAATGGCGATGGTGACGGCTCCATCTGCTACCCCTACTATCCCAGTCGTGAACATGTGTGCAAGCCCGCACAGGGCAGCGCCGACTTCATCGACTGCGTCAACCTCGATGGTTGGACGGTAGACTTCCTCTGTGCCCGTCGCTATGGGTTTGAGGACGGCGCCAACAGCCGTCTGGGCGTGGGACCCATCGAGGCTTACCACTGCCTGGGACCCGAGCGGGGGCTGCAGGAGGCCATGGCCGTGACCCGTGCACACTTCGACACTGGTGTGCGGCAGAACGGCTTCGGCTGGGTCACCGTCAACTGGGAGCTCAGCCTCGTCAGCGAGTTCCCCCCCGAGGAGACCGCCTGCCTCACGCGCTGGCTGCAGGGCATACGCGCCGAGTGGCCTGATGCCATCGTGCCCCTGATGAGCGAGATGGGCGAAGCCTGGCGCCGTGAGCACCCGGACAATGCCACACTCAACTATCACTTCACCCAGCGCGGCACGGGCGTGGAGGGCGCACACTCTGAACCGAATTTGCAGATCGAATGGTACATGAACCCATCGTTCCGTCTTGCCACGCTGCAGGACGTCACCCAGCCCGATGTACCGCCCACCGTCATCGACTTCACACGCTACGACCTACCCGCTGCCGAGCCCGCCGATGCCACCTTCGAGCACCCCAGCCGCAACTGGAGCCTCCTGGGACGCATCAACCAGAAGCATCGACGCCCGCAGGACAGGCCTATCCCCTACGACAGTCTCACTGTAGAAGAACGAACACTCATCGAAAGCCGATGTGCCTGTGATACTAAGCGTGCCCGAACAACCGATTCTTATTAAGTACACCCCTCATCGCTAAAATCATTTTGTTGCAATTATGAATAAAAAATTCTCATTACTCATCGTGCTGCTGGTCATGATAGAGGTTGCCCCCCTCACAGCTCGTACCATCGACGCCGACGTTGCTCTGGACATCGCTTCGCACTTTGCAGTACAGCGGGCCTCTGCACCTGGCCGACGAGGCATGACAGCTGTCACGACGCTCGAACTGGCACACACTTCCATCGGCTATTATGCCTTCAACTATACCGAAGGACAAGGATTCGTGCTGGTGGCCACCGACGACCGCATGCACACCGTGCTGGGATATAGCGATGCGGGCTCCTTTGACATCTCCTCCGTGCCCGATGGCATGCGCTATTGGCTGGAGAACTGTGACTGTGTCGCCTCCGCGCTGGCTGAGGATACCGGTGTGGGTACGCTGACGGCCGCCTCGCTGCTTACCGACCCTGGCACCCCCGTGGTGGGACCGCTTGTCACCACACGGTGGAGCCAGTCAGACCCCTACAACCTGCTTTGCACTGAGGTGGGCTCGGCCGTAGGATATCCTTCATCGCGCTGTGTGACGGGCTGCGTGGCTACCGCCGTGGCACAGGTGATGAACTATCACAAGTGGCCTACCGCAGGCACGGGTTCCAATGCATACAGCTATGCATACAACATCAACTCGCAGAAGTACCTTGTGGGCTTCAGCTCTCAATTCGATGCACATACCTACGACTGGGAACACATGCGCGACACTTACGTCACCGATGAATATACCGACGTTGAGGCCGCTGCTGTGGCACTGTTGATGCATGATGTGGGCATCGCCTGCAAAATGCAGTATAATTCAGGTTCAAGTGCGGCATACTCCGAGGATGCAGCCAGAGCACTGCGGGGCTACTTCGGCTACAGCCAAACGGCAGATTATGTACGTCGGAAAAACTACAGTGATGCAGAGTGGCTTGCTCTCTTGCAGGGTGAACTCGACAACAACCGCCCTGTGGTGTGCGATGGCGGAAACAGTTCGGGAGGTCATGCCTTCGTGTTCGACGGGTACGACTCCAATAACTACTTCCACGTCAATTGGGGCTGGGGCGGACATTGTGACGGATGGTACCTGTGTGATGCCTTGGATCCCGTCGATGCGGGAACCGGCGCCAATGCAGGCAATTCCTATAACGAAGGTCAAGGCGCCATCATCGGCATACAGCCCCGTTCCGCAGGAGAGGAGCCGGAAAGCGTGACTCACAAGATGTGGCAGGATGCCGACTTCAACTACGTGAATGGCAGCGAGACTTCTTTCCAGCCGATTATCTGCGCATCGGCTGAAGACACGTTTACCTTCTATTTCTGTTTTGAGGACATGACATCGCCAGGGGCACCATTGTACCAAAACTTAGGTTACGTAAGTATTTCCACTGTTGATACGAATAACAAAATCACGGCCAGCACCACCTGTACGTTGGTACTTCCTGATGGTTGCTACCGCGTGTACCCTGCATACCAATGTAACCGTGACGTGATGCCCACCTATCACCGGCTGCGGTCGGAAGCAGGTCATGCAGAGGCTACCTATGTGACTGTGACCGACGGCGTGTGGACGGTGAAAGAACAGCCGGTGGTCGATGGCATCCGCTACCTGACGGATGCTGATTCGGCTACCGTCACCGGCAACGGCTATGAGGATGACATCAACATACCCGCTACCGTAAGCGATGGTGGTGCGGATTATGCCGTAAAGGCGGTGGACGCTCTTGCGTTCTCATCGGCCAGTAATCTGGCGTCCGTCACCCTGCACCGTAACCCGCTGATGGAGGGCGTGACAATGGCCAACAGCGCGACCACACTGGCACTGCTGCTGACAGACGCAGATCACACGGACCATGCGCCGTATGCCAACCATTACGACCAAGTGACACTGACACGCACGCTCACTCCTGATGTATGTTCTACCTTGTGCCTTCCCTTCGCTCCTGATGCTACGACATTGGCAACATGCCGGTTCTACGCTTTCAGTAACATCGACGGCGAGCAGCTTACCTTCACCGAGATACTCAATCCGCAGGCGGGTGTACCCTACCTGTGCATGCCCCGTAGCGGGGAAACCGTGGATGCATTCACGGCCAGTGATGTGACGCTCACCGCTGCTGGTCCGCAGGCTTGTGTGCAAGGCAACTGGACCTTCCACGGTGCTCTACAGGGCACAGTATTCACCGGCAACTGGGATACCCCCGTGTACTACGGCGTCAGTACCAACAATACTATTGTGGGAGCGAAGAAGAAACTCACCGTCTATCCCTACCGTGCCTACCTGCATTGTGAGGACGGGAGCAGCAGCCGCTCGATAAACCTCCGCAATGATGATGGTACCACGCGTATCCTTCCCCTGGACTATGATATGACGGACGCATCGTCAGTTGATGGCGGCATGACTGACCTCTACGGACGTCCCGTGTCCCATCCCACTTCCGGCATCTACATCGTGGACGGAAAGAAAGTATTTATAAGGTAAATGTGAGATAGAAAAGGAAAATGAAAATGGTTCCCGCAATAGGAATCTTATCCAGAAAACAATGTCAAAAGAGCTTATGAAAAGATATATCACACCCACAATCCATGTCTATCAACTGGAGTGCAGGACTGCACTTGCAGGGACTCCCTTGGCTGGGAGCGACTCGCAGAGCTTGGGCAAAGGTCCTGATGAAGACGATGTTGTCACCAACAGCATGCGCCGACGTGGTAGTTGGGGCGAGCTGTGGTGTTCCCCAGAGGAGTAGCACCATACGGCCCTCTTGTAAAGGGTTGTATGGATATTACAATTTCTTGTAGAACACCAGCTTGTAGGAACGGGACTCGGGGAAGTGCAGAAGCTGGCGGGCTAGCTCACTCCCCTTCATCCGTTTCTGCTTCCCCTCAAACGTCTCTACCAGATAGCGTGCGTTGGGCTCTATGCCGTGGAGCTTCAGAAGAAAATCCTCTTCCTGACATTCCTCACGGCGGAATACCATGTAGAACCCTTCACCCTTTGCTGCGTCGTTGAGCTGGTATCCGCAGAAAATGTCAGACTGACAGAAAGGGTCGTGCGTGAGAGCATAGAAATCGCCAAAGTAAAGTGAACGGATGCGGTCGGCAACTGTCCACATGCGCTGGAACCATTGCACCTCTTCGTCGCCTGGTTCACGGTGCAGGATCATTCCATCGAAGTCGGAGGGCGTAAACACCGCAGTGGCACCCAAGCGGCTGAGGAAAGCATACGTATCCATGACGGGCACAGTGAAGGTCTCACCTCCCGTGAAAGGAATATAGGAGGTGGTGTTGAGAGTGATGTTCTGGGTGAGCTCATCGCAGCCGGGGAACATGTGCGCATCGTCACGGCAATAGCTATGTGCGCGCGACATCATCTCGATATCCATGCGCGTACCTCCGCTGGCACAGTTTTCGAACATAAGGTCTGGGAACCGCCGATGCAGCTCATCCCAGAAGGCGTAGAGCCCGTTGATATGACGTATCTCACTCACCCCTTGCCGGTCTTCGGCATCGTTGTCGCGCCAGATGGGGAGAGGGTTGATGTTGAAGTCCTGTCGGTAGATGTCGATGCCGCTCTCACGGATGTTGCGCGATACCTCGTCGGTGACCCATGCGCGTGCCTCGGGGTTCCCTAAATCCAGGAGATAGTACTCGTCGTGGGGGTTCTTTTTCGTTCGGTGAAAATACTCGGGATGCTCATGTGTGATAGGAGCATTCACGGTGGCACGCTCGGGCTCGAACCACATGAGGAAACGCATGTCGTGGGCATGGGCGGCATCGGATATCTTCTTCAGGTTTCCATCGGGATGGATGACGGTGTTGGGTCGCCACAACCCTGCCCATCTGTACCAATAGGGTCCGCAGTTCCCATCTTGCGGCACCTCTTCGGGCCCACCGTACCATCCGGCATCTACCCAGAGAACATCGAAGGGAATCTGGAAACGGTCTACTACGTAGTTGAGGATTTTGAGCATATTATCGTCGGTCTTATTACCCCCACTCACTGAGAAGGGGAGGATGGGCTTGAATAGCTCGCCGTGTGCATTGCGTGGCGATTTGTGCTGGATGACAAATCTTCGGAATTCGGCAAGTCCCTGTTCCAGTGTTTTCTGCTCGCGCTCATAGACAACTACATAAGGCATCTGGAACTGTTCGCCGGGTTCCATGCGGAAATGCATGGGTCCGAGCATGCTGGTGCTGAAAAGGAACTGACTGTCATAATGCATGTCTGCACGCCATGTGCCTGTCCATCCGATGGCTATCTCCATGCCGTGCAGCGCATCGAAGTCGATGCCGATGTAAGGCAGCCAAGCTGCGGAACGTCCCTGGTTGGACGACATGTGCAGTCCATCGCACTCGTGCCGCCGCAGCAACATGACATCCTGATGGCTGAAGTCGGTCAGTTGGCTTGCTGATCCTGTGATGCGACGCACCTTTACCCCGTGCGCGTTGCAGTCGCGGGAGAGGCGGAGCGATGTGAAGTCGTCCACGATGCCGGTGGGCTCGCTGCTCGTGCACTCCAGCACAGGACGTACCTCCGTGACGGGGTATCCTTCATACTGCCGGTATGTGACGGTGAGACGTAGTCTGCCATCGGGAGAGGTATAGATTATCTGTGGCTGCAGGTCATCAGAGGTGCGCTCTTCCGGTGACCATTCATTGGGAACGAAGGGTGTACCCTCGTAGTTGAATGTTATGGGGTAGCGGGCGGCGAGGTCGCTGACTGTCGAGGCAGAGAGAAAAGCCGCTGGTGCAAGTGCCAGCAGACTGAGCAGGAAGAATCGTTTCATATGACTTATGTATTCTGGTCTTTTACGTTGGGGATTGTGATACTGCGTTTCATACACTCGAAACCTATGCGGCATCGCAGACAGTCCTTGCGCTCGCAATAGTTGCGTTTCAGTTGGATGAGCGCTTGGCTGTCAGCGGCACTCTTCACCTCCAGCCCACATTCTTTCCATCCTCTGATGATGAAGTTGTTCTCTGCCGGCAGTTGTTCGAGCAAGGTTAGAGCCCGTTCGCAACACTCTTCATCGTCATGGCGTTTGCCATAGAAGAATAGGAAAGGTGCTATGGTGTTGATGAGTATCAGCGTGATGGAACCTTCGCCAATCGTCTTTGGCCGTGCGGATGTAGCAGGGCTGCCAAAGGTGGAATGCGTGTTCCAATACGATGAGGTACCCGTGTGTAGAAGAGGCAACAGGTCGTCCTTGCCGTGTGCTGCTGTGATGCCAGCTACTGTGAACACTCCCCGATGGTAGAGCATGGCCAGCTGTGCCATGCGTACGAAAGGCGAGTTGTCCGGCCGCATGCGGGCGAATTTCCATAGCGGGTAATTGATGCCCTTCAGTTCAAACTTATGTGCCAGGAATCTGTACTCTTGGCACAACTGTATATAGTAGGGTTCTTGTGCCGCACGGTCGCGACAGTGTGTGGGGAGTGCATGAATGTCGAGCAGTCCGGCCTGTCCGAAGAAAAGGGCTTCCACTTGCAACAGATTGTCACGATGCTTGTCGGCTGCACGGAAGGGCATGCATCGTGCCCATGCCTCAAAGGCATCGCCGTTGACACCGAAGCCGAAGTTGCGAGCCAGCGTGGCGAACAACGCATCGTTCCAATTCATGTCGTGCTGTTCGTAGCGTTGTGCGATCTGTGTGCAACGTATCTCCAACCGTTCGCACAGTAGCGCTGAGAGCCAACTGTGCATCATCAGTCGTCCGAGGCTGCCTGCCATGCGGTAGCAGGGAGGATAGTGGTCGTTGGTGAGCAATTCACGGTAGCGCTCACGCGTGGTATCTGGTATGGGGAGTACGAGCTGCGGGATAAGCTCGCCGCTTCGACGATGCAGGGTGGCATCAGATTCCTCCACGACATGCAGGATGATAGAGTCGTAGCGCTCGTCCTCGTCGTGATGGTGCAGGAACCAGTCGGAAGCTTTTGTGTGTAGCTCTACGTTGCCCGCCCATTCGATGCCATCGATGATGACCTTCGCATCCGAGAAATCCGGACCGGCATCCCTGTTCTGCAGCCCGGCATCGAGCACCTCTACTGCCTTACCGTCGATGGTGGTAAGTGTTGTGAGCGGAAACAGCCGGTGTTTCCAAACGAACCATAGCAACTCTTCCATGTTTTTTTCTAGAAAACGGAGCAAAAATAGCTGTTTTCTGCGAATAAACCTTTATCTTTGCCCGAATTTTTCAGCATAACGATGAAAATTGCATTGATTGGATACGGCAAAATGGGCCGAATGGTGGAGGCGGCAGCGCTTGGGCGGGGTCACCAGATAGTTAGCATCATCGACGTGGATAACACCGCGGACTTCGGCAGCGAGGCCTTCGCGAGTGCTGACGTGGCCATTGAGTTCACGGCTCCGCAGGCAGCGCTGGACAATGTGCGGCGTGCCTTTGCGGCAGGGGTGAAGGTGGTTAGTGGCACCACGGGTTGGTTGGCGAAGCACGAGGAGGAGATGCGGCAGCGCTGCGAACAGCAGGGCGCCACGTTGTTTTGGAGCAGCAACTACAGTATCGGTGTGGCGGTGATGGCTGCTGTGAACCGCTATCTGGCGGACATCATGAACCGGATTGACGGCTACGATGTCTGCATCGACGAGGTGCACCACTGCCACAAACTCGATGCCCCCAGTGGCACTGCCATCACGTTGGCAGACGACATCATAGCACGCCTCGACCGCAAGACGGCATGGGCCGACACCCTTGCCCCGCTCGGCGAGGTGGAGAGGTGCCAGGAACCCGTCAGGGACGACCTGCTGCACATCTTTAGCTACCGGCACGATGAGGTGCCTGGCATCCACAGTGTGCACTACATATCAGCTGCCGATACCATCACTCTTACCCATGATGCCAAGAGCCGCAGCGGATTTGCACTGGGCGCCGTGCTGGCAGCGGAGTACACGGCACGGCACACGGGACTGCTGGGCATGCAAGACCTGTGCAAAGAGTGGGGACTGTGAGCCCCTGTCAGATGAGAGAGACATCCCTGAAGTCAAACAACAAAACACTACAGTAAAATATGAGAAAAGCTACCCCGAGACAGTGGACGACTTGCATCATCGTGCTCGTCCTCTATCTTGCCTTCCTGTACTGGATAAAAAGCCTGTGGGGACTCCTCGCGGTGCCCTTCATCGTGGATGCCTACATCACGAAGTTTATCCCCTGGAGTTGGTGGAAGAATATCAAGAACCCCTTCTGGCGAGGCGTGATGAGCTGGGTGGATGCCATCGTGTTCGCCCTCGTGGGCGTGTATTTTGCCAATCTTTATTGGTTCCAGAACTACACCATCCCCTCCTCGTCGCTCGAGAAGTCGTTGCTGGTGGGTGACTACCTTTATGTGAGTAAGGTGGCCTATGGACCTCGCAAGCCCATTACACCCCTCACCATGCCTCTCACACAGCATAACATGCCGGCATTACTGGGTGGAGGTAAGAGCTACATTGAGAAACCTAGTTGGGATTATGAACGTGTGAAAGGGTGGGGGAGCGTGCAGCTGAACGACATTGTGGTGTTCAACTACCCCACAGGTGATACGCTCGTCACCGCGCCCGAGTACAGCGCCAGCGACTTCTATAAGATGACGTCCGACATCAGCATGGAGCTTAGCGGTGGCTATCCCGACACCGACAGTCTGCCAGCAGCTGAGGCACGTGCTGCCTACGAACACTTCCTGGCGAAAGGACGCCGCTACATTGCACAGCACCCCGAGGTGTTTGGCGAAGTGGATCACCGACCGGTGGACCGTCGCGAGAACTACGTCAAGCGCTGTGTGGGCTTGCCCGGACAGACATTGCAAATCATCAACAAGACCATCTATCTGGATGGTGTAGCCAATAAGGAACCCGATGCCGTGCAGTACTTCTACCAGGTTGTCACCGACCGTGCCATCAGTGAAAAGCTGCGCCGCGGGCTCGGCATCAGCCTCGAGGACTTGCGCATGCACCAGTACAGCGGCACACTGCACTACTACTCGCTGCCCCTCACACAGGCCATGGTCGATGATCTTCGCGGACGCGACTTCGTGAAGGAGGTCACACCCTTCACCCAGGAGGAGGGCGAGGGCCTCTACCCGCTGAACAAGCACACCGGTTGGAGCATCGATAACTACGGCCCCCTGTGGATACCCGCACGTGGAGCCACCATCGACCTCACCCTCGACAACCTCCCCTTCTACGAGCGGCCCATCCGGGTCTATGAGGGACATGACCTCGAGGTGAAGGACGGCGTGATCTGCATCGACGGCTTCCCCGCCACCTCCTACACCTTCGCCATGGACTACTACTGGATGCAGGGCGACAACCGTCACAACAGTCTTGACAGCCGCTACTGGGGATTCGTGCCCGAAGACCATATCGTGGGCAAGCCCCGCTTCATCTGGCTCTCACTTGACAAGGACCGCGGCTGGTTCGATGGCAAGGTGCGCTGGAAACGTATGTTCACTCCCGTGAGCAAGTATAACTGATGTTGCTCCCCTCTGCTTACCTGCCCCCCGTGTGGTACTTCGCCCAACTCTGTGCCTGCGACGGACACACCGCGCAGGTAGAGTGCTGCGACCATTATGCCGGGCAGACCTATCGCAACCGGTGCTACATCGCCGGTGCCGATGGCCCTCTGTCACTCACCATTCCCGTGGTGAAGGGTACCGAAACGAAAACCCTCATGCGCGATGTGCGCATCAGCGATCATGGTCACTGGCATCGGCAACATTGGAACGCACTCACCACAGCCTATGCCTCCTCCCCCTTCTTCCTTTATTACGAGGACGACTTCCGCCCCTTCTACGAACATCCTTGCAGGTTCCTGTACGACTTCAATCTCGCCCTTACGGAACTCTGCTGCCACCTCATTGACCTCCATCCCCAGCTCCTGCCCACCACGGCATACACCTCTGCTGGCGCTCGTGACGATTGGCGCGAGTGCATCCGTCCGGGAGGTGAGGCAGCAATGAACACTGCCTGCACGTGCGTGCCTTACTGGCAGGTGTCGGCACATCGCCTAGGGTTCCTGCCGGGGCTCAGCATCGTCGACCTGCTGTTCAATATGGGTCCCGAGAGTATCTTTGTCCTCCAGAAAAGCATCAACGCATGATACGTGTAGTCGTAGACGAAGGCATACCTTATCTGCAGGCCCCCCTGCGTACGCTTGCCGACGTGGTGGCACTGCCTGCCGGTTCCATCACTGCTGATGCCGTTCGCGACGCGGATGCCCTCATCGTGCGTACCCGTACGCGTTGCGACGCGACGTTGCTCAGCGGAAGCCGTGTGCGGTTCATCGCTACAGCTACCATTGGCTACGACCATATTGACACCTTGTGGTGCAGCCGGCATGGTATCACCTGGACCAATGCTCCAGGGTGCAATGCCTCGTCGGTGTGCCAGTATGTGCGATGTGCACTGCAACTCATGCAACGCGAGGGATACCTCACACTCCACGGCAGTACTCTGGGCATTGTTGGCGTGGGACATGTGGGCTCACTGGTGAAGGACATGGCAGCGTCGCTGGGTATGAACACCCTCTGCTGCGACCCCCCGCTTGCGGCGCAGGCTGCTGCCCTCGATGGGCAAGGCATGGCATCCCTGCATGCAGCTGCAGGGCATCCAGCTGTGTTCCATTCCCTAGAGGAACTGGCCACGCGATGTGATGCCATCACCTTCCATGTGCCCCTGACGACTGAAGGCCCCTATCCCACGTACCATCTGGCGGGGGAACGGTTCTTTGCTGCGCTCTGCCGCCGCCCCCTGTTTATCAATACTTCCCGCGGTGCGGTGATGGATACGGCCGCATTGAAACGTGCCCTGCGTGCAGGACGCATCCGTCAGGCAGTCATCGATGTGTGGGAACAGGAACCCGACATCGATACCGAACTTCTCGCCATGGCTCGCATCACCACCCCTCACATCGCTGGGTATAGTGCCGATGGAAAGGCCCGTGCCGCGCAGATGGCGCTTGATGCGTTCTGCACCTTCTTCGCCCTTCCCGCAGTGAAGGCGCTGGCACCTCCACCCTGTGCTACCCCCTACGATGTGGATGCCGACTCTCGTCGGCTCAAAGCTTCACCCTTCACCTTTGAGCAGCAGCGTAATGGCTATCCTCTCCGGAGAGAGTAGTGCAAATTCGTGACTGATAGCAAACAACCGACAGTTTTTTTGCCTATGATTTGCATGGACAAAAAAATCGGTATATCTTTGCGCACTGAAAATAATACAAATGAATAAATGATGAAACAGACATTGTGCAACGCAAAAATGCTGGTTGCTGCGGGGGTACTGCTCCTGACGGCAGCGTGTGTTGATAATAGCTATGATATCGGTGGCGGTATATCGACAGATATCAAGATTACCGACAATAAACTGACTTTGCCCTTGGGCGACCTCAAGGCAATGCGTCTCGACTCACTTCTCGGCACCGAATCGGGCCTGCTGGAGGTGGACGAGAACGGCTACGGCATCAACATGGAGGGCACCATTGACACGGTATCACTCGACATCGACCGCATCACGCTTCCGGGCAATACGTTCACTGTTGACGAGGCGTTTGCTATGGACGACCTGCAGCTCGATGCACTGGAAGTGCCAGGGTTCACGGAGAAAGTCGACATCGACTTTTCCGGCGTGACGAAGGACGATCTCAACGCAGACCTTCCTTCCATAAAGGAACAATTGCTGCTGACCTTCAGCGAAGCGGACTTCAGCGCACTTATGGAACGGCTCACGGCAATGGGACTCGCAGAACATACTTTTGAAGGCATCACGGCAAACCTGCATACGGGCGACCAGCAGGTACCCTTTGATTTCACCACTCGTCTGCCGGAGGAACTGAAAACACTCCATCGTATTGAACTGTGCGAGAAGGATGGCAGCGGCGCGGGACAAGGCGCACTGGTACTGGTGACGCTTACCCATCCGGCAAAGTTCAACGGCATGACGCGTACCTTCAGCTTCGATGCGGTGTTCCCTGCCGAATTTGAACTGGCGGTGGATGCCGATGCCGAACACCCCGAGGCATACACGCTGGAGAAGGGCGCGAAAGGACATGCCAACGTCGTGCATGTGAAGGACCTGGTTGCCACTGGCAACACCAGCGAACTGCGTCTGCGCATACTGAGCATGGAGGATATTGAAGATTACCATGTGGAAAAGGATGGTGTGCAGTCCATCGACTACCACAGCGAAGTGTCCTACAGCGTAGATTATGCGACACAGGGGACTATGTGCCTCTCGTCGTCGGACGATATCGCCGAGTATGGTGTCGGCATCACCCTGAGCACCGAACTGGGCGTTGCAGATGCGGAGATTGTGGTGAATGCCATCCAGGGCGATTTCCCGACAACAAATATTCCGTTTGACGTGGATATCAACAATGTGCAGTACGTCAAGCACATCGGTATATTGGCGCTCGTCCCGGAGAAGAGCCGGCTGACACTCCGCACCGCTACCGACAAGCCCATCGATGGGTTCACCATGGATGCCAATAGCCCCATCGTCGTGCAACTACCCACGAACTATCATCTCGATCTGGTGGAAGGTCCTGAAACAGCATCGTGGAACCGACGCACAGGCACCCTCACCCTCTACTCGCTGGATGACCTGCTGGGAGCAGAGTATGTGTTTGAGACGGAATCCGTTGATATTAATGCTGATGTGGTCGATGGCAGCTTGCACATCGGTGGACAGCTCTCCGTGGGCACGAAAAACGGTGAGTGGCAGCTGCTGTCGAAGGCTACACGGCTCTCACAGATCATCGATGCTATCGGGCCGCGCACCCTTACGGTGACACTCGAACCCACTGTGCTGACGGTGGAGGACCTGGATATTGATACGGACGACATCGTGGAAACCTTGTGCGATACATCGGCATTCAATATAGATGTACCTCTGGATATGGACATCATTGAGAAGGCGTATGCGCTATGGCCTGAGAACGATATCTCCCTCTCCCTTGATGCCGAGGTACTCGGACTGGAGAAGATTGATACCGACGTGGAGGCTGACCTCACGCTGACGGTGCCTGCATTCATCTGCCTGTCATCTGACGACCCGGATGTCACCGTTGAGGACAACCGCTTGCATCTGTCGGCATCGCTCAGTGCGAAGGATTGTTCGCTTCACAAGACGCTCCGTGTGAGCCACTTCGATTTCACCCGTCTAGAGGGTGGCTATCTGGCTCCTACGGTAGTGGATGGCGAGACACGCTTGCAGCTGACGTCGTCGCTGATTGTGGAGGGCCAACTGAAGATAGGCGCAACCAACGTCTCTCTCTCGCAGTTAGGTGATGGCGTGGCGCTGCATGCTGCTATTGCTTACGATGATATCACGGTGCGCATGTTCGAGGGCGTTCTGAAGTATGCCATCGATCCTGTGGAAACCACCGTCGACATCGCTTCCGATGCGTCTCTGTCTGAGATACTCGACAACGTGTCGATCGTGCTCAGTGATCCGCAGATAAGCGTGGATATCACCAATCCTATCGGTGTCCCCCTGCTGGCAGATCTTACCATTGAGGGTTTGGACGCACAGGGCACAGTGATTGCTGCTTCTGCCGTGGATATGCATGACGTGCTGATCCATGCCGCAGTATTTGATGCTGCTGCCAATACCACGACACCCACCACCACGCACCTGCTGTTTGCTGCACACGACATGACCGTCGAGGGATACGAAACGGTGGTTGTGCCGGCGTTGGCGAACATACTGAAGGTGGTGCCCCATACCTTGCGGATGCGCCTCGCACCGCGTCTGGATGGTTCTGTGACGCACCATGTGGACATCCTGCAGCCTATCAAGGTGTATGGCGCTTACCGGCTGTCTGTACCCTTGCAATTCGACGAACTGCACCTTCACTATGATATGAATGACATTGAGGTGTCGTTCGGTGACTTCTCGAAGTACCTTTCCAAGGCTTCGATGTCGCTGAAGATGAATGCACGCAATACGATTCCTGTGGGGCTGAAGATTGCGCTTGTACCGTTAGATGCTGCCGGGCAGGAACTGTCTTACATCCATGTGACCCCGGTGGAAATTCCGGCTGGAGACGGCTCTGCCATCAGCAATAGCAGCCCGTCCTCGGAGGTAGAGTTTGCCTTCTCGGCTGATAACTGCGACTTTACTAGTCTGTCACGGCTCCGCGTGAGTGCTGAGGCCTTCACCGATCATACCGAGGGGGGTATAGCACTGCGCCCCGAACAGGGTTTCCTGCTCACCGATGTGGTGCTGACGGTGATCGCTGATATTGAAACAACTCTGAACTGATGAACGGATATGAAACGCGATATAATATGTAATGTATGCGCGCTCGCGTGCGTGATGATGGCTCTGAATACGGCCCCTGCACCTGCACAGACTTTGGCTTCAGGGTACTTCCTGGAGGGAAACCTGCAGCGTTCCATGTTGAACCCTGCCTTTGCCGGTGATCATAACTATCTGGCTTTCCCTATGCTGAGCAACGTGTCGGTGGGGATGAATGCCAACGTCGGTCTGTCGGACTTCCTCTATCCTACACAACGGCAGGGATACGCGCTCACCACCTTCATGAGTGGTTCGGTGGACGCAGAAGACTTTCTCGACCGCATACCGGACATGACGCGCCTGCTGCCTCGTTTCGATCTGACAGCGTTGGCTGCCGGCTTCCGCTGCTTCGGCGGATATGCTACGGCACGGGTGTCGCTGCATGGCGAAATGGGGGTGGCCATACCCGAAGGATTCTTCGCCCTTGCCAAGCAGGGACTGCAGAATAGCCATTATTCGTTTTCCGGACTGGGCATGAGTGCCTTAGCTTATGGTGACGTGGCACTTGGGTACTCACATCCCATAGGCGACAACCTTCGCATCGGCGCTACGGTGCATGCACTGATTGGTGGCGCCATGGCAGATGTTGAACTCAGCAGCTTGGAGCTTACCATGGACGAGACGGCTTGGATGGCTACCGTGGAAGCATCGGGACAGGCTGCCGTGACCGGAACGATCAATGGATCACTGGACGATGGCGGTGACATCAGCTACACACCGGGCGTGAATGCGTTGGGTGCCGGGCTCGATCTCGGTGCTGAGTACGACCTCGACGATGTGGTGAGCGGACTGAGCGTGTCTGCTGCCCTCACCGGCCTCGGCTCCATTGGCTGGAAAACCGTCGCGAAAGGTACTACACCCAAGGAAACCTTCCACTACGAAGGCTTTGGTGAGGTGGATCCCGATAACCTTGATATGGAGGGACAGTTGGAACAGATGGGTGACGATATGGAGGCACTGCTTGACTTTGACTATACAATGGCATCCAAAACCCGTACCCATCTCGCCCCAGTGCTCTCTGTGGGAGCTGAGTACGAGATGCCTTTCTATAACAAATTGTCGGCAGGTGTACTGTTGCGCAAACGCTTCAGCTCGATGACAGGTTTCACTGATGCTCGACTGTTTGCCAACGTCGCTCCCCTCAAGTGGCTAGACCTCTCGGCCAATGTGGGCGTATCGTCGTTTGGCACCGAGATGGGATGGATGCTCGACATCCACCCCAAAGGCATCGCCTTCTTTATCGGTAGCGACTATATGGTATTCCGCGTGACTCCGCAGTACCTGCCCGTGGAACACTGCAACGTGGATTTGTGCATGGGAGTGAACATCACATTCTGAAAAAATAATTTTAAAAAAGTTTTGTTATTTGGTCGGCTTGCAGTACCTTTGCAAGCCGATTATTATCAAAACGAGGAAAAATTGGGCAAAATGCGGTGATATACTGTGATTTGCGTGATTAATCTGCGTTTTCTTTGAGTGCGGAAAATCCTGAAGTTGAAAGGCCGAAGGACAGTACGACGGTATGTATTAGCCTGCGTACGTTGTGCAAACACTCAGTCAAGACGGATCGTGAGGTTCGGGGCGACAAAAGATTGTAAAAGTAAATTAGTAGTAACAATTAAAACAAAAAATGGACACGTTAAGTTACAAGACCGTATCTGTGAACCAGGCTACAGCAACCAAGGAATGGGTTGTGGTAGATGCCACTGATCAGGTACTGGGACGTCTGGGCACTAAGGTTGCCAAATTGCTGAGAGGCAAGTATAAACCCAATTTCACTCCTCATGTGGATTGTGGCGACAATGTCATTATTATCAATGCCGACAAGGTGAAATTGACTGGAAACAAGTGGAACGACCGCGTTTATCTGCGTTATTCAGGTTATCCCGGTGGCCAGTACGAGTACACCCCCGCCGAGCTTATGGCCCGCAAGAACGGTGCTGAGCGTCTGGTGAAGAAAGTCGTGAAGGGTATGCTCCCCAAGACCAAGCTGGGTGCTAAGCAGCTCGATAACCTCTACGTCTATGAGGGTGCCGAGCATCCCCATCAGGCTCAGAGCCCCAAGGCAATTGATATCAACTCTCTTAAATAAGAATGACAATGGAGACAGTAAATGCATTAGGCAGACGCAAGAGCGCTGTCGCACGCGTATATGTAAAGGAAGGCAATGGCACCATTACCATCAACAAGCGTGACCTGACCAACTATTTCCCTTCGACCATCCTTCAGTACGTTGTTAAGCAGCCTCTCGCAAAGCTCGAGGTCGAGGACAAGTACGACATCACAATCAATGTATATGGCGGTGGCTTTACTGGCCAGAGCCAGGCAATCCGTCTGGGCATCGCTCGCGCATTGGTGAAGATCAATCCCGAGGATAAGAAGGCGCTTCGTAGCGAAGGCTTCATGACACGTGACGCCCGCGAGGTCGAGCGCAAGAAGCCGGGTCGTCCCAAGGCACGCCGCAGATTCCAGTTCAGCAAGCGTTAAACAATTTTATCGGTTTTTGTTTATCGTCTGTCGGACGGAATGTGTTTAGCATCCAAACCGGTGAGACTCTCTTGTAAGGGATTACCCGCCGGTTGGTAAAAACAGTATTTTACAAAAAGGAAAGTAAACAACCCTACAAAAAAGAACAAAACAATTATGTCAAGAACAAATTTTGAAACCCTTCTGGAGGCTGGTTGCCATTTCGGCCACCTCAAACGTAAATGGAATCCTGCCATGGCTCCCTACATCTTCATGGAGCGTAACGGCATCCACATCATTGACCTCCACAAGACCGTAGCCATGGTTGACACGGCTGCCGAGGCTCTCAAGCAGATTGCTAAGTCTGGCAAGAGAATCCTCTTTGTTGCTACTAAGAAACAGGCTAAAGAAGTGCTCGCCGAGAAGGCCAGCGCCATTGGCATGCCCTACGTCGTGGAACGTTGGCCGGGTGGCATGCTCACCAATTTCCCCACCATCCGCAAGGCTGTGAAAAAGATGGCTACCATCGATAAGTTGACCGAGGATGGTACATACAAGAACCTCAGCAAGCGCGAGATGCTGCAGATTACCCGTCAGCGTGAGAAACTCGAAAAGAACCTCGGTTCCATTGCCGACCTGAACCGTCTGCCCTCAGCACTGTTCGTTGTTGACGTGTGCAAGGAGAATATCGCCGTTCGCGAGGCTAACCGTCTCGGCATTCCCGTATTCGCCATCGTGGACACGAACTCCAATCCTAACGATATCGACTTCGTTATCCCTGCCAACGATGATGCAACCAAGAGTATTGAGGTGATTCTCGATGCCTGCTGTTCCGCCATCGCTGAGGGTCTCGAGGAACGCAAGATTGAGAAACTCGATGCCAATGAGCCCGAGGAGGAAGAGGAAGAAGGCGAAGAGAAGAAGGAAGAGCGTCGCGAGCGTCCCCGTCGTGAGCGTCCCCGTCGTGCCCGTATCGAGCGCCGTCCCGCCGAGGAACCCGCACAGGAAGCTCCCGTTGCTGAGGCTGCTCCCGCTGTAGAGGCTCCCGCCGTTGAAGCTCCTACTGCAGAGTAAGGTAAAACGTTTTCATCAATTCTAAAAAAGTACAACAATGGCTGTAAATATAGCAGATATTCAGAAGCTCCGCAAAATGTCAGGCGCTGGCTTGGCTGATTGCAAGAAGGCCCTCGAAGAGGCTGAGAGCGATTTCGACAAGGCAATGGAAATCATCCGCAAGCGTGGTCAGGCTATCGCTGCCAAGCGTAGTGACCGTGAGGCAAGCGAAGGTTGCGTGCTCGTCAAGACTGATGGCAACTTCGGTGCCATCATCGCCCTGAAGTGCGAGACCGACTTTGTCGCTTCCAACGCCGACTTTGTAAAGCTTGCTCAGGACATCCTTGATGCCGCAGTTGCTGCCCGTTGCAAGACCATCGACGAAGTCAACGCCCTTCCCATGAATGGTATGACCGTCGCCGAGGCTGTCACTGCACGTAGTGGTGTCACTGGTGAGAAGATGGAACTAGATGGTTACATGACCCTCGAGGCTCCTGCTTTGGCCAGCTACAACCACATGAGCCGTAACTTCCTGTGCACGCTCGTCGCCTTCAACAAGGAGATGGCCAATCCCGCTGCAGGTCACGAAGTGGCCATGCAGGTAGCTGCCATGAACCCTGTGGCTGTCGATGAGGCTTCCGTACCCGCTGAGGTGAAAGAGCGCGAGATGACCGTCGCTGTAGAGAAGACCAAGCTCGAGCAGTGCCAGAAGGCCGTCGAGGCTGCGCTGAAGAAGGCAGGTTACAATCTCTACATCTGCGAGAACGATGAGCATATCGCCGAAGGCATCGCCAAGGGATACATCACTGAGGATCAGGCTGCCGATATTCGTCGCATCAAGACCGAGGTATTTGAGCAGAAGGCTGCCACACTGCCCGCACAGATGGTGGAGAATATAGCCAAGGGCCGTATGGCAAAGTTCTACAAGGAGAACTGCCTCGTCAACCAGGATTACATCCAGGATACTAAGATTACCGTGGCTGACTTCCTCAAGAAGGAAGATAGCGAACTGACGGTTGTCAGCTTCAAGCGCTTCAGTCTCCGCGCAGAGTAATTTCGGTAACCCTTACCCTTTCATAAAGCTGCATCCTTATGGGTGCAGCTTTTTTGCCTTCTGGCAAAGCCATAATCTTAAAAAAAGTAAAGTTATCCACAATTTTGCGAATTTATGAGGTAAAGACTTTCGCAGCGGACTTTTTTTGCTTAATTTCGCACGTTGAAACATAGTATGTAAGCGAAAATGGGAAAAATCATTGCTTTGGCCAACCAGAAGGGTGGTGTGGGCAAGACGACAACTGCCATCAATCTGGCGGCATCTCTGGCAACGTTGGAGAAGAAGGTGCTGCTCGTCGATGCCGACCCGCAGGCAAATGCTTCCTCGGGTCTCGGCGTGGACATTCGACAGACCGAATGCTCTGTATATGAATGCCTCATCGGACAGTGCAATGTGAAGGATGCCGTCTGCCGTACCGAGATAGAGGGCCTGGAACTCGTGCCGTCACACATCGACCTGGTGGGTGCCGAGATTGAAATGCTGAACATGGACAACCGCGAGTCGGTGCTTAAACGTGCTTTGGACCCTTTCAAGAACGATTACGACTACATCCTCATTGACTGTTCCCCCTCGCTGGGTCTGATCACCGTCAACGCGCTGGTGGCTGCTGACTCTGTTATCATCCCCGTGCAGTGCGAGTACTTCGCTCTCGAGGGCATCAGCAAGCTGCTTAATACCATCAAACTCATCAAGCAGCGCCTGAACCCCGCGCTAGGTATCGAGGGATTCCTGCTCACCATGTACGACAGCCGTCTGCGCTTGAGCAATCAGGTGAAGGACGAGGTGCGCAGGCACTTTCAGGAACTGGTGTTCGACACCGTTATCCAACGTAACGTGCGCCTGAGCGAAGCACCCAGCCACGGCATCCCTGTCATACTCTACGATGCCGACTCCAACGGCGCCCAGAACTACCTCTCGCTGGCACAGGAGATACTGAAACGTAATGTAAAATCATAATCTGGAGCTCGCCGCTCTCACTAATCTTTTTTGAATACATGGCAAAAAACAAATACACTGGGCTGGGACGTGGTCTTGACGCTCTCATCGCTACCGAAGAGGTGAAGACGGAAGGGTCTTCGTCAATCAGCGAGATCCCCGTTGAGCAGATTACAGCCAATCCCAACCAACCGCGTCGCGAGTTCGACGAGGTCGCCCTGCAGGAACTCGCCGAGTCCATTAAGGCCATCGGCATCATTCAGCCCATCACCTTGCGCAAGGTGAGTGATGGCGCGTATCAGATTATCGCTGGTGAGCGCCGCTTCCGCGCCACGCAACTGGCGGGATTGCCCACGATACCGGCATACATCCGTACGGCTGATGACGAGAACGTCATGGAAATGGCCCTCATCGAGAATATACAACGTGAAGACCTCAACTCCATGGAAATTGCCCTTGCCTACCAGAACCTCCTCGAGCAGTATGCACTGACGCAGGACAAGCTTAGCGAGCGTGTGGGCAAGAACCGCGCCACCATCGCCAATTACCTCCGTCTGCTGAAGCTTCCAGCCGAGCTGCAGATGGCGCTGAAGAACAAGGAACTGGATATGGGTCATGCCCGTGCACTGCTTGCTCTCGATAACCCCGTGAAGCAGATAGAACTCTACCATGAGGTTCGTGCCAACGGCTATTCCGTGCGCAAGGTGGAGGAAATTGTTCGTGCACTGAACGAGGGCACAGCGGAGGCTGCGCCTGAGCATCAGGTATCAGCCAAACCCATCGATGATGCCTATGACCTGCTGCGAGGACACCTGTCATCGTTCTTCGGCACCAAGGTGGCGCTCGCTTGCAATGCCAAGGGCAAGGGTAAGATTACCATCCCCTTCAAGAACGAGAAGGAACTGGAACGTATCATCGCCCTGCTCGACAAATTGAAGAAATGACACGGTAGAGTGTGACGCTGTGATGACGAACGGGACGTATCTATTACGACAAGTGCTTTGCTGGTGCCTGCTTCTGCTGCCGGCAGGAATGTTGCATGCACAGGATGCTCCCTTGTCGCAGTTGCCCGACAGTGTGGTAGTGGCGTCCGATAGTCTGCCGGCGGTGTCCTTACCGTCCGCTGATATTGCTCATCCCCTCGACTCCCTGCTGTCGGTCGTGGAGACGCAGATTGCAGCCCATGCCGACAGCCTTCTCCTGCTCGATGCGGCGAGCATCGTTGAGGGCACACAGGAACTCACCGCTGACGGTGGGTGGACCCCCGACCCGTCGCGTGCCACTTGGACGGCGCTCGTTTTCCCGGGCGGCGGACAGATCTACAACCGCAAGTATTGGAAACTCCCTATCGTCTACGGCGGCTTTCTGGGTTGCGCCTATGCACTGAACTGGAACAATCAGATGTACAGCGACTACTCGCAGGCATACCTTGACATCATGGATGATGACCCCGCTACCGCCAGCTACGAGCAATTCCTGCCGCCGCGTTACAACGTCTCGGCCAACGAAGAATACCTCAAGAAGGTGTTCAAGAACCGCAAGGACCTCTACCGCCGCTACCGCGACCTGAGTATCTTCAGTTTTATCGGTGTCTATCTGATATCCGTCATCGATGCCTATGTCGATGCCGAGCTCTCTCATTTTGATATATCCGAGGATCTTGGGCTCGATGTCCATCCGTCGGCCATCGGGAACACCAACACACACACCTTGCAGTCGCAGTCGTACGGGCTGCAGTGCAGCATCCACTTCTGAACATGAAACGTATCCTCCTACTTCTACTCACCGTGCTTCTGCTGCCCACGATTTCTCCTGCTCGTAACGACAGGAAGAAAACCGTTGTCCACGATACCATCATCATCGTCGATACCGTCTATTTCACCTCCGATGACCTGTACCGTCAACGCAGCTACCCCGAGGCGTGGGGTGCCGTGCGCGATGACTCGCTCTACGAATTAGAGAGCCTCGATGTCAATCTCGACAGTCTGCTCGCTGACTGGCATGCCCGCAAGCACCTTATCTACGACGGCAGCTGCATTGCAGAAGGCGAGAACCCCTCCTTCTCCGACTCCGTGTACCGCGAGCGTCTTTCCAACATGCCCACCGTCATCCCCATGGTCTACAACCAGCCCGTGCGCACCGCCATTGATCGCTATGCTGTGCGTCACCGTTCCCTGGTGTCCTATATGCTGGGCATCTCGCAGTACTATGCCCCTATCATTGAGCAGGCGCTCGACTACTACCATGTGCCCAACGAACTCAAGTACCTGCCTGTCATCGAGTCGGCATACAATCCCAAGGCGGTGTCACGAGTGGGTGCCACGGGGCTCTGGCAGTTCATGTATGCCACAGGACGGCAATATGGGCTCACGCAGAATAGTCTCGTCGATGACCGCATCGACCCTGTGAAGGCCACCTGGGCAGCAGCCCGTTACCTCAGCGACCTCTATCGTATGTTCGGCGACTGGACGCTCGTCATCGCTTCCTACAACTGCGGCCCGGGCAATGTCAACAAGGCCATCCACCGCTCCGGTGGCAAGACCGACTTCTGGGATATCTATGGCGCCCTGCCGCGCGAAACCCGCGGCTACGTGCCGGCATTCATCGCCGCCAACTACATCATGACCTACTACCACGAGCATGGTATCTGTCCCATGGAGAGTGCGTTGCCTCTGGCCACCGACACGCTTATGATTCGTCAGAATGTCTATCTGCAGCAGGTGTCCGATGTGTGTGGGGTGGACATGGAAACACTCCATGCCCTGAATCCCCAGTACAAGGAGGACCTGTTGCCCGGCGCGTTCACTGCTACCTCACTGCGACTGCCGATGGATCAGGTCCCCGTGTTTCTCGATAGCGAGGACTCGGTGTACAACTACAAGCGTGCCGAGTTCTTTCCCCCACAGAAGGTGGTGGAGATCAACAGTCAGGCCGCGAAGTCCTCGGGGGGGTACACCACCCATAAGATTCGTTCAGGTGAGTCGCTGGGATCTATTGCCAAGAAGTACCATGTCACCGTGGCCCAGCTGAAAAAGTGGAACGGACTCAAGAGTGACCAGATACGTGCTGGACGCACACTGAAGATTTATAAGTAAACACGATGATGGACGGTTACGACAACGACAGAGTGCTGACCGACGAGGAACGTCACCAGCGGGAGCAACAGGAACAGCAGGAGATAGATGCTGCCTTCCAGGCGTTGCTCGATGCCTATCTGGCATCCCCCCACCGCAAGAAGGTCGAGGTTATTACCCGTGCCTTCACCTTCGCCCGACAAGCCCACAAGGGCACACGCCGTCACTCCGGCGAACCCTACATCATGCACCCCTTGGCCGTGGCGCGCATCGTATGCGAGGAGATTGGACTTGGCTCTACCTCCATCTGTGCCGCGTTGCTACACGATGTCGTTGAGGATACCGAGTACACCGTTGAGGATATCCGTAACCTCTTCGGCAGCAAAGTGGCGCAGATTGTGGACGGGCTCACGAAAATCGCCGGCGGCATCTTCGGTGACCAGGCATCTGTGCAGGCAGAGAACTTCAAGAAGCTCCTGCTTACCATGTCCGACGACATACGTGTCATCCTCATCAAGATTGCCGACCGTCTGCACAACATGCGCACACTCAGCAGTATGCGTGTCGACAAACAGTACAAGATTGCAGGCGAGACGCTCTACATCTATGCCCCGCTGGCCTATCGCTTAGGGCTCAACACCATCAAGCTCGAGCTTGAGAACCTCAGCTTCCGCTATGAGCACCCCGAGGAGTACACTGCTATTGAGGACAAGCTCCGTGCCACTCGCGCGCAACTCGATACCCTCTACAAGGATTTCACCGACCCCATCTGTGAACGGCTCAAGGCTATGGGTGTTACCTACACGATGAAGGGGCGCATCAAGTCACCCTATTCCATCTGGAAAAAAATGCAGGCCAAGCACATCTCCTTCGAGGAGGTGTACGACATCTTGGCCGTGCGCATCGTCTTCGACCCCAAGGACAGCGAGCACGAGGTCAACGAGTGCTTCGATATTTATGTCGCCCTGTCGCAACTATACAGTGTCCATCCCGATCGCATTCGCGACTGGCTGAACCAACCGAAAGCCAATGGCTATCAGGCCCTCCACGTTACATTGATGAGCCACCACGGCGAGTGGGTAGAGGTACAGATACGCAGCAGGCGCATGGACGACATCGCAGAGCAGGGCGTGGCTGCACATTGGAAGTACAAGAACGTCCGGCCTTCTGCCACCCTTCCCGATAGCACTTCCTCCGTCCCCGCAGGAGAGACAGGCATCGAGGAAGACGACGGTGAGCTCGAGCGGTGGCTGAGCACCATCCGCGAGATTCTCGATGACCCGCAGCCTGATGCCATGGACTTCCTCGATACTATCAAGCTCAACCTTTACGCGTCGGAAATCTTCGTCTTCACCCCGAAGGGCGAGATGCGCACCCTGCCGCAGGGCAGCACGGCGCTCGATTTCGCCTTCTCCATACACACCATGATGGGCATCCACTGCCTGGGTGCGAAGGTCAACCATCAGCTCGTGCCGGTGAACTATGTGCTGCACAGTGGTGATCAGGTGGAGATCCTCACCTCGCGCACCGCGCGCGTTGATCCCTCGTGGGTTGACTTCGTCACCACAGCGAAGGGTCGTAGTAAGGTGCTGGCTGCCCTCCACCGAGAGCATCGTGCCCGGCAGAAGGAGGGCGAGGAGACGCTCAGCGCGTTCCTCATCGCCGAGGAGCTGCCGTCCGACAGCACAGCCATCGAGAAACTCGTACTCCTGCATAATATGCCCAGTCGCGAGCAGCTGGCCGTTGCCATCGGCACCGGCACCGTTACCCTGGGCGATGCCGACCGCAATGTCCTCAAGGGCGGTGGTGGCATCGCTGCGCTGTTCAAACGCAAGCCCCGCGACCCCGGCAAGGAGGGCGACGACGATGCCGTCAGCTTCGATATCCAATCCTACGACCGCAGCAAGCCTCTCCTTATCACCGACGAGACTATCCGCACCCATTTCCATCTGGCCACGTGCTGCAATCCCATCGCTGGCGACAAGGTGCTGGGTTATCTCGACCCCGATGGAAAGGTCATCATACACAAACGTTCCTGTCCTGTTGCAGCGAAGCTCAAGGCCAGCTTCGGCAACCGTATTCTCGCTGCCACCTGGGGCCACCATACCACCCAACTCTTCTCCGCCACACTGTCGTTGCGTGGTGTGGACAGTTTGGGCGTGCTCAACCAGATTACTGTCATCGTGTCTCAGAAGCTCAATGCCAACATCGAACGCATCCTCATCGAAGTGCACGACGGCATCTTCGAAGGGGAGCTTACCCTCCGTGTGCGGGGTGTGAGTGATGTCAAGAGTATTCTTGCTGACTTGAAGCAGGTCAGCGAGCTTACCTCTGTTGCCCGTACGCAATAAGCAGGTTATCTGCAATCACCAGTGCTGCCATAGCCTCCACCACGGGCACGGCGCGCACCGCCACGCAAGGGTCGTGGCGACCGGTGATGTTCAACGTATGTGGCTGTCCGTCTGTGCCCACCGTCGACTGTTCGCGTAGCACTGTCGGTGTGGGCTTGAACAGCGTGCGGAAGAAGATGGGCTGTCCATTGCTGATTCCTCCCTGTATGCCTCCCGAGTGGTTGGTGACGGTGGTCACCGTGTGCTGGTCGCTGATGGCGAAGAGGTCGTTCTGTTCCGACCCTCTCATGGCCACGCCCCCGAAGCCCGCGCCGTAGTCAAAGCCGTGGCAGGCATTGATGCTCAGCATGGCACATCCCAACTGTGCGTGCAGCTTGCCGTAGAGTGGTTCGCCAATGCCTGCGGGACAGCCCTCCACCGTGCAGCTTACGATGCCCCCTATGGAGTCACCGTCGGCGCGTACCTCCTCAATGAGGGCCTCCATGGCATCCTTGTCGGTCACCGTGCCTACCTGCGCCAGCGTGGCGCTGATGGTGATGCCGTAGGTCTTCAGGAACATTTTCGCCAAGGCACCTGCCGCCACGCGCGCGGCCGTCTCGCGTGCGGAGGCGCGCCCACCGCCGCGGTGGTCGCGCACGCCGTACTTCACCGCGTAAGTGTAGTCGGCATGGCTCGGACGGAACAGCGTCTTCAGCGCTTCGTAGTCGGCCGGGCGGCAGTCTCCGTTGGGGATGATGAAGGCGATGGGCGCTCCCGTGGATACGCCTTCGTAGATGCCCGACAGTAGCTCTACCTCGTCCTTCTCCTTGCGTGTGGAGGTGAGGGCGCTCTGCCCTGGGCGGCGGCGTGCCATTTCGGCACGCAGCAGGTCTATGTCGATGGCGATGCCTGCCGGCATACCATCCACCACGCCTCCGATGGCGGGGCCGTGCGACTCGCCGAAGGTTGTCAGCCGGAAGAGGGTACCTAGGGTGTTCATATACAGTGCCTGTCTATGGGGTAGGGGAGTGCTATTTCCGGTGGCAATGACCCTTGCCATTACCTTTGCCGTGGCAGCTGCCATCGTGGCCTTTGCCGTGGCACTTGCCTTCACCTCCGCAGCCACCTTCACAGTCGTCATCACAGTCGCTGCAGTGGCCGTGGCAGCCGCCGCAGTGCCCCTTTCCGGTGATCAGGTTCAGCATACCCTGCACCTCGTCGGGCGTGGCGTCGCGTTTCTCCACCACCATGCCCGTAAAGTGCAGGTCTTTGCCTGCTAGCGGGTGGTTCAGGTCCAGCGTCACAGCATCCTCCTTCACGTCCACCACCATGCCCTGTATGCGGTGTCCTTCCGCATCCAGCAACGGCACGATGTTGCCCGGATAGATGACATCGCTCTGGAACTCGCCGTCCACGGTGAAGGTACTCTTAGGTACGTCGAACACGAATTCCTCGTCGCGCTCGCCGTTTGCCTCCTCCTTGGGAATCACGAAGTCGAACGTGTCGCCCGTCTGCAGGTTCGTGAACTGCGCCTCAAAGGCATCGAAGGTGAAACCCAGTCCTGTTACGAACACGAAGGGACGTTCCGTTGTGCACTCTTCTACGATCACTTCCTCACCGTCCTCTGTCACGCACAGCTCGTAGGTCAGCGTGAGGCTCTGGTGGATATTGTTGTCTGCCATATCAAAATCGTTGTATGTTGGATATTTGGGGCAAATGTAGGTGTTTATTTCCGAAAAAGAAACTGAAAATGGAAAAAAGTTTGCTTTTCTCCCCCGTTTGCCCTACATTTGCCGTCTGTAAACCTCAACTCGTGTTCCTATGGCCTCGTTTGTTGGAGAATATATATATAAGGTAGAGTCGTTCCATCTCGACTGCACCGAGCGTCTGTCGCTGTCGGTGCTTGGCAATCAGCTGCTCAATGCGGCAGCCCGCCATGCCCAGTCGTTCGGCTTCGGTCGTGAGGCATTGCGCCGCGAGGGTCTCGCCTGGGTGTTCTCCCGTCTACTCATCCAGATGGAAGCTCCACTTCATGAGTACGATACTTACGCCATCCGCACGTGGGTTGCCGATGCCACGCGCTGGTTCTCGCAGCGTCAGTTCGCCATTGTCGCTGCATCGGGTGCTGTCGTCGGCTATGCCACCTCCGTGTGGGCCCTTATGGATCTTGCTACGCGTCATGCTGCCGATATTACCGCCCTGCTGCCTTGCTATGCCTCCATCGTCTGTCCTGCCGGTGAGGCCCCTGCCTGTCCCGTTGAGCGCACGCGCCGTGCCGTCGTGTCCGCTGCCGAGCCCGCCCTCCGGTTCCGTCCCCTTTTCTGCGACATTGATTACAACGGCCACTTCAACAGCATACGCTACATCGAGCACCTCCTCGACGCTCTTCCCGCCGATGTGTGCCGCAGCCGTGCTGTGCACCGCATGGAAATCAGCTACTCCGCTGAGTGCCGCTATGGCGAGTCCCTTGCCGTCTATCTCGACAACACCACCGATGGTGCCTACGATGCCGAGATACGCAAGGCCGACGGTACTGTCTGCTGCCGCAGCAAGATTCATTTTGCGCCGCTCGAATAACCCCTTCGGCGTGCACTTTAAGCACGACAGAAGTACCGTTTTTGTGCCGAATGACAAAAAAATACGAAAATCTTTGTAAAAAATTTTTGTGGTAATAAAAAAACACTTACCTTTGCACCCGCTTTAACAAGCAATAGCCTTTTGAAGGTAAACGATGGCGCTATCGTCTATCGGCTAGGACGAGAGATTTTCATTCTCTAAAGCGGGGTTCGATTCCCCGTGGCGCTACAAAGTAACAATTAAAAAGAAGAAACAAAACAATGGCAAACCACAAATCGTCACTGAAGAGAATTCGTCAGACCGAGACCCGCAGACTGCGCAATCGCTACTATGGCAAGACCATGCGCAATGCTGTACGCAAGCTCCGCGCCACTACCGACAAGGCTGAGGCACAGGCTATGTATCCCCAGGTGCAGAAGCTGCTCGACAAGCTCGCACAGAAGGGCATTATCCACAAGAATAAGTCTGCTAACCTTAAGTCCAAGCTCAGCGCACACATCGCCAAGCTTTGATTAGCACCTGAAACTGAACCTTTTGTTTACATACATCCGAGGAACCTGTCGCCATTTTGCGCCAGGTTCTTGTGTTTTATTAATCCCGTCCACTGATTCCTTGCCATGAGACATCCACACCTCCTCATTCTCCTCCTTGCCAGTCTGCTCGCTGCCCCTTTGCATGCCCAGGATGCCAGTTCCTCCACCCTTCACGAGGGCACCTGGCGTTATGCCTTTTCCTCTGCTGGTCGTCGGCAGTGGACGCCCGAGTTCACCGTCCGTTACTCTGCTGGTTTCGTTACCGAGGGTCCCGCCCTCACTGCCGGTGTGCGTGTCGACGGTAAGCGCACCCTCGGCCTTTGGGTAGGGAAGGGCGCCAGCTGGATCGATCATGCGCCAGCCCATATCTATGCCATCCAGACCGCAGCCTGCATGCGTCGTTACGTCCATCTCGGCAGCCGCGATATCGTCGCCCTCTATGGCGAGTTCCTCATCGGTCCCGAGTGGGTGTACGACGTTACTGGTGCCCTGACCTTCGAGTACGACGATCCTGCCACCGGTCAGCACATCGTTGAGGAGCTTCTTTCCGACCGTGCCGGCGATGTCAACCTCTATGCCGGTATTCATGCTGGTATCAGGGTGCGCTTTCTGAAGAACATCCACCTCTTCCTCGGCCCCACCTACACCACCAATACCATCGGTCTCCACCTCGGCCTCGGCTTCTAAGGTAGGCTATACCTCCCGCCGCCCTCCCTACAGGGTGGCAGTTGTACTCGGACGACATTCATGCCGTTATTGTTTTGTCCCCTCGTCTCTCGTCTTACTTCTCTAACCTATAGCGAAACGTCCCCTAACCTCTCTCTTTGTCCTTCGTCTTCTTTTTGTGTTCGAAGTTTCTTTTCTTTCGAAAATATGTCATCTGATTTTCAGCTATTTAACATTTTTAAGACAAAAAAGTTCTTTTGAGTTTGTTTTATTGACGAAAAAAAATTATATCTTTGCATAAAATTTCAGTCATCGAGCGCATGAAGCATTCAAAAGTACTGTATGTATCGCAGGAAGTGTTCCCCTACAGCGATGCCAACCCCGTGAGTGAGGCATGCCGTTACCTTCCCCAGGCTACCCTCGAGCAAGGTCACGAGATCCGCACTTTCATGCCCAAGTGGGCCAACATCAACGAGCGTCGTAACCAACTCCACGAGGTCATACGGCTCTCCGGCATGAACATTATCATCGACGATACCGACCATCCCCTTATCATCAAGGTTGCTTCCATCCAGCAGGCCCGCATGCAGGTCTATTTCATTGAGAACGAAGACTATTTCTCCCGCATCTCCCTTACGGAAGGCACCCTTCTCGAGCCTGGTTTCCCCGACAACGACGAGCGTTGCATCTTTTATGCCCGCGGAGTCCTTGAGACCGTCAAGATGCTCCGCTGGAACCCTGACGTCATCCATGTCCATGGCTGGCTGGGCGCCCTTGTAGGCCTCTACGCTAAGGTCCTCTATCCCGATGAGCCCGCCTACCGCAGTTCCCGCATCATCCTCTCCCTCACCGGCGGTGACTTTCGCGGCACCCTGCGCGACGACTTCCTTACCCTCCTGCGCACCAAGAATATGCCCGACTTCGATGCCGCCGGCATCGAGGCCCCCTTCGATTGCGCTACCCTGCTGCGCCTCGCCGTCAGGTACGCCGATGGTGTCATCGTCGCCACGCCTGATGCCGACCCCGCTGTCGTGAGCTACGCCCGTGAACTCGGCAAGCCCATCCTCGAGGCTACCACATCCGACACCTATTATACCGATTGCCAGGCCTTCTACGACCTCGTCTGCGGAGGCGATACCCCGCAGTAACCCTTCAACCCCATCACACACTCATGAGACGACATCTCCTTGCGCTCTGCAGTGCTGCCACCCTCCTTCTGGGGATGGCCTCCTGCGATGATACCACCGGTACTCTCGGCTACAGCATCACCCCCGAGAACGACCATATCCTTGTTGATACCGCCACCTACTACGCCACCAGCCGTTCGCTGCGTGCCGACTCCCTTCTTGCCAAGACTTCCGACGTATGGTTCGGACGCTATACCGATCCCGAGACCAACAGCGTGTTCGCTGCCGACTTCATCACCCAGCTCAACTGTGTCGAGGGCGGCTCAGTGTTCCCCAATCCCGACGACATCAAGGGCAACGTCTCCACCCGCACCGAGCTCCGTCTCTACTTCACCACTTTTCTCGGCGATTCTCTCAACGCCATGCAGCTCGAGGTTTATGCCCTTGACAGCACCCTCGTCGAAGGCCGCAACTACTACACCAACCTCGATGTAAACCGTTACCTCGCCCCCGATGCCCAGCCCATCGCCACCAAGACCTGGTGCGCCCGCGACTACGCCCTCGACGACCTCACCACCCTCACCGACGATGAGCACTACCACAATGTCTGCATCCCCCTGCCCACCGACTACGGTACCCGCATCATCCACCTCTCGCAGGAGCACCCCGAGTACTTCGCCAGTGCCACCCCCTTCATCGAGAACGTCTGCAAGGGCTTCTATGTCAAGTGCACCCAGGGTGACGGCACCGTCCTCTGTCTCTCTCAGATCAGTCTGAACGTATGCTTTGACCTCGTCAGCAACGACAGCACCTACATCACCCAGTTCTCCGGCTCGCAGGAAGTCCTGCAGGTCAACCGTTTCGATGTTGCCGGTGTCGATGCCCTCGTGTCCGATGCCGCCAGCACCTGGCTCAAGACCCCTGCCGGTGTGTTCACCGAGGTCACCCTCCCTGTGGACGACATCATCGCCGGTGAGCAGGACACCATCAACTCCGTCAAGGTCACCTTTGCCAAGTATAACAACCGCAGCACCTCCACCTTTGCACCTGGCACTCCTGAGACCCTCCTCATGGTGCCTGAGGCCCGCATGTACACCTTCTTCGAGAACAACGAGGTCCCCGACGATATCACCACCTTTACCTCCACCTTCGACGCCACCTACAACCAGTATGAGTTCGACAACATCGCCCGTCTCGTTGTTTCCTGTCGCAGTGAACGTGATGCCTGGCTTGCTGACTGGTACGCTCAGCACCCCGGTGCCGACGATGCCGCCGCTACCGCCGCCTTCCGCACCGCCAACCCCTGTTGGGACAAGGTGGTGCTCATTCCCGTCACCGTCACCGAGAGCAACTCCACCGTCGTCACCGTCCGTCACGAACTCAGCAATACCAGTGCCCGCTTGCGCGGAGGCACCGCCACACCTATCGCCGTCAAAATCATCACCAGCCGGTTCAAGTAAAAGTCCGGCGTGAAGAGATAAATAGCGATGCACGCTCCATGATGGGCGTGCATCGCTACATTTTTGACAGTAGAACAATCGAACATTAAACAGGTTTCTTCTTCTGTAAAGGATGGGTGTTGCGTTCCCAGAAGACACCATCGGCATAACCCTGTATGGAGGAGTCATTGTTGGCCATGTCCAGACGTTTGAGGGCTGTGCATGCCCACTGCTCATCCATCTCTATGCCCACGTAGTGCCGGTGGAGCTTCTTCGCCACCACGGCTGTGGTGCCGCTGCCGAGGAAGGGATCGAAGACGATGTCGCCGGGGTCGCTGCCTGCCAGTACAAGCTTGGCGATGAGCTTCTCGGGCTTCTGTGTGGGGTGCTCGGTGTTCTCAGCCATGGACCAGTAGGGAATGCTGATGTCGTCCCAGAAGTTTGATGGATAGGTATCGCGGAACTTTCCTTCGGCCGTCTCCTGCCAATCCTTGGGCTTGCCGTCCTGGCGGTAGGGGGCTATCACGCGGTGTCGTTGCATCACTGCCTCTACATGGAAACAGTAGTCCTGTGGGTCGGCCACGGCATACCAGATGTCCTCCATGCTGTTCTTCCAGTTGTGTGCTGCTCCGCGGCCTTTCTCGCGTTGCCAGGTGATGCGGTTGATCACGGTGAGCAGCGGACAGAGCTCTTCGTAGAGGGCCGTGCTGCTGCGCCAGTCGCCGCAGAGGCACAGCGTGCCGTCGGGTTTCAGCTTGCGTACTACGGCAGGTAACCACGACCGGATGTAGGTGCGGTAGGCATCATTGGTGGTAGCACGGAAGGAGGCCGCCCCGAACTGGCGGCTGAGGTTATAAGGTGGATCGATGATGATGAGGTCGGCAAAGGCATCGGGCACACGGTCGATGACTTCAAAGAAATCGGCGTGGATGATAGCATCACTGAATACCTCGGGCAGTTGCTGGGGTGTATAGAGATGTCTACGCAGCGTCGGCCGTTCGTCGTCACTCAAAGTGATGGTTTTGTTGCGTGGCGAGGGCTCTTTCATGGAGTGATCGTTGTGGTATATAGCTGCTCATCGTGGATCCTTGTGTGTGGCTGACGCTTTGTGACAGACTACAAGAGATGCGACAGGATGATGGCGACTTCGTTGTCGAGAACGGGTACTTCTACACAATGGAAATCCTTGTTGCAGGGATGCAGCACTACGAGGAACATTTTCTCTACGTCGATGCCATAGTGTTGCTTCAGCATGTAGCGGTAGAGATTCTGCTGTAGACAGTAGTGGGTGTAGGACGTATCATGCAGATGTGAGAGCTCGCTATAAGCGCGCCGGCCATATTCGTTGTAAATGTGCAGACGTGTTCCTCCCATGGGTTCGTCGGTGACAATCTTGTTGCTGCGTTTCCAGTCGTACATCACGAAGTGTCCTTCGGCATCGCGTGCGAGGAAATCGATGGTGCCGGCCAGGCTATGCTCCTCGTCGAAGATGCGCCACTCTGTGCGGTAGGGAATAGGGTTGCAGGCCTGTAGATAGTGTTGGAACATAGTTAGCTCTGTGTCGATGCGTATGGTTTCGGTGGTATTGACGTAGTTGCCGTGGAACTCGAAGCTGCAGCACGCTTCGGGCGTTTCGCCCAGCAGTGAACGCTCAATCTGACTGTGCATGAAGGTGCCGATATGGCGGGCTTTGGCACCGTTGCATGCCCACTCCTCGATGTACTGTTCCTTGGAGTGCTGAGGTGTCGCTTTCCGCTCGGCAGCCAGTTCGGCATTGAAGGCTGAGAACCAGGTGGAGATAACGGTGCTCACGGGGGTGAGTCGCTGTTGATCGTAGGTGTAGATGTGCCCGTCGGGATAGAAGTGTATATGGTTGTCGCGCTCGTGTGCATGCGCGAGATTGAACGAGGTGGGGATGATTATCTCTTCCTTACCGAAGTCGGTGAATGTGGGGTGGGGGATATCCATAGGTGAGGTTGTCATTTTTGTTTCTTGAAATCCGGACGGGGAACGTAGGTGGTGTCGGGCTTGTGTGCAGAATAGTACAGTTTCTCAAGCCGTGTGAACTCGTTGAACTTGCTCTGCACGTCGCGCACAAAAGCGATGGTCTCCCGTCCACGGAACCGTCCGTTATGACATAGGGTGTCGTTATAGAAGGCGGGCTCGTTGAGCATGCGCATGAAATATTCTACGTTGCCTTCCCAGCGTGTGCGCATGCCACTGTACTTCTCGGCAAGACGCATGGCATCAAGCACATGTCCTTTTCCGGCATTGTATGAGGCCAACACCAGACAGACACGGTCGGGCATGGACACGGAGCTGAAGTTATTTTCCAGTCGTTTGAACAGCCGTGCGGCAGCCTGCACGCTGCAGCGGGGGTCGGTGAGTCGCAGCGAGTCCACCCCCATGGCATGGGCCGTGCGGGGCATGAGCTGCATCAGTCCTGCCGCGCCCGAGGGGTTGGCGGCTTCGGCGTGGAACCGTGACTCGTTATAGGCGACGGCAGCAAGCCATTTCCAATCCCAGCCGAGGGTGTCTCCGTATTCGCGGAACAGCGGGTCATACTGGCTGATGGTGTAGGGTGGGATGGGCTTCTGGGTGATAATGGTGTCGTAGAATACCGTGCCATGTGTGCCGGCGGAAGTGTGCTGTCTCCATACGAAGGCGCCGATGACTGCGGCCATCAGCAGCAGCGCGGCGGTGCAGGTGACAAGTTCTTTCCGGGTAAATGACATCTCGTTCTGTTCCTTCTTTATGCTTTCTGATCGAGAATCTTGCGTATGAACAGCTGCAGCATGCTGATGGCACGGCGGTTATGTCCGCCTTGTGGTATGATAACATCGGCATAACGCTTGGTGGGCTCGATGAACTCCATGTGCATGGGTTTGAGCACCCGTTCGTAGCGGTCCATGACGGCTTCAGCGGTACGTCCGCGCTCGACCACGTCGCGACGGATGACACGTATCAGCCGGTCGTCGGGTTCGGCATCGACGAATATCTTCAGGTCCATGAGGTCGCGCAGTTGCGGGTCACAAAGGGCCAGAATGCCCTCGATGATGATGACTTCGCGCGGCTCCACGTGGATGGTCTCGGGCTGGCGTGTGCAGGTGAGGTACGAGTAGGTGGGCTGTTCTATAGCCTGACCCTCCTTGAGCAGGGCCACATGGTGCGACAGCAACTCCCAGTCAAAGGCGTTGGGATGGTCGAAGTTGATGTTCTGACGTTCTGCTACGGGAACGTGACTGCTGTCCTTGTAATAGGAGTCCTGAGGCATGATGACTACCTCGCCCGGGGCGAAGTACTTCTGTATCTCTCTCACTACTGTCGTCTTTCCGGAACCTGTCCCGCCTGCTATGCCGATGATGATCATGACCGTGTCATTTTGGTTTGTCGCGGCAAATATACAAAATATCCCCTGACTGACCAAATATTTCTTCAGAAAACGGCTTTTGGAATGGTTTCCTGAAGGTGTCCGAATAGATTTTCTATCTGTCGGTTAGATTGCCTTGCGATGCCATGTGCTGGCTGGGGTGAAGAGGTAGACGAGGCGAAGACGAAGCAGCCACAGGGGATGTACAAGTTCAAGCAGGGGCGTCCATGGGGCATAGTTCGCTTCACCGAAGAGCTTCTGCAGACGTCGTAGAACGAGCCATTGCGCAGCATAGCGTAAGCCCCAGAGCAATGCCACAATGCCAGCCAATATCCATGCTTCTTGCAGGGCAAACAAGACCACGGCAGCCAGCGTGAGGTAGGCGTAGAGTGCGCGGGTGATGGTGTCGGCATGCAGCAGATGGGGCATGAACCCTTGCAGATGCCGTCCTGTAGCAATGCGCCCCAGATACTCGATGGTGCGGCGGTGGGCATCGTTGTCGGTGCACAGTATCATGGCTTTGCCGTTCACCTCGGCGCAGATGCGCTTGGGGGCGATATTCTCGTTTACGAACAGGTCATCATCGCCTCGTTCCAGGTTCAGATGTGCCGTGAATCCCTTGCTCTCGAAGAAGAGCTCGCGGCGGTAGAGCAGGTTGGTGCCGTAGGCCAGCGGCGCTTTCCCTTTGAGTGCGAGACCCAGCAGTCGGGCATTGCGCAACATATTGTCGTAGCGGCGTATCCAGCTCCCCAGTCCCTCGCCGGGAGCAAGGGCGGTGTACCCGATGACGGCATCGATGTCGGCAGCGCCAGCAAACCCTTTTTCCTGTGTGGAAGGCAGCAGGCGTGTCATGCTGGTGAGCCAGTGCGACGATATGGGACGGCAGTCTGCTTCGGTGAACACCAGCCATTCGCCCTTTGCGGCTTTGATGCCTAAGAGCAGCGATAGCTTGCGGTGGCTGATGCGCCGTGCAGAGTCGGGGGTGTTGCGGCTTTGCAGATGGGGATAGCGTACATGCATGTCCTGCAGCACATCAGAGGTGCTGTCGGTGGAGTTGTCATCCACCACGATGACTTCGTAGTTGGGGTAGTCCTGTTCGAGCAGGGCAGGCAGGTTCCGGCTCAGGTGATAGCCATTGTTGCATGCCACCACGATGACGGAGAGCATCGGCGCATCGGGACGTGTTGTACAGGGTGTGTCGTCGGCATCGGCAGGAAACAGCGGAAGGGTGTCCTCTACGTGAGGTCCATTCAGCAATTCCTCTTCGCTGATAACGAGCTCATGGGCAGCATTGTCGCGGATGGACTCGGACATGGAGCGCTTTCTGCCTGACGATGGCTTACCGGCGGATGGACTTTTTTTTTGAACCGGTTGTCCGAAAAGGTCTCCGAAGAAACCGTCGTCATCGACGACTGGCTGCTCTTCGGGTGTGGAATCAGGCTCTGTGTCGGTAGCCGGTTCTTCATCTGTTGCAGGCTCCTCGTGGGGCTCGGTCTCTTCCGTGAGAGTAGGTTCTTCGTTGGTCACAGGATCTTCGGCTTCAGGGAGGGATGTGGCTGCATCGGACGTGGGCTCTTCGGCTGCGGCAGAGGCTGGGGAAGGAATGATGGATGACGCTTTAGCAGAAATATTCATGGTCGCGTCCTTCTCTGCAGGTATCTCTTCGGTAACAGGCTCTTTCTCAGTTGCAGGCTCGATGGTGGGTGCTTCCTCTACAGCAGACAACTCCTCTTGAGATGTTTCTTCCTCTATGAGCGTATGCTCTTTGGTGGGTTGTGCCTTCTTGCGTTTCTTCCCAAGGAGTCCTTGTTTCTTTGCGTCGTGATTGATAGCGTCGTAGATAAGGAAGAGGAACAGCGCCTGAATGGCCCAGAGCAGGATAATGAGGAACAGAAGGATATATTGTACAACGGGTGACATGATGAATGGAGAATTATGGTTGTTGTTCGATGACGCGGTGATTGTCGCACTGATAGACGCGTCCGGGATAGAGGTCGAGAAGTTGGAGGTTGTGCGTAGTCATCACGATGGTGCTGCCGTTGTCGCGAATGGTGCGCAGCAACTCTACGATTTGACGTCCTGTCTCGGGGTCGAGGTTGCCGGTGGGCTCATCGGCCAAGATGATGTCGGGGGTGTTGAGGATGGCGCGGGCGATGACGATGCGCTGCTGCTCGCCTCCCGACAGTTCATGGGGCATCTTGTACCCTTTGGTCTGCATGCCCACGAGCTCGAGCACCTCGCCGATGCGTTGCAGGCGGGCGCTGCGCTGCTTCCACCCGGTGGCACGGAGCACGAAGTCGAGGTTGTCGTGTACGTTGCGGTCGATGAGCAACTGGAAGTCCTGAAAGACGATGCCGATATGCCGGCGCAGGGCAGGAATCTGCTTGCGGCGGATACGCTCCATATCGTAGCCCAGTACTTGGGCATGACCGCTATGTATGTCCAGCTCGGCGTACATCGTCTTCAGCAGACTGGACTTGCCCGACCCTACTTTGCCGATAAGGTACACGAAATCACCGCTCTCAATGTCTAATGAGACATCTTCGAGTACGATGTTCTCCTGTTGATGAATATCGACGTTTTCGTATTTGATGAGTGGCATGTTGCAAATTTTGTGCAAATGTACGGAATAATCAGAAAAATGAAAAACTTCCGCCTATTTTTGTTTTTTCTTTTTTGCTATCCAGCCGATGGCGATGAGTACTGCAGCGAGCAGCAAACTGCCGATGGTGAGCGCTGCAAGGGGTATGCTCTTCGTGGGCATCTCCTCTGTGGGTAGCACTTTCTGTGCCTCGGTGAGTCCAGCGCGCACATTGCCGATGATGGCACGCGAGGAGAGGGTGGCACCCGAAACGACATCCACCTTCATCTCTATGGCTCGTGCCACTTCTTGCCCGTTCCATTGGTTCAGGAGTGTGGCTTTGACGGCACGGAAGTAGCTTCGCGTCTCGCGGTTCGGCAACGCCCGCACACCGACGACCTTGCCATCGGTGATGGCAATCTCTACCGGAGTCGTACCGTTATATCCCTTGATGTCGGCACACAGCATGGTGGTATTAACATAGAGCGTGTCGTTGCTCCAGTGAAGTGTGTCGGCCGCAGCATGCAGTGCTGCAGAGAACGCGAGAAGGAGCAGAAAAACATACTTTTTCATAAATCGCCACAAAATTACTTAAAAGATTTGTCATATTTGAGATTTCTTCTCACCTTTGTTGCGAAAAAGTGCAATTAGCTTTTTTATGGTGATGCAAAAGGCATGATATAGTGACACTACGCGTATGTATGATCTTGTGACGATACTTGGTCCCACAGCTTGCGGCAAGACGACGCTTGCCGTGGCCCTTGCTGACCGTCTTGGCACGGGTGTCATCAGTGCCGACAGCCGTCAGGTCTATCGTCGTATGGACATCGGTACGGGCAAGGACCTTGACGACTACCTGCTGTCGGATGGCCGCCGGGTACCCGTCTATCTCACCGACATCGTCGAGCCTGGCTACAAGTACAATGTCTATGAGTACCAGCGCGATTTTTTGTCTTTATATTCGCAGTTGAAGCATCGTGGCGAGATACCGGTGCTGTGTGGTGGTACAGGCATGTACATCGAGGCGCTCTTGAAGGGATACCGCCTGGTGGCGGTGCCCGTGAACGAGCCGTTGCGGCGCTCGCTGGAGGGCAAGACACTGGCCGAGCTCACGGACATCCTCCGTCGCTACAAGACGCTCCACAATACCAGTGATGTAGATACCGTGAAACGAGCTGTGCGAGGCATCGAGATAGAGGAATACTATGCCACTCATCCTGCCACCGACGAGGAGTTCCCGAAGCTGCGGAGCCTGGTGGTGGGCGTTAATGTGGATCGCGACGTACGCCGTGAGCGCATCACGCAGCGGCTGCAGACACGGCTGGAACAGGGCATGGTGGACGAGGTGAAGGGACTGCTCGACGAGGGCATCGCCCCCGAGGACCTTATCTACTATGGCCTTGAGTATAAGTTCATCACTCAGTACCTGACTGGCGAATGCTCGTACGATGCGATGGCGCACGGCTTGGAGACGGCCATCCATCAGTTTGCCAAACGGCAGATGACATGGTTCCGTGGCATGGAGCGCAGGGGCATCCCTATACGCTGGGTGGACGGCATGTTGCCGACGGACGAAAAGGTGAGCCAGATCATGCAATGGCTCACTGTAGAATAAACAGTAAATAAAAAACGAAGAGATACAATGAGTGATTTGGCAAACCGATGGGGTGTGATTTATGTGCCTATGGCCGGTGTGCGCAAGCGGCACAAGCGATGGCTGCAGATCAAGGAGGTGCTGGACCAGAAATCTGTCCAGTATGACTATATACAAAGTGAGGATTACGGCTCGGTGGAGCGGTTAGCAAGGATGCTGGTCGATAACGGCTACAAGACGATAGTCATCGTGGGTGGTGACCGCGCTGTCAACGAGGCCATCAACGGCATCATGACATCGTCGGTGGAGAATCTCGACAGTGTGTCGCTGGCCATCATTGCCAATGGCGTGGGCAACGATTTCGCCAACTTCTGGGGCTTGGGCGTCGATGACTACAAGAAGGCCATCGACTGCATCTTGCAGGGCCATCGTCGCAAGATTGATATCGGTTATTGTCAGTTTGAGAACGACGGAAACACCATCCGACGTTACTTCCTGATGGCCGTCAATATTGGTCTTGGCGCCAAGGCTATCGAGATCAGCGACTTCTGCAAAGAGTTCTGGGGAAAGAGCAACCCTATGTACCTCTTCAGTATGGTTCGCCTGTTTGTGGAGCGTAACCAGTACAAGATGCACCTCCGTCTGAATGAGGAAACGCTGAACGACAAGTTCATGACCCTGTGTATCGGCAACTCTCGCGGCTACGGTCTCACCCCCAGCGCCGTGCCCTACAACGGTTGGCTTGACGTGTCGCTGGTGCAGCGTCCGCAGTTCTGGCAGATGGTGCACGGCATACGCCTGCTGATGAAGGGCCGTCTGCTGAACCACGAACAGGTGCGCCCCTACCGCACGAAGAAGGTCACCATCTACGATACCCAGAACGCCAGCATCTGCGTCGATGGCAAGAAACTCGACTATAACACCCCGCTCGAGGTGTCGCTGATGCCTGAGTTCCTCAACTTCATCGTCCCCTGAGCAGGCAATGGCATTGGCTGACGGCCATACTGCCGAAACCCGTTATTACGGCGATCATTTTGTACTTTTCCGCGATCCGCTTGACCGTTCGGATTTCATCTACTACTTGTGTCCTGGTGCCATTCTGTACCAGCACTGAACCGCCTCCCTATTTTTCAATTGGTTGGTAAAATCAAGGGCGCTCAGCAACGTGTGCAGAGCGCCCTTGTGGAGTATGTGGTTCGGTATCAGCCCAGCATGTTGAGCAGGATACCTGCAGCGACGGCCGAGCCGATGACGCCAGCCACGTTCGGACCCATGGCGTGCATGAGCAAGAAGTTGCTGGGGTCGTTCTTCTGACCGACGGTCTGGCTGACGCGAGCGGCCATAGGCACGGCGCTCACACCGGCTGAACCGATTAGCGGGTTCACCTTCTCCTTCGAGAAGACGTTCATCAGCTTGGCGAAGAGCACGCCGCCGGCGGTGGCAAACGAGAAGGCCACGATGCCCATGGCTACGATGCCGAGGGTCTGCCAGGAGATGAAGGTCTCGGCGGTGGCGGTAGCACCTACGCTGAGGCCGAGGAAGATGACCACGATGTTCATCAGTGCGTTCTGTACCGTGTCGCTCAGACGGTTCACCACACCGCTCTCCTTCATGAGGTTACCGAGCATGAGGCAGCCGATGAGGGGAGCTGCATCGGGCAGGATGAGGCTGACGACGACGCCCACGATGATGGGGAAGAGGATCTTCTCCTTCTGGCTGACGGGACGCAGCTGTTTCATCTTGATCTTGCGCTCCTCCTTGGTGGTGAGCAGGTTCATGATGGGCGGCTGGATGACGGGCACGAGTGCCATGTAGCTGTACGCAGCGAGGGCGATGGGGCCGAGGAGCTCGGGAGCCAGACGCGACGTCAGGAAGATGGAGGTAGGACCGTCAGCACCACCGATGATGCCGATGGAGCCGCACTGTGCGGGCGTGAAGCCCAGGGCGAAGGCACCCAGGAATGCTACGAAGATACCCAGCTGGGCAGCAGCGCCGAGCAGCAGGCTCTTGGGGTTGGCAATCAGGGGACCGAAGTCGGTCATCGCACCCACGCCGATGAAGATGAGGCAGGGGTAGAGGTTGAGCTTCACACCGCAGTAGAGGACGTCCATCAGACCACCTTCTGCCAGCACGTGGCGGTAGCTGTGGAAGAAGGGGCTGTCGGGGTTCAGGAACTCATCGTTCCACAGATAGGTGTGGAACATGCCGGCGCCGGGCAGGTTGCTCAGCAGCATGCCGAAGGCGATGGGGAGCAGCAGCAGCGGTTCGTACTGTTTCTTGATGGCCAGGTAGAGGAATACGCAGGCGATGACGATCATCACGGCGTTGCCCCATCCCATGCCCTTGAAGAGCTGCAGGAATCCCATGCCCTGCACGAACTCGCCCAGTGCCTCGCCGGCATTGAAGTCCTCGGCAAGGGCAAAGGCGGGTGAGGCGATGAGAGCCATCAGCAGCAGTGAACAAAGAATCTTGACTGTATGTTTCATCTGTCTTTTGTAGTTTATACTGTTTTACAATGGTCCAGATGATTGGATCAGCCGACCTCTACGAGGGCGTCTCCGCTCTGTACGGTCTGGCCCTGCTGTACGAAGATGTTCTTGACGGTACCGGCGGTCTCGGCTACGATGTTGTTTTCCATCTTCATAGCTTCCATCACTACGAGCACGTCGCCCGGCTGTACGGCCTGTCCCACGGTGGCAGCAATCTTTACGATGTTGCCCGGCAGGGGAGCGTTGACGGTCTTGGCGCCGGCGGCAGGAGCAGCCTTGGGAGCAGCAGCGGGAGCCGCTGCAGCCTTCGGGGCGGGAGCGGCCTTGGGTGCGGGAGCGGGGGCAGCGGTGGCGGTGCTGACAACCTCCACGAGCTTGTCGCCGCCGTTCACGGTCTGGCCTTCCTTGACGAGGATGTTCTGGATGGTGCAGTCGAACTCGGCGACCACATTGTTCTCCATCTTCATGGCCTCCATGGTGAGGATGACCTCGCCGGCCTTCACGGCCTGACCGGCCTTCACAAGCACCTTGGTGATGTTGCCGGGAAGGGGAGCCTTCACGGTCTGCTGGGCACCGGCGGCGGGAGCTGCGGCAGCGGCAGCTGCGATGGGACGGTGTACGGGAGCAGAAGCCTTGGGAGCTTCGCGCTCTACTTCAACGGAATACGTTTTGCCATTGACGGTCACCTCGATGGCGCCAGCCTCGTTCTCGACCACGCTGGTATCGTACTGCTTGCCGTCAATATTGAATTTGAAATTTTTCATTGTTCTGTTCTGTAAATAACGGGATGATTTTTGAAACACGGCATCGTGCGGGATCAGTAAGTCTCTGGATGCCAGGCAGTGTGCTCGTGGTGACGGATGGTGAGCTTGTAGCTCTCCTCGTCATGCACTTCCTGGAAGTACAAGTAGAGGGCAGTGGCTACTGCGGCGAAGTCACCGTCGGCAGCATCGGCAGCAGCAATCTTGGCTGCGGGGGCTGCAGCAGGCGTCTTGGCAACCTGGGCAGGAGCTTTCTTCTTGGCGCCTACGGCGCTGAAGATCTTCAGGATGAATACCAGCAGAAGTAGGATGCAGAAGACGACTCCGAATCCGATGCCGGTCATGGCCAGCATGTCTGGCCAGGCGATAGCTAATATCATAGTGCTCTCTGTTGATTACAAGGGGATGTTACCGTGTTTCTTCTCGGGCAGCGTGAGCTTCTTGTCGCGGAGTTGCGAGAGGGCGCGGATGATGCGGAAACGGGTGTTGCGCGGTTCGATGACGTCATCGATGTAGCCGTACTTCGCAGCATTGTAGGGGTTGGCGAACAGGTCGGTGTATTCCTTCTCCTTCTCGGCGATGAAGGCCTTGGCCTCTTCTACCTTGCCCTCTTCCTTCAGCGCCTTGGCTTCCTTGGCGTAGAGCACGCTGGCGGCGCCGCTGGCGCCCATCACGGCGATCTCTGCCGACGGCCATGCGTAGTTCATGTCGCCGCGTAGCTGCTTGCAGCTCATCACGATGTGGCTGCCGCCGTAGCTCTTGCGCAGGGTGACGGTGACCTTGGGTACCGTGCACTCGCCGAAGGCGTAGAGCAGCTTGGCACCGTGCAGGATGACGGCGTTGTACTCCTGACCCGTGCCGGGGAGGAAGCCGGGGACGTCAACGAGGGTGACGATGGGGATGTTGAACGCATCGCAGAAGCGCACGAAGCGGGCACCCTTGCGGCTGGCGTTGCAGTCGAGCACGCCGGCGAGCTGCTTGGGCTGGTTGGCTACGACGCCGACGCTCTCGCCGTTGAAGCGGGCGAAGCCGACGATGATGTTCTTGGCATAGTTGGGCTGTACCTCAAAGAACTCGCCGTTGTCCACGATGCCGCTGATGACCTGGTACATGTCGTAGGGCATGTTGGGGTTGTCGGGGATAATCTCGTTGAGGTAGTCCTCGCAGCGGTCGATGGGGTCGTTGCACTCCACGATGGGAGTCTTCTCCATATTGTTCTGCGGGATGTAGCTCAGCAGGGTACGTATCATGGCGAGGGCCTCTTCCTCGGTCTTGGCGGTGAAGTGTGTCACGCCGCTCTTGGTGCTGTGTACGCTGGCACCGCCGAGTTCTTCCTGGGTGACCACCTCGCCCAGCACGGTCTTCACCACGTTCGGACCGGTGAGGAACATGTAGGAGGTGTTCTCCATCATCAGGGTGAAGTCGGTGAGGGCGGGGGAGTAGACGGCGCCGCCGGCGCAGGGGCCGAAGATGCCGCTGATCTGCGGGATCACACCGCTGGCGAGGATGTTACGCTCGAAGATCTCGGCATAGCCGGCCAGGGCGTTCACACCTTCCTGGATACGGGCACCGCCCGAGTCGTTGATGCCGATGACGGGAGCTCCCATCTTCATGGCGAGGTCCATGACCTTGCAGATCTTCTGTGCGAGGGTCTCGGAGAGCGAGCCTGCATGCACGGTGAAGTCCTGTGCGAAGACATACACGAGACGTCCGTCGATGGTGCCGTAGCCGGTTACCACGCCGTCGCCGTCGTACTGCTTCTTCTCCATGCCGAAGTTATGGCAGCGGTGCTGCATAAACATGTCGAGCTCTTCGAAGCTACCCTCGTCGAGCAGCATGGCGATACGCTCGCGAGCCGTATATTTACCTTTATCGTGCTGTTTGGCGATGGCCTTCTCGCCGCCGCCGAGACGTGCTTTCTCACGTTTCTCTACCAGCTCTCTGATCTTGTCCAGTTGATTGCTCATCGTAGGATTTATTTTTTGATTAACATTCTGCGATTGAATCACTCGGCAGCCTTCTCACACAGCTCGGTGAGCACGCCCTGCGTAGCCTTGGGGTGCAGGAATGCGATCTGCATGCCGTCAGCGCCCTTGCGGGGAGCCTTGTCGAGAACGCGGATTTCCTTCTCGGTGCACTCGGCGATGGCATTGGCCACACCGTCCTCGATGGCGAAAGCCATGTGGTGCAGACCACCCTTGCCGCCGCGGTCGGCCATGAACTTGGCGATGGTGCTCTCCTCGCAGGTGGGCTCCAGCAGCTCCAGCTTGGTGTCGCCGACCATCAGGAAGGCTGTCTTCACCTTCTGATCCTCCACAACTTCGGTCTTGTAGCACTTCAGACCCAGTACATTCTCGTAGTACGGAAGAGCCTCTTCAATGCTCTTCACTGCAATTCCCAGATGTTCAATCTTTGAAATCTTCATGATGAAATGTTTTTTTAATAAGGTGTAAATGTAGTTTTGCAAATTTGCCGCAAAGGTACATCTTCTTTGTCATATAAAAAAATAAAACACACTTTTATTTCCTTTTTCTCTGAAGAATGTACATAGCTCACATGCATGCTTCACTCCAACCTGCTCGCGCAGATGTAAACTGCTCCCGTAGAGTTAAACTCTGCCGCCGTAGAGTTAAACTCTGTGCCCGTAGAGTTAAACTCTGTCGCCGCAGACTTAAACTCTAATTTACGAGGGTTTCTCTCCGGTCGTCTCTCAGTCCCGATGAACCAGAATTATTCTTTTTTGCCTGCAAAATACGCATTCTCTTGGGAAATAGAATGCCAGATTGTCTTTTTCCTTTTTTGATTTTGCACGAACGACTTATCTTTGCAATCATTTTTTTGCAGCCACAAAATATTTCTTTGCTGCAAATAAAAAATTCTTTGCATCAAGCGGTTGCCCCCTGTTTACTGTTAATTGTGTTCTTCCGTTCTTGCCGTTCGGGGTTCCTTAACATGAATGCTTCATAAAGAACCAAGCATGGGCCGATGGTGGGCCTGTTCTTCCTTTTTCATTCCTTCTTCTTCCTTCTTTATTATGCATGAAGTGCTGTCCAAAGTGTCCAATGTCCATTTGTCCACGGGACACCCCTTCAGAAACAAGGAAGGAGATTATGTTTAATTCATTGATTATATAATATTATTATATACATTATTTATAATGCCTGTTCTTTGGACAAAATGGACGAAATGGACAAAATGGACATTCAAGCCCTCGTTGCTACTTATAGATAAGGAATATGCAGGGCACCTTGTCGATGGGGGGCTGGGGGAGGTGCCGCCATTCGGCCACGGTGTGGGTGACGGCATACTCATCGGTTGTGGTGAGCCCTGCTGCCACGCAGAGCCGGGTGGCGGGGCGGCAGGTGGCGAGGAGATCGGCCAGCAGCCGGAGGTTGCGGTAGGGTGTCTCGATGAATAGCTGCGTCTGGTCCTCGCTATAGGCACGGCTCTCGAGCAGCCGGATGCGCTTGGCCCGTTCGCCAGCCTCGATGGGCAGGTAGCCATGGAAGGCGAAGCTCTGTCCGTTGAAGCCACTGGCCATCACCGCCAGCACCATGCTGCAGGGTCCTACCAGCGGCACCACCGTCAGCCCCTTGCGCTGTGCCAGTGCCACGACATCCGCCCCTGGGTCGGCGATGGCGGGACAGCCCGCCTCGCTGATGACTCCCATGGACTCCCCCTGCTCGAGGGGACGGAGGTAGCCGCTCACCGCCTCGGGGGAGGTGTGGCGGTTCAGTTCGTAGAATGTCAGCGTGTCGATGTCGATGGATGGCTCTACAGCCTTCAGGAAACGGCGTGCCGACCGCACATTCTCCACGATGAAGTGGCGCAGGCCGATGATGACATCGTGGTTGTAGGCAGGCAACACCTTGTCGGGCAGTGTGTCACCCAGCGTGACGGGAATCAAGTAGAGCGCAGTTTTCATCATTCCTCCTTTTTTTTCGCTGCAAAGGTAATACATATTGAATTTTATTTCTACTTTTGCAGAAAGAAAATGCATTCCTTCATCTCCACTTAAGCAATGAACCGTTCCCTTTCTCTTCGTCAGACAGCCGCCCTCTTCACCGTGAGTATGCTGTGCGTGGCCTGTCCGCTCCGGGCGCAAGTCTATGCCGAGATGCTCCTGAGCGACAAGAGCGCAGGCCATAAACCCATCCAGTCGCTCAGCGTGCCGGGAGGCGTTGATGTGTATAACAACCTGCATCACCACGGTCCGGCTTTTGAGAACGAGCTGGTAGCCTACCGCATCTACTTCGACCATCGGCAGACCATCGATATCTATGGCAAGCGCCGCAAAGGACTGGAGCTGGCGCACACGCAGTTCTATCCCACGCCGGAGGATATCGCCGATGGCTATGGTGACGACATCCTGTGGGCGGGAACCACGGTGTCGGTGGGCTCTTTCCGAGGTTTCACCGAGGGCGCACCCTCGTTCATACAACCCGTGGACCTGCGCACGGAGCGCATCGTGACCTATGGTCCCGACCGCACGGTCGTGGAGGTGTGCGACGATGGGTGGGAGTACCAGGGACAGAAGATCGACATGGTGCAGCGATACACGTTGGAGGCGGGCCACCGCGATGTGCGCGTGGACATCACCCTGACGAGCGACCAGCCCATCAGCGCCCCCTTCTGCACCGGCGTGCTCACCTTTCCCCATGGCGCCACCTACAGCGACCACCAGGGCCTCTGCGCCAGCTGGGGAACGAACTGGGCATACGGTCCCAGGGATACTCTGAACACCGACCGTCGCGCCACGCTGGGTGTGGCCGTGTGCATACCCCGACGATACGTCGTCGGCGAACCGGACAACGACGAAAACCTCCTCTACCTCATCGGTCCGCGGACAGCGAAGAAACGCATCCGGCTCACCTACTGGATTGCCTTCTGCAGCGACAAGGAGACATGGGAGGGTAGCATGCACAGCGCCGACGAATGGTTCGCCTGGGTGCAGGCGTGGAAAGAGGAACGCTGCAAGTGAAAGGATACCGTCAGGAGTGGGGCAGAGGCCTACTTCGTGTCGGCATACCCCTCGGCACGGAGTATCTCCACCACCCGCTCGCGGCAGTTGCCTTGGATGAGTATCTCCCCCTCCTTGACAGAACCGCCGACGCCCAGCCGCGTCTTCAGCTGCCGAGCTAGCGTGCTGAGGTCTTGGGTCGTCCCGGTGAACCCGCGCACGATGGTCACCACTTTCCCGCCACGGTGGTTCTTCTCCATAGCCACACGAAGCCGTTGGCGGCTTGGCGGAAGGGTCTCCTGCTCAGGCTCCGCCGAGGAGGTGTATTCGTAGTCGGCATTGGTGGAGTACACAATGCCCAGTCGGTCTTTCCAATCCATACCTTTGGGTTCTTTTTTCGGGTACAAAAGTAGGTTGTTACCCGTAAGTTTGCAAATATTTCGGCATTTTCGTTGCTGTTTACCGAAAAAGCCGTAATTTTGTGGCATTATGAAGATACTTTGCGTAGGAATGAACTATCCCGAGCACAACCGGGAGCTCGAGAGCGGCCTGCAGCTGCCCTCCGATCCGGTGATTTTCACCAAGCCGGACTCTGCCGTGCTGAAGAATGGCAAGCCGTTCTTCATCCCCGACTTCGCCCAGCGTTTCGACTACGAGACCGAGCTGGTGGTACGCATCGACCGCATGGGCAAGTCCATACCGGAGCGCTTCGCGTACCGGTATATAGGTGCAGTGACGGTAGGCATCGACTTCACTGCCCGCGACATGCAGCGTGCGCTGCGCGACAAGGGCCTTCCCTGGGACCTGAGCAAGGGCTTCGACGGCTCGGCGGTGCTCGGCGAGTGGGTACCGGCAGAGGAGGTCGGCGACCTGCAGCAGCTGACCTTCCACCTCGACATCGACGGGCAGACCGTGCAGACCGGCTTCACGGGCGACATGCTGTTCAGCGTAGCACAGCTGGTGGCATACGTGAGCCGGTTCCATACGCTGAAGACGGGTGATCTGCTGTTCACCGGCACACCTGCAGGCGTGGGCCCCGTGCATCCCAACCAGCACCTCGATGGATGGCTGGGCGAACGTAAGGTATTGAGTTTTAACGTGAAATGAAAAAGTTTTATCTTGCGATACTGGCTGCTGTCCTTGCCTCTCCGCTGCCGCTGAGAGCCGACGGTGTGGGCGGGACGCCTGCTGCCACCGCTACTGCACAGTATGCCGACCACAGCAGGCTCGCCACGGGCCGATGGAAACGCATCGAGGTGGCCGATGACGGTCTGTACCTGCTCACCCCCCAGCGGCTGAGCGCGATGGGCTTCAAGGAGCCGGACAAGGTGCGCATCTTTGGCTACGGCGGACATCTGCTGCCCGAACAGAACCTGTACGCCTTGTCCGATGACCTTCCCGCCGTGACGGTATGCCGCACGGCAGAGGGCATCGTGTTCTGGGGCAATGGCGTGCGCCAGCTGAAGAGCGATGGCACTGCGCTCACCCATGTGAACAATCACTATGCCCGTGCCGGTTATTACTTCCTGACCGAAGAGGACGGCACGGCACTCGACGACCCTGTGGCCACAAATACCGCTGACCTGTTGCCTGCAGAGTACACGGGCGGCATGCGCTGTGCCGTGGTGGAGAACGATGTCTATGCTTTCCATCCCTCCGGCCGCAAGCTCTTCGACAGCTACGACTATGCCACAGGAGCCACCCGGCAGTACGACATCGAGCTGGAGGGTATCCGTGAAGACGAAACGGCGTACCTCACGGTCTCCTTTGCCCACAACAGCGGCACCGCCACTACGCTGACCGTGGCGGCGAACGGCAATACCGTGGGCACGCTCTCGATCCCTTCCAATGCCGCCTACAGCGATGGTGCCATGGCAGAGAAGACCTTCCCCGTGACGGGCCTCACGGCATCGACACGCATCACGCTGACACACAACCGTTCCACGGGCACACCCGGACATCTCGACTTCCTGCGCATCAGCTACCCTTCCACGGTCATCGACATGGAGCCGACTGAGATCACCTCCGCCACCGACGTGGACAATCAGGACCTGCATGCGCTGCAGGGTGTGGATTATGTCATCGTGGTGCCTGCCAGCGGCATCTTCGACCGGCAGGCCGAGCGTCTTGCCGAGGCACACCGCACGATGGACGGTTTGCGCACCGAGGTGGTGAACGTGCGTGCCATTTACAACGAGTTCTCGTCGGGCACTACCGACGCCACTGCCATACGCCGTTTCATGAAGATGCTGTACGACCGTGCCGACAGCGATGCCGACCGACCCCGTTACCTGCTGCTGTTCGGCGACGGGGCATGGGATAACCGCATGGTGTCGGACAACTGGAAAGGTTGCGACCCCGACGACTACCTGCCCTGTTTCGAGTCGGACAACTCCTTCAGCACCACCCGCTCCTATGTGATGGAGGACTACTATGCCCTGCTTGGTGACAGCGAGGGCAAGGACCTGCTGCGCGGCAAGCCCAGCATCGGCGTGGGACGCTTCCCCGTCAGCACCCTCCAGCAGGCACGCGATGCTGTGGATAAGACCATCGCCTACATGGGCAACAGCGCTGCCGGGGCATGGAAGAACACCCTTCTCATGCTCGGTGACGATGGCGACAACAACCAGCACATGGATGATGCCGAGTCGGTGGCAAGCATGCTGGGCTCTCTCTATCCGAGCTACATGCTCAAGCGTATCTACTGGGATACCTATCCCATGGAGGTGACGGCCACCGGCAACAGCTACCCCGCCGTGCACAAACGTATCCTGGAGATGCTCGACGAGGGAGCGCTGATGGTGAACTACAGCGGACATGGCAGTGCCGACGTGCTGAGCCACGAGCTCGTCGTCAGCAAGAGCGACATGGAGAGCCTCACCTCGCCGCGGCTGCCGCTGTGGGTGACGGCGTCGTGCGACATCGCCCCCTTCGACAATACCACCACCTCGTTCGGCGAGTATGCTTTCCTGAACCCCAAAGGGGGTGCCATAGCGCTGTTCACCACCACACGCACCGTCTTCTCGTCGTACAACCGCCGCATCAACAGCCTGTTCTCGCGCTACGTCTTCAGCCGCGATGGTGACGGGAACCGGCGTCGTCTGGGCGATGCCGTACGGCTGGCGAAGGTGGAGGTCGTGTCCACGACGAACTCCGCCATGCAGGACTTCAGCGAGAACAAACTGCACTTCGTGCTGCTCGGTGACCCCGCCCTCGTCATCGGTGGTGCCGACGACGACATCGTGGTGGACGCGCTGAACGGCACTCCGGTGTCGGCCGACACCGAGCTGCTGCTGAGCGCAGGCCAGGAGGTCACCGTCAGCGGACATATAGAGAACCGCTCGGGGGCATGGGATGCTTCGTTCAACGGCATCGTCTATCCCACCGTGCTCGACAACAGTGAGACCATCACCGGACGCAACAATGCCGGTGCCGCCGACGAGCCGTTCTCCTACTCCGAGCATGCCAAGGTGCTCTTTGCCGGCAGCGACTCGGTGCGGGGGGGAGCGTTCACGTTCACCTTCCGCGTACCGCTCGATATCAATTATTCCGACGAAAGCGGTCTGCTCAACCTCTATGCCATCAACAGTGCCAAGACCTGCGAGGCGCAGGGGTACAGCGAGGCCTTCCTGCTCGGCGGTACGGCTGAGGATCTGACAAACGACTCCGAAGGTCCTGCCATCGCCATGTACCTCAACACCCCGTCCTTCGTGTCGGGCGACCGGGTGAACGAGACGCCTCTGCTGGTGGCCATGCTGGAGGATGCCGATGGCATCAACACCGTCGGCGGGGGCATCGGGCACGACATGGTGGCCATCATCGATGGCGAGGCGGCGCTCACCTACAAGCTGGGCGACTACTACACCAGCGCCTTCGGCGACTACACCCGCGGCACGCTGACCTACAGCCTGCCCGCCCTGGCTGAGGGCAAGCACACGCTGATGCTCCGGGCATGGGACATGATGGACAACTCCGGCACCGCCACCATCGACTTTGAGGTCGTCAGCGGACTGGCGCCGGTGCTGACCGACATCACCGCCACCAGCAATCCTGCCACGACGGAGACCACGTTTGTCGTCGTCCACGACCGTCCGGAGACCGCCATGACGTACATCGTGGAGGTGTTCGACTTCTCGGGGCGCATCCTCTGGAGGAACGAGGAGACGGCAGCGACCACGGACGACACCTACTCCCTCGCATGGGACCTGTGCAATGCCTCCGGCACGCCGCTCACGCCGGGCATCTACCTCTATCGTGTGACGGTGGCATCAGCTGGGGGGTGCAGCACGTCGGCAGCGCACAAGCTGATGATTAAACATTAATTAAGGTTCCTTCCACAATAAAACAGCGCAGCGGTACGTTATATAAACATTATGAAGAAAACGTTTGTCCTTATCTCCCTGCTTCTGCTCGTCCTGCTCCCCATGAGTGCCCAGGAGGGCGTGCAGCGTCAGTTCAACCCCGTCTATACGGGTGTTACCTCCCTCAGCATTGCTCCTGATAGCCGTGCGGGTGCCATGGGCGACATCGGCGCTGCCACCGAGGCCGATGTGAACTCGCAGTACTGGAACCCTGCCAAGTATCCCTTTGCCTACAGCCCGGCAGGCGTGTCGCTGGCCTATACCCCCTGGCTGCGCCAGCTGGTGTCCGACATCGACCTGGCAAACCTCACCGGCTACTACCGCATCGGCGATATGCAGGCGGTGAGCGGCTCGCTCACCTACTTCTCGCTGGGCGACGTGCTGGTGGACAACTACACCATCCGTCCCTACGAGATGGCTGTCGATTTTGCCTACAGCCGTATGCTGAGCGAGACCTTCTCAGCTGCTGTCGGTCTGCGCTTCATCCTCAGCGACCTCCAGTACGACTACGACGACGAGGTGACGCCGGGTACCGCCTTTGCCGCCGACATCTCCCTCTTCCACAGCGATTACGTCTTCCTCGGCAACCGCGAGTGCCTGTTCAACTGGGGTCTCAATGCCAGCAACATCGGCTCTAAGATCTCCTACGATGGAGGCAACACCAACCAGTTCATACCCACCAATCTGCGTCTGGGTGCTGCGTTGAAGATTCCCATCGATGACTACAACGCCTTCACCCTGAGTGCCGATGCCAACAAGCTGATGGTTCCCACCAAGCCCACCTACCGCCAGTTCCTCGACGAGGAGTACGGCACCGATTTCGAGGACGACAGCTACAGCTACTCCTCTGAGTACCAGAGCTGGCTCGATGCCAAGGGCTACAACGACATCTCGCCCATTGCCGGCATCTTCCAGTCGTTCGCCGACGCCCCCGGTGGCTTCCAGGAGGAGCTCGAGGAGATCTATTGGGGTGCTGGCGTAGAGTACAGCTACGACGACCGCTTCTTCCTCCGCGGTGGTTACCACTACGAGAATGAGTACAAGGGCAACCGCAAGTACTTCACCCTCGGCGCGGGATTCAAGATGACCGCCTTCTCGCTCGATGCCGCCTACCTCATCTCCACCTCGCAGACCAACCCTCTCGACCAGACGCTCCGCTTCACCCTCTCCTTCGATATGGACGGCTTGCGCGAGATCGTCGGACGCAGATAACCCCCGCACAGCTCCATGGTACGTGTAGGAATGGGTTACGATGTGCACCGGTGGGTCGCCGACCGTGAGCTGTGGCTGGGTGGCGTGCTGATACCCTTCGACCGCGGCCTCCTGGGCCACAGCGATGCCGATGTGCTCATCCATGCCATCTGTGATGCGCTGCTGGGTGCTGCCGCCATGCGCGACATAGGGTATCACTTTCCCGACAGTGCGGCCGAGTACCGGGGCATCGACAGCAAGGTCCTGCTGCGGCGCACCGTCGGCCTGCTGGCAGGCGAGGGGTGGCACATCGGCAATGTCGATGCCACCGTGTGTGCCGAGCGTCCCAAGCTGAACCCCTACATCCCCGCTATGCAGCGCACGCTGGCCGAGGTCATGGGCGTGGACGCAGGCTGCGTGTCGCTGAAGGCCACCACCACCGAGGGCCTCGGCTTCGTGGGGCGGGAGGAAGGGATCGCCGCCTACGCCGTGTGCCTCATAGAGAAATGACGACGAGCCGACACCCGCCCTGCAATGAATAATCAGCGTATGAGGATAGAGGAACGCACCAAGGCCGGGATATGCACCCCCCACCTCCCCTCCGTGGGAGGGCGGAGGAAAGGCCTCCTGCTGCTCGCCCTCGTCCTCGCCCTGCTGCTGGACTCCTGCACCTCCCTGAGGTATGCCGGTGTGGACCGCATCCGGCGCTACGATGTGGTGTCTGCCGATGTGGGCGACGCGCTCGATGGCTACCGTATCGCCTTCGCCAGCGACTTCCACCTCGTGAGCCGTTTCGGTATGCGCCAGCTGCAGGGCACGGTGAAGGCCCTGCGCGCCGTGCACCCCGATGTGCTGCTGCTCGGCGGTGACTACCAGGAGGGCTGCGCCTATGTGGAGCCCCTGTTCGATGCCCTCGCGGGCGCTGTGCCCCCCGATGGGGTGTGGGCGGTGCTGGGTAACAACGACTGCGAACGGTGCACGGCGGAGATTGCCGCCAGCCTGCAGCAGCACGGCTTCCGTCTGCTGGACTACGAGGCCGCGGCCGTACGCGAGGGGCTGGTGGTGGTGGGCGTCCCCTTCTGCACCCATCCGCCGCTGGTGCAGCCGCTGGTGGAGGCGCAGGACACGGCGCAGTTCGTCGTGCTGCTCACCCATTCGCCCGACATCGTGGAGATGGCGGCGATGTCCCCCGCGCACATCGATCTGGCGTTGGCGGGGCACACCCATGGCGGACAGATCACCCTCCTGGGCCTTGTGGCTCCCGTGTCGGGCAGCCGCTATGGGCAGCGTTTCCTCCGTGGCATCAGCAGGACGCGCCGGGGCGTCCCCGTCATCACCTCGTGCGGCCTGGGCACCTCGCGCATACCCCTGCGCATGGGCGCTCCTACCGACATCATCCTTGTCACACTGCACAGCAAGAGATACGTTTAACACACACACCCTATGCTTATGAAAAGAATTCCCCTCCTGTTCCCCCTGCTCTGCCTGCTGGGCCTGGCAGCGCTCCCCACGTCTGCCACCTCCACGCCCCATGAGGCCCGTCTGCTGCGCTTCCCTACCGTGGGCGGCGGACATATCGTGTTCTGCTATGCCGGAAACCTCTACCGTGTGGATGCTGACGGCGGCGGGGCGATGAAGCTCACCTCCCATGTCGGCTACGAGTGCTTCCCGAAGATATCACCCGACGGACAGACCATCGCCTTCACGGGGCAGTACGATGGCAACACCGAGGTCTATACCCTGCCCATCGGCGGTGGTGAACCCCGCAGGGTGACCTACACCGCACTGGTGGAACGCGACGATGTAGGCGAACGCATGGGCCCCAACAATATCGTCATGGGCTGGACGCCCGATGGCAGTGGCATCGTCTTCCGCAGCAAGCAGTGGTGCTTCAGCGGTCTGCGCGCACAGCTTTGTGTGGTGCCCGCCGAGGGCGGTACCCCCGAGGAGATCCCCACCACGGAGGGAGGCTTCTGCAGCTACTCCCCGGACGGCACCCGGCTGGCCATGAACCGGATGTTCCGCGAGTTCCGCACCTGGAAGTACTACCGTGGCGGTCAGGCCGATGACATCTGGATCCATACGCTGGGCACCACCGAGCTCGAGCGCATCCCCGGCTGCGATGCCGAGGCACAGGACATCTTCCCCATGTGGATTGGCGATGAGATCTATTACCTCTCCGACCGCGACCACACGATGAACCTCTTTGCCTACAACACCGTATCCCGTGCCACCCGCAAGGTGACCCACTTCACCGAATATGACTGCAAGTTCCCCTCTTGCTCGCAGCAGGACATCGTGTTTGAGAATGGCGGCTATCTATGGAAGTACAATGTACCCCGTGCCACCTGCAGCAGGGTGCCCGTGACCCTTGCCGACGACGACGTGTGGAGCCGTGCCGAGCAGGGCAATGGCTCGCGTCACCTCACCGAGGCCACACTGTCGCCCGATGGCAAACGCATCGTAGCCGTCGGACGGGGAGACCTCTTCCTCCTCCCTGCCGACAGGGGACCGGTGTTTCCTCTTTCGGAGACCCCCCAGTCGCACGAACGCAGTGTCGCCTGGAGCCCCGATGGCAAACAGGTCGCCTGGCTGAGTGATGCAACAGGCGAGTACCAGGTGTGGGCGGCACCTGCTGATGACCTTCAGGACGCTAAGCCACTCACGACGTTTGCCAATGGATATCCGTCGGGACTGATGTGGAGTCCCGATAGCAAGCGGCTCTATTTCACCACCGAGAAACGCGACCTCTATGAGCTGAAAGCCGATGGCGGCACTCCCGAGCGTATCCTTGTGAGCGAAACATCCGGCATCCGTTCCTTCACCCTCTCACCCGACGGCGAGTGGGGCGCCTACGCCGTGGCGCTTCCCAACAGGGTCAGCGCGGTCTATCTGTACGATGTGGACAAGCGTGTGTCCTATCCCGTCACCGACCGTTGGTACGATGCGGGCCAACCGCTCTTCTCGCAGGATGGCAAGTACTTGTTCTTTACCTCCACACGTGTGTTCAATGCACAGTACTCCAGTGTGGAATGGAATACTTCTTATCGCACGCAGGACTGCCTCTTCGTGGTTCCGCTTGCTGCCGACACAGAGAACCCCCTGACGCTGCATACCGACTACGACGAGCCCGCTAAGGGAAAGGCTGAAGAGAAGGCCGATGAACCGTCGGGCGAGGATAAGAAAGCGGAAAAGAAAGCGCATCACGAGCGAACAAAGGTGGACATCGAAGGCATTGGCCAGCGCATCACCGCACTGCCCGTCGGCACGGGTTACTTCCGTCTGATAGCTGCCACCGGCGGTAAGCTGTACTATAATAATAATGGTATGAAGGAGCTGAACCTTGCTACGTTGAAGGTGACCGACTCGCAGATGGGACAGCCGGTGGACATCACCCCCGATTACAAGAAAGCCCTGGTGCGTGCCGATGGGGACTACTATGTCACCAACTTCGGTGCTCCCGCCAAGAGCGGCACACAGGTGCCTGTGGGCGATATGGACATGCTCGTGAACCACGAGGCTGAGTGGACGCAGATCTTCGACGAGAGCTGGCGCGTGACGCGTGACGGCTTCTATGTGGAGAATATGCATGGCGCCGACTGGCAGCATGTCCACGATAAGTATGCCGAGATGCTCCCTTACGTCAAGCACCGTGACGACCTCACGTACCTCATCGGTGAGATGCTGGGTGAGCTCAACGTGGGTCATGCTTACATCACCAGCGGCGAGAAACCTGCTGTACCGCGCATCGCTATCGGTCTGCTGGGCGCGAAGTTCAGCCGTGACGCTGAGACAGGCGCTTTCCGCATAGAGAAGATCTTCACTGGAGCCAACTGGGACAAGAGCCTGCGCTCGCCCCTCACCGAGCCCGGCATCAATGCCGAGGTGGGAGAGTATGTGACGAAGGTCAATGGCATCCCTGCTGCAGCGCTCACCGATATCGGCGAGGCACTGGTGGGGAAGGCTGACAAGACGGTGTCGCTGGAGCTCTCTGCGAGCGCATCCGGCAAGAAGGCGCGTACCGTCTATGTGGTGCCCACAGCCAGTGAGAGTGCACTGGCTTACTACGACTGGGTGCAGCGTAACATCGCCATCGTGGACGAGCTTTCGGGTGGTGAGATCGGCTATATCCATATCCCCGACATGGGACTGGAGGGACTCGACATGTTCACCAAGATGTTCTACACGCAACTCGACAAACGTGCCCTCATCATCGATGACCGCATGAACGGAGGCGGCAACGTGTCGCCTATCATCCTGGAACGTCTGCAACGTGAGGTCTATCGTGTAAGCATGGGACGTAACTATACGAACGAGCCTGTACCCAACGAGACGTTCTATGGCCCGAAGGTGTGCCTCATCGATAAGTACTCCTCGTCCGATGGTGATCTCTTCCCCTACAGTTTCCGTAAGCTCGGCCTTGGCAAGCTCATCGGCAAGCGCTCGTGGGGCGGCATAGTGGGCATCAGTGGGAGCCGTCCGTTTGTCGATGGTCAGGACATGCGTACCCCCTTCTTTACGTCGTACTCCACCGAGGGACAATGGATCATCGAAGGACATGGTGTGGACCCGGATATCGATGTGGACATCAATCCTTTCGAGGACTACCTCGGCAACGATGCCCAGCTGCAGAAAGCCGTGGAAGTGCTGAAGGAAGAACTCAAGGAGTGGCAACCTCTCCCCGGCACTCCTGAAGCTCCTGTGAAATTGTAAGTTTGCTGAAGTTTGATTCTCTGGATGATGTCCCGGACTTTCTCAAAAAAACAGACTGTCTTTCACTGAAGAAATGCATACTTTGCTGATGAAGCGAATACGATACTGTGTTGCAGCTCTGCTGCTGTGCCTGCTGACGGGATGCTCCACTACGACGTGGGTCAACACGGGCGGTTACTGGCTGGAGAGCGTTGATACCCCCGACAGCGTACCTCATCCCACCCTGTCGGACGATGGGGTGTATGCCGATGACGACATCACCGTGACCGTGGAGATGGAGGAGGATGGCTTTGCCGTAGCGCTACGCAACCGTAGCAGCACCGACGTACGCATCCACTGGGATGCCTGTTCCTATACCGACGAGTTGGGCGTTGTGCATCCCGTGATGCACAACGTTACCGACTCCTATACGCAGGGCTCCGCGCAACCCCCGACGCGCGTCCTGCGCGGACAGACCATGGATGACTTCGTGGCACCCTCCGACAATCTCGTCGATGACCCCGAGATGGGGCTCGTTATGCAACCGCTGTGGAGCATCCACGCGTATAAGAAGAAGAAGGAGGCCGTGGCGGCCCGTCCCGTCACGTCGGCAGCGCTGCTCACCTTGGCGATAGAGAAGGGCGGGGTGACCAGCGACTACATCTTCCGCTTCGCCGGTGACGACTACCGCACGGAGCGCATCCGCGAGGTCGACTATGCCCGTACCGTCATGGCATGGAACGTGGGTCTGGATGCCATCGTGGTACTGAGCTTGCTGTGGATGCTGAGATAGTGATTGACGAGATAAACATCTCCTGATATGGCAAACAAGAAATCTGCAATCCTGCCCGTTCTCTTCGCGTTCATCGTGATGGGATTCGGCGACATCGTGGGCGTGATAACCAATTACGCCAAAGAAGGCTTCGGCCTGAGTAATACAGTGGCGGGACTCGTGCCCTCGGCTGTGTTCGTGTGGTTCCTTTTCCTGAGCGTGCCCACTGCCGTTCTGATGAACAAGCTCGGACGCAAAAAAATGGTGGACATCAGCATCGTGCTCACCCTCATCGGCCTCGTGCTGCCTCTGGTGAGTTTCAACGTGGTCACTTTCTTCATTATCTGCATCCTCCTGGGTATCGGCAACTCCATCATTCAGGTGGCTCTCAATCCGCTCCTTGCCGACGCTGCAGGCGCCAAGGGCTCCCTGTCGAGCTATATCTCCGCCGGTCAGGTGCTTAAGGCCCTGTCGGGTGCCAGCGCCGCTTTCGTAGCGAAGCTCAGCATCGACGTGGCGGGCTCCTGGGAATATATGTTCCCTGCTTATGCGATCATCGCCGTCATCGCCTGGCTATGGCTTCGTTTCACTCCCATCGAGGAATCTGAAGTAGAAGGTGGGAAGACCATCAGCGAAAGCTTCAAGGGAGCCTTCTCCCTGCTGGGCAACAAGTATATCCTCTACTGCTTCCTTGCCATCTTCACGGTGGTGGGCCTCGACGTGGGTATGAACTACATCGCTCCCGGTCTTCTGCAGGAGCGTTCCGGAATGGCCGACGGCAGCTACGGCTGCACGGTCTATCTGATCTGCAAGATGATTGGTGCCTTTGTGGGCGCGTTCCTGCTAAGCCGTATGGCAGACCGTACTTTCTTCAAGATCGCAATGGTCATAGTGGTGGCGGCCCTCGCCGGTCTCTTCTTCGCCACCGGCCAAGGACTTCTTTTTGTGTTGATCGGCATCGTGGGATTCTTCTCCGCCAGCGTGTTCTCAATCATTATCTCTTTGGGCATCAGCAACCTGCCCTCCAAGGCCAATGAGATTTCCGGTTTGATGATCATGGGCATCGTGGGCGCTGCAGTGGTGTCGTTCCTGATGGGCATCACCGCCGACAAGATGGGCTCCCAGACAGCCTCTCTCGCCGTCATAGGCGTGTGTGTGGCCTATCTGCTTCTCTGCGCCTTTGCCCTGCTCAAAGAAAAACGTTGATCTGTAGCGCAGTGTTCTTTCCTCACAAAATTCTATATATTTTTTGCTCGTCTTATACATCATTGGTATTTTTGCAACCAAAATATTCAATCACTCGTTATATGAAACGCCCGATCCTATGAAGAGACTGTTGCTAATGCTCCCCCTGGTGTGCGTGCTGGCATTCGTGGCCTGTACGCCCGAAGACGGTGCGTCCACACCGTCGAACAACAACGTGCAGAACCAGCACTGTGTGCCCATAGTGGCACCGCAGGAATGATGCATGCCGGGCTGCTTAAAATAGGGATTCTCGTTGCACTGCTCGCACAGCCCTTCGGCCATCTATGCGCAGGGGGCATGGTGGACGGCTCCTTCGCTGTGCATGACATCGACAGTACTGTCTTTGCGCGTATGCAGGGACGCTCCTATCCGGCGGACTGTACCGTGCCGCTTTCAGACCTTCGCTATCTGCAGGTGCTGCATTACGATCTGCAGGGTACCGTCTGCCGGGGCGAGATGGTGTGTCATAAGGATATCGCCAGCGATTTACTGGCTATCTTCCGCGCCTTGTACGAAGCCCGTTATCCCATCGGCCAGATGCGGCTCATCGACGACTACGATGCCGATGACGAGCAGTCGATGACGGCCAACAATACCTCGTGCTTCTGCTATCGGCGCATCGCCGGCAGCGCACGGCTGTCGCGTCACAGCATGGGCATGGCGGTGGACATCAACCCGCTATACAATCCTTGGGTTCATACGGTGAACGGGCATACCGTGGTGTCTCCTGCGGCAGCTGCACCCTATGCCGACCGTTCGGGCTCTTTCCCCTGCAAACTGACGGCGGACGACCTTTGCACCCGTCTGTTCCTGGAGCATGGCTTCCGGTGGGGTGGACGATGGAAGAGCTCAAAGGATTACCAGCACTTTGAGAAATAAATCCCCCCCTTATCCTTTTCCGCTCCTTTCCGCCCCTCTTCGGCTGTTCTTGCCTAAAGCAGCAGCAGCGTGGTGAGCTCTTCGGGCGTGAGGTGGTCGAAGGTCTCCTCCACGGCCAGTGTGTGCAGGGTGCTCAGCACGGCGGTCCGTTCGTACGGGCATCCTGTGAGGGCATCGGCCAGGGCCTCGGCAGGACGGTCCCCGATGAAGTCGCCCGCGAAGTGCAGGGCAGCGATGCGTCCGTGCGCGGTGGTGAGGTGCGCCTCGATGGTGCCGCATGCGTAACGCCCCTTGCGCACGATGGCGGACTGCGGGCTGCGGCCGATGACCCAGTCCCACGAGGCGAACAGCTGCTGTGCCCGCTGCTGCACGGCGGCGCGCTGGGCATCGGTGACGGGGACCTCGGCATCGGCACGGTGGCGCGAGAGGATGTCCTCGAGCGCAGCCGCCAACGCCCGTACATCGGGAATGCCGGGCAGCACGTCGCGCAGGTTGCACACACGGCTGCGTACGGACGCTATGCCCGCCGCCTGCAGCTTGCTGCCCGGCACGCTCAGCGCCTGGGTGAGGGCGTCGAGGTCCACGTCGTACATCAGCGTGCCGTGCACCATCAGCCGGTCCTTCCATACGCGTTTGGCATAGCCCGACACCTTGCGCCCACGGACCCGTATGTCGTTGCGGCCGCTGAGCGCTGCCTCTACACCCAGGCTGCGCAGGGCGTCGATGATCAGGGTGGGGTAGCGGGGATAGTCGCGCTGCAGGTCGGCGGAGCGCCCGGTGATGGTGTAGTTGAGGTTGCCGAGGTCGTGATACACGGCACCCCCACCGGTGACGCGCCGCGCCAGCCGTATGCCGTGCGCCTCCAGATAGGGCATGTTGACTTCGCCCAACGCGTTCTGGTTGCGGCCGATGATCACCGATGGCGCATTCTGCCACAGGCAGAACACCGGTTCGTCGGGTGCCAGCTCCTCGAGGCAGAAGGCATCGAACGCCATGTTGTAATAGACATCGGTGGAGGGGTTGCGGACGTAGCGCATGGCCTTAGAGGAGCTGGGAACCGTGCGTCAGAAGGCTTCGCCGTAGCGCTCACGGGTAATCTGCGACAGCGCTTTGCCTCGGGTGTCGGGGGCCCCGATGACGCCCACGACGAGGGATATAAGCAGCAATGCCACCATGCACCAGGCGGCCACGGTGAACCCCTCGCCGTGCTCGCCGTAGATGGAGGTGAAGATGAGGCCCCATACGGCCGACAAACCGCGTACGATGAAGAACATCAGCCCCTGCGCACCGGCACGGAACTTGGCAGGGAAGAGCTCCGACCCCCACAGGGCGTAGAAGATCTGCACGGATATGCCGCCGTTGATGCCCCATAGGATGGAGAACGCCCAGAGGCCGACCTTATCGTTCACACCGGCGATGATGACGACCCATGTGGCGAGGGCTGCCAGCAGACCAAGCACATAGAGCACACGGTGCGGCACCCTGTCGATGATGAACGACACGCCGAAGGTGATGACCACCACGATGGCCCATCCTACGCACGACAGCAGGTTGGCCTGCTCGTTGGAGAGCCCGCCGGCCGTCTCGTAGATATGCGGTTGGAAGAATCCCATCACCGAGGCCACCAGGTTCCACGTCAGGTAGATGGCAGCAAGGAAGCAGACCGTCGCCACGGCCTTCGTGTTGGAGAAGAGCACACCGAAGGCGTGGAGCAATCCTGTGTCCTCGCCCTTTGCCTTGGCCGTCTGGCGGCTGGCCTCCCAGTCGCCCGACTCCTCGAGCCCGCGCTGCAGGTTCCATGCGATGAAGGCCACCACGAAGAGCGAGAAGAATACCACACGCGAGCTGAACACGCTGAGTGCTGCTCCGCTGAGAGCCGCTCCTCCGATGGCATGACCGATGGCTTCTACCCAGCCTGACAGCACACCGCCGGGGGCGAAGAGCATGCCCAGCAACAGGATGATCATCGGCCCGCAGCCCCACGACATCTGCGAGATGCAGATGTTGCGTCCGCGGTTGTGCACCTCGGAGCTCTCGGAGATGTAGGTCCACGAGGCGGGCACACCGATGCCTACCGAGATGCCCGTGATGAGGAAACCGAGGAGCAGCATGGGAAAGTTCACCGAGCACATCACCAGCAGCACACCCACCATATAGACGAGCAGGTTGTAGGTGTAGATGAACTTACGGCCGTATCGGTCGGCGAGCAGCCCGCCGATGATGGCGCCCAGTGCAGCACCCAGGCAGTTGGCACTGATGAAGTTGAGCCAGCCGAGGTGCACCTCGGAGAGACCCAGATAGTTCTGCCACAGTGTGAGACCGCTGGCTCCTGCCACGATGGCACCGGCATCGAGGTAGTTGGTGAGCGATACGGCAATCGTACTCTTCAGACTGTTGTTCTTTCCCATATGTATGTTGTATTAGAATGTTAATCAGCGTTTTGCAGTCACTTCGTTTTCGTACTTCACAACATCGGCGATGAAGTCATTCCCCACAGGCACATCATTGCGCACGCAGAACTCGTCGTAGACAGCGTTCCACGGCAGGGCCTTCCCCTCCTCGATGAGGGCCAGCGTCTCGAAGGTGCGTCCCTCCAGCTCGTAGCGGCTGATGAGGTCGTGCGGCTCGAGGAGCGCCTTCACCATGCACTTCTGTGCGGCGCGGCTGCCGATGACGTAGGCGCCGATGCGGTTGATGGAGCCATCGAAGTAATCGAGACCGTAGTGTACACGGTCGAGGGCACCGGCACGGACAATCTCGGCGAAGAGGTCCTGCGTGTTGTCGTCCATGATGGTCACGTGGTCGCTGTCCCAGCGTACGGGACGGCTGACGTGCAGCATGAGCTCCGGCACGAACTGCAGCACGGCACTCACCTTGTCGCCGGGAATCTCAGCAGGGTGATAGTGACCGGTGTCGATGGTGAGTATCTTGCCGTTCTGGGCGGCATAAGCGGTGTAGAAGTCGTGGCTGCCCACGGTGAAGCTCTCCAGGCCGATGCCGAAAACTTTTCCTTCGATGCAATCCTTCATGTGCGCTTTCTTCTCGGCAAAGATCTGGTCGAGCGAGTCCTTGAGCAGGGTGCGGTAGCGCATGTGGTTGACGCTGACATCCTTGCAGCCGTCGTGCACCCACACGTTCATGATGCAGGGATCGCCCTGTGCCTTTCCCATGGCATCGGCTATGTCGCGGCAACGACGAGTGTGCTCAATCCAGAAGTCGCGGATACTCTTGTCGGGGTTGGCGAGGCTGAGACTCCCGCTCTTCGGATGCGAGAAGGAGGTGCTGTTGAAGTCGAGGGGGGTGTGATGCTCTTTGCTCCAGTCGATCCAGCTCTGGAAGTGCTCTACGGTGACCTCGTCGCGGTCAACCACCTTGCCCCCGAAATCGCCGTAGATCTCATGCAGATTCAGACGGTGGGTGCCGGGGATGAGACTCTTGGCCTTGAGAATGTCGGCCCGCAGCTCATCGATGTTCCGTGCGGCTCCAGGGTAGTTGCCGGTGGACTGTATGCCTCCCGTGAGAGCACCGGCCTGCACCTCAAACCCCTTGACGTCGTCGGCTTGCCAGCAGTGCATGCTGAGGTGGAAGTCCTGCATCTGTGCGAGGACCGATTCGGTATCTACTCCCAGAGTGGCGTAGCGCTCTTTAGCTATGGCATACGCTTGGTGTACATGTTCTTCTTTCATGATTGTATGTTTATTAGTGATTGGTAGTCAGATGGTCGTGGTGGATGATACACAGGACAGGACCGCTCAGATGTCGTCGCGGAACACCTTCAGATACTGTGGGTAGGCATCCTCCCACATGCCGGTGTCGGCAGGTGGGTAGCATGTCGTCTGGATGCTGTTGGCGATGAGGCGCCGCATGGCTTGTATGTCGTCCACAATGCCGGCAGCCTTGGCTTGCAGCATGATGTTGCCGATAGCTGTGCCCTCGACGGGACCTGCCACCACCGGCACACCGACCGCGTTGGCAGTGAGCTGGTTGAGCAACGTGTTCCGGCAGCCGCCGCCGATGATGTGGAGCGTGTGGATGGGGAAGGGTGCCATCTCGTTGAGCATCGTGAAGACCTGTCGGTAGCGCATGGCGAGGCTGTCGAAGATGCAGCGGCACACCTCGGGCACGGTATCGGGGATGGGCTGTCCTGTCACGCGGCAGTAGTGCTGTATGGCCTCCACCATGCGGTCGGGGTTGGCGAAGCAGGGCGCATCGGGGTTGATGAGGCTGCGGAAGGGTGTCACCTCGGGCGTGTGTGCATAGATATAGTCGTAGTCGTAGGGGAGACCTTGCGCTTTCCATTCTGCACGGCTACGCTCAAGCAGCCACATGCCGCAGATGTTCTTTAGGAAGCGCGTAGTGCCCTCTACACCGCCTTCGTTGGTGAAGTTCTCCTCATAGCTCCTTGGGGTGATGATGGGCTCCTTCGTCTCGATGCCCATGAGACTCCACGTGCCGGAGCTGAGGTAGGCGAAGTGCTCGTCCTGTGCCGGTACGGCAGCCACCGCGCTGGCGGTATCGTGTCCGGCTACAGCAACCACGGGGAGTGCACCCAGCCCCGTTTGCCGCTGTACTTCTGCCGTGAGGGTGCCAATGCGTGTGCCGGGAAGGACGAAATCGGCAAAACGTTCTGTGCCGACACGACACACATCAAGCAGCTCCTGCTCCAGCTGTTTGGTGCGGGGGTTGAGGAACTGTGAAGTGGAGGCAATGGTGTACTCAGTGACCTTCTGCCCTGTGAGCAGATAGCTGAGGGCATCGGGGATGAAGAGGATCTTGTCGGCTGCCTTCAGCGCCGCACATCCGGCACGGTCCAATGTATAGAGCTGGAACAGTGAGTTGAAGTGCATGAACTGTATGCCCGTGAGATCATAGACCCGCTCCTTGGGTATCTCGCGGAAGTAAGTATCCATGCTGCCCACGGTATGCGGGTCGCGGTAGCAATAAGGATTGCGCAGCACCTCGCCATCGGAGCCTATGAATACAAAGTCAACGCCCCAGGTGTCGATGCCGATGGACTGAATGTCTATCTTCTCTTCGGCGACCCGTTTCAGCCCCTCGATGATTTCGTGGTACAGTCCCATGATGTCCCAGTAGCAATGGCCGGTGGCTTGTATGATGGGGTTGGAGAAGCGGGAGATCTCGCGCAAATCCAAACTGCTGGCACCAAGTGTCCCGAGGAGGATGCGGCCGCTGGTGGCACCCAGGTCAACGGCTAGGAAGTGGGCTTGCTTATCGTCTTGCATAATACCAGATATTTTAAATGGTGAAATGGGCTTTTCTTATGCGTACAAAGGTAATGCAAAAGCTTTGACTGACCAAACAAAATCCGTAGTTTCTTGCAAAAAGAGATTTTGGATTGCATTTTCTTGCATTTTTTTTGCATTTATGCAGAAATCGGTTTATCTTTGTCCCGAAATACATTCATTGGGGCGAATGAAGAACAAATCGAACCGGCTTCATGCCATTCGTATGATTGTCCAGAACAATCATATCACCAGTCAGGAGGAATTGCTTGCACAGTTACGTGCTGCTGGTTTTGATGTCACGCAGGCCACGCTGTCGCGCGACTTGAAGCAGATGAAGGTAGCCAAGGCTCCCGATGCCCAGGGCGTCAATGCCTATGTGCTGCCTACCGACTCGCTATACGAACGCATCTACAAGGCGCAGGAAGCCTATGAGAAGCAGGTGTACAGCGGCTTCCGCTCGCTGGAGTTTTCGGGCAATATGGCTGTCATCAAGACGCGCCCGGGCTATGCCAGCGGTATAGCCTACGAGATTGATGAACGTCATCTCTCGTCGGTGCTGGCCACCATTGGTGGCGATGATACCGTGCTGGTGGTGCTCCACGAGGGAGCCAACCGCGAGGTCTTCCGACGCGAGATAGCCTTGTTTCTTTCCCCTGAAAAATAATACTGCATCATGATAAAGACAGGAATCATCGAAGGTGCCGGTTTTACGGGTGGTGAACTCATTCGTCTGCTCCTCAACCATCCTGATGTGGATCTGGTGTTCATCACCAGCCGTGCCTGTGCAGGCCGGCGCATCGACGAGGTACACCGCGGGCTCTACGACGAGACGGATCTCTGCTTCACCGTTGACCCATCGCTTGATACAATCGACATGCTGTTCCTCTGTACCGAATGCGAGCAGAGTAAGGCTTTCATGGAGACACATGTGCTGCCTCCGCAACTGCGAGTGGTGGACCTCAGCCGTGCCTTCCGCCTGCCGTCGGACGAAAATCCGGATGCGCAGTTCATCTATGGCTTGCCGGAGCTCAACCGACGTGCGATTTGTGCTGCCCGCTATGTGGCCAATCCCGGAAACTTCGCAACAGGAGCACTTCTGGGCTTGTTACCATTGGGACGAAACCTTATGCTCAACGGCGACATCAACGTGTTCAGCATCATCGGCAGCACGGGCACAGCCGAGCGCTCCACCACGCTTACCAGCTTCAGCTGGCGGAGCGACAATATCAGCGTCTATAAGCCTTTTGTGCACCAGCACCTGCCCGAGATGGAGGCTGCATTGCGTCAGCAGCAGACTTGTTTTAACTCGCAGATCAATTTCGTCCCTTGCCATGGCAATTTCACCCGGGGCATCTTTACTACCATCTTGCTTCACAACAAAGTATCGCTCAGCCAGCTCGAACAGCTCTATGAGGACTACTACGCTGAAGACTCGTTCACTTATCTCTCGCGTCAGCCCATTGACCTCAAACAGGTCATCCATACCAACAAGTGTCTTATCCATCTTGAGAAAGAGGGCGACCGCCTGCTCATTACCACTTGCATCGACAACCTGTTGAAGGGTGCCAGCGGACAGGCTGTGCACAATATGAACCTCCTGTTCAATCTGGAGGAGACTGTAGGTCTCTCTTTGAAAACGACAGCGTATTAGAAACGGTATTCAGGTCTTGCTCTCTGCAATCACTGTGGAGCAGACCAATGGCATGTAACGAAAATCAGGAAACTGTTTAAGCAGTTTCCTGATTTTCAATTGGGCAGTATTACCGTTTCTTATTTGTTGAACCCTTTGGAGGAGAGGAACTCCCAGATACGGTCGTTCCAGGTGTAGCTTCCTGTGCCGGGCGACGCTGTGCGCTGGAAGCAGTGTTCGCGGGTGGCAAGGGTGTGGAGCTCGCTCTGGATGCCCATGGCGCGCATCTTCTCCCATGTCTTCACGCTGTTCATGGATGCCCAACCATCGGCATCGCCGTGGATAAACAGCATGGGTGCTGTGCTGAGATCGAAGGAGAACTCGGGCGCAAGGACGGCACTGTCGTCGTTGCCGCCGGTAGTGTTGTGCTGATCCAGTCCATCGGTGAGGGCATAGGCAGGATAGATACCGATGCCCCACTGCACGTTGCAGGGAAGCTTGTCGATGTCGTCGATGGGCAGGTAGGACTGGTGTCGCGACGAGGTGACTCCCATGAGGGTGAGGTGGCCGCCTGCTGAGCTGCCCATGATGCCTATGCGGTCGGGGTCCAGACCGCGTGCGGCTGCTTCGCTGCGCACGATGCGGATGACGCGCTGCAGGTCCTGCCATGCTGTGGTGTGCTTGGACAGACCTTCGGGCCGTGGCGTGCGGTACTTCACGGTGACCACCGTCATGCCCTTCTCGTTGAGGTAGCGCCGTGTGGGAGACACTTCAAAGCCGTCAGGGTCGTTTCCATAGTAGCCGCCACCGGAATAGATGATTTGAATGGCCTTTGTGGTGAGCGTCTTGGGCATGTGCCACTCCAGATAGGGCTGGCACTGCTGCTCCTGTGCATTAGGCATACGCCCTTCGGGCCACACCTCTTCGCGGATAACCTCGCTGCGGGCATCATCGGAGGCAAAACGGGACATAAGTTCTTCCTCGGGAGGCACCTCTCCGATGTATCCCATCTGCCGCATGAACTCGATGCCCCGTTCCAGACCGAAGGCCCCGTGTCCCATATCGGGGTATAGGTGCAGTTCGGCGGGGATGTGCATGCGGCGCAGCTGACGGTAGACCTGCGTGGAACCGTTTGGTGTGTAGATGTCGTTGCCACCGTGATGGAGACTCATGGGACAGGTCTTGGCATCAAACTGGAACACCGGGCTGAGTGCCACGTCACTGCCGTAGCCTTGGCGGTGGGCAGGGTCACCCATCTCGCCATCGGTGGTGGCGTAGGCAGGGGCATTGACGATGGCCCAGTTGATGTGGCAGGGGATGGTGTCGAGCTTGTCCACAGCCTCATAGGCGGGTGTGAGCGAACTGGTAGCGAGGAGCAGTGCCAGATGCGAACCGGCTGACATGGATACGACGCCGATCTTCTCGGGGTCGAAACCACGCTTGGCAGCTTCGCTGCGCACCATGCGCACAGCACGCTGTCCATCTTCCCAGGCCGTCTGGTAGATGGGCAACCCCACGGGACGGGGTGTGCGATAGACGAAGTTCACGCACTGGAACCCCAGCTCTGTGAACCGCTCGCGCCATTGCTGGATGAGCCCTATATCGCAGCAGCACTCGTATGAACCGCCGGAGATGAGAATCATGCAGCCGCCGTTGGGAGCTGCGGGTGCGTCGAACCATTCGAGGTAAGCGGTGCGGTGCTTCTTCGGGTTGAACTTCTCCTGTCCGGCCTCGTCGGTCATGGCCGCTATCTGATGTTCCTGTGCATCGGGCATCTTGCCCTTGGGCCATACTGTCTCACGCTCCCAGCCCAGGGCGTTGATAGAGATGAGGAGAAGAAAGAGAGGTAAGAAATGTTTCGTTTTCATGGAAAGAATACGTTATATTAATTCGTACTATTTCACATACTTCTTGATGGCTTTCACGGCCATAGGCTCCATGATCTCGTAACCTGCGTCGGTGGGATGGCAGTCGTCGTTGGAGAATCCTTCCGCCATGCTTCCGTTCTCGTCTGCCAGGGCGCTGAAGTAATCGACGTAGGTGATGCCGTTCTTCTTGGCGTACTCCTGGATCATGCCGTTGAGCTTGGCGATGTTTTCGCCCGGGTCAAAGCCGGGTACCCAGCGGAAGCCGCGGGAAGGAGTGACGGAGCAGAGGATGGGTGTGATCTTATTTGCCTTGGCCAGCTCGCACATCGACTGGATGTTCTGCATGGTGTGCTCCATGGTGATGAAGCCGTTGTTGCCGGCTACATCGTTGGTGCCTGCCAGGATGATGACAACCTTCGGGTGCAGGTCGATGACGTCGGCACGGAAGCGTACGAGCATCTCGCTGGAGGTCTGACCGCCAATGCCACGTCCTACATAGCCGTTCTTGCTGAAGAACTCGGGACGCATGTGTGCCCAGTTATCGGTGATGCTGTTACCCATGAACACGGCTTTCACCTTCTTGCCGGCAATCTCTGCGTTGTCTTTTTCGTAGCGGCGGAAGTTTGCCCAGTCGCGGTTGCGCTTGTCGCGGTTCTGCTTGGCATTGAAGTGCTGCTCGAGCTGTTTGTACTGATCACCGGAAATCTCGATGTTGACGTGGTCCTGAGCCTGTGTGCTGAGGAATGCGGGAAGGATGACAACCAGTCCCAGAAGAATGCTTTTTAGTTTCATACTGTGGTTGATTAAGGAATTGTTGTTACGTATTGCTTGATAAATATTTCGTTCGTTGGATGAAGGACGCTTATCCGTTTTGCTCTATCGAGTCGTTGGCTTCCTCTGGTAGAAGTTGCGGGAGGGACTCGCCCTGTTCAAGCACCTCTACCGCGCGCAGCACCATGGGGTCGGTGCGGTTGAGGAACTGCAGGTATTCGTTCATGCCGAGGAGGTTGTAGATGATGTTGCCATAGACGATGGTCAGTGCATGTTCGCGTGCCTCCTCGAACTGTCCGGGTTGTGCGGTGATGCCGCGTTTCTCCACCTCGCGTAGGAACTGTCGGAACACCTCTCCGTTGGCCAGTCCGTGGGGTGCGAGCCGTTCCAGCAGTGCATCCACGGTGGTGCAGTCGGACAATTCGGCGCGGTGGTGATCACTGTACGTGAAGGTGAAGGAACGGAACAGCCCGCTGCGCGATACAGCCGTGTACCAATCGTTGAATCCGGTGGTATCCTGTGGTACGAAGATGTCGGGCATGATGCCTCCACCGCCATAAACGGTGCGTCCGATGCGTGTGGTGTACGCATCGGCTTCGTTTTGGTGGATGCTGTCCTGCGAGAAGAACTCGCCCCGTTCGTAGCGGGTAAGGATGTCGAACATATACTCTTCGTCATCGCCACTGTTGTAAGGCTTCTGTATGCATCGTCCGCTGGGGGTGTGGTAACGTGCAATGGTGAGGCGCACAGCAGAGCCGTCGGAGAACTCGAATGGCTGCTGCACGAGTCCTTTGCCGAAGGTGCGTCGTCCGATGAGTGTGCCGCGGTCGTTGTCTTGGATGGCACCGGCGAAGATCTCGCTGGCAGAGGCACTGCCCTCATTGGTGATGACGACGAGCGGCAGTTCCTTACAGGTGCCCCGCCCGTCGGCCTTGTAGTCCTGACGAGGTGCATTCTCGCCCTCGGTATAGACGATGACCTGTCCCTTGGGCAGGAACTCGTTGAGCATCTGCATGGCGGCGCCCATGTAGCCTCCGCTGTTGTCGCGTAGGTCAATGATCATGCCTTCCATGCCTTGCTGCATGAGCTGGGCGATGGAGAGGAGCGTCTCGGCATAGGTCGTCTCGCCGAACTTGGTGACTTGGATGTACCCCCACCGTCCGTCGATGAGGTAGCATCCCTCCACACTCTTCACGGGGATGTTGCCCCGCACGATGGTGAATGGCAGCAGCTCGTCGTGCCCTTGTCTGCACACGCCCACCTTGACGGTGGAGCCGTAAGGGCCCTTGAGGTGGCTCATGGCGCTCTCGTTGGTGAGTGTCTTGCCCACGAAGAGGCTGTCGTCGATGGTGACGATACGGTCGCCGGGGAACAGTCCCACTTTCTCGGCCGGACCGCCGTGGATGACGTTGCTCACATAGATGGTGTCGCTCTGTATCATGAACTGTATGCCTACGCCGCTGAAGCTGCCTGCCAGCTCACTGTTGGTCTCCTCCAGATCTTTGGCGGGGATATACACCGAGTGCGGGTCGAGTTCGGCCAGCACCTTCGGCAGGGCTTGTTCGATGAGGGCATTGATGTCGACGGTATCCACATAGTGTCGTTCGATGAGGCGCAGCAGACCGTCGATCTTGTCGGTGGTGGTAAGGTTGATGGTACGTGGTGTGCACGAGCGGTTGGTAATGACGAGCATGTACACCGCGAGTGCGGCAAGAACCATAGCGATGGCACGAGGCCAGAATTTCTTCATTGTGGGTGGTTTTGTATAATGGTCTGCAGTAATCGTTTATTCCTCCGTGCACTCCTCTTTGGGCAGGTACACCACCTCTATTCCGGCGCGTTCCAGCAGGTCGAGTCCGTCGGTGAGGCGGTACTTCTCGCCATATACCACGCGCTGTATGCCCGACTGTATGATGAGCTTGGCGCACTCTATGCAGGGTGAGGCGGTGACGTAGAGGGTGGCACCGTCGCTGCTGTTGGAGGAGCGGGCAATCTTCGTGATGGCATTGGCTTCGGCATGCAGCACATAGGGCTTGGATACGTTGTTGTCGTCCTCGCAGATATTCTCAAACCCCGTAGGTGTGCCGTTGTAGCCGTCGGAGATGATCATCTTGTCCTTCACGATGAGTGCGCCCACCTTGCGGCGTACGCAGTAGCTGTTGCCGGCCCAGATAGTGGCCATTTGCATGTAGCGTTTATCGAATTTTTCCATGAGTAGGGTAGGAGTGTTTATGTTGAGAAAATAGGTTGTCTGTCATTGATGGGGAATGCGGCCTTGTCATTGTATCGGTCCGAAGAGCAGGTAGTAATGTTCGTCGGCATTGAAGAGCTGTAGCCCGAGGGAGTTGCCTCGGTACCAGGCGGCACTTGTGAGCTCCTCGTAGAACTTGCGCGAGAAGGGCGTGAGGGCGCTGAGGCTGCCGCTGGTGACCTTCACGTTGGTGAGGGCAAAGGATCGGCTGCTGCCATCGGCATCCCACTGTGCCGTGAGGGCGCAGCCAGGCATGCTGATGCTCGCTGAACCTCCACCGTGGAACGTGATGGTGTGGAGGTAGTAGTCGTTCTTGCCCGCGAGGTCTATGTCGAGCATGTTACACTGTGCTTTGTCCCAGTTGGGGGTGTAGCAGAACCCCGTAAAGCTCCAGCTGGCGGCGGTGAAGATGCCATCGACGTCATCTGCCTGTTCGCATGCTGTGCACAGCACCAGCAGCGTGGCCAGGAGGAGTGCTTGTCTTTTCGTACCTGTTCTCATCGTTCTTCTCATTCTTCAGCGTTGATACCGTCACGTCGCAGCAACGCCTCGATGGTGGGCTCCTGTCCGCGGAAGGCTTTGTAGAGTGTCATGGGATGTTCGCTGTCGCCCCGGCTAAGGATATTGTCGCGGAAACGCCCTGCCACCGCAGCACTGATAACACCATCGGCTGCAAACACGCTGAAGGCATCGGCATCGAGCATCTCTGCCCATTTGTAGCTGTAGTAGCCGGCAGCATAGCCGCCGGACATGATGTGCCCGAACTGTGTGCTCATGCATGTCTCGGGCAGCACGGGCAGCAGCTGTGTGGGGGCGAAGGCCTCCTTCTCGTAGGTCCGCTCGTCACCTTCGAAGGGAGTGGTGCGGGTGTACCATGCCATGTCGAGCAGGCCGAAGCTGATCTGTCGCATGCAGGCATAGGCAGCGTTGAACGTCTGTGCTCGCACGAGGCTCTCCACCAGTGTGTCGGGGATGAGCTCGTCTGTCTCATAATGGCGGGCGAAGGTGTGGAGAAACGCTTTTTCGGTGCCGAAGTTCTCCATGATCTGTGAGGGGAGCTCCACGAAGTCCCAGGTGACCTCCGGGCTGCACATCGAGGGGTAGGTGGTGGCGGCAAATATGCCATGCAGCGAGTGCCCGAACTCATGGAGAAATGTTTCCACCTCGTCGTAGGTGAGCAGGGCGGGTTTGCCGGCGGTGGGCTTGGTGAAGTTCGCGTTGAGCGACACGTGCGGACGGCTGTCGGTGCCGTCCGCCTCGCGCCATTGTCCCTTGTAGCTTGTCATCCACGCCCCCGAGCTCTTGCTGTCGCGGGGGAAGAAGTCGGCATAGAGTACGGCAAGGAATGTGCCGTCGGCATCGAATACCTCATACGCTTTCACGTCGGGATGATAGACGGGGATGTCGGCATTCTCCTTGAAGGTGATGCCGTAGAGCTGTGTGGCGAGGTTGAAGACGCCGCTGATGACGTTGTCAAGCTGGAAGTAAGGCCGCAGCAATTCCTCGTCGAGGTTGTAACGTGCACGGCGCAGGTGCTCAGCATAGTAGGCGAAGTCCCAAGGCATGAGCTGGAAGGTGTCGCCCTCCTCGCTGCGGGCCTGTGCCGCTACGGCTTCCACGTCGCGATGTGCGGCGGGGGTGTAGGCGGTGAGAAGCTGGGTGTACATGTCGTTCACATGGGCGATGTCACCTGCCATCCGTTCCTCCAGCACATAGTCGGCATAGGTGTTGTAGCCCAGCAGCTGTGCCAGCTGCAGCCGCAGGTTGACGATTTGCTTCACCACGTCGGTATTGCTGTCGATGGCTTGGGTGTTGTAGGCCATGTAGAGGGTGTGGCGCAGTTCGCGGTCGCGGCAGTAGGTGATGAAGGGCACGTAGCTCGGTGCCTGCAGGGTGAAGGTCCATCCCGTGCCCTCGTTATCGTGTGCTGCTGCCTCCTCAGCGGCCATCTGCAGTGCCGTCTCAGGGATACCTTCCAGGCGGGTGCTGTCGGTGATGTGGAGGCGGTAGGCATTGGTGGCCTTCAGGTGGTTCTGGTTGAAGATGACGGTAGCCTGCGCCAGGTCGCCGGTGATCTGCCGGTAGGTGTCCTTGTCGGCATCGTTGAGGTTGGCGCCGCTGCGCACGAACGAGCGGTAGGTCTCGTCGAGCAGCCGCTGCTGTTCGGTGGTGAGCAGTGTGCGGTCGGCGTGGTCATAGACCGCTTTCACCCGGGCGAAGAGTGCGGGGTTGAGGGAGATGTTGTTGCTGTGCTCGGTGAGGGTGGGCATGAGGCGCAGGATGAGCGCCTGCATGTCGTCGGAGGTGTTCGCCTCGCCCAGGTTTCCCAGCAGGGTGCTGACCCGTGCCAGCAGCTGTCCCGCATAGTCGAGGGCGGCGATGGTGTTGTCGAAGGTAGGGTTGTCGGGGTTGCTCACGATGGCATCTATCTCGGCATCGTGCCGGTGGATGCCTTCCATAAGGGCGGGCTCGTAGTGTTCGAGGGCGATGCGGTCGAAGGGGGCGGTGCCGTGCGGCGTGTCCCACGTCTCAAGCAGCGGATTGGTAGGTCGGGTACACATGGTGAACAGGAATAGCGTGGTCGCAAGGGCCACGGTTTGTGAAAGATATCGTCTTGTCTTATGCATTATGCGTTTATTTCTTTGCAAAGATAGGGTGAACCGAACGAAAAACCAAATTTATTTGTGTTTTTCTGAGGT